>Ga0209194_1000003_pt1 | contig 374931 bp, 357 predicted proteins | sample COGITO_mtgs_1004_FD_184787 | JGI IMG/M metagenome (GOLD analysis project Ga0209194, IMG submission 184787) | Pelagic marine microbial communities from North Sea - COGITO_mtgs_100413 (SPAdes) (version 2) | ecosystem: Environmental > Aquatic > Marine > Epipelagic ... | reverse complement strand
ATCCCCGTTAGCGGGTGCAAATATACACCCTCTTTCTAATCTCACAACTATTTATTAATACTTTATCTACTACTTTAGGTTTATAGGTAGGCTATCTGCTCAATCCTACGTAACATATCATGTAGTATTAAATGCTTTTAAATGGTCTAATATAGCTTATTGACGTTCGATTAATGTCATAGATACGTAGTATTTCAATTCAATGAATTTAACGACATTCCAATCACTTAAAATAGTTGAAAAGGTATTTAGATAAAATCAAGTTATCCATCTGAAAAATTTAGAAAAATATCGAAACTATTAAGTATAAAAAAAGGGATGCTAACCCCTAGTAGGCACCCCCTAATAAAAAAAAATGATTTAATCACAAATCGATTAACCAAAAATATATATAAGTTTTTACAATTTTTTTAAGCATTTTGCGTATTTTGAAAATAATTTGCAGAAAAATCCAAAAGTATTAAACATAAAAAAAGAGAGTGTTTAGACCCTCTCACAATCATTCTGCTATAAAATGAATTGAAAACCACCCATTGGATGGAAAAAAAGTAAATATAGAAAATATCTGAATAGGTTATTGATTATATTTCAATTTGAAGGTAACTAATAGTATTATTGACTAACTATATAAATTAAATAAATAATTACACTTAATATTGAGATTGCAAATTGAATAGATAGTATAGTAGCTATTAAACTCGTATTCTTTCTATTATTTTTTAATAATAACATTGTTTTATATGCTATTGTATCTGATACTGAAAGTTCTCCTTTGGAGTATTCTTTGTTAATGTATTTATTTCTGTCAAATTGTCTTTTAGAATTTTCTTTAGCTAACTCTTTGTTTTTCTTCTCTTGTCTTAATCGATTTGCGATTTCAAGGGTAATTGTACCATCTTCATATGCTTTCTCTATAGCACTTTGAGTATCCTTATGTCGTCTTAATTGATTTGCTATGTCAAGAGTAATTATATCATCTCTATAGGCCTTTAATATTTCTTCTTCTGTCATAGTTTTTCAGTCTTAGCTCAATTTATTTCAAGCAAAATTAAAAGTTATAGGATAGAATTGTATTGATTTATGTCATATTATACTTTTAACTAAGTAGATGTAAAATCACTACCAAAAGGAGTCTATGTAATTAGTATTAAAAATGGTTTACAAGAAGTAAGAAAGAAGTTTATTAAAAACTAAACTAATGCCATATCTAACAATTGATTTCTAATGATTAATCAAGATTAATTAATTGATTTTTATTTAATCGTTAGATTCTATTAACTATATGGTGAACTAATTTAAAAAAGATTGAATTTAATCGGTGTAATTCCTTGTTTGCAGGAAGTATGTCGGAAATAAAAAAGCTGTAACAACAAAAAACCGTTGAAAATCAAAGGATTAACAACGGTTATTGTACTGAAGGCGGGACTTTAAACCTCGAATTTAGTCGACTTTTAAAACCCTTGTAAAACCTCGTTAATGCGTTTAAAATTAACTAATGCTATTAAAAATAAAGGTTTTAGCGTGTTAACTAAAGTTAACTAAAATTAATTAAGACTAAAAAATGGTTGGCAAACCGTTGGCAAAGATTAAAAAAGGTTGTAAATTCGTATTGTTCAAAACTCAATACTTATGGCTACTATTAAATACCAACTATTAAGCGAAAACGAAACCGCACCAATTTATTTAAGACTTTCAGTAAAACGTGGTTTAAGTCCACGTGCAAAAACAGGCTTACATATTAATCCAAAAGATTGGGGTACTAAAAGTTTTCCTAAGACAAATATAGATGCCAACAAAAAACTAAAATCTGACTTACAGAAATTAGAAACCTATATTTTAGATGAGGTTAATAATGCAAACACGAAAGGCGAAACAATAAACACGGCTTGGCTAAAGCATTATATCGATTTACATTTCGGACGTATTACAGAAACCACACAAAGCGATTTATTAACAGATGCAATACAAAGCATAATTGATGAAGCACCAACAAGAAAAAACGGTAAAGGCGGTATTGGTTTATCCAAAAGCAGAATTAATGCCTACAATTCATTAAAGAATATTCTTACAGATTATCAAAAGCAAAATTCTTTTAAGGTTAAAGACGTAAATGTAAAATTTGCAAAAGATTTTTTAAAATATCTACTCAATACAAAGAAGTACCAAAAAAGCTATGCGCTTAAAAAAATAGCAGACTTAAAAACGGTTTGTAATGATGCTTCATTTTATGGAATTGAAACCAGTACTCAATTAAAGAAAATAGATAGTACCAAAACAAAAAACGAAAATATACTTTATTTAAACCCTAAAGAATTACAGGCAATAGAAGAGGTTATTTTATTAAATGATGCACTTAAAAACGCTCGTAAATGGTTGTTATTAGGTTGTAATTTAGGACAAAGAGGTGGCGACCTTTTACAATTAGATGAAACCAATTTTAAGAACTTAAATAATTTAGAAGTTATACAACTGAAGCAACAAAAAACAGGTAAAAATGTTACCATACCAGTTTTAGAAAAAACAAAAGAAATAATAAAAAGTGGTTTACCTTATAAAATATCAATTCAGAAATTTAACCAGCATATCAAAGAGATTTGCAAACTTGCAGAAATTAACGAGCTTATAAAAGATAGTAAGATTACAGTAATAGAAAAAGGTAAGGGAAACAAGGAGAAAAGAAAAATAAGCGGGATTTATCCAAAGTGGGAGTTAATGGCTTCACACGTTTGCAGACGTTCATTTTGTACTAACTTATACGGTATTTTACCAACGCCCTTAATAATGAGTATATCGGCGCACAGTTCAGAAAAAATGCTACTAAATTATATCGGTAAGGATAGTTTAGACTTTGCCCAACAAATTGCAGATTTTTATACCTTACAAGCCTTAAAGAATAAAAAAGAACCTCAACTTAATGTAATTAAAAACGCATCAAATCAAAATTAGAAAAATATGGATTTTGAGAAAAGAAATGAATTAATCGATAAAAATGATTTAATAAAGGGTTTATGTAATTCAATGACAGAAGTTTTTTTTGCCCTAAAAGGAGGGGAATTGGACAAGGGTATCTTTTTTTCAGATAATTTCAATGATGAATTTGGAATACAAGTTTGTAAACAAGATTTTAAATTTTATAAAGTTTTCTTTAAAAAAATAAGAAAGGAATATATTCCTTTTGAATTTGTTTTTGCTTTAAATTCAATAAAAGAAAGATTAAGTTTTTTAATAGAAAGTTTAAATAAATATGATGCTAAAAAAGAATATTATAAAAAGAATAATTTTGATTATCAAATTGTAATAAGTTTTATTGATAGATATCTATCTTTTTTTAAACACTATAATTCTGAATTATTATATCAATACTGTTTTGATTTACAAAAAGGTTTGTTTTATATCAATAATAGATACGTTGAACAGCGACTAAGTATTATTGAGGAAACTCTAGAAACCATTTATTTCAATGAAAAATATGGAGGAAAAGAAGTTGGTTTTGATTTAGGTAGCTCAGATTACGGTATTATTTATTTTATAAGACAAAAAGATGCTAAACATTTTTTTGAAAAAGAAATAGATAAGAACGAATATAAGAAGCTAAAAGGAAATTTACAGGGAAATGGAAACCCAACTCTAATAGAAAACAAACACCCTGATATTTTTAAAGATAACGGTTTTGAAATATTCTTAAAATGGAATGAATTAAGTAAGGATGAGCCAATAAAAAAATTTAGTTTTATTTTTCAAAAGTTAAAAAGTTCGGAAATCAACAAAATAAGAAATTCAAAATTTAAGATATTGATTTTATGGCTTAAAGATAATAACTTTATAGATGAAGAAATACATAAAAATTTATTTGAACGTGGTTATTTCGATAGTCCTAAAAAGATTTTAACGTATGCAAGAAATGATTTATACAATTCAATTACTACTGATTAATAAAGCGATGATTTTCGTCGATAAGTACCCATAAAACGCCGTTAACATAGGCGCAAATTTGTATCACATTAATCTTAAAACATTAAAAAGATGCAAACAGTACAGTTACAATTACCCACAGAATTTAAAACCGAACTTAATCTAATAAGAGCGGAATTAGAAAACCTTAAACTTCATTTCCAGCCAAAGCAACCTAAAACATATTTAAGTAGAGCAGAGGTTTCTAAATTACTTAATGTTAGCCTTGTTACTCTTAACAAATGGAACAAAAACGGAACACTTAAAGCCTTTGGTTTGGGTGGTCGTGTTTTGTATCGACAAGAAGATATTGATAATAAAATAGTTGAATTGTAAAAGGCTGAATGATGAGGACTAACAAATCAAACAGCCGTGAGTCTTTTGAGAAAGGACAAGGCGAAGTTAATAAAATTAAGAACCAAAAGAAAACCATATTTCAATATTTACAAAATCATATTGCTACTGGTTCAATGATTTCTGAAGCGACTGGAATACCTCAAAAATCTATTTGCAGATATAAAAGAGATTTAGAATTACGAGGCTTACTTTATGAAGTAGAAAAAAAATATTGTAAAATAACAGGTTTTAAAGCTTGGTATTTAACCACTAATAAAGATTTGTTTCCACAGTCGAATCAATATAATTTATTTACTTAATAATGCCAGTTGATTTTACTACCTTAAGACTAAGGGAGTATGATGCAAGTAAAATTCTTAATAATATGACTTTAGATTTCCCCCCTAATGTGGATAATAAAACGGGGGTTATTTTTGATAATAAGAGAGTTGCACAGCATCATTTTTGTAAGGTTATTATTTATGATACTGGAGCGGTTTATTTTAAAGGTAGCTTACATAAAATGTATAATTCATTAAAAGGGATTTATGCGCCTAACTACAATAAGAAAAAACCTTATAATGGATTTAATGGTAATAGTTTTAATTATGAAAATCTTTGTTTTGTTATCAAATATTTAGAATCATTATTTGGAGTAGATAGTAGTTGTTTTGTTTTACAAAAAATAGAAATTGGCTTAAATCTTCAAATTTCAGTTAATCCTAAAAATATTATATCAAATTTATTAGAATCTGGAGGCAAAAAATTTGAACTCAAATATGAAGAAAATTTTGCTCAATTAGTTAAGGAGGAGTATGTTTTAAAAGTTTATAACAAAGGGAATCAATATGGAATGAATGGAAATATTTTAAGAGTGGAAATAAAGTCTAAACGAATGAGAGAATTCCAAACTGCGGGTTTTAAAACATTAAAAGACTTAACTATTGAAGCTTTAAATAAAGCTATTTTAAGACTTCTTAAGCGTTGGAATGATGTTTTATTCTATGATTACACAATTAACAAAAACAAGCTTAACAAAAGGCAAAATATCGAATTAGAAAATAAATTTCAACATACTAAATATTGGTTATCAATTAAGGCTAACAACAAAGACAAGCCTAGAAAAAAATATTTAAAAATAGTTGAAGATTTTTCAACTAATCTACATAAAGAAATATCTATAAAAATAGAAAATACTAATATTTCACACTTCAATTAGATTGTGAAATATTACTCTAAAAAAAATAAAATGAGTAAAACAAAAAGTTTACAAAAGTTGACAGATTACGAGAACTTAAATTCTGTATCTGAATTAAAAGAATATTTAACTCTCAATCCTGAAAACAAATATGAAGTTGATAAAAATTTAAGATTAAGAGTCGAACAAGCTTACAATGATAAAGAAAGTAATGAGTTTGATTTAATTGAAATGCTTCTTTATATTACTGATGATGAAGATATAAAAGCAGACATTAGAAATACTACCTATGAAACGAATCATTCAATCATAACTAGTTATATTCATAATTATGTTATTGAATTTAGACAGTTTCCAACAATGTCAACAATTGCAAATAATATAAAATTGTCAAGGCAAACCGTTTACAATCATTTTAATAATGGTTTAATCACAACAAACAATCGTTTAGTAAAAGGTAGAAATGAAGCTATGATATTTAAGGCATTGGAAAAACTGTATTTAATAGGAATTGAAGACAACAACCCAACAGCCTTAAAACACTTTATACAGCTTTCAGGTTTAACAGCAAATAACAATGCAATGCAAGTAAACAATTATATTCAGATTAATAATTTAAAAATATCAAATGATGATATTCAGAAATTGCCTTTTGAAGACATTTTACAAATTGAAAATATTGTTTCAAAGACATTGTTAATAGAATAAATTGTAAATTAGCAATAAAAAAAATAATTATGAAAAAGCTTTTACCTTATGTTTTGATAGTGTTTTGCGGTACATTATTTGGACAAACATTAGAAAAAACTTATACTTCTAATCATTATGATAAAATAAACTATGCGTTCTTTATAAATGATGAAATAAATTTTTACACAATTGACAGAACTACGAACGAGGTCAGATTTTACGATTCCACTCATAATTTATTTAAAACAGTTACAATCCAATTGAAAAATGACTGGGATTTTTTGTCTATCTATACAATAACAGATAAGCTTTTTAATTCTGATTCAAAAATTGAATTTATTGTAAGGTCAAGAAATCCAAGTATTCCTTATACTAATCTTACAGTTTTCAATGAAGATGGAGTTGAAATATTTGAATTTGAACTTGTCGATGATTTTAAATTAATAAAAACCCCTGAAAATACATTTAAACTCATAACTACGGGTTTTTATAATAACAATAAATTAGACTATAAAGTTTATAGCCTATCAGGTACACTTGATGCGAGTCAAGAAACATTATTAAATAAAAATATTATTCAGTATCCAAACCCAACTTCAAAAAACTTGCATTTAAAAAACATTGAAATTACAAATAAAGGCAGTCTTTTAGAAATATTTACAATGGATGGCAAAAGAGTTCTTAAAAAAAACATTAAAAAAAGCGAAACTAATATTGATGTATCAAATTTATCAAACGGGGTTTATTATTATAAAATAGGCATTTATAGTAGTAAATTTATTAAAGAGTAAATGCACGAAATGTAAGAAATGAAGCTTTAAAAACAACTTTATTTTTGTTTAATCAAACTTATATCAAATTATTAATAATTTTATTTAATTAATTATTGGTTTTAATTTAATAGTTAAATTCTATTATATTTTTGAATAATCAATTTTTTTTTCAAATATATTTTAACTTACTTAATGTAAATATCGTTATTGTTGAGTTTAGTAAATCAATGTCTAGAATGCAACAAATATTCAAATATGAATCATTAATTATTTTTTTTAATTCTACTTACAAACTTTAATTAATCTATTTTAATTTGTTTTACGCACGTAAAAAGAGGGTTATTTTCAAATGGTCGGCAAATGGTTGGCAAGATTAGGTGGCTAAAAACAAAAAACCGTTGAAAATCAAAAGATTAACAACGGTTATTGTACTGAAGGCGGGACTTGAACCCGCACGGCCATTACTGACCACTGGATTTTAAGTCCAGCGTGTCTACCAATTCCACCACTTCAGCATTGGTACTGTTTTGAGTTAGAGCGAAAGACGGGATTTGAACCCGCGACCCCCACCTTGGCAAGGTGATGCTCTACCCCTGAGCTACTTTCGCAGTCTTTTTTTAATGAACTTTTAAGCTTTCGCTTAACTTGCTCCCCCTCTTGGACTCGAACCAAGGACCCTCTGATTAACAGTCAGATGCTCTAACCAACTGAGCTAAGGAGGAGTTTGCTTCACATGATTTGTGTTTAGCGAGTGCAAATATATACCTTTTCCGAATATTGCCAAATACTTTTGATAAAAATTTTATTTTTTTTTATTTTGTTATTCTAAAGAAAAAAAATACCCTTTTATCTCAAAAATTGTATTTTTGTTGATTAGTACAGCTTATTAAAAAAGCAGAAACTATATTATGGATAAATTTTCGTTTTTAAACGCAGCACATACAGGCTTTATAGCTGATTTATATGATAAATATTTGGTGAATCCAGATGCAATTGAACCGAGTTGGAGAAGCTTTTTTCAAGGATATGATTTAGCAAATGAAAATTATTCATTAAAAGAGGAAGAAGATTCATTAGAAGTGCCGCTAGAAGTTCGTAAAGAATTTCTTGTTGTTGATTTAATTAATGGATACAGAACTCGTGGTCATTTGTTCACTGAAACAAATCCAGTAAGAGAAAGAAGACAATACCAACCGACTTTAGATCTCGAAAATTTTGGTTTATCCGCAAACGATTTAGACAAAGAGTTTTCTGCAGGTGAAATTTTAGGACTCGGTAAAACTAAACTTTCTGCAATCATTGGGCACTTAAAACGTATTTATTGCGATTCTATTGGAGTAGAATACATGTATATGCGTAATCCAGAAAAATTAAAATGGTGGCAAGATCGCTTTAATAAAAATGACAACCACCCTAATTATTCTGTAGAAGCTAAAAAATACATTTTAGGTAAATTAAACCAGGCAGTAACATTCGAGAGTTTTTTACAAACCAAATACGTAGGGCAAAAACGTTTTTCTTTGGAAGGCGGTGAAGCTTTAATTCCAGGTATTAGTGTTTTGCTAAGAGATGCTGCCGAAAAATATGGTGTGAAAGAATGCGTTTTAGGAATGGCACATAGAGGTCGTTTAAGTACGCTAGTAAACATCTTTAAAAAACCAGTTAGAGATTTATTTAGTGAATTTGAAGGAAAAGATTTCGAAGATGAAGATATCGATGGCGATGTAAAATATCATTTAGGTTTAACGTTAAGTAAAACCTATAGAGATGGTAATGAAATTAAAATGAATTTAGTTCCAAATCCATCTCACCTAGAAACTGTTGCTTCTGTAGCAGAAGGGATTACAAGAGCTAAAATTGATAGAAAATATAATGGTGATGCGAGCAAAATTTTGCCCATCATTATACATGGTGATGCTGCTATTGCTGGACAAGGAATTGCATATGAAATCGTTCAAATGGCTAAATTAAATGGTTATAAAACTGGAGGAACTATTCATATCGTTGTCAACAACCAAATAGGGTTTACAACCAACTACTTAGATGCGCGTTCAAGCACCTATTGTACAGATGTTGCCAAAGTTACCTTGTCGCCTGTTTTACATGTAAATGCAGATGATACAGAAGCCGTTTGTCATGCAATGGAATTGGCCTTAGAATTTAGAATGCGTTTTGAATCTGATATTTTTATAGATTTATTAGGCTATAGAAAATATGGCCATAATGAAGGTGATGAGCCTCGTTTTACACAACCAAAATTATACAAAGCAATTTCTAAACATCAAAACCCAAAAGATATCTACGCGGCACAATTAATTGCTGAAGGAAGTATCGATAAAAATTATTTAACAGAAATTACAACTGAGTTTAGAGATATGTTGAATACTGAATTCGACAACTCTAAAAAGGATAAAACTTCTAAAGTAAAGGAGTTTATGAAATCTACTTGGGAAGGATTTGAGCGTCAAGATCTTGATGCCATGTTAGCAGTAACAAATACCACTTATCCTGAAGATAATTTAAAAAATATTGCCAAAATTGTTTCTACAGTTCCTGAAAAGGCAAACTTTGTTAGAAAAGCAGAAAGAATTTTACAAGGTAGAGCTAAAATGGTTTTCGAAACTAATCAATTAGATTGGGGAATGGCAGAAAACCTAGCTTATGGAAGTTTACTAGAAGAAGGGTTTAATGTTCGTATTTCTGGACAAGACGTAGAAAGAGGAACCTTTTCTCACAGGCACGCTATTTTGCGTGATGAAGTTACAGAAGAACGTATTAACCTATTAAATACAAATCCAAAGAGTAAAGGGCAAATGACGATTTACAACTCGTTATTATCTGAATATGGGGTTTTAGGATTTGATTATGGGTATGCGATGGGAAACCCGAATACATTAACCGTTTGGGAAGCTCAATTTGGAGATTTTTCTAATGGAGCTCAAATTATTTTTGACCAATATATCTCTGCTGCAGAAGATAAATGGAAAGTTCAAAACGGAATTGTAGTCTTACTTCCGCATGGATATGAAGGCCAAGGTTCTGAACATTCATCGGCAAGAATAGAGCGTTATTTGCAATTATGTGCAGAAGACAATATGACTGTTGCGAACTGTACAACACCTGCAAATTTTTATCATTTGTTGCGTAGACAAATGAAACGTGATTATAGAAAACCATTAGTTATATTTACTCCAAAAAGTTTATTACGTCATCCAAAAGCTGTCAATACAATTGAAGAATTAGCCACTGGCGAATTTCAAGAAGTAATTGATGATACCTTAAACCCAAAGGGTGTTAAGAAACTTGTTTTCTGTATGGGTAAATTCTATTATGATTTATTAGCAGAACGCGAAGAATTACAGCGAGAAGATGTTGCGCTGGTAAGAATAGAGCAATTATTTCCTTTACATGTAGAGAAATTACAACAAGTAATCGATAGATATCCAAATATTGAAGAATATATTTGGGCACAAGAAGAACCAAGAAATATGGGTGCTTGGAGTTTTATGTTACAACGTTTTGAGTTGGTAAAACTAAAGGTTCGTTCTCGTAAGTATTATGCAGTACCCGCAGCGGGTTCTAGTACAAGATTTAAAAAACGACATAAAGCGGTTATAAACAGTGTTTTTAATAATGAATAACTCATTTTAAAAGTTAGCGTAGCGCGTTATAGCATAAAAAATTAAAATTAAATGCTGAAACAGGTTCAGCAATAAGAAAAATAAGAACTGATATCGTCTGTTTTATTATATATAAGAAATTGTTTGGAATTGTATGTTTATATATACAGATATAATAGAGTTAATAAATTAGGTAAAAAGTTTTTATATAAGTTTGATTTAGAAATTGAACAAATTAAAGTTTTGAATTAGTAGAAAAAGTAAGTATTTATGTCAAAAAATAATAATTTCCCCATGTGGGGTGGAAATAAATGGACTAAATCAATGTTCAAGAAATATTGGTGGTATGTATGTTTAATTATTGTTGGGTATGTTTTAATTGTAGTTACTGCAAATAGTTCTATATAAAAGATAAGATATTATGATTTTAGAAATGAAAGTTCCTTCTCCGGGAGAATCGATTACAGAAGTAGAAATTGCAACGTGGTTAGTTGAAGATGGAGATTATGTTGAAAAAGATCAACCAATTGCAGAAGTAGATTCTGATAAGGCAACTTTAGAACTGCCTGCAGAAGAAAGCGGAATTGTTACTTTAAAAGCTGAAGAAGGTGACGCTGTAGAAGTAGGTGCTGTAGTTTGTTTGATTGATACAGGTGCTGCAAAACCAGAAGGTGATGCTCCAAAAGTTGAAGTAAAAAAAGAAGAAAAGAAAATTGAAGTAAAAGAAACGCCAAAAACGGAAACGTATGCGACCGGTACTGCTTCTCCTGCTGCTAAAAAAGTACTTGCTGAAAAAGGAATTGCTACCTCTGCGGTTAAAGGATCCGGAAAAGATGGTAGAATTACGAAAGATGATGCAGTAAACGCTGTACCTTCTATGGGAACTCAGCCTGCAAACGGATCGAGGGGAACAGAGCGTAAGAAAATGTCTATGTTACGGAGAAAAGTTGCCGAACGTTTGGTTGCTGTAAAAAGCGAAACTGCCATGTTAACAACTTTTAATGAAGTAAACATGCAACCAATCTTTGATTTACGTACGCAATTTAAAGAAGCTTTTAAAGCAAAACACGGCGTTGGCTTAGGATTTATGTCTTTCTTTACCTTAGCAGTGGTAAGAGCTTTAAAATTATATCCTGATGTAAATTCTATGATTGACGGAGATTTCCAAATCAAAAATGACTTTCAAGATATTTCTATTGCCGTGTCTGGACCTAAAGGCTTAATGGTTCCTGTAATTAGAAATGCAGAAAACTTATCTTTTAGAGGTGTAGAATCTGAAGTAAAACGTTTGGCATTAAGAGCTAGAGATGGGCAAATTACCATAGATGAAATGACTGGAGGAACTTTTACAATTACCAACGGTGGTGTATTTGGTTCTATGTTATCTACGCCAATTTTGAATCCTCCACAAAGTGGAATTTTAGGAATGCACAATATTGTAAACAGACCAATGGCGGTTAATGGCGCTGTTGTAATTCAACCAATAATGTATGTTGCACTTTCTTACGATCACAGAATTGTAGATGGTAGAGAATCTGTAGGTTTTTTAGTGGCTGTTAAAGAAGCTTTAGAAAACCCAGTCGAGTTATTAATGGATAACAATCCAATAAAAGCATTAGAAATGTAAGCAACAATGTTGTTTTGTAAATATTAAAATCCTGAGCTTTTGCTTAGGATTTTTTATATATAAGAATTTTGTAAATTGCTATATCAATACTTTAATAAAATGAAAGTTACCGCTAAAAAAAATGAAAAAGTGGCTAATATGATCTTTGCATCTATATATCCACTTTACTGGAATAGATTGGAAAAACATGGTAGAACAAGAGAAGAGTTCCATCAAGTAATAGAATGGTTTACTGGTTTTAACGAAAACAAATTACAATCTCTTATTGCAGAAAAAGTAACATTTAGAACCTTTTTTGAGAAAGCAAAAATTCATGAAAATGCACATTTAATTAAAGGGATAGTTTGTGGTTATAGAATTGAAGAAATAGAAGATGAATTTGGATTGTATAAACAATGCAGACAAATGGAAAAACTCATTGATGAATTAGCAAAAGGCAGACAAATGGAAAAGATTTTAAGGTCATAATATTATTCAGATATTGTAAACTAAAACACTATTTTTACAACAAGAAAATGAGTATAGAAATCTTGTTATGATAGAGAATAAAGAATTAGAACTTGCCTTAAACTTTATAGAAAAAACAGATAGAAACCTGTTTATCACAGGAAAAGCAGGTACAGGAAAAACTACTTTTCTACATCAAATTAAAAAAGAATCTTTAAAAAGAATGGTTATTGTGGCACCTACAGGTGTTGCAGCAATCAATGCAAAAGGCGTAACGATTCATTCATTTTTTCAAATGCCTTTTGGACCAATTTTACCCAATCAAATTGCAAATACTTCTAATCAACAACGTAAGTTTTCGAAAACTAAAATTGATATTATAAAATCCTTAGATTTAGTAATTATTGATGAAATTTCTATGGTGCGAGCCGATTTATTGGATGGTATCGATCAAGTGCTGCGTCGTTATAAAAACCGAAACAAAGTATTTGGTGGCGCCCAAGTTTTAATGATTGGTGATTTACAGCAATTAGCACCTGTTGTAAAACCCAATGAGTGGAGTTTACTGCAGCAACATTACAATACCGTTTATTTTTTTAGCAGTAAAGCCTATCAAGAAGCCAATGTAGTTTCTATTGAGTTGAAGCATATTTACCGTCAGAAAAACGAAGATTTTATCACTATTTTAAATGAAATTAGAAATGATGATTTATCAGAAAAATCTGCCAAAATTTTAAATGAACGCTACAACCCTACTTTTTCTCCAAGTAAAGAAGAAGGTTATATCACCCTTACAACTCATAACAGAAGAGCCAACTTAATCAACGATTCTGAATTAAATAAACTAAAAACCAAAAGTTGTTTTTTTAAAGCCGAGGTTTCTGGTAAGTTCAATGAAAACGCTTTTCCTAATGATGAAAATTTAGCCCTAAAAATAGGATCTCAAGTGATGTTTATCAAAAATGATTCCTCCTTAGAAAAAAGATATTATAATGGTAAAATAGGAGTCATCACGGATATTTCAAAAGAAACTGTAACCGTGCAGTGTGCCAATGAAATTGACGAAATTGTTGCAGAAAAAGAACTATGGGATAATATTAATTATTCTATTAATGAAGAAACCAAAGAGTTAAAAGAAGATATTGTTGGTTCTTTTAAACAAATCCCCTTGCGTTTGGCTTGGGCAATTACCATTCATAAAAGTCAGGGTTTAACATTTGACCGAGCGGTAATTGATGCGGAAGCTTCTTTTGCGCATGGTCAAACATATGTGGCTTTAAGTAGGTGTACTTCCCTAGAAGGCTTGGTTTTAAAAACACCCATTTCTAGCAACGCCATCATCAATGATAAAACAGTTAGTACTTTTAATGAAACTGTGGAAGAGAATCATCCTGATGAAACTATTTTAAATGAATCTGAAAAAAACTTTCAACTGAATTTAATTTCAGAATTATTTGATTATCAACCACTTTTGTATCCAATATCAAGATTAATAGATATCTATTACAAGAATAGAACAAGTATTAAAGGGGATGTTATAGACCACTTACAAACTATTAAAGATGATGGAGTTGTCGCTTTAATGAAAGTTTCTAATGGATTTAAAAACCAATTAAATGCAATTTCAGAAGATTCTATTCTTCCGGAAAATAGTTCTCAAATTCAAGAACGTTTTATAAAGGCTTTAAATTATTTTGTAACTCAAACAAAAGGTAATATTCTAAATCCTTTAAATGCTATTTCATTTTCAACTGATAACAAAGCTGTTAAAAAAGATTTTACGAAGCAATTTGATTCCTTGCAAGAAAAGTTATTAGAAAAACTTTTTTCACTTCAAAAAATGACGAATGGTTTTAAAGTTCAAGAATATTTAAAAGTAAGAGCCAAAGCCGTTTTACAAAAATCAGAACCAACTAAAAAGAAAAAAGTAGTTTCTAAACGTGACCCAATTTTAGCGATAAAATTACGTGAGTTAAGAGATGGAATTTCTAAAGATTTAGGTATTCCGCACTTTCAGATTTTTACGCAAGAAACCTTATATGCAATGTGTGATGAGTTGCCAAGAACTGAAAATGCCTTATTAAAAATTGCTGGAATGGGTAAAATTCGTGTTTCTAAATACGGAGAAGAAATATTAGAAGCTATTGAAGGGTATTGTAAAGAAAACGGAATTAATAAATTCAACGAACAAAAAAAAGAAGATAAAAAACCAACGAAACAAATTACTTTTGAGTTGTTTACATCGGGTCTTTCTATAAAAGAAATTGCCAAAGAAAGAAGTTTAACTGTTGGCACCATTGAAAATCATTTAGCGAATTATATTACTTCTGGAGATATTGATGTTTTAGAATTGATTGAACTAAAACGTTACAAAAAAATACTAAGTGAAATTGAAGAAGCTGGTGATGTAAAAGGCTTAACTTCTCTTAAAGAAAAGGTAGACCCAAGTATTACCTATATGGAATTAAAAATGGTTTTAATGTCTATGGAAAGTTAATTTATATAATTTTTGCACAAGTAGACCTCTGGACTTCACTATTACTAATAGTGGTTTAGGCATTAAAAGACATCGAAAATTACTTTAAATCTTTCAACACCAATTGCACAGATTTATGACCATTCCATTCATTTTCGTCTAACGCGTAAACAATATCAAAATCATTTTGTACAAAGGCCATTTTATTCCCTAAGTTAAAACCAATAGCATTGTAGGTTTTTTTATTGTCCCCTTGAAAAACATTCAGTTTTAAATGTGTTTTATCTGCACCAACTTGTTTTCCAAAACCATTATCTCTAACACAGATAGATTTGAAAATAGGTTTCATGTTCAAGGGCCCAAAAGGTGCCATTTGCTCAATAATTCTAAAAAACTTAGGGGTAATTTCAGATAAATCTATTTCTGCATCTACAGAAATCTGTGGAGTTAATAATTTTTTATCAATAGTTCGTTCAACAACTTCTTCAAACTTGTTTTTGAAATTGGTGTAATTTTCTGGCAGTAAAGTTAGTCCCGCAGCATATTTATGTCCGCCAAATTGTTCTATAAATTCTTCACATTCTTGAAGTGCATTATAGACATCAAACCCTTTAACAGAACGCGCAGAAGCGGCTAATTTATCGCCACTTTTTGTAAATACCAAAGTAGGTCTGTAGTATTTTTCGATTAATCTAGAAGCTACAATTCCAATAACCCCTTTGTGCCAATCTTCTTGATAAACAACAGAAGTACATCCATTCTCTTCCTCATTGTCAATAATTTGAATTAGGGCTTGATCTGTAATTTTTTTATCCAAATCTTTTCTGTCTGCATTAAAAATTTCTATGGCAGCTGCAAATTCAATAGCAGCCTTAAAATCCATTTCAGTTAACAGCTCTACCGCATAATTCCCGTGTTTGATTCTTCCTGCAGCGTTAATTCTTGGTGCAATTATAAAAACAACATCTGTTATCGTAAGTTCAGTCTTTTTAGTCTGCTGAATGAGTGCTTTAATTCCGTTTCTTGGATGCTGATTAATCACTTGTAAACCAAAAAATGCAAGCACTCTATTTTCTCCATTCATCGGCACAATATCTGCAGCAATGGCAGTCGCGACCAAATCTAAATAAGGCACAAAATCTTCAATGGTTTGATTTCTTGAAACTCCTAAAGCCTGAATTAATTTAAAACCAACTCCACAGCCACATAATTCGTCAAAAGGATAATTACAATCTTCTCGTTTTGGATTTAAAATCGCCACAGCTTTTGGTATTTCTGTTCCTGGTTTATGATGATCGCAAATAATAAAGTCTATATTTCTTTCCGTTGCATACGCTACTTTTTCAATCGCTTTTATTCCACAATCTAAAGCAATGATAAGAGAGAAATCATTGTCATTGGCAAAATCGATTCCCGTATAAGAAATCCCATAACCTTCTGCATATCTGTCTGGAATGTAGGTTGCAATATTTGGATAAATTGTTCTTAAATAAGAGGAAACTAAAGAAACAGCGGTAGTGCCATCCACATCATAATCGCCATAAATCAAAATATTTTCATTCTTAGAAATGGCCGCTTCAATTCGCGCTACCGCAACATCCATATCCTTCATTAAAAAAGGGTTATGAATTTCATCTAAACTGGGGCGAAAGAATTTTTTTGCATCCTCAAATGTTTCAATATTTCTTTGACAAAGAATTGACGCTATAGTTGTGTCAACTTGAAGTTCTTTGGCTAAATTATGTACTTTTTCTTTTTCGGGTTGTGGCTTTAACGTCCATCTCATAGCAGTTTTTTTGGCGTTTAGTTCCGTTTTATATGTTGTGTAAATGAATTTCAATTTCTACATCAGAGAACTGTCTAAACATTTCCATAACTCCACAGTATTTTGTAACTGATAAATTTACAGCTTTTTGAATTTTTTCTGGTTGTAATTCGCTGTCTGTGAAATGATAATCTACTTTTACTTTGTTGTAAAACTTAGGATGTTCGTCTGTTAATTCTGCTGTAACCTCTATTTTAAAATCGGCAACTTCTGCACGCATTTTTTCTAACAATGAAACTACATCTAATCCAGAACAGCCAGCTAAAGAAGATAGCATTAAGGCTTTTGGCGCAAAACCAATCACATCTCCATTATCTTGAGATTTATCAAACATCGTAAATGAATGCCCACTAGGATTATCACTCTCAAACTGTGACTTTTGTGTCCATTTGGTCATAATTATATTCTTCTCCATCTTTTATGTTTTTTTTAAAATTGAATTCTTAAATTGAGCTTTCTAACAAAAATAGGAAAACACAAACGAAGAAGAGGTTAAAATGAATAAATCTCAACAAATTAAAATAAGATTGTGAATACTCATTTTTTTTGTTAATGACTTTATACTGTTTATTACGAATAGATATGACACCATCAGTTTTCACTAAAAATAAGTAAACATTTTATATAGAAAGGGCAATTAATATTGTGTCCGATTTTAAAAGATCCTAATCATGTGATACAAATATCGAAAAATTTTTATTCGATTCCCATAGTGATCTCAATAGTTCGACCAGATAAAAAATAAATTATTTAATTCAATAACTAAAAAAAACATGGCATTAGTAACACCGTTATTAGCAGAACACGATTTAGAAACAAAAAAATTAGCAGAATTTTTTAATGAAACTTTAGGCTTTTGTCCAAATTCAGTTTTAACAATGCAAAGAAGGCCGGCCATTTCTAAAGCTTTTATCAATTTGAATAAAGCTGTAATGGCAAATGAAGGACGTGTTACATCGGCTTTAAAAAGAATGATTGCTTGGGTTTCTAGCAACGCTACTGGCTGCAGATATTGCCAAGCGCATGCAATTAGAGCTGCAGAACGTTACGGAGCAGAACAAGAACAATTAGATAATATTTGGGAATACAAAACTCACAAAGCTTTTTCTGATGCAGAAAGAGCAGCTCTAGATTTCTCTTTAGCAGCCTCTATGGTTCCAAATGCTGTTAATGCAGACATCAAAAAAGAATTATATAAATATTGGAACGAAGGTGAAATTGTAGAAATCTTAGGAGTAATTTCTCTCTTTGGGTATTTAAATAGATGGAATGATTCTATGGGAACAACTCTTGAAGAAGACGCTATAGGCAGTGGAAATCAGTTTTTAGGAAAACATGGCTTTGAAGTTGGAAAACATGATGGTTCTGATTACTAAACCTAAAATTCAACGATTAAACGGCATCATTTATCCTGATTTTATTTCAGCAATTGATGCTGTTTTTTAGTTCTTTTTCTGAAGTTCTTTTATAATTACTGATGAAATAGAATCTATTAATTTTTGAGATTTTTCAATATCATTATTGATGACTTTTTCATCCGAAAATAACCCTGAAGTTGTTGTAAAAGATTTTTGATACCAATCTTTCCAAGCAGTAATAATTTCTATTTGTGTAGATAAAGAATCTCCATTATTTATGGCAATTTTACTCTGCTTAAATTCTTCATTCAAACGACTTACCGCAGCTGTTTCTAAATTTAATAAAATTGATTTCGCAACCTTTTTATCAGCATTTAACAAAGTATAAGCAGCTATTAATGCGGTTGTGCCTACATTCTTTAAAGTAGTTTTAGAAACTTTATCAATTCTATCATTATCCGTATGATAAAACTGATCTGTAAAATGCCAAAACAAAACACTAGGTATGTTTTGTCTTAAAAAAGGAACATGATCACTTCCTCCTTCAAAGGGGTTTGTACTTACAATCCAATTTGCTCTTTTACCTTGTTGTTTAAATTTATCAATTAGAAAATCATTTAAATAATGAGGTTTCATTTGCTCTAATTTCATTTTAGAACCTCCCCATTCTGTGTGCTTATCATTGCCACGAGTCCAAATTGCACTTGGATCTGGCATTTTTTCAATCAAAAATGTTCCTCCAGTTTTTTCAGTGTCTTCACCAACCATATCTAAAGAAATGCCCCATCTAATGTATTTCGCTCTAATAGAATCTTCTTGCACATATCTTTGTGTCGATATAATTTCATCGCCCCATAAAAAAGTTAAGGTTCGTTTTGGTTCATATTGTTGTTGTTTAATAAACTTTGCTGTTAATGAAGCCATTTCTAGTGCTAATCCAACACCCGTTGCATTGTCATTAGCACCAGGTTCTTGGATATGAGCGCTAAAAACTAACCGTTCTTCTGGCATTTCACTCCCTTTAATATCAGCAACAATTGTTAATTCTTCTGAAGGATAAATATTAGTTTTAACACGAACTTTTAAGGTTGTTTTCCCCTTCTCTAAAGATGCTTTTAACCGTTCTTTCGCAGCGAAAGACATTGCAATGGCCCAAGATTTATTTACAGTATCTAAAGGAATTGAACGAAACTGAATTGATGTTGTATTTTTTTCGGGTTGTAAATAAGAAGGATTATTATACGTTATAATTCCTACTGCCTTACCCTCAATAATCGCAGATTTGTATATACCATAAGGACTTGTTTCTGCAAAAACTATTTTCCCTTTTACATCTAAATCTACAATTTTTTCGAGATCACGTACATAAATAACTTCAGCAGAAACTCCATCTTTTGGTGTGCTATACGAATTTAAAGCAATCATATTTCTGTTAGTGGCATGTTGCAGTAAAGTGTCATTTTTACCCTCAATTTTCACAATTGCATTTACCGACTCCCAAGTTGGATTTTTAAGCGGACGTTTTTCAATTCTGTAGGTTAAAATATCATTTTCTGTTGCATTTTCTTCTAAAACAAAACCTGTTTTTTCGAGTTCTTCAGCAATCTTATAAATGCTTTTATTAAAGCCAGTATTACCCACAACTCTCCAATATTTTTCAACAAAAGAAGCAGTGTTAAAAGCTAAATCACCGGTAAACTCATTATTGATAATATCTGCAACATTAGATGAGGATAATACTGTAAGATTAGCATTTTTGCAATTGATAGATAAGATAGATATCAATAAAAAAAGAATTAATTTTTTGAACATGACTTCGTATTTTGAGATACTAAAAATAGCTCTTTTAGCTGATAATGTTAGCTTCTGTTTTTTAATAAAATTATCTGTAAAGCTCAATCAATAAAATAATGTTTTTATTGAATATTAAAATACTACTCTTCTTGAAGCATTGCACTTAATAGTAAGTTTTTAGTAAGCTGATAAACCTACAAAATGTAATGTGATTTAATTATCTTCTGGGTATCTTAATAATCCATAAAATTAAATCCCCCATAAAAAACCTTCAGCATCAGCGCTATCTGCCATTTAATATTAACAGGTTGAAATACTGTTTTACTACCATAAAGACAACTGTCTGCATTATGGTCGTCAAAAACATTATAAAGTCGAATGAAAAATTACACAAAACATATTGGAAAGTATTAATATTTTGTAAGACTACCAATTTAAAGGAATTATAGCTTCTTTAGCAAATGAAACTTTTGAATTTAGATTATTAAGAAAAAAATAACTAGAGACGATTTAATTTTCTAATTAATTCACTTTTAAGAGATCTACTTATAGGAACAATATCTTGTTTCACCAAAACAGTGTTATCCTCAATATCAACTATTTCTGAAAAATTTATGACGAATGACCTATGCACTCTAAAAAACATATTTGAAGGAAGTTTATCCTCTATCTTTTTTAAAGTTGAGTGTACCAAGTAATTTTTTATGTTTGTTTTAATATTTATATAATCGCCTTTTGCTTCAATTAAATAAATACTAGGTATATTAATTTTTACCAATCTTTTATCTACGTTTACATAGATGTAATCTGATAGTTTTTTTGATTCTAAAGAAGCATTTTCTTCTTCAATTGAAAAGATTTTTAATTTTTCTAAAGATTTATTAAACCTTTCTTTTGATATTGGTTTCACTAAATAATCTATGACACTTTTATATTCAAAGGCTTCTAAAGCAAGGTTTTTGTCTGAAGTTGTTAAGATTATTTTGGGTGGATTTTTTAAAGTCTGAATAAAATCAAAACCAGAAAAAGTAGGCATATGAATATCTAAATAAACCAAATCTACAGTATTGCTATTTAAATATTTTATTGCATTTATAGCTGAAGAAAACTCCGCTAAAACATTAATCCACTCCGATTTTTCACAAAGCTGACTTATAATTAATCTAGCAGTTGCATCATCATCGATTATAATACAATTCATAATAATAGCAATATTATTTAAGGGTATAAAAATACATGAATTTTGTTTAAAATTTCTAAAAAACTATGATGAAGTGTAGTATTTCCAATTTTTAATGCTTTTTCAAATTCTGATGCTTTTATTAAGGCTTTTTCTAACCCTAATAGGCCTATTTTATGCTTTATTTTATGCACATTATGAGCTGCTTCTTTGTACTTTTTTAATGAGAAGTTTGTTTTAAATAAATTTACCTCTTCTCTAAATTCTGTTTTTATGATTTCCAAAATACTATTTTGAAATGCTTCATCATCTCCGGCAATTTCTATAATAAAAGATAAGTTAGGTTTCTCCATCATTAATTAGTAATTTAAACAAAAATGAATTAAAAAAATGAAATAAATATGTTTACTGGTTAAGTTGTTTCTAAAGATCTTTAAAGAGTAACTTTTTAATGGATAAATGATTTTTTATCAAATATGTATCTGCCTATCAATTTGTTGGTCTAATGAAATAAAAGTTTCGGTTCTTGAGACTCCTTTGATATTTTGAATATCTTTATTTAAAAGATGCATTAAATCTTCATTGTTCTTGCATAAAATCTTTATAAAAATTGCGTAATTACCAGTTGTATAATGACTTTCTATAACCTCTGGAATATCTTTTAATCTTTTTATTGCTGAAGAATATAAACTAGAAGAATCTAAAAAAACACCAACAAAAGCTGTTGTTGTATACCCTAATGATTTAGGGTTTAGAACCATTCTATAACCATCAATTAATTGAGATTTTTCTAACTTTCTTAAACGTTGATGAATAGCTGCTCCAGAAATACCAACTTCTCTAGCAATACTTAACACAGGTGTTCTGGCGTCTTTTACTAATCTTTTTATAATAATTTTATCAATCCCATCAATTTTCATTCTAAAAATATTTAAGGTAAAGATAAAAAAATAGAGAATACAAAAGTGTATTCTCTATTTTTAATATAGTATTGATACTAGACTCTAATCTAAGGCTTCATTAAAAAATCTTCCATAAATTTAGTCGTGTAGTTACCCGCAACATAATCTGGATGTTCCATTAATTGTCTATGGAAAGGTATTGTTGTTTTAATTCCTTCAATTACAAATTCATCTAACGCACGTTTCATTTTATTAATTGCTTCTTCTCTTGTTTGAGCCGTAACAATTAACTTGGCGATCATAGAATCGTAATTTGGCGGAATCATATAACCAGCATATACATGTGTATCCATTCTAACTCCATGACCTCCAGGAGCATGAAACGTAGTAACTTTCCCAGGGGCTGGTCTAAAATTATTATGAGGATCTTCTGCATTAATTCTGCATTCAATAGAGTGTAATTGTGGGTAGTAATTTTTCCCAGAAATAGGCACTCCAGCTGCTACTAAAATTTGTTCACGAATTAAATCGTAATTCACAACTTCTTCAGTAATAGGATGCTCTACTTGTATACGAGTATTCATCTCCATAAAGTAGAAATTTCTGTGTTTATCCACCAAAAATTCTATAGTCCCTGCACCTTCATATTTAATATATTCTGCTGCCTTTACAGCCGCATTTCCCATGCTTTCTCTCAGTTCATCTGTCATGAAAGGAGAAGGAGTTTCTTCTGTTAATTTTTGGTGACGCCTTTGTACAGAACAATCTCTTTCTGATAAATGACAAGCTTTTCCATAAGAATCTCCTACAATCTGAATCTCAATATGTCTTGGCTCCTCAATCAGCTTCTCCATGTACATATCATCATTACCAAAAGCCGCCTTACTTTCTTGTCTTGCAGAATCCCAAGCTTCCTTTAAGTCTTCAGACTTCCAAACAGCCCGCATTCCTTTACCACCACCTCCCGCAGAAGCTTTTAGCATTACCGGGTAACCTGTTTCTAAAGCTACCTTCTCACATTCTTCAAAATCAGTTATTACCCCTTCTGAACCTGGAACACAAGGCACACCTGCCTCTATCATAGTAGACTTAGCGTTCGCTTTATCTCCCATTTGATCAATCATTCTACCCGTAGCTCCAATAAACTTGATGTTATGTTCTTCACATAAATTAGAAAACTTAGCATTTTCAGATAAAAATCCATATCCTGGATGTATAGCGTCTGCATTTGTAATTTCTGCAGCGGCTATAATATTTGACATTTTTAAATAAGATTCACTACTAGGAGCTGGGCCAATACACACGGCTTCATCAGCAAATCTAACATGTAAACTTTCCTCATCTGCCTTAGAATATACAGCAACCGTTTTTATGCCCATTTCTTTACAGGTTCTAATTACACGTAATGCAATTTCACCTCTATTGGCAATTAATATTTTTTTAAACATCTTTGTTAAATTAGTTCGTTAGAAAATTTGATTGTTCGATTTTATAAAATAATAAGTATTTAAAAAAATCTAGAAATCTAAGCATCTAAATTAAGATGGATCTACTAAAAATAAAGGTTGATCATATTCTACCGGGGAAGAATCGTCAACTAAAACTTTAACAATTTTACCTGAAACTTCAGATTCAATCTCGTTAAATAATTTCATTGCTTCAATAACACAAACTGTATCACCAATATTTATATCTGTACCAACTTCAACAAAATTTTGTTTGTCTGGAGAAGGTTTTCTGTAAAAAGTTCCAATGATAGGAGATTTTACGGTAATATAATTAACTCCCTCATTCTGCGCTACTGCAGGTACAATAGGCGCTACTGCCTCTGCACTTACGGGAGCTATAGCTTGAGGTAAAGATGCTACAGGAGCAGCTTGAACAATTGTAGTTTCTGTTTTTCCAGAACCGGTTTTAATTGTAATCTTTATATCTTCCATTTCTAACTTTACCTCGCTAGCGCCAGATTTTGCTACAAATTTTATAAGATTTTGAATTTCTTTAATATCCATGTTTCTTACTGTTTAGTTATTAATTTTTACGAATTGTATGCCCATTTTAAGTAAATGGCTCCCCATGTGAAACCACCGCCGAATGCAGCAAAAATTAAATTATCTCCTTTTTTTAATTGATTTTCATAATCTGCTAATAAAAGAGGTAAAGTTGCCGATGTTGTATTTCCATATCTATGGATGTTCATCATTACTTTTTCTGAGCTAACACCTACTCTTTTTGCTGTTGCTTCAATAATTCTTTTATTAGCTTGGTGTGGCACCAACCACTGAATGTCTTCTTCTGTAAGCTTATTTCTGGTTAACATTTTCTCTGAAACATCAGCCATATTAGAAACTGCATATTTAAAAACAGTCTTTCCTTCTTGATATACAAAATGCTTTTTTCCTTTTACAGTTTCTTCTGAAGGCGGCATTATAGACCCTCCTGCTTCTATCCTTAGAAAATCTCTACCTATTCCATCACTTCTTAAATACTCATCTTGCAATCCTAAACCTTCATTATTTGGCTCAAACAAAACTGCTCCTGCTCCATCACCAAAAATAATACACGTTGCTCTATCTGTGTAATCGATAATAGAAGACATTTTATCTGCACCTATTAATAGCACTTTTTTATACCTCCCAGACTCTATATAACTAGCTGCTGTGGACATACCAAACAAAAAGCTAGAACATGCAGCTTGTAAATCATATGAGAAGGCATTTGTTGCGCCAATTTTTGAAGCTACATAAGCAGCTGTTGAGGCTACTGGTAGATCTGGAGTTGCAGTACCAACCAGAACCAAATCTATTTCCTCAGGATTTATATTTGATTTTTGAATTAAATCTTCTGCACATTTTATAGCCATGTAAGACGTCCCTAATCCTTCGCCCTTGAGAATTCTTCTTTCTTTGATTCCTGTTCTAGAAGTAATCCATTCATCGTTAGTATCTACATAAGACTCTAACTCTTTATTCGTTAAAATATATTCGGGAACATACTTCCCTACTGCTGAAATTGCTGCAGTGATTTTTTTCATAATCGTTGTTTGTTACCAAATAATTTGGAAAATCAAAAGTAGTGAAAAATATTTCACTTTTTTACGTAAAACTCATCAAAAGAGATAGTTTTTACTTAAAAAACGTAAAAAAACCCTCAAAATTGAGGGTTTTTGTGTGTTTATAGAAGATTACTTCTAAGCTTCTGCAGCAGCAGATGCAGATTCTAAAACAATTTGTCCTCTGTAATAAAGTTTTCCTTCATGCCAGTGAGCTCTGTGGTATAAGTGAGATTCTCCAGTTGTTGGATCTGTAGCTATCTGTTGATAAGATGCTTTATAATGTGTTCTCCTCTTATCTCTTCTTGTTTTGGATATCTTCCTTTTAGGATGTGCCATTTTATGTCTTTTTTTCTGTTATTAAATTCTTTAATTTATCCCACCTTGGGTCTGTATTTACTACAGTTTTTTCTTCTTTTATTGTTAGTTCTTTTAATTTATTTAATGCTTCCGATTCCATAGTGCCATCTAAAACTTTTGGATGAACTCTTTTATTCGGAACTGCTAAAACAATCATTTCATAAATAAACTGAGCAACATTAAACTCATACGCTTCATGAGGCAATATTAAAATCTCCTCACTTTCATCATTATATAATGGCCCAAATTTTACTACCAATGGTAATTCTGATGCTATTTCTTGATTATATAATTCGTTAGTTAAATCACAAGGAATTTCAATTGTCCCTGCTGCAATAAAACTAAGCTCGAATAATGTGCTTTTTTTTACAAATGTTAGAGAAACTTCTATAGATGAACTTTTATATTCATCAAAATTAAAAGCTTCAAAGAACTTATTATCAATCGTATAGTTGAACAGATGACTCCCTTCTTTTAATCCTACAAACTGTATGTTGAATTGTTTTAAGTATTTCATTATCAAACATCAATTGAGCCGGCAAAGATACAAAAAAATGTATTTCTGCAATATTTTATATCAAAAAAAAACAATCTTTACCTCTTTTTTAAATCTAAAGGAGTTTTAGTGAGCTCTAAATACTCATTTCTAGTTTTAAAAACTTGAATTGCAGTAAACAAAGCTTCTGTAAATGATGATGGATTTGCTAAATTTTTTCCCGCTATTTCATAACCGGTTCCATGATCTGGTGAGGTTCGAATATGACTTAAACCTGCTGTAAAGTTAACTCCTTTGCCAAAAGACAATGCTTTAAAGGGAGCTAAACCTTGATCATGATACGTGGCTAAGACACCATCAAATTGCTTGTAAGTTTCAGAACCAAAAAAACCATCTGCAGCATAAGGTCCAAAAACTAATTTACCTGTTTCTTTAATTTCTGAAATAGTTGGTTTTATGATTTCATCATCTTCTTTACCTATTACACCTTTATCTCCACAATGTGGATTTAACGATAAAACAGCAATTTTTGGTTTACTAATTCCAAAATCTTTAACCAAAGATTCATGCATTGTTTCCACCTTACTTTTAATTAACTCTGGAGTAATGGCTTCGGCTACTTTAGCGATTGGAATATGACCTGTAATTAGTCCAATTCGCAATGCATCAGTCATTAAAATCATTAAACTCTTGCCTTCTAAATTAGCTTCTAAATACTCCGTATGACCAGGAAAATTAAAGGTGTCAGATTGTATGTTTTCTTTATTGATTGGTGCTGTTACTAAAACATCTATCTTATTTTCTTTTAAATGTTTTACCGCAGATGCTAAAGACCTCGCTGCGTAATCCCCAGAAAATTGAGTGGTTTTACCAAGTTCTATTGCAACTTCTTCTTTCCAAATGTTTAAAACATTTATTTTAGAATGGTTTAGTTGAGACATCGATGTAATTCCATGAACAGGAGTTTCTATACCTAAAGCTTTTTTATGGTATGAAATCACTTTTGTTGCCCCAAAAAGAACAGGTGTACAAAAATCTAACATTCTTTTATCTTGGAATGTTTTTAAAATTACTTCAATTCCAATACCATTTAAATCTCCTATTGAAATTCCAACGATTATTTTATCATATTTTTCCATATAACTCTTGTAATATTAGTATTTTTGATGTGTACAAAAGTAACCAAATTTTAGGGATATGTTTACAGGAATTATAGAAACACTAGGAGTCGTAAAAAATATTGTAAAAGAGCAAGAAAATGTTCATTTAACAATACAAAGTGATATTACGAATGAACTAAAAGTGGATCAAAGTATCGCTCATAATGGAGTTTGTTTAACGGTTGTTGCTATTGATAATGATGAATATACCGTAACCGCAATTAAAGAAACTTTAGACAAAACAAATATTGGAAGACTAAAAAATACTCATATTATAAATCTAGAGCGTGCCATGAAAATGGGTGACCGATTAGATGGGCATATTGTGCAAGGGCATGTTGATGAAACAGGAATTTGTAAAAATATCAAGGATGAAAGCGGAAGTACAATGTATACTTTTCAATACAATTCTGATAAAAACAACATCACTATAGAAAAAGGTTCTATTACTGTAAATGGAGTTAGTTTAACTGTAGTGAATTCTAAGAATGATGAATTTAGTGTCGCTATTATTCCCTATACAAAAGAACACACTACTTTTAAAACTTTAGAAATTGGTGAGATTGTAAATTTAGAGTTTGATGTTATTGGAAAATATGTTGCGCGCTTAGCTGCTTATAACAACTAAAGCTTCTCTTCCTTTTTATGCAAAAAACGGGTAAGTTTCATAGAAAGATCTAATAAAATAATCTTTGCATTCCCATTTCTTTCAATATGATACATGGCATCATTTAATTCTTTTTCTATTTCTAGAATATTTCCTGAATGCACAAAAGGCGCAAATTTAGACAAATAAAAACCTGATTTTGATTCCATAAAAACCAACTGATCAGACTTGTAGTTCATCAATAGTGCTTGTCTAAAGAATTGTAAACAATAGTCTAAAAAACGTTTTTGGGTTTCTCTTCCCGTTTTTGCAATGGTATCAGACCAAGAAATTAGTTGCTGCACCACTGAAGCATTTCCTTTAGCCCTAAAAGCAGTTCTTATCCAGGCAATAAACCATTCTTCAAAAACTAAATCGGAAGAATCATTTTGTAATAAATGCAATGCTTTGTTATAATTTCCTTCTGCTTGATGTGCAATTTTTGTCGCTTGGTTGTCCGCAACTTGATTCTTTAAAATCAAAGCATTTGCGATATCTTGTTCACTCAAAGCAGGAAAATGCAATGCTTGGCAGCGCGATCTAATAGTGTTTATAATCTGTTCTTCATTTTCTGTAATCAATAAAAAAACAGTTTTTTGTGGTGGTTCTTCAATCAATTTTAATAATTTGTTGGCAGCAGCAATATTCATTTTTTCTGCCATCCAAATTATCATTACTTTAAAGCCACCTTCATAACTTTTAAGCTTTAACTTTTTAACAACAGCTTCAGATTCGTCAACTCCAATTAAACCTTGCTTATTTTCTACACCTATATGTTGTAACCAATTAAATAAGCTACCGTAAGGTTGTGTTGCAATAAAATCTCGCCAATCTTCTAAAAACAAATCACTTACAGCATGTTTTTTTACCGAATCGTTTGTAGTTACAGGAAATGCAAAATGTAAATCTGGATGTTGGAGTTTGTTGCATTTTATATTACATGCTCCTGCATCTTCAGAAAAATTACACAATAAAAATTGTGCATAGGCAATTGCCATTGGCAGCGAACCACAACCTTCTTTGCCTACAAACAGCTGTGCATGGGGAACTCTGCCATTCTCAGCAGACTTTTGCAAATGTTTCTTAATGTGTTCTTGACCTATAATTTGGTTGAAAAGCATATGCAAATATAACAGATAAATTTACGCAAACGTTATCTTAATTTTTGAGTTTTCAATTTTAGTAACCGTAAATAAAAAAGTATTTTTGTTAAAAATACATCAACAAAAATGAAAACACTAAAAGATTTTAATTTCCAAAATAAAAAAGCAATTATCCGTGTAGATTTTAATGTGCCTTTAAATAATCAATTCGAAGTTACAGATGCTACTAGAATTGAAGCTGCTAAATCTACCATTATAAAAGTTTTAGAAGATGGAGGAAGCTGCGTTTTAATGTCACATTTAGGTCGTCCAAAAGGCAAGCAAGAAGAGTTTTCTTTGAAACATATTGTTGCCAAAGTAAAAGAAATTTTAGGTGTTAACGTAAAGTTTGTTGAAGATTGTATCGGTGAAAAAGCTGAAGAAGCTGTTGCTAATTTAGAAAATGGAGAAATTTTATTACTAGAAAATCTTCGTTTTTACGATGAAGAGAAAAAAGGAGATGTTGCTTTTGCAGAAAAATTGTCTAAACTAGGAGATATTTATGTAAACGATGCCTTCGGAACTGCACACAGAGCGCATGCATCAACCACAATTATTGCACAATTTTTTGGAGATAATAAATGCTTTGGAAACTTATTAGCGAGAGAAATTGAAAGTATAGATAAAGTATTAAATAATTCAGAAAAACCAGTTTTAGCAATTCTAGGAGGGGCAAAAGTGTCTTCAAAAATTACGGTAATTGAAAATATTTTAGATAAAGTAGATCACTTGATTATTGGTGGTGGAATGAGTTTTACATTTATAAAAGCACAAGGCGGAAAAATTGGTAACTCAATTTGTGAAGATGACAAAATGGAGTTAGCACTTGACATTTTAAAACAAGCAAAAGCTAAAAATGTTCAAATTCACATTCCTGTTGATGTTGTTGCTGCTGATGATTTTAGCAATGATGCAAATACGCAAGTTTGTGATATTAACAAAATACCAGATGGCTGGGAAGGAGTTGATGCTGGACCAAAATCTAGAGAAATTTTTGATATAATTGCAAACCAATGTAAAACTATTTTATGGAACGGCCCTTTAGGTGTTTTTGAAATGGACTCTTTTGCTGCAGGTACGATTGCACTTGGTCATTCAATTGATAAAGCAACTAAAAATGGAGCATTTTCTTTAGTTGGTGGTGGAGATTCTGTTGCAGCTGTGAAACAATTTGGTTTTGCAGACAAAGTAAGTTATGTTTCTACGGGTGGTGGAGCAATGCTAGAAATGTTAGAGGGTAAATCTTTACCAGGAATTGAAGCAATTTTGAAATAAAAACGCTTAAAACATATGTTAAAAAAGTTCTCAAAAATGAGAACTTTTTTTTATGCCTATAATTAGTGTTAAATAAGCCTTATTTTTGTTATTCTAAAAAAATTAAACATCAAAATGAAATATACAACGTTACCAAACACAGAGACAAAAGTTTCTAAAATTTGTTTAGGAACCATGACTTGGGGAAACCAAAATACAGAAGCAGAAGCACATGAACAAATGGATTATGCTTTAGAAAAAGGTGTAAATTTTATAGATGCCGCCGAATTATATCCTGTACCCGCAAATGCAGAAACGTATGGCGATACTGAAAGAATTATCGGTAATTGGCTAAAAAAAACAGGAAATAGAGATAAAGTAGTTTTGGCTTCAAAAATTGCTGGAGGCGGTGATTATACAGCACATATTAGAAAAAATGGCTTTAGTAAAAAAGGCATTACTGAAGCAATTGAAAATAGCCTAAAACGTTTACAAATAGATTATATGGATTTATATCAATTGCACTGGCCTTCTAGAGGAGTAAACTGTTTTGGAGTTAGAGATTATCCTTATAAAACAGCTAGTAAAGAAGCAGAAAATCATTTAGAAATTTTAGAAACTTTAAGTGATTTTATAAAACAAGGCAAGATAAAATATATCGGTTTGTCGAACGAAACTCCATGGGGAACTATGAAATATTTACAAGCCTCAGAACAATATAATTTACCAAAACCTGTAACCATTCAGAATTCATATTCTTTAATTCACAGAGGATATGAAGTTGGCATGTCTGAAGTTTCAATGAGAGAAAACATAGGTTTATTAGCTTATTCACCTTTAGCACAAGGTGTTTTATCAGGGAAGTATATAGATGGAAATTTACCTGAAGGCGCAAGAGGAACTTTGTTCCCCAGGTTTATTGCTAGATACAGAAATAAAGGCTCAGAAGCTGCGGTTCTAAAATATTTAGAAATTGCTAAAAAGAATAATTTAACACTTACTGAATTATCTTTAGCTTATATAAATCAGCTACCATTTGTAACCAGTAATATCATTGGCGCTACAAAAATGAGTCAATTAAAAGAGAATATCAATTCTATTTATGTTGAATTATCTGATGAAACTTTAAAAGAAATTGAAGCTGTTCATGCAGCAATTCCGAATCCTGCACCTTAAAAAAAGACACTTTAAATAAAGTAGAAAACCAGATACTATTAATTGACAGTATCTGGTTTTGTAGCTTTATAATTCGAATGAGTTTAAAACACCTTTTAATCTATTTTCACTTTACTTTTATAACACTATTATCCTTCAATTGATACTCTTGCCCACTTTCTTTACACGTTGCAAAACCCTGTTTATTAAATTCTAATCTATGGCCAAACTCCCCCACCCAGCCTATTTGTTTTGATGGATTCCCAACCACCAATGCATATGGTAAAATTTCTTTTGTTACAACTGCTCCCGCTCCAATAAAAGCAAATTCGCCAATATCATTACCACAAACAATGGTTGCATTTGCGCCAATACTCGCTCCTTTTTTTACAATTGTTTTTAAATATTCATTTTTTCTAATAATAGCACTTCTTGGATTTATAACATTTGTAAAAACCATGGAAGGCCCTAAAAAAACATCATCTTCACAAATAACACCCGTATAAATAGAAACGTTGTTTTGCACTTTTACATTTTTACCTAAAATAACTTCAGGAGAAACCACAACGTTTTGACCGAGATTACAAGATTCGCCAATACTACAATTAGACATAATATGACTAAAATGCCAAATTTTTGTCCCTTTCCCTATAGTACAATTATCATCTATAACTGCCGTTTCGTGTGCAAAATAATCCATAAAGTATTAATATCCTGTCTTGTGAATTTTCTCTTTAGTACAAATCTCTTTAGATGATGAAGTTCCTATTCTATCAACTCCTATAGAAATCATTTTTAATGCCGTTCCATAATCCCTCACGCCTCCTGCAGCCTTTATTTGCAATGGTTTTGCATTTTCAGAAATTAGTTTCATAGTTTCAAAAGTAGCACCATTTGGCGTGTTGTCTTGAGTTTTAAAAAATCCTGTTGATGATTTAACAAACACTTTTTTAACAGCAGCTTCATCAAAATTTTCAAGAACAACCTCCTTTATTAGTTGTGAAATTACAATAATTTCTTCTCTCGTCAAGGCAGCTACTTCTATGATCCATTTTGCAACTTTATTGTTTTCAATACAAAGTTTAGTCGCTTTTAAAACTTGCTCTTTTATCATCGCAATTTTACCTTCTTTAAAAGCGGTATAATTGACAACAAAATCCAATTCATCTGCACCTAAATCAATCGCTTTTTGGGCTTCTTTTAATTTAATTTCAGTAGATGAGTTCCCTTCCGGAAAATCGATTACAGTTCCTATTAAAAAGTCAGCTTTTGATTCTAAAAACATTTTTTTTGCTAATGAAATATATTTTGAACGAATCATTACTAATTTATAATTGTACAAAATGGCTTCATTTATTAAATCAACTACTTTTTGTTGATTCTCTTCTTCTGTAATACTTGCTTGAGTTGCTGTCTTTAAATAAGTAGCATCTAAGAATTGATTAATTTTCATACTACCAAAAATACGTAATAAAAAAAAACCAGCATAAAGTTGGGTTTAAATTTTAATCTACCCAGAAAGAAAAAGGCAATTTATATCTAACCTTTGCTAGTTTTTTACTTTGTAATCCTTGTATAACATTCTAGAAAATTTTGCTATATAGGTACTTTATTTTAAATGTTTTTCCGCCACTTTTTCTAATTCATCATACCAATTTTGCCCAAACTTTCTAACTAAAGCTTGTTTTACAAACTTGTACACTGGCACTTGAAATTCTTTGCCTAAAGAACAAGCATCATCACAAATTTCCCATTTATCATAATTTACTGCAGAAAACTCACTATAATCTTTAACTCTTATTGGATATAAATGGCAAGAAACTGGCTTCTTCCAATCAATTTCTCCTTGATTATACGCTTCTTCGATAGCGCACAAGGCTGTATTCTTTTCATCAAAAATTACATAAGCACAATCTGCCCCATTAATCAAAGGTGTTTCTAATTCTCCCCATTCACTTGTAACCCAAGCTCCTTCTTTTTCAATAACCTCAATTCCCTCTTTTCTTAAAAAAGGTTTTACTTTTGGATAAATTTCTTCTAATATTTTAGCTTCTTCTTTTTCTAATGGAGCTCCAGCGTCACCATTTACACAACAAGCACCTTTGCAGGCGGCTAAATTACACACGAAATCTTTTTCGATAATATCTTCTGAAACGATTGTTTTCCCTAGTTGAAACATGCGAACAAAAATATGATTATTTTTTTTTATTTTTTTACAAATTCATAAAGTAAGTTTTCTAATTTTGCAATAAATTAAACTTATAGATTATGAAATTTAACCTAAAAGAAATTATAACTGCATTTATGGTATTATTTGCTGTTATAGATATCATTGGTAACATTCCTATTATTATTGATTTACGAAAAAAATCAGGACATATACAGTCTGAAAAAGCATCACTTATTGCAGGTTTCATTATGATTGTATTCTTGTTTCTTGGTCAAAGCTTATTAGGTTTAATTGGAATTGATGTAAATTCTTTTGCTGTTGCTGGTGCTTTTATTTTATTTTTTATCGCTTTAGAAATGATTTTAGGCATTACTTTATATAAGGAAGATGGTAATTCTTCCTCCATAACTGCCACCGTATTCCCTCTAGCTTTTCCTTTAATTGCGGGTCCAGGAAGTTTAACAACGTTACTTTCTTTAAGGGCAGAATTTGCCATAGAAAACATTATTGTAGCTGTAATTTTAAATGTAATTTTCTTATACATCGTTTTAAAAACATCGTCTAAAATAGAACGTTTAATTGGTCCTTCAGGAATTCAGATAATTCGTAAAATTTTTGGCGTAATTCTCTTAGCTATCTCTGTAAAACTTTTTACTCAAAACATAAAAATGCTATTTATATAAAATGATTTTTGATGCATTAATAATTGGCGGAGGAGTTTCCGGAATGCAGTGTGCACTCATTTTAGGCTCTGCAAAAAACAAGCATTTTGCTGCTCATAAAAAAATAGGAATTATAATGCACCAAAGAGCTTCTCATTTAGAAAATGCCTTGTTTAATAATGTTTTAGGTCTGGCTCCAAAAACATTAGGAAAAGATATTTTAACTGAAGGTAAAGAGCAATTAACAACTTTATATCCTCATGTTTCTCATATTAATAACGAAAAAGTTTTGTCAATAAGAAAAATTGATGGCATTTATACTATAGAAACAACTAAGAACAGCTATCAATCGAAAATTATAGTCATTGCATTAAACTACTCAAAACCCTTTTCTATAAATGGTTTAAACAAATATATTATTCCTCACAAAAAAGCAAACCCAGAAAAAGATAGAATTCAATTAAATAATGAAAATCATCTCATACAAAAAGGGTTGTATTGCTGCGGTACAATCGCTGGTTTACGAAGTCAATTTGCAATTGCTGCAGGAAGTGGTGCTTCTGTAGCCACAGATATCCTTACTCTTTGGAACGATCATACACCAACAAAAGTGCATGATAAAGTATGAGGAAAATCATGTTTTAATTCTCTTTTACTGTCTAATTTTATATCTGTTAAGTGACTCTGTTTTTATTGGTTTAATTCCATTCATTTAACAATAGACTGTTATTAATAATAGTCGTTTTATATTTTTTAGAAACATTAAAGAGTTAAAAGATGCAAATTAAAAAAAACCCAAAACAACAGTTAGAAAATTATAGTAAAATTTTTATGCAAATAGGTTTAGTACTTTCGCTATTTATCACTTACGTGTCAATGGAGCATAAAACATTTGAAAAAAATAATTCATCACACTTAGGCATCGTACATATGGTTGATGAAATGAAGGAAGAAATTCCAATTATTGAAATTCAAAAAGTAGAACCTCCAAAACAAAATACACCTCCCCCTACAATAGAGAAAATCAAAATTGTCGAAGACGATTTAAAAATAGAAGAAACCATTATAGAATCTACAGAAACTGATGAAGGTGAGGCTATTGTTGTAAATACTGAGGATATTGAAGAAGTTGAAGAAGCAGAAGAGTTTATCGAAGACATTCCTTTTATTTTAATTGAAGACGTACCTGTTTTTCCTGGATGCAAAGGAAATAACAAAGAACTTAAAGCTTGTTTTACTAAAAAAGTAACAGGACACTTTGGGAGACAATTTAATTTAGATTTAGCTACTGAATTAGGCCTGCTACCGGGTAAAAAAAGATTATTTGTAGTTTTTACAATTAGTAAAACCGGAAAGGTCATCAATGTAAGATCAAGAGGACCTCACCCTGTTTTAGAGAAAGAAGTGGCTAAAGTTATTGGTTCTTTACCACAAATGAAACCAGGTAAACAAAGAGGAAATCCAGTAGGCGTAAGTTATAGTATACCGATAACATTTGAAGTTAGGTAATAAAAAAATCCAGCTTTTAAGCTGGATTTTTAATTAGATCAAAATGGTCATTATAATTTTCACTAATCTGTATAATAAGTCGCAATTATAATTTTTTAGTGAAGCCATCTTTGTGTTCATTTTATAAAGTACTCCAAAAATTGTTGTAAAGAAAAACTCTATATCCGTTATGGTATAAAAACGTCAAAACATAAACAGTCATGTATAACATGGACTGTAAAACAATACATTCTCGTATCTTTTATGACTTCATGCTTTTCTTCTTGTTTCTTTGATACCGGAAGAACCCAAAACAAGAGAGAGGTGATTTCTACGATACACGTAAAAATCACCTCTCCTATATTTTCAATTAAAGCTACTATGAGTTTACTCTACTGTCACTGACTTTGCTAAATTTCTAGGTTGATCTACGTTCTTACCTAACATTACAGCAATATGATAAGATAATAACTGAAATGGAATTGTAGTTAATAACGGTGTTAATGCCTCTTCTGTTTCAGGGATTTCAATTACATGATCTGCAATTTCTCTAACCTGTGTATCTCCTTTTGTAACTATCGCAATAATTTTTCCTGATCTAGCCTTTATTTCTTGAATATTACTTACAACTTTTTCATAATGACCCTTTTTTGTAGCAATTACAAAAGTTGGCATGTTTTCATCAATCAAAGCAATTGGTCCATGTTTCATTTCTGCTGCAGGATACCCTTCTGCATGAATATAAGAAATCTCTTTTAACTTTAAAGCGCCTTCCAAAGCAACTGGAAAATTAAAACCTCTACCTAAATACAAACAATTTGTAGCGTCTTTATAAACCGCTGCAATCGATTTTACATGCTCATCTATTTTTAATAGTTCTTGAACCTGCTTTGGTATTAATTGCATTTTATGCAGATAATTATTAAAAGCATCATCTGTTAAAGAGTTGTTTGCTTTTCCTAATTTTAATGCAATTAAAGTTAACACTGTTATTTGTGTTGTAAATGCTTTTGTTGAAGCTACTCCAATTTCTGGTCCTGCATGTGTGTAAGCTCCTGAATGCGTTTCTCTTGCAATCGAAGAACCTACAACGTTACAAACTCCATAAACAAAAGCACCTTTAGATTTTGCTAATTTAATAGCTGCCAGTGTGTCTGCAGTTTCTCCTGATTGTGAAATAGCAATTACTATATCCTTATCCGTGATTATTGGATTTCTATATCTAAACTCTGATGCATACTCAACCTCAACCGGAATTCTTGCCATATCTTCAATAAGATACTCTGCAACCAAACCTGCATGCCAGGAAGTACCACAAGCAATAATAATAATTCTGTTTGCATTTAAAAATCTATCAAGATTATCGCCTATACTAGACATCTTAATCATATTTTTATCAGCTAACAATCTTCCTCTAAACGTATCTGTAATTGCCTTAGGTTGCTCATGAATTTCCTTTAACATAAAGTGATCATACCCCCCTTTTTCAATTTGCTCTAAATTCATTTGAAGCTTTTGAATAATAGGGTCTACCTTAGAATCATCATGAATTTTATGAACTTTTACTTTTTTACCTATTTTAATGATTGCCATTTCTTCATCTTCTAAATAAATAGCATTCTTTGTATATTCTATAAATGGTGAAGCATCTGAGGCTATAAAAAATTCCTTATTATCTTCCCCTACTCCAATTGCAATAGGGCTTCCCAAACGTGCAACCACTATTTCATCTGGTTTTGTTCTATCAAAAACCGTAATTGCATACGCACCTATTACAGTATTTAAAGCCAATTGCACCGCTTGTCCCAGTTTACAGTTTTCTCTCTTTTTTACTTCTTCAATTAAGCTAACAAGGACCTCTGTATCTGTATCACTTTTAAAAATGTAACCTCTATTAATTAATTCTTTTTTAATGGTATCATAGTTTTCTATAATTCCATTGTGTACAATAACCAAGTCTCCAGATTGTGAAAAATGTGGATGAGAATTTACATCATTAGGCACTCCATGAGTTGCCCAACGCGTATGACCCATTCCAATATTTCCTTTTTTTCTTACTTCATCATTATCCGTTATAAGTTCTAAATCGGATACTTTTCCTTTAGTTTTAGAAAGTTGCATTTCCTCTCCATCGAAGATCATTATTCCAGTACTGTCATAACCTCTGTATTCTAATCTTTTTAAACCATTTATGACTATTGGATATGCTTCTCTAAAACCTATATATGCTGATATACCACACATAACAATTCTTTTTTTTAATTCTTTTTCTCTGAGTATGAAATTTTAAGTACCGCTCTTTTATCTCCATTAATGACCTCATGATTCAACAAAGTAACAGCTTTTGGATTCCAGTTATAATTTTCAAAAACAGTACTAGAAAGCGGATCATCACTACTATTATGTACTTTTAATTTTAATATCGGTAAAATATCATCCTCACCGCTAATTACATCTGAAATATAATCTGTAATTCTAAAAGTATATTTCTCTGCTCTTCCATTATCGTCTCTTTCTAAGTTACCACCAAAAGTAGTTTCACTATACGTATCTTTTATTTGACTGAAACCTGTTGGAGAACTTGAATCTGTAACAATTCTATACATGTAGAGTCTACTAGGAATTGCTGTTGTATCAACTGATTGATTAATATAAAACGTTAAAGACGCATCATTAATTAACCAATTATTATTTCTCAATTCTTCAATTTTATCTGCAATACCGTTACTATCAGCATCCTCTCCGAAAAGATCTATTGAAACCTCACTACCTGCAGCTCCTTGTAGTTTTATTTGATTGTTTACTGGATATACTTTCTCTTCCATTTTATAAATAGCAGATCTTACTCCTGAAAATAAAAATGAATCGTTTTTTTGAATTGTATCGATAACCTGACCTTTAGTCAATACTGTATTGGTGTAGTAAACTTCAATAGAAGGATTTAATGATGGAACAGTATTACTAAAATTAAAAGAAATTAAAGACCCTTCATCTCCTTTTGCTTCTAGAATTACTCCTCTAAAATAATCATTAAATGCATCTTGAGACTCAAATTCTGATAATTCATATTTATCTAAAAATATTTCTTTAAACTTATCTTCATTTAACGGAATCACAGCAAATGGCAAAGGCACTCCAGATGCAGTAGAAGTTACATATTTTATAGTGTCTTTTGAATACAATACATTACTACTTAACCTTCTTTTTACAACGATTACTGTGTCGTTTTTATTAGGTTTAAATTGATAATTAATTGGATCATTTAACTCAGTTCCTTTCTTGTCAAAAACATCGTTCGAACTGTATGAATTTAATTTTGATGGATCTGCAGGATTTAGTCTGCTTAGGTAAGTACTTGTTTCATATGCATTAAAAGTAAATGCTTTTGATTGATCTCCGATAATAGAATTTAAGGTGTAATTTGGACCTGAGGATGTATTTTCATCTAAAGTAGCAGTATACGGTAACTTTATGAAAACAGTATCTATTGTAGTGAAAACAACAGTATCGAGACCATAAATATTTTCATCATCTACTACTTGTAATCCGTTTCTTATCGCTATCTGGGAAACCACAGATGCTTCTATTTTTTCATACTCTGAGCTTGCATGTACTCCCAGTAAATATTCGCTTGGTTCTCTCGTAATATTGTCTGACAATACATATTCAACTAGACTATTTTCTGCTTTAATCTCTACAGAATATGCGCTTGTGTTAAACTTTGTATTACTAATAACATTCGATCCAATGTCTGTAAAGTCCTCTTCACATGATATGATTGCTGAAAAAAATGACAACAAAACACCTATATAAACACTCTTTTTAATAATTTTTATCACTTTAAAAAACAATTAATTAGCTGATAGTAAATCAGCGTAAAAATTCAAATAAGATTCTTTTAAATTCTCTGATTCATATTCTAAAACAGGCATTCCTTTTTCTTCAATAAAGGAACTTAATTCTTCTGAAATTATTTCACTCCCGTGAATAATTGCATCAGAATTTTCTATTGCACTTTTTAAAATATTAGTATGGGTAGGTGTCTCTATAGTCGATATCTTGTCATTTTCAGATAAATCAAACTTAACTTTCACTGCTAAATCTGAATTTAATTCCCCCTCAAAACCGCTATTATATAGTGAAGTAACAATTTTACTCTCCTTAAATAATGGTTCTTCCTTGTAAAACTCTCTTAAATATAGAGGTAATAAAGAGGCCATCCATCCATGAACATGAATAATATCTGGAGCCCAGTTTAACTTTTTTACAGTTTCTACAACACCTTTTGCAAAGAAAATTGCACGCTCATCGTTATCTGAAAATAACTCATCATCTTCATCCGTAAAAACGGCTTTTCTTTTAAAATACTCTTCATTATCAATAAAATAAACCTGCATTCGTTCTTTTGGAATAGAGGCAACTTTAATTATTAATGGCATATCTAAGTCATTTACAACGAGATTCATTCCAGATAAACGTATTACTTCATGTAATTGATGTCTTCGCTCATTAATCACACCATATCTTGGCATAAAAATTCGTGTCTGAACTCCTTTAGAATGTGCGTTTTTAGCTGAATTAAAAGCTGTGGAAGACAGTTCCGTTTCGGGTAAATACGGAACCACTTCAGACGATACAAATAAAATTCTCTTGTCCTTCATTAAATCAAACTCTTTTGTGAGAAGCGCAAAAGTACAAATTATTATGCTAATATCGTGTTAAAATGGTAAGTTTGCAGACTTTACTTAATTTTTAAGAATGAAAATTTTTAACACTAAACAAGAGATAAAATCATACTTAACCACTCAAAAAGAGGAGCACAAAACTATTGGTTTTGTTCCAACAATGGGTGCATTACACCAAGGTCATTTGTCCTTGGTTAAAAAAGCTAAGAAAAAAAATGATATAGTTGTCGTAAGTATTTTTGTGAATCCTACACAATTTGACAAAAAAGAAGATTTAACAAATTACCCAAAGACGATAGAAAACGATACACAATTATTAGAAAGTATTTCTTGTGATGTTTTGTTTTTTCCCTCTGTGGAAGAAATATATGATCATCATATTTTATCAGAAAAATTTGACTTTGATGGTTTAGAACATCAAATGGAAGGGAAATTTAGACCAGGTCATTTTGATGGTGTCGGCACCATAGTAAAAACACTTTTTAAAATTGTAGCGCCTAACAAAGCTTATTTTGGTCAGAAGGATTTTCAGCAATTGCAAATCATTAAAAAAATGGTTAGAAAAAATCGTTTAAATGTAAAAATTAAAGGATGTCCAATTTTTAGAGAAAATGATGGTTTAGCGATGAGTTCTCGGAATACACGACTATCGAAAGAACAGAGAGCGGCGGCACCTTTTATTTATAAAGTCCTTAAAAAAGTTAGAAAAAAATTTGGACCAGAAAATATTATTGAGCTAAATGAATGGGTAGAAAATCAGTTTAAAATGCATCCTTTCTTTAAATTAGAGTATTTTACAATTGCCGATGAAAAATCATTAGAAACTATAAAAAATAGAGAATCTAATAAAAAATATCGTGCTTTTATTGCCGTATTTGCAGGTAAAATTAGATTAATTGATAACATTAGATTATAATAAGATTAGTAAAAAAACAGTATTTTTACCCCTTGATAATTCAAGTTGTAAAATCTAAGCACTTAGTTTTGAATATAAAAAAGATTTTAAAAATTATACTTCCCCTCGTTTTGGGAGGTCTTTTAGTTTGGTATTCAATCTCTAAAATCTCTATTGAGATATTAATCGATTACTTTAAAGAAGCAAATTACACTTGGATTTTTCTTGGATTATTCTTTGGAGTTTTAAGCCACCTTTCTAGAGCTTATAGATGGAAATTTATGCTAGATCCTTTAGGCTTTAAACCTAAATTCACAAACAGTGTTTTGGCAGTTTTAGTGGGTTATTTAGTTAACTTAGCAGTACCAAGAGCAGGAGAAGTTTCTAGAGCTTTAGTCTTAAAAAACTATGAAGAAATCCCTTTTGAAAAAGGGTTTGGGACCATTGTAGCAGAAAGAATTGCAGATTTAATTATGATGTTATGCATCATTTTAATCACACTTTTTGTTCAATTCGATTTTATTTATGAACTCTTAACCAAGAATTTTAATCCAACGAAAATAATAATTGGTTTAGCAATTCTAATAATTGCTTTTTACATTTTAACATCTATTATTAAAAAAGCAAAATCTGGGTTTTTATTAAAGATTAAAACCTTTGTTTCTGGCCTAATAGAGGGTGTTACGAGCATCTTTAAAATAAAAAAAAAATGGGCCTTTATTTTTCATACCTTATTTATTTGGGCAATGTATGTTGCTATGTTTTGGGCAACAATTCCTGCAATTGAAGGCTTAGAAGTTCCTTTAGGTGGAATTTTAATCGGCTTTATTGCTGGTGGATTTTCTATCGCTGCAACAAATGGAGGAATTGGATTGTACCCAATTGCGGTTGCTGGAGCTCTTGCTTTATTTGATATTCCTGCAGAACCAGCCACCGCTTTTGGCTGGATTATGTGGACCGCACAAACTGCAATGATTATCGTTTTTGGCGGATTGGCCTTTTTGTTTTTACCTATTTACAACAAAGACAAGTAGTTTTTTGAGGTTACCAAAAGGATGCGCTTTCATTCATCGCTTTTTGCTTGTGGTCATAAAAATCAGTATTTTAAAAAAAAGCTCAAATATACCATTCAATCACTAACGCAACTTTTTACCGACTTTAAGAAAATCTTATTTTTTATCTGTTTTTTAAAAGTTATCAACTCATAAACTTTGTAACTTTGTTACTTTCAAACTTGGAAATTCTTTTTAAATGGCAAAAACCAAAACAACTTTTTTCTGTCAAAACTGTGGAACTCAACATGCAAAATGGGTTGGACAATGTGGCGCATGTAAAGAATGGAATACGATTGTAGAAGAAGTAATTCAAAAAGAAGAAAAACGTATCTGGAAACAATCTACAACAGCTAAACAGGTTATAAATAAACCTTTAAAAATTGCTGATATTCAGCTAAACCCGGAAGAAAGGGTTGTTACTAATAATAACGAACTAGACACTGTGTTAGGTGGTGGTCTGGTAAAAGGCTCTGTAACTCTTTTAGGAGGTGAGCCTGGTATTGGAAAATCCACTTTATTATTGCAAGTTGCCTTAAATATCAGTCAGAAAGTACTGTATGTCTCTGGTGAAGAAAGTCAATCTCAAATAAAAATGAGAGCAGAAAGGTTAAAAGCGAATACTTCTAATTGTTTGATTTTAACCGAAACCAACACACAACAAATTTTCAAAAGCATTGAAGAAACGGAGCCAGAAGTTTTGGTTATAGATTCTATACAAACATTGCACACAAGTGCAATAGAAGCCTCTCCTGGAAGTATCTCTCAAATTAGAGAAACGGCTGCAGAGCTCATAAAATTTGCCAAAGAAACTGCTACTCCAGTTCTATTAATTGGTCATATAAACAAAGAAGGAAACATTGCTGGACCTAAAATTTTAGAACATATGGTAGATGTTGTTTTACAATTTGAAGGCGACAGGAATCATACCTACAGAATTTTACGGTCACAAAAAAACAGATTTGGCTCTACATCAGAATTAGGAATTTACGAAATGCTTGCAACAGGTTTAAGAGAAATCTCAAATCCGTCTGAAATCTTAATTTCTAAAAAAGATGCAGATTTAAGTGGAACAGCAATTGCATCAACTTTAGAGGGCATTAGACCATTAATGATTGAGATACAAGCTCTAGTTTCTACAGCCGTTTATGGAACCCCTCAGCGCTCTACAACAGGTTACAATCTAAAACGTTTACATATGATTTTAGCTGTTCTAGAGAAAAGAGCAGGTTTTAAATTAGGAGCAAAAGATGTTTTTTTAAATATTACTGGAGGCATAAATGTAGATGACCCTGCAATAGACCTAGCTGTTGTGGCTGCTATACTATCATCAAATCAAGATATTGCCATTAACCCGAATGTTTGTTTTGCCGCGGAAGTTGGTTTAGCTGGAGAAATTAGACCTGTTTCAAAAATTGATCAGCGAATTTTAGAAGCAGAAAAATTGGGCTATAGAACCTTTGTAGCTTCAAAATATAACAAGATTTCTTCTAAAAACCATGAAATAAAATTGGTTTTAGTTGGTAAAATTGAAGAAGCTTTCGCTACCTTATTTGCATAAAAAAACCGAACTTTTCTGCTCGGTTTTTTTCTTCTATGTTTCTAAATCAACTTCAAAATATGTTATTTTTTATTCACTAATTTGATGTACTTATCTAAAGCCATCGTCATAGAGGGTGTTTCTGGGCTTGGCGCTGTAATATCACACTTTAAACCGGCTTCTGTAACAGCCTTTACTGTAGAATTACCAAAGGCAGCAATTCTAGTTTTGTTTTGTTTGAAATTGGGAAAATTCTGAAATAAAGATTCTATTCCTGAAGGACTAAAGAAAACTAGTACGTCATAAAAAACATCTTCTAAGTCAGATAAATCACTTACTACAGTTCTGTATAAATCTGCTCTTATCCAATTAACCCCTAAAGCATCTAATTCAGCTGGAATTAATGGCTTTAATTTATCTGAAGATGGTAATAAAAATTGTTCCGTCTTATGCTTCTTAATTAACTTAATTAAATCAGGAAATGTTCTGTTCCCAACATAAATTTTACGTTTTCTATAAACAACATATTTTTGCAAGTAATAAGCTACAGCTTCAGATTGGCAGAAATACTTCATACTATCTGGCACTTTAAAACGCATTTCTTCAGCAATTCTAAAAAAATGATCTACCGCATTTCTACTTGTTAAAATAATAGCGGTAGCTTTAGTTAAGTCAATTTTTTGACCTCTTACTTCTTTTACAGAAATTCCTTCGACATGAATAAAAGATCTAAAATCAATTTTTACTTTTTGTTTATCAGACAAATCAAAATAAGGGGAAGTTTCTGTCTTTGGAGGTGGTTGCGATACTAAAATCGTTTTGACTTTCATAAGCTTTCGTTTTGTAATTAAAACATCAGTTTAAATAGTATAAATAGCGGTGCTATTTCGAACGTGCAAATGTACAAAATAAAATAAAACAACTTCTTAAAAATCAGGTTTTTATTACTAACCACATGAAACACAAATCTTATTAGAAACATAAAGCCTGTAAAATAGTACAAATAAGGATGTTTTAAGTTTGTATATTGACTTAAAACTATTGCCACATATAGTAAAATTGAAATTGTATTTAAGTATCTAGATTTTGAAATAATAAAAAACCTGACTTCATTTTTTATTAAAAATACTTGTATAAATAAATATTCTACTATTTTTAAAAGTAAAAAATAACAAAACAGACTAAAAAAAACTGATAAAAAAGAATAAAAGCTTGCATCACTTGTTGGCAATGTGTAGATCTTAAAATTAAAAATTAATAGCGATATTACAATTACAGAAAATATAAAAAATACCATTTGAAAAAAATCAAAAAAATTAGTTTTCTCTTCAGATTCTGTCTCGATAAAATTTATATTAAATAGACTATATATACTCCCTTTTAACCTGCTTAAATTTATTGCTTTTAATAAAACAATACCAAAGAGTAAAAACATTACGACTAATGTAATCCAATGGTTAGAAGTTGTAATTTTATCTAGTGCTTGCAAGTAACTTTCATTTAATAAGATTAACACAAAATTAGTAATTAAATAATGTATATTTGTGTTCTTACTACATGAAAATTAATTTATGTCAGACGCGTTAGTCATTATTCCTACCTATAACGAAAAAGAAAACATAGAAGTTATCATTAAAGCTACTTTTAGCCAAAAAAAAAAGTTTCATATTTTAGTTGTTGATGATAATTCTCCGGATGGAACTGCCAAACTTGTAGAGAAATTAATTTTAGAATTTCCAAATCGACTTTTTTTAGAAAAAAGGTTAGGTAAAAATGGGTTAGGAACTGCTTATATTCATGGTTTTAAATGGGCAATTGCAAAAAAATATGATTACATCATAGAAATGGATGCAGATTTTTCTCATAATCCAAAAGATTTAATTCGCCTATATAACGCTTGTAAAAAAGAAGGTGGCGCTGTTTCTGTTGGATCTAGATATGTAAACAATAAAGTTAACGTTGTTAATTGGGATATAAAAAGACTACTCCTTTCTTATTTTGCTTCAAAATATGTCCGTTTAATCACGAGAATTCCTCTTTTTGATACAACTGCAGGTTTTGTGTGTTGGAAAAGAGAAGTACTAGAAACAATACAATTAGACAAAATAAAATTTATAGGATATGCTTTTCAAATAGAAATGAAATTTAAAGCTTGGAAACATGGTTTTGACATAAGAGAAGTATCTGTAGTTTTTACCGACAGAGCACTAGGAACCTCTAAAATGAGCGGAAACATAGTTTCCGAAGCTTTATTTGGTGTGATAAAAATGAGATTAAAAGGGCTTCCAAGATAGATTAATATGAATGTAATTTCTCTCAGAAATGCTGATTTAAAAGACTTAGAAACACTCTTAGAATTTGAGCAAGGAGTAATAGAAGCCGAAAGACCTTTAGATCCTTTTTTGGCAAAAGGCGAGCTGTTTTATTACAATATACCTGAATTAATTTCTAGTCAACAAATCCATTTTATAGTTGCCATTTCTAATGAAAAACTGGTAGCTTCTGGTTATCTAAGATTAGAAAATTCTGAACACTATCATAAAAACCCAAAACATGGTTATATTGGTTTTATGTATGTAAAACCATCATTTAGAGGCCAAAGAATTAGCAATCTAATTTTAAAATCTTTAAAAGATTGGGCAAAAGCAAAAAACCTAAAGGAATTGAGATTAGATGTATATAGTAATAATACGCGGGCGATAAAAGCTTATGAACGTTTTGGATTTACCAAAAGTTTAGTAAATATGAGAATGGATATTTAAAAAGAAAAATGGCAAAATCAATTTTAATAAAAAATGCAAGCATAGTAAATGAAAACAAAACTTTTTTAGGTGATGTTTTGATTGAAAACGAAATTATAAAAAAAATTTCATCAGAAATAAAAGCAACTGAAAACTTCGAAGTTATTGATGCTGAAGGTAAACTTTTAATTCCTGGTTTTATAGATGATCAAGTTCATTTTAGAGAGCCTGGCTTAACACACAAAGCAACTATTGCCACAGAAAGTAGAGCGGCTGTTGCTGGTGGAATTACTACCTTTATTGAAATGCCCAATACCGTTCCACAAGCTACAACTCAAGATTTATTAGAAGATAAATTTACAATAGCCTCTAAAGATTCATATGCAAACTATTCTTTTATGTTTGGTGGCACGAACGATAATTTAGATGAATTACTAAAAACAGACCCTAAAAAAGTAGCAGGAATTAAATTATTTTTAGGATCCTCTACAGGAAATATGTTAGTAGATAACGAGCAAGTTTTAGAGAAAATTTTCTCGTCAACAAAAATGATTATATCCGTACATTGCGAAGACGAGGCTACTATCAAGAAAAATACACAAGAATTTATAAACAAATACGGAGAGGATATTCCTCTAAAATATCACCCAATTATTAGAAGTGAAGAAGCTTGTTATTTATCCTCCTCAAAAGCAATTGAGTTGGCTAAAAAAACCGGAGCAAGACTGCATATTTTTCATGTATCAACAGCCAAGGAAACCGAACTTTTTAGAAACGACATTCCTTTAGAAGAAAAACAAATTACTGCAGAAGTTTGCATTCATCATTTATGGTTTTCTGATAAAGATTATGCAGAAAAAGGAACACATATTAAATGGAATCCTGCAGTAAAAACGGAAACTGATAGACAAGGTTTATGGAAGGCTTTGTTGGATGATAGAATTGATGTGTTAGCAACAGATCATGCACCTCATACTTTAGAGGAAAAAAACAATGTGTACACAAAAGCGCCAAGTGGAGGACCTTTGGTGCAGCATGCAATACCTGCTATTTTAGAAAAAGTAAAAGAAGGTGTAATTTCAATTGAGAAAGCAGTTGAAAAGATGAGTCATAATCCTGCTAAATTATTTCAAATCGAAAAAAGAGGTTTTATAAAAGAAGGTTATTTTGCTGATTTAGTTTTGATTGATACCAACAAGCCTCAAAACGTTTCTAAAGATACTATTTTATATAAATGTGGCTGGTCTCCTTTTGAAGGGACTACTTTTTCATCAACCATAACACATACTTTTGTAAATGGTAATTTGATGTATAACCAGGGGGTTTTTAATGACAAAATTAAAGGAAAAAGAATTACTTTTAATCGGTAATATGAAAAATATAAGCTACATACTAATTTTTAGTTTCTTGATTTCCTGCACAAGTAACACCATTTTTGAGAAACCAAAAGACTTAATACCTAAAGATACAATGAGTCTTTTAATTCAAGAGATGATGATTGCTTCTTCCGCAAAACATGTTAAAAACAAGAATTTAGAAAAAAAAATTGAGTACATGTCTTTAGTGTATGACCAATTTAAAATTGATAGTACACGTTTTCAAAAGAGTAACTTGTATTATATGTCTAAAATAGATTTGTATCAAGAAATTTTTAAAGATGCTAAAGTACTTTTAGAGAAGCAAAAAGTTTTCTTTGAAGAAATAAGCAAAAGGCTCGATTCTATAAAAAAGGATTCTCTTGATATAATTAGAGCAAAAAATAAAAAGAAGATTGAAAAATTGGAAGAATCAAAGAAAAGAGTTTTGAAAATTAAACCTACTATTTAAGATACCGTTTAGAGATTCTTTGCACTGATTTTTCGAGATCTTCAAACTGATAATTTATTTTTTTTTGTATTTTTTCTGATGAATATTCAGCTACAGAATGAGCTGATCTTGCAGAATATTTGCTCAACAATGGTTCTTTTCTCGCGATTTTTGAGACGCACCAGGCAAACCTCCAAAAGAGATTAGTTTGCCAGGGTTTTATTTTTATTGACGGTCGACTTTTACCAAGAGTATCCGCAATTAGAAAGAAAATTTCTTTGAATGATTTATTTTCTGAAATCAAAATAAAACGTTCGTTTTTAACGGGTGAATTCATCAATAAAATCATAGGTTTTACAACATCTTGTACTGACACAAAACCAGTAACTCCTTCTGTATAAAAACGGAATCCGTTATTCACTTGAGAAAATAATTTTCCCGAACCAGAATTCCAAAAACCACTTCCTAAAATAACTCCGGGATTTACGACAACCACATCAACTCCTTCTTGGCTAGCTCTCCAAACTTCCATTTCTGCACCAAATTTGGTGATAGAATAACCACTATTGTCCAATTCTTTATTCCATTCATTTTCTTCAGTAACTATTTTCCCTTTTAAAGAATCACCCACAGCAGCAATAGAACTTACAAAACATAATTTTTCAATTTTTGCAGCAATACAAAGATTTACAATAATCGCAGTTCCATGTATATTTACTTTGCGCATTTTTCTATAATCTTTATGATTAAAGGAGATAAATGCAGCACAATGATATACATGCTTTACATCAGAAAAAGCAGGGATCATTTTAGGAACATCGGTAATGTCTGCTTGATACCATTCTATCTTTGAAAATAAATTTTCATCATCTGTATAATACCTAAAAACTTTTTTTACGTTTTCTAAAGATGATTTTGTTCTATAGATAGCTCTAATTGCAACATTTTGCAAACATAAATGATACAACAAATGAGAACCAACTAAACCCGTACCTCCAGTGACTAAAATCATACAGCTAATTTATGGTTTTTTCATCGATAAGTTTATCTTTGCCTTGTTAAAAAGCATTTATTTAAACCTGTTTAAAAACGGCAGATTGAGCTTGTGGGAAGTGATAATTTAAGCTATCAAAATACAGAAACTGTGAGCAGTTTAGTTTGACATCCCAATTTTAAAATTGAATTAATTAAAATTTACAATGAATAATTTTATTGCAGAATTACAATGGAGAGGAATGTTGCACGACAGCATGCCAGGAACGGAAGAGCATTTGTTAGAAGAAATGAGAAGTGCTTATGTTGGTTTTGATCCAACAGCAGACTCTTTACATATTGGAAACTTAGTTCCTATTATGTTATTAGCACATTATCAGAGATGTGGTCATAGACCTATTGCTTTAGTTGGAGGGGCAACTGGTATGATTGGTGATCCTTCGGGGAAATCTGCTGAACGTAATTTATTGGATGAGAAAACATTACGACATAATCAAGAATGCGTAAAAGCACAATTAGGTCATTTCTTAGATTTTACTTCTGATGAAAAAAACGCTGCAATTCTGGTAAATAATTACGATTGGATGAAAGATATTTCATTCTTAGAATTTATTAGAGATATAGGTAAACATATTACCGTAAATTATATGATGGCCAAAGATTCTGTAAAAAACCGAATTAGTGCTGAATCTAAAGACGGCATGTCTTTTACAGAGTTTACCTATCAAATGGTTCAAGGGTATGATTTCCTTCATTTATTCAGAGAAAACGCTACCACGATTCAAATGGGTGGATCTGATCAATGGGGAAATATTACAACAGGAACTGAATTAATTAGAAGAATTGGCGGTGGAAAAGGGTATGCAATTACCTGCCCTTTAATCACAAAATCTGATGGTTCTAAATTCGGAAAATCTGAAGGAGGAAATGTTTGGCTAGACGCTAAAAGAACCTCAGCCTATAAATTTTATCAATATTGGTTAAATACTTCTGATGAAGATGCAGAGAAATATATTAAAATCTTTACTTTTTTAAATCAAGAAACAATCAATGCCTTAATTGAAGAGCATAAAGAAACACCTCATTTACGTGTTTTACAAAAACGTTTAGGAAAAGAAGTTACTGTCTTAGTGCATGGTGCAGTAGAATATGAAAAAGCCATTGCCGCTTCTAATATTTTATTCGGAAAATCTACAGCTTCTGATTTAAAATCTCTAGATGAACAAACATTTTTAGATGTGTTTGATGGTGTGCCTCAAGCTACAATTTCAGCTTCTGATTTTTCTGAAGGATTAGATATGATAGGAGCTCTAGCGGCAAAAACCAATTTTTTAAAATCTAATGGGGATGCAAGAAGGGCCTTAAAAGAAAATGCAATTTCAGTAAATAAGGAAAAAGTAAAAGAGGATTTTATGATTACTTCTGATGACTTAATTGCTAATAAATATGTTTTATTACAAAGAGGTAAGAAGAATTATTACTTATTGATTGTAGCATAAATTAAATTTAAAAAAGTAGAAAAATTCAGCTACTTTTTTTATTTTTTTTTAGAAACCTTTCCTTTTACTGCTACTTTTTTTGCGCTAACACCTTCATCAAAAACGCATTTTGTTTTTCTAATAACTCATTGGTTTTATTCATTAACTCAATATTTTTTGGAGTTACAACAGTTGTATTTTTAGGGTCGTCTGCTTTTTTCTTAATGGAATTCATCACCTTAACAACTAAAAAAACAGTAAAAGCGATCACTAGAAAATCTACACCAGCTTCAATCAGTTTTCCATAGCCTATTGCAATTTCTTCTAGTTTTACAACACCATCAACTATACCTGCCTCCCTTAAAACGATCTTTTTATTTGCCCAATTTTTACCTTGTGTCATAAAAGATAAAGGTGGCATTAAAACCTCTTTTACCAAAACATTCACAACCTTATTAAAGGCTGCTCCTATGATTACGCCAATGGCAATATCAATCATGTTTCCTTTAACCGCAAACTCTTTAAATTCTCTATATAATTTCATGCTTTTAATCTTATAATACCATTAAATTACACCCTCGAATATCTGAATTATCAAACCTCCCAATAATTTCAAAAGATTTATTTTGATGCACTTTTCCTAAATCTTGAGTTGCGACAAATGAGCAAGAATTATAGTTTGCTAGATCAATTACATTGATTCCTCCTGCCTTTCCTGTTGGTAAAATACTTAATGCATCTTCTGTATCTCGGGTTAAAATTCTCATCCAAGAAGGCGTTTCAAAAACTCCTTTTCCTTTAGAATAGGCTTGACTTAAAAGTTCTGTCATTCCATATTCTGAGTGAATTTCATCTACCTTAAAGCCTTCTTGCAATAATTGATGCAACTCATTTCTAATCAATTCTTTTCTTCTTCCTTTCATTCCTCCAGTTTCCATCACTATAGTGTTATTAAGATTAAATTGATGTTTTTCAATCAAATCTAATAATGCAAAAGAAACACCAATCAACAAGATTTTTTGGCCTTTTTTGTCCAAACTAATCAGTTTATTGGCCAATTCATCAATATTATTCAGATAGAATCCACTTTCAGGATTTTTAGATTTTACGATTAAATCATCAACCATAAAAACCAAAGAAGAACCATTTCTCTCCAAATAATTTGGCAATAAAGCGAGTACAACATAGTCTTCAATATCTCCGTAAAAATGAGCAAACGCTTTTAAATAACTTTCTTTATAAAATTTAATATCCGTAACAAAGTGTTTACTTGCAATGCTACCTGTTGTTCCAGAACTTGTAAACGTTTCTTTAACTTCATCGAGTGAAGACAGTACTTTTTTTATCTTAAAAAATTGAATGGGCAAAAAAGGAATTTGCTCAACTTTTGTAACATCCGAAGGATGTACATATAACAAATCGCAAAAAGAACGGTACACTTTATTATTTTTAAACTGATGTCTAAAAACCTCTAAAGCTACTCTTGTAAAATTTTCTTCGTTTTGTATGTTAAAAATGGATTCTTGCATAAACTTTTGCAAAAATAAGATTATTAGCCACAACCTTTTTAATCTTTTTACATCTTATATTTATTTAAACAACTATGAAGTCTCTTTTGCTGTTATTTTGCTATTTTATTTTTATCTCTTTTGCCGCTGCTGGCGAAAGGTTTTCTAATTGCAATAGAAATAATAGATTAAAAAAAATAAAACTACCCGACTTAAAATCAATACTTATGAATTTAAAAAATATTTTTAGCATCCTTTTTGTAATTTTATTCTTCTCTTGTGAAATTAATGAAACTGCAATCAATTCAAATAACCTTTTATTAGGTTCTTGGATTGAACCAAAATATGATTCAGAAACCACTACCTATAAAATTAGTGACAATAAATTTAAAACTCATTTAATCGGAGGGTTCAGTACTTTATTTTTAAAAGAAAATCAGATTCGCTTATCTACTTCTTCGTTCAATAAAGAGGGAAAAGCCAATAATTTAAATAATATAAATTTTAGCGGGAATTTAGGAGTTGATTTCAATTACAGCCTTAATACAAATTGGTCTTTGCATATCAATCCAATGTTTAAAAGCCAATTAAATACTTTTAATAAAAATCCAGATAGGTTTCAACCTTATACTATTGGCATTTATACGGGAATTCATTACCAATTTTAAGAAACAAAGCTCTTATTAGAATAAATAAAACACAATTTTATAAATATCAAAGAAACCATCGTTAATTAAAATACTTCGTTTAAACGATTATTAATTCACTTCTATCGAAATTAAAATATTTTGAATGCGCATAAATATTATCTTTGGGGAAGCCCTTTCACTTAATGCTTACTATTTCCTTTTAAAAAATAATTGCTATGAAGCTAATTTTATTAAAAGAATACGAAATGAAACTTATTGAAACTACTTATAGAACTTTCAGCGGCACAAAGAAAGTTATTGAAATCCCCAATAGAAGACCAACACAATGGATTATCTATCAAGATGACAAACCTGCTTTTTATGTAGATTTATATGATTTATCTATTGAGTCAAATGCTATGATGAATAGTTTGGTGCTATGCGCTAAAAAATCTATGGAATCTGTCTTAGCAAAAATCAATAAAAAAAATAACATCAATTTATCACTAATAAAGATTTCTAAACTAGGGGTGAAAAAGAAAATAAAAACAACGAAAATAGAAATTGACCTGGGGTATTTGCCTGAAGAGTGGCTAGATTATTCTTTATAAATTTTCACAATCAATGCATCTTTATCATTCATAGAAGCCCTGTACATTCCAGCCGTATTAAACTCAAAAGACATGTTTCCATTTTTATCTAATGCAACTACACCTCCCGTGCCTCCTAGTTTTGTTAGTTTATTCTGAATCACATCTTTTGTAGCTTGTTTTAATGTTTTTTGCTGATATTCCATTTGTGCAGAAATATCATATGCAACCTGACTTCTAATAAAATATTCTCCCCAGCCTGTTGAAGAAACCCCACAAGTTTTATTATTGGCGTAGGTTCCAGAACCAATAATCGGTGCGTCACCAATTCTCCCCCAACGTTTGTTTGTCATTCCTCCAGTTGAAGTTCCAGCAGCAATATTTCCATTTTTATCTAAAGCCACACAGCCAACAGTTCCGAATTTGCTATTTTTAATGTCGGTATCATAAAAAGCAGCCTTTTTATCATCATGATCTAATTCTGTTTTCTCTCTATCTTTTATTCTTTGCAGGGATTTAAAACGTCTTTCTGTATAAAAATAACTCGGGTTAACAATTTCTAAACCCTTTTCTTCTGCAAATATAGAGGCCCCTCTCCCGGAAAGCATTACATGATCCGAATCTGTCATAATCTTAATTGCTAACTCAATAGGACTTTTTACATTTGTAACTCCTGCAACTGCACCAGCGTTTAACGTCTTTCCATCCATAAAAGACGCATCCAATTCATTCGTTTCTTCATGTGTAAAAACAGCCCCTTTTCCAGCATTAAATAATGGTGAAGCTTCCATAATTTGAATTGTTCTCATTACTGCCTCTTGGCTTGTTCCTCCGTTTTTCAATATTTTATGGCCAACCTTTACGGCTTCTTCTAACTTTGCTTTGTACTCGCCTTCTTTTTCATTAGACATATTTTTTTTTAAAATAGTACCTGCTCCGCCATGAATTATTATTGCAAAATTATTTGTTTTTTGAGTTTTCTCTTTCTCTGCCATTGATTCATCTGCTTTGCATCCGAAAAAAATCATTAGAACGGATGCCATAAAAAGTAATTTATTCATATATTTTTGTTTGATTTTAAACAAAAAATGTAATTTCTGTTTAATTTATTTATTTGTGAAATAATTCGTAAATTCGTTCCTCGAATTTAAACAACTAAAACCAAACTACAAAATGACAGATTTTGGAATTAAAGAAGCCTTGCTGGAATTAGGCGTAAAAGATATAAATCAGGGAACTTCTACTGGTTCTAATAATTTTTCTAACGGCGAAATTATTGAATCATACTCTCCAGTTGACGGGAAACTGATTGGTAAAGTAAAAGCTACTACCAAAGAAGACTTCGAAAAAGTAATGGAATCAGCTACGGAAGCTTTTCTCTCTTTTCGAAATATGCCTGCTCCGCAAAGGGGAGAAATTGTACGTCAGTTTGGAAATAAATTAAGAGAAAAAAAAGAAGCTCTTGGAAAATTGGTTTCTTATGAAATGGGAAAATCATACCAAGAAGGTTTGGGTGAGGTTCAAGAAATGATCGACATCTGTGATTTTGCTGTTGGATTGTCAAGACAATTGAACGGACAAACAATTCCTTCTGAAAGACCCGGGCATGTAATGAGGGAACAATGGCATCCAATAGGTGTTGTTGGTATTATTTCTGCATTTAATTTTCCAGTTGCAGTTTGGGCTTGGAACACAGCTTTAGCATGGATTTGTGGTGATGTGTGTGTATGGAAAGGTTCTGAAAAAGCACCTTTATGCACGGTTGCTTGTCAAAATATCATTGCAGATGTATTAAAAGAAAATAATTTATCAGAAGGAATCTCTTGTATTATTAATGGAGATTATAAAGTCGGTGAAATGATGACCACCGATACTAGAATACCGTTAGTTTCAGCAACTGGATCTACAAGAATGGGAAGAATTGTTGGTGCAACTGTTGCCCAACGTTTTGGAAAATCTTTATTAGAATTAGGCGGAAATAATGCCATTATTATAACACCAACTGCAGATTTAAAAGTAGTAGTTCCCGGAGCGGTTTTTGGCGCTGTTGGAACTTGTGGACAACGTTGCACATCTACAAGAAGATTAATTATTCACGAATCTGTATATGATAAAGTAAGAGATGCCATTGTTGGTGCGTATGGGCAATTAACAATCGGAAACCCTTTAGATGAAAGAAATCATATTGGACCATTAATCGATCATGATTCTGTAAACACCTATTTAGCTGCCATTGAAAAAGCAAAAGCTGAAGGCGGAACTATTTTAGTTGAAGGCGGTGTTCTAGAAGGAGAAGGTTACGAAAGTGGCTGTTATGTAAAACCCGCTATTATCGAGGCTGAAAATCATTTCGAAATTGTACAGCATGAAACTTTTGCGCCTATTTTATACTTAATAAAATATGCTGGCGAAGTAGAAAATGCTATCGGAAAACAAAACGGTGTTGCGCAAGGATTATCATCTGCAATTATGACCAACGAATTAAAAGAGGCTGAAAAATTCTTGTCTTATGCCGGTTCAGATTGTGGTATTGCAAACGTAAACATTGGAACTTCTGGTGCAGAAATAGGTGGCGCTTTTGGTGGTGAAAAAGAAACAGGTGGCGGCCGTGAATCAGGTTCTGATGCATGGAAGGTATATATGAGAAGACAAACAAATACCATTAACTATTCTGATGAATTACCTTTAGCACAAGGAATTAAGTTTGATCTTTAATAGATTTTAATATTTAAAAACATATAAAAGCCCAACTCAAAAGAGTTGGGCTTTTAGCTTTCTTAAACTTGACTTTCTCATAAAAAACAACTAAATTCGTTTAACTTCTGATATAAAACATTAAAACGTTCGATATCATTATATTAGACAAAATATATCAGACTTAATAGCATATGAATTTATTAAATAAAATTTATCAAATTTTTCTATCTGAGTTCGCCAAAAGGCGGATTGAAAAAACAATACTCTATGTTGCGTTATTTGGCTTTTTTATCCACTTAATTTTAATTTACTTATCAAAATTCGGTGTAGTAAATTTGTCTTTAGAATCGGAATTATTTAAAAATCCGATATCGGCAATTTACACCCCATTCTCATTTATACTTGTTTATGAAGTTTACTTATTAATCTATTACTTACCAAAGTCATTTACCACCTATATAACTAAACAGTATGAAATTATAACACTTATAATCATTCGAAAATTATTTAAAGACTTATCTGCTCTTGAACTGACATCAGATTGGTTTCAAATAAAAGGAGATTTGCAATTCACTTATGATATCTTGGCGTCAGTTATTCTTTTCTATCTGATTTTTCAGTTTCAAAAACAGGGAATGCAAAAATCAACGCAACAAAAGGACAATAAACTAAAAATTGAAAGATTCATCAGTAGAAAGAAAATAATTGCCATTGCGCTGGTTCCGATTTTTTTTATGATGGCTTTCGTTACACTTTTCAATTGGACTTCAGATGTTTCTCTTGGTTCTAATGATCTGGCTAGTTTTGAAACAATTAATAATCTATTCTTTGACGAATTTTTTACCGTTCTGATTTTAGTGGATGTTGTTCTGCTATTAATTTCCTTCTTTTACACAGATAAATTTCATAAAATAATAAGAAATTCAGGATTTGTAGTTTCAACGATTTTAATCCGTATGTCATTCGGAGTAAGCGGATTAATAAGTACAATTTTAATTGTATTAGCTGTCCTGTTTGGATTAGCAATAATAATAATCCATAATAAATTTGAAAAAAATACTTTGCCTAACAATGTATAAAATTAATTGCTGGTTTTAGCCGATTTACGAAAGTCACAGCGGATTCTCTATCTGTATGTATTTGCTAAATTTAGTGGGTTAAGACACGTCGCTCATCTTATACAAGAACGTTAAACGAACCAATTAAATATACTCTCTTTTTAATGAATTTTACTTTATAGCTCAATAATCAAATTTATGTCACAATTTATACAAGCAACACTTTTAATTTGGATTCTAGTAACCCTGCTTTGGGCATGGAGTGTTTTGATTAAAAATGTAAGCATTGTAGATATTTTCTGGGGTTTTGGTTTTGTAGTTGTCAATACTTTTTATGTGTACAATTTAGAAGAAATAAATCCAAGAAATTGGTTATTGTTAGCGCTAGTTTCTATTTGGGGTTTGCGTTTAAGTATCTATTTAGCGCTCAGAAATATTGGTAAAGGAGAAGATTTTAGATACCAACAATTCAGAAAAGATTATGGCGAAAAACGATATTGGTGGTTTAGTTATTTTCAAGTTTTTTTGCTGCAAGGCGGTTTAATTCTAATTGTTTCTTTACCTCTATTAGGTATTCACTCCAATACAACTCTTGGAGAATTCATTTGGTTAGATTACATCGCAATTTTTGTATGGGGTATTGGTTTTAGCTTTGAAGCAGGTGGCGATTATCAATTGTACCAATTCAAAAAAAATCCAAGCAATAAAGGAAAAGTTTTAAATACTGGTTTTTGGAGATATACAAGGCATCCTAATTATTTTGGAGATACTGCAGTTTGGTGGGCATATGCTTTATTTAGTGTTGCTGCAGGTGGTTATTGGCAAATTATTGGAGCGGTAATTATGACCTTATTAATTATAAAAGTTTCTGGAGTTGCCTTGCTAGAAAAAACATTAAATAACACAAAACCAAAATATAAGGAGTATATAGCAAACACGAATTCCTTTTTTCCTTGGTTTCCTAAAAAATAAAGATGATTGATTTTTTAAAAGAAAATATCTGGTTTATACTCTTCTTAATTTGGGGTTTTCCTTTAAGTATTTACAGAAGTAAATTCAGGAAAATAGTGTACCAAACAGATAGTTGGCTAATCAATATTAAACCACTTTTTATAAAAGAATTTAAAGGATTGTTGGGTAATTTATTTCCTGAAAATAAGGAATATATTAAACAACGAAATTTCTATCGATTTTACTTAGGTGTTTACACCATCCTCTTTTTACTCTATTTAAAATATACTTAATTATATTTTACTTTTCTTATTATTATTCGGAAAAAGTAGCTTTTTGTTTCCCTTTTAGGTTTTATGAATCATAGTTGCACTTGCTTGTGCTGTAGGAAAAACTACCAAATCTTCTATATTTACATGATATGGTCTTGTAATAACAAAATGAATAATATCTGCAACATCCTCTGCCTGTAATGCTTTATAGCCTTTGTAAACCGTTTCTGCTCTTTCTATATCACCTTTAAAACGAACCTCAGAAAATTCGGTTTGCACCAAACCTGGATGAATTGCAGAAACTCTAATATTGTGTTCATTCAAATCTAATCTCATAGACTTATTTAAGGCGTTCACAGCAAACTTTGATGCACAATATACATTTCCGTTCTTATAAACCTCTTTTCCTGCTGTAGATCCAATATTTACGATAAAACCATTATTGTTTTCAATCATTTGAGGAATGATCGCTTTTGAAACATACAACAACCCTTTTACATTAATATCTAACATTGCATCCCAGTCATCAACATTTCCGTCTTGTATTGTTGATAATCCATGGGCATTACCTGCATTATTTATTAAAATATCTATTTGTTTAAAGTTTTCGGGAAGTGCATTCATGGCGGCTTCAACTTCTGTTCTTTTAGAAACATCAAACTGTAAAGTAGTTACTTCTGTTAGTTTACTTAATTCATTTTGAAGTTCTTTTAGGCGCTCTGCTCTTCTACCACATAGAATTAACCTAATATTATTTTTGGCAAAAATTTCTGCAGTTGCCTTTCCAATTCCTGATGTTGCTCCTGTAATAAATGCTGTTTTATTCATAATTTATTTTAAATACTCATTAAAAAAAAGATATTTATCAATTGACTTTCCTAAAGCATGTGCGCTACCTTCTAACAAAAAACATCTTATTTTCAGCGATACCAAACCTAATATAAAAGTATAAAAACAAATTGTTTCGTTTGTTCTTTAAAATTTGAATTTTTCATCAATTATTAACAAAGAAAAAACCGCTCTTTTCAGAGCGGTTTTCCTTTCGATTGATTATTGAGAAATAACCAACCAAAAATCAACTAACCAAACTTATTTTAAACTTCTTCTAATCTTTGTCTTTCTATTTATTTTAGTACGTTTTCTGTTGTTGTTTCTTACAATTTGTTTACTATTTTTTCCAGTTTTTTCACTTTTCAAATACTGTAAAAATCCTCTTCCAGAAAAATCGTATATAGTATCTGAATTTACATGATACAAACGAATAATATTGTCATCTATAACGTTCAATTCAAATTCTTCCGTATCTCCCTCATCATAATTAAGTGTTAAAATCTTTAGATCTTCATAATCTACTACATCATACACTTCATATCCTCCAACAAAATTCCAATTAATTAAATCAATATTTGTGCCAAGAGTGTCCTGAGAACTATAAAATGTTGTTATATCTTCAGGAGTAAAGGAGAGATAATTTTCTTGATCAAAAACATTTTGAGTTCCGCCAACAGCATCTACTTTTTCCCAAGCGATATATTCTTGTAAAAAATATTCTATATTTTCATAAAATAATTTATCGTAATCAAAATTTCGAGCATTGTACCCTATTAAGTAATAGCTTACATTTTCTCTATAATTATATAGCCTTATTTCATTATTCGAAATAATAGTTACTTCAAAATCGTTTGCGCCATCTAGTACATGATTGGTTTCTAGCAATCCATTATATGTATTGTAGTTTCCTACATCAATTCCTAAACCATTGCCTGTTTTACCAATATCTACAATGTTGTTATTTGCATATACTACACCGTTTATAAATGATAATGTAAATGCTCTGGAAACATAAGGTATATCGCCACTTCCAATAGTTCTGTGATAATCTACATACCATAAATCATATTCCGAAACTACTTCTTCTAAAGTTGGCTCATACTCATAATAAGAATCCTCGAAAATGGTAGAACAAGAAGTTAGTAGCGCGCCTGCTATAATAATTGTAAAAAGTAGTTTTAGAGTCTTCATAAGCTTTGTATTTATAAGATATACTTACAAAGATTCAAAATGTGTGCCAAAAAAAATACCTATTCTAATTAGAATAGGTAAAGTACTGATTTTAGATAACTTACTGATTTTTATTTGCTCTTGGAAAAAACGCAGGTTTTGATTCCTCTATATCTTTAATTTTAAAATATTTGATTTTATCTCCTACCTTATAACTAAGAATCGCTTCGTTCTCTTCTAATTCAAAAGGAAGCTTGTTAACTTCTGGTAAGGTATTTTCTATTTCTTTGGTAGCATCTATATCTAAAATAAGATCTCTATTTTGTTTACTTGATGTACTGAAATGTCCTATTAAAAGGGTTTTGCCGGCAGCAATATTAATTTCCACTTTAGTTGATTTATTTTGAAAAAATAATGAATCAAAAACAATCGTTGAATTTTCTTTCAACGCTATTTCTATTTTAGTCCCTGAAACTCCAGGCTGTCCACCAACCCATTTATTGTAAGATGCTTTTTCTATTTTAAAAGGAGGATTATTTTCAAGTTTTAAGCTCCCACATTGTGTAAAACTAACTATAATTGCAATTATTGATAAAAGTTTCATTCTCTTCAATTTTTTATATTTAATAAATATATTTCAAACGTTGTGCCAAGATATAAAAAATCAGCAAACTAGTTTGTCTTTGTATTAATCATGTCTATAAAAATAAAAAAGCGAACCACATTGGTTCGCTTTCAATATATATAACTTATAATTTCTTAATTTTTTAATGCTTCTGCACCACCAACAATTTCAAGAATTTCATTCGTAATTGCTGCTTGACGTGCTTTATTGTAAGTTAATAATAAGTCGTCTCTTAAGTCCGTTGCATTATCTGTTGCTTTGTGCATTGCAGTCATACGCGCACCATGTTCCGAAGCAAAACTGTCTCTAATAGATTTGTATAGTTGTGTCTTTAAAGATTTTGGTATTAATGCTAAAACAATCTCTTCTTTAGATGGTTCAAAAATATAATCAGAATTTACTTCTGTTGAATCTGACCCTTCAACAGGTTTGATTGGTAAAAACTGTTCTACTTGTGGTATTTGAGTTGCTGCATTTTTAAACTGATTATAAAGAACTTCTATTTTATCATAGGTTCCTTCGGCATACATACTCATTAAATTTTCTGCTATTGCCGCAACATTATCAAAAGTTAAATCATCAAAAATATCGTTTCTTGTTGCTACAATATTGAACTGTTTCGATAAAACATCACCACCTTTTTTACCGATAGCAAATAAATCTACTTCAACATTATTGTATTTATCTTTAACTGTTTTAATAACTTCTTTAGTAATTGATGAATTAAAACCACCACACAAACCTCTATTGGAAGTTATTACTACTAATAAAACTTTAGAAACTTCTCTTTGAGTTGAATATACTCCACCAGCATCACTATCTAAAGTTGCACTTAAATTCTGCAACAATTCAGTTAGTTTGGATGAATAAGGGCGCATTGCCGTTATTGCATCTTGGGCTTTTTTCAACTTTGCAGCAGAAACCATTTTCATGGCAGATGTAATTTGCATTGTTGATTTAATAGAAGTAATTCTATTCCGTATTTCTTTTAAGTTTGCCATTCTTTTGTAATTTTGAAATTCCCGATTTCGCGGGAATGACAACTATTTATTATGCAAAATGAGTAGAAATTTCTTTAGCTGCTGCTTCTAATACAGCAATTGCTTCTGGTGTTAATTTTCCAGACTTCAATACATCTAAAGTATCTCTATGCTTTGCGTTTAAGTAATCGATATAATCTTTCTCGAATTTCTTTACTTCATTTACAGGAACATCTTTTAACAAGTTCTTAGAACCTGCGTAAATGATTGCAATTTGATCTTCTACTGAAAAAGGATCGTTTTGTGCTTGCTTTAAAATTTCAACATTACGTTGTCCTTTCGAAATTACGCTCATTGTAGCTGCATCTAAATCAGAGCCAAACTTTGCAAACGCTTCTAATTCACGGTATTGAGCTTGATCTAATTTTAATGTACCCGATACTTTTTTCATCGCTTTAATCTGAGCGTTACCACCAACACGAGAAACCGAAATACCCACGTTAATTGCTGGACGAACACCAGAGTTAAATAAATCTCCATCTAAGAAAATTTGTCCATCTGTAATCGAAATTACATTTGTTGGAATGTATGCTGATACATCTCCTGCTTGTGTTTCAATAATAGGTAATGCAGTTAAAGAACCTCCACCCTTTACAATTCCTTTTAAAGAATCTGGTAAATCGTTCATTTCACTAGCAATTTTGTCATCATTAATAACTTTTGCAGAACGTTCTAATAATCTTGAGTGTAAATAAAATACATCACCAGGATATGCCTCACGCCCTGGAGGTCTTCTTAATAATAAAGAAATTTCACGGTAAGCAACAGCTTGTTTCGATAAATCATCATAAATAATTAAAGCTGGTCTTCCAGAATCTCTAAAATATTCTCCAATAGCAGCTCCAGCAAATGGTGCATAAACCTGCATTGCTGCAGGATCCGATGCATTTGCTGCAACAATAGTAGTATATGCCATTGCGCCTTTTTCTTCTAACATGTTTGCAATTGCAGCCACAGTAGAAGCCTTTTGACCAATAGCAACGTATATACAAAATACTGGCTCACCAGCATCGTAAAATTCTTTCTGATTTAAGATGGTATCAAGCGCAACCGTAGACTTACCAGTTTGACGGTCTCCAATAATTAATTCACGTTGACCTCTACCAACAGGAATCATTGCATCAATAGATTTAATACCCGTTTGTAATGGCTCAGTTACTGGTTCTCTATAAATAACTCCAGGAGCTCTTCGCTCTAAAGGCATTTCATACGTTTTTCCAGCGATAGGTCCTTTACCATCTATCGGGCTACCTAAAGTATCTACTACTCTTCCTACAATTCCTTCTCCTGCTCTTAAAGATGCAATTCTTTCAGTACGCTTTACCGTAGAACCTTCTCTAATTGAAGTAGAAGCTCCTAATAATACAACACCTGCATTATCTTCTTCTAGGTTTAATACAATACCTTCTAATCCATTATCGAATTCTACTAATTCACCATATTGAACATTTGAAAGACCGTAAACACGAGCAATTCCATCTCCTACTTGTAGAACAGTTCCTACTTCGTTTAAAGTAGCTTTTGCTTCAAAATTTGTTAACTGTTGCTTTAAAATTGCTGATACTTCAGCTGGTTTGATACTTGCCATCTTTTATAATTTGATGTATAATTAAATTTTTGGAATGTAATGACTGTTGTCAAATTCCTTTTTCAATTCGTTTAAATAATTAGAGATACTTGCGTCATATTGCACATCTCCAACACGTAAAATAAACCCTCCTAAGATTGATTCATTTATTACGTTTTCTAAATTTGCTTTCTTTCCTGTTAAAGAAACTATTTTTTCTAAAATTTTTACTTCTATTTCTTTAGTTAAAGGAACTGCTGTTGTTACTTTAGCAACCTGCATATGCTTGTCAAAAGAATAAATAATTACATATTGTTTTGCAATAGAATGCAACATTGCAATTCTTTTGTTATCTTTTAATAAGTGAAATAAGCCAAGCGTGATATTGTTTACCTTACCATCAAACAAAGCATTTAAAACTTTAATTTTATCAGAAGATTTAACAATAGGACTTCTTAACATTACTTCAAATTCATCATTGTCAGCAATAGTAGTTGATATCAATGACATATCGTCATTTACCGCCTTTTCTTCTTTAGAATCTTTAGCAAGATTTAAGATTGCTTTTGCATAACGTATTGCTGCTCTTGCGTCTTTCATGATTAACTTAGTTTAAAGTAACATCTTTTAAGATTCCTTCAACTAACTCTAGCTGATCTTTCTTAGAAGATAATTCTCTTTTAATTACTGATTCTGCAATTGAAATAGATAGCTCTGCAACATTCTTTTTCAATTCTGCAATGGCTGCTTGCTTTTCTTGAATAATCGCTGCCTGCGCATTTTCTATTAATTTTGTAGTAACTTCTTTGGCATCTTCTTTTGCTTCGGCAATTATATTATTTCTAATATCTCTTGCATCTTTCATCATTGCCTCTCTCTCTGCTCTTGCTTCTTTTACTAATCTTTCATTATCAGATTGTAAGTTTTGCATTTCTTTACGCGCATTTTCTGCTGCTGCTAAAGCATTTTCGATTCCAGACTCTCTTTCTTCCAAAGAATTTAAAATTGGTTTCCAAGCAAATTTTACCATTAATGCAATTAATGCGAGCAATAAGATTGTTGACACTGCAAATAATCCTGGTGAAAAATCGTTTAATAAAGTTTCCATTCTATAAACTAATTATTTTTTTATTTCTTTTGTTTAATTTTAAAATAGGTTCTGCAACCAACCGTTGCAGAACGCTATCTTTGTTTTTATTTGGATTATTTCCCTAAGAATAATGCTCCAAATGCTAAACCTTCTAATAATGCAGCGATAATAATCATTGCTGTTTGAATTTTTCCAGTTGCTTCTGGTTGACGAGCAATTCCTTCCATTGCTTTTCCACCAATTTGACCTAGACCAATTCCTGCTCCGATTACGATTAATCCTGCTCCAATTAAATTGTACATAATAAATGTATTTATATTAAATTAAACAAATTTGTATTAATGAGCTTCCGAGTGATCTGCCACAGCCATACCGATAAACAATGCAGAAAGCATTGTAAAGATATATGCTTGTAAAAAAGCCACTAAAACCTCAATTAATGTTATAAAAAATGATAAGACTAAAGACAATCCTGTTGCACCTACAACCCCTAAAGATTCTTTTAAAGTGAACATAATTGCAATTAAGCTCATTACCACAATATGACCTGCTGAAATGTTTGCGAACAAACGTACTAATAATGAAAACGGTTTAATGATTAATGCTCCAGCTAATTCTATAATTGCTAAAACTGGACGAATTAAAAAAGGAACTCCTGGCATCCAAATCATGTGCATCCAATAATCTTTATTTCCACTAACTGTATAAATTACTAATGTAAAAATTGCTAAACATCCTGTTACTGCTAATTGTCCCGTTACATTAAAACCTAAAGGGGTTAAACCTGCTAAATTTAAAACCCATATGAAGAAAAATACCGTTAATAAATACCCAGTAAATCTTCTATAATGTTTATCACCAATATTTGGTCTTGCTATTTCGTCACGCACATACAATACTAAAGGTTCTAAAACTCTTGCAAAACCTGTTGGTATTTGTTTCGTCTTGTATTGTTTTGCCAATCTAGAAAACCAAAACAACAGTAAGAATCCTATGAACAAAATTCCTACAACACTTTTAGTAATAGAAAAATCTAATAACTTGTGTGCATTTGTTGCATGGTGCGTTTCGTCAAAAGAAATCGTTACAGCATTGTTGTCTAATTCAAAAATTTTAGAGTGAATCTTCGCAAATTTTAATCCATCTTTTTCTACGATTACATGTCCATCATCGTTGTGATGAAATTCTGAAGACATAAAAGTTACTAGCCCTTTACTTGTCCAAAGAATTACAGGTAGAGGAAAACCAACGTGCTTTCTTTCGCCTTCATCCGAAGTATAAGACCATAAAGAAAAATCATGAGAATCTTTGATGTGATGTAAAATATAAGCCTCTACTTCTTCCTTCGTATTTACACGCCCACCATCATTTTGAATGTCTTGTTTTTTATCTGTAACAGCAGCAAATCCTGCAGCTGTAAAAAGAGCTATCATTGCTATTGTAAGAAACCTGACTGTTTTTTCTGCAATCTTCATTGTTCAAATACGCTTTCTAAATTCGGCGCAAAAATACGTAATAATTCAAAACTACAAACCCTTTTTTTAAATATTTTTTTTATTCAAAACTTTTGCTACAAAAATGGTCTCTGTTAATAAAAAAATAATTGCTGGAATAAAGAATGATAATCTTGAAATTTGAGTTAAGTTTTCTTCTGTGAAGATAGACTTGTAAAAGATTGCACAGAAAAGCACAATTTTTAAAAGAAGTGTTCCTAAATAGATAAAACCTAGTTGTTCAAAAACTTTATCAACAGTCGAAAACAATTTAAAATTGACACAAATTAACAATGAAAACCCCAAGTGAAAAAGGTATACTTTTTTTAATGAAAAAGGTAAAATAACCCCTTGTTTTTCTATCACATTTTCGTGAAAAAAAAGCCCTATAAAAAATAAAGAAAAAAATACTAAAGAGTAACCGAAAATTGCTTTAATCATTAATTTTATTGGCTTGTTTTATCAATGAATACATTGCTAAAAAAATAGCAATCAAGGTTACTGTTTCTTTTAAAAAGTTAGTTTCTAAACTTCTGTCTAACCATTTACCTAGAAGAAAACCTAGATAAATAGTAAGTCCCATTTGTAAACCTGCCCCAGAAAGTTGAAGTGCTTTATTTAAAGGTTTTTTGGGGTTGTTTTTTTGATTGTGATTGTTTTTCATCAGGTTTATTTTCTTCTTTCGCGAAACCTTTCATAACACAACTGGCATTAAAAGTAGCGCCAGGTTCAATAGAAAGTTTACCAACTACTACATCGCCAGAAATTTTAGCCATTGCTTTAACGGTAAGGGTTTTTATTACTTTTAATTGGCCGGAAGTTTCACCTTCTATATCTGCAGTTGAAGCCGATATATTTCCTTTCACTATGCCTGCTGCACCAATAATAACCTTTCCTTTAATTGTTAAATTTCCCTCTAAAGTTCCGTCGATTCTAAAATCTCCGTCAGATTTTATTTCTCCAACAATAATGGTGTTTTTACCAATAACATTTCTTTCCATATTTTTTGGCTCAGTTTTTAAACGCTATTTTTTATTTTTCTAATTGCTTTAAAATTGCCTTGGCTTTTTTACCTTCTTCTGTGCTTCCATAACTTACTGCTACAAAATCTAATGCAATCTTATAAGCCTGAGGGTCTTGATATTTACCAATTGCAAATGCTTTCAAAAGCTCGAATTTCGGAACTAAGGTTGAACCTGGTACTTTGGCGACATACTTACTAATTTTAGAGATTACCTCTTCAAATTTGTTTGCTTTATATAAATAATACACTTCTTTATAAACTTTTTCTACCTCGTCAACAGCAACTTCTTCAATTATTTTTTCCTCTGGATTTAATATTACTTTTGCAAATTTTGTACCCGCAAATTGGGTAAGAATTACATTCTTATATTTTTCAGTCATTTCGGCATCCTCTAAGCTGTTATAAATCTGATACAAATGCCAATTTATTGGTAGAATTAATGCTTCTTTTGGTTGTAACCTAGTCAATCTCTCTAATCTTAGTTTTGCTAAATTTTGATTTTTAAATTGCTCTTTATAAATCAAACCTAATTCATATAATGCCTGATTTCTTTCTGTTTGTAAACTGTCTATTTTTTCTTTTTTAACGGGAATACTACTTAAGTAAGCATCTAAATCATATTTTAAATTTACCTTATTTACTGGAGTAGAATCTTTTTCTGAAGCACCTCCAATTGTTGCTTTTTCAGACCATCTCCAATCATCTTCTAGTTTTCTGCTTCCCCAAATCTTTTGAAATTCCGTTTTACCAAAACTTAAAGATTGACTGTTGTAGAAATACCATTTTCCTTTGTTAGAAGATTGCAAACCATCGCCTGAATCCCCGAATGCAAGCTGATTCAATCTTAATTGAGCAGCTTCCTCATCTGCTTTCTTTAACTTTTCTATATAACTTTCAAAAAATAATTTTTGTTCGTCTTTCGATAAAGCAGCAATTCTTACAATACTATCATTTGTAGCTACAACTTCTTCAAACTTAATTAAGGATGCTAAATTTCTATACTTTCTTTTAACACGTCTAATTCTAATATCTAAAGTATCTGTAGAGACTTGCAAAACACTATCATAATAAGCACTTGCAAATTGATATTCAGCATCTTTAAAATAAAGATTTCCTAATTTTTCAAACGTAAAAGTTTTCTGCTGATCACTACCATTTTTAGCTCTTAATGAATTATTGTAATTGCTTAAGGCCAATTGAATGCTGTCCTTATTTTGATGCAAAACCGCTACTTGATAATACAACTCATCTAAATAAGGTCTATTATCTCTATTTTTAATCAGTTTTTGTATTCTTTCTAATATGGTTGTTGATATTGAATCTTTAGAGAAATTTTTCGCAAGTTCTATGTTTGCATGAATCTTGTATTTGTAGGGTGCTTTTTTAAAATTGGATAACTTTTCAAAAACATAAAAAGCAGAATCTTTTTTATTTTCATTACTATATATTTGCCCCAAAACAAATAGGTTTCTTGCTCCTTGGTCTCTATTTTTTAAAGTTCTAGTTGCCAATTGCAAATGCTTTTTAGCCTTTTGCATACTATCACTTTTTACATAGGCCATCGCCAAAGCTGTGTGCGCTTGCTCTTTAATTTTATCGGGCAAGCTAGTTTCTAAACTGTCTCTAACAACCAATAATAATTTCATTGCTTCTATAGCAATTTCTTCATTATCATTTCTAGTATTTGCCTTTGCCCTCCAAATTTTTGTTTCTGCAATTAAATCTGCTTGTGGGTAATTTGCAATCACATAATTAAACGCTTCAATTGCAGGAATAAAACGTTGTGTATAATAACGAGACTTGCCTAACAACAAATAGGCATCATCTATTTGTCTGTTGCGTTCAATTCCGTCGATATTCATACCATGCCTTTGAATCGCTTTTACTGCTTTTTCTTCTGCTTTCTCAAAGGTCGTTAGCTCTTTTTTCTCTTCATCTTCATTGCTCCCAAAACCTGCTCCTGGACCATTGTTATTAAAGGAAGATAAAACTATTTTATCTTCTTCAAACTCAATTGGCTCAATTGGCAAACGCTGAAACCAATCGTCTTTATAATTGTTGTTGATGTCTTCAATTCCTTTTTTAAAGGCCTCTTTACCATTAAATAAGACATTGTATTTGGTAGTTATCGCATGAAAATTTCTGCTGACAACAGTATCTTTTTTTGTGCTACAGGCAAATGCAGCAACAAAAAGAACAAGAAAGGCTATTATTTTTTGGGTGTTTTTCACACAGGTAAATCTAAATTAAAAATTTGTTTTAAAAAAACTAGAAACTCTTATTTAAAACTAAAATCTTTAGAAAATAGTATAAATCAGCGTGTAAAAATAGTAATAAATTAAGAATAGCCTATTTAAACTGAAAAATAGCTTTCTAATTCTTTTAAAGTTTCCGTCGATGTTTGAATATCTTTTACCACATTTCCTTTATCTAGAACTACAATCCGCTCACAAACCTCTGTTACATGTGTTAAATCGTGACTGGAAATTAAAACGGTAACTTCTTTATTTTTAATCAATTCTTTAATCAATATTTTTAATCTAATTTGTGTTGTTGGGTCTAAATTAGCAAAAGGCTCATCTAAAATAACCACTTTTGGATTCCCCATCATTGAAGCAACAATCCCTACCTTTTTCTGATTTCCTTTACTTAAATCTCTTAAATACTTTTTCTTACCTAAAATTTCTTCATTAAAAAACTCATTAAACTGAGCTAAAAAAGTTGTCACATCGCCTTTGTTCATTCCTCTTAAATCTCCAATAAATTCGAAATATTCTTCTGGTGTTAAATAGCCAATTAAAAAAGATTCGTCTATAAAAGATCCTGTAAATTTTTTCCACTCTTCACTCGTATTCACAACGATATCATTCGTTGTAATTGATCCTGTTGTTGGTCTAATTAAATCTAATAAAATATTAAATAAGGTGGTTTTTCCTGCCCCATTATTTCCCACCAAGCCAAAACTTTCGCCTGTTGGAATTTCTATTGATGGAACATTTAACACTTCTGCTTTTCCATATTTCTTTGAAATCGTATCTAATGTAATCATTGTCTTTTTTTAATTTAAATTATGCTTCTTTTCCGAAAGCGTTAATCATAGCATATTTGTCTTTAATGTATTTCTTTTCAATGAAATTCATCGCGTAATTTTTCAATAATAAACTAATTAACCCAATGCTTGCCACGATTATAAAACCTGAATTATATCCTACATACGTATTGAAAACCCAAAATAATAACATTGGAAATAACATTAGTGGAATTACAACGAGAAACTGTGTTGCACTTGTTCCCTGTGTGTTTCCAAAACCACCTTTGGTTAAATCTATTCTTTTTCTATTAAACGAACCTGCATATAATAAAAAGAGTGAATTAAAGCCAATATTAAAAATTGCACCTGCAGTGATCATTAAAAAGATATCTATCCCAAAATACAAATAAGGGAAACTTAAAAAATACAGAATAGTAGTCATTGAGACCATTAAAACCCATTTCGACTCTAAAAATTTTCTGTACCTAAAACTTTGGCTCATTAGCATTTTGTAATGTGCGCTATCCCAAGCAGGTATAAATTGTCCGTAATTTAACGTAAAACCTCCAGTCACAAATAAGGACGCAAACATCAACATTGGCAGCGAGTCTTTATAAGCGTCCATAGTATAAAAAATTAAACCATAAAAAAGGAATAAAAAAGACATTAAAAACACCGTCTTCGTTCTTTTATTTCTCCAGATTAAACGAATATCATTTTTTATAAATGGGGCAACATCGCCCAATTTATCTGCCCAAGACAAATCAGAGGTGTTTGCTTCTTCTACTTTAGCTGCAACTGCTTCGTCTAAATACACTTGGTTTCGTAATTGCTTATAATTTAACCAATATAACACCAACAGCAGAACAACGCTAATTAAAGAAAAGATTGGATTTACATAAATAGCATCAAATATTTGACCTCCAAAACTAACAACATCAACAATTTTGAATTTTTGCAAACCAATTAAAATCACAAATAGTCCAACAATAAAAACCAAAGCAACATTATTTTTATTAATTAAGAAATTTATGAAATTTGCAGATTGAATAATTAAAATCATGGTTAATAACCATCCTAAAACACCTGCCGTTTGATATCCTTCTTTTATTAAAACGATTGCAAAAGGAATGTAAAAAAACAATCCTAAAATATTAAAAAATGAAAAAGATGATTTTCCTAAAACAAAGTGCACTAACTTACTTTTCTTGATAGGTAAAGTAAGCATTGGCTTTATATTCATAATTGGTAATGTTTGCATTAAATACCTCAAAATTAAATCTCCAAGAATGGCAAAAAGTAAATAAGAATTTACTAATTGCAATGGGTCAGACGCTGGAAATTCTTTCTTTAAGATAAAGTAACCTCCAATGCCGATTGCCAAAAAAGAAACCAAAAAATATAATGCAAAAAAGCCCATAATTATTTTTAAGGCAATACTTTTCCCAAAGGAAGCAGAACGAACAAATTGTTTCCATTCTAATTTTAAAAAGCGTAAAGTCATAGTTTTAGTTCGTTTGGTCTTATAATAAGTATTCGTTTTAAGTGTATTGTTACAAACTTTTTGCAAGTTTATATTCTGGGTAGGTTTCTTGCAATAATTCTTGACATTTATTAGGAATCACATAAGAAGTAACGTAAAACATGATCATTACAACAGTGGTACAAAATGCGATTAAAAGGAGCCAATGCGTTTCTAAAGAACTGAATTCAACTTTAGTTAAATGAATAAAATTGAAAATGTTTACAAAAGCAATACTTACAAAACCACCTTTCGTTTGCCCAATCATTGCTTCTAATAAGAATATCTTTTCTTTTTTTTCGGTTTTTTTCTTTTGAGCCTGCCTGTCTTTGTATAAATATACAGACTCAAAAATAATCGCTAATAACAGGCTTCCTAAAATAATAAATTTTGAATACTGAACTTGAAGCACTAAATAAATACCTGAAAACATGAGTATTGTAGTAAGAAGCTTAGGCATCGTAAACCACTCTTTTACAAATCTTAATAGAATTTTCCAATACCGTTTATTCATTTGTTTTTGTTTGGCCTCTATAACATCCATAAAACCAAAAACTCCGAATTTTTTAAACGATTTGTCTCTTGCTTGTTCAAAAGATAAGTTTGGTGTTTCTTGCCAAATACTTTCTATATCATTGGCCAAATGATCTACCAACTCCGATTGTACATCATAATGATACACATAGTGTTTGCGTGTAAATTTAAAAAGATTATCTATTTGAGATGCTGTAAGTTTCATCAATAAAAAATTTAAACAAGTTTATATTGTGGATACATTTCTTGCAATAATTGTTGTGCTTTTTTAGGGACTACCACCAGAGTAATATAACCTAAAAGTACTACAAAAGTGATTAAAAAAGCGGATAAAAACTTCCTAAACTCTCCCATTAACAAAAAGTCACCACTCGTTCTAAAAGGAAAATCAAATACATAAAAAATTAGTAATGCTGTATTTCCTAATCCATTAATAGAAATAATATCTTCAAACATCCATTTTTTGCCCGATTCTAGATATTTTTTATTGAGTTTTCTTGAGTTTATAAAAACACCAATAAGTTGAGCACTAATTACTATAAAGAAAATAATTAAATAAATTGTATACGAAGATTCAACATTTTGTAATTTGTAAAAGCCATAAATCATGGCTAAAGTCAATACTATTTTTGGTAAACGAAACCACTCTTTTGCAAACTTGAAAATTATTTTATAGTACTTTTTTGTCATTTGAGATTGTTTCTTTTCAACCACATCCATAAAGCCAAAAATGCCGAATTTCTTAAACGATTTATCTCTTGCTTGTTCAAATGATAAATTGGGTGTTTCTTGCCAAATATTTTCTATATCATTAGCCAGATGATCTACCAATTCAGATTGTACATCATAATGATACACATAGTGCTTTCTGGTAAATTTGTAAAGTTCATCAATTTGATTTTTAGTTAATTCCATAGCTTATTGTATTTTATATTTTTGAACTTCTTCTATATGTTTTTTATAAAAGTAATGACAGATATAAACGACTGCATAGCCACCGCATACAAAACCTGTAAAAACTGGATTTAGCAAACCATCTTCATTAAAAACACCTACTGATACGCCCATAATTAATAAAATGAGTCCAAAATATTGCGTGCTCAAAATAAAACGATAAGTTGTTTTTATTTTAGACATTCTTGTTTTTATGTAGATAAAGCATACATATGCTATCATTACAATAGAAAAAGAATGTAAAAACCCGTTTATAAAATCTACAGTACTTGCAGAGAAACTTATAGGAAATAATTTAAAAAAAGCAGCAGGCAATATATACGCTAATAGATATAAAAAATAGAAAGGCTTAAATAGCTTAACCGCTTTTTTTACAACAATTTTAGAGTTAGAATACATCATCCCAAAAAAGAAACTAGAGGTTTCCTTAAAATGTTTATTCCATTTTAAAACTGTCATTTTAAATGCATTTTCAAAAGAAAAACTTTTGCTCATTTTCATTTCTATATCAGAAATAATGTGATCCAAAACTTCAATTTTTAAATCTACAAAATCAAAGTTTTTATGCTTTAAGTACTGTTCTACTTTATGTATTTGATTTTTTGTTAATTCCATAGCTAAAAATTACTCCAAACTAAATTTAGGGTTTACCAAATGCTGCATCGTTTTTAAAAACTCTTGCATTTCTTCTAGTTTATTGGCCGTTTCTTTGGTTCCGTTTTCTGTAAGTTTATAGTACTTGCGCAAACGGTTCCCAACTTTTGCAACCTCAACATCTAACAAACCGTCTGCCTCTAATTTGTGCAACGCAGGATATAGAGCTCCTTCAGTAATCTGTAATTCGCCTTTGGTGAGTTCTTTTACTTTTTGAGTAATTTCATATCCATACATTTTATCATTACTTTCTAATAACTTTAAAATAATGGTTTGCAAAGAACCTTTATATAGTTTCTGATTTCCCATGGAGTAAATATATACATAATATTTTAATGCATCTAAATCTTATGTATTGTTTTTTTGATATAAAAAATCCTGAAAAAATTAATTATCAGGATTTTTTAAATATGTTCTTGCTTAATTATGAAGCAAATTCCTTCCTTCCTCGCAATGATGTCTTTTTATTTTGTTATTTTTAAAACATCCGCCATAATACGTTCTAACTCTGCTTTTGGTAACGCTCCATTTGCCATTTCTGGTTGCCCTTCCATCGGACAAAATAACATCGAAGGAATACTTCTAATGCCGAAAGCCGCCGCTAACTCTTGCTCTGCTTCTGTATCTATTTTATAAATATCAACCTTACCCTCGTACTCATCCGATAATTGCTCTAAAATTGGCGCTAACGTTTTACAAGGGCCACACCAATCTGCGTAAAAATCGATTAAAACAGGTTTATTTCCTTCAAATTTCCACTCTTTGTTTTCTTCAAAATTAAAGACCTTTTTTAAAAAGGTTTCTTTCGTTAAGTTTTCTGTCATTCTAAATTCTTTTTTTATACAAAAGTAGTCGTTTTTATACTGCTCTCATTACAAAGTAGTCAGTCTCTGAAACCTCAAACGTTAAAAAATGTTAAATAACTAACAATCTGTTCAATAACTTCTAATTTTGATAAGATGTCAAATTTTAGAACTTATGAAGAATAAATTAATCATTCCCATATTGTTTGCAAGTGCAATTTTTGTTTCTTGCAAAGAAGAAGTTAAACAAAGAAATATAGAGGTGAACTACCCAGAAACAATTAAAAAGGCCATTATAGACACTATTTTTGATACAAAAGTAGTTGATAATTACAGATGGTTAGAAGATGATCGAAGCAAGGAAACAGAAGCTTGGGTAAAAGCAGAAAATGCGGTTACTTTTAATTATTTAAATAAAATTCCGTATCGAGAACAACTTAAATCTCGGTTAACAGCATTATGGAATTACGAAAAAGTAGGAACCCCTTTTAAAGAAGGTGATTACGTCTATTTTTATAAAAATAATGGTTTACAAAATCAATACGTAGTGTATAGAAAAAAAGACGACAAAGAAGAGGTTTTTTTAGATCCCAATACTTTTTCAGAAGACGCTACAACTTCTTTAGGTGCTTTAAGTTTTTCTAAAGATGGAAAAACGGTTGCATATTCTATTTCTGAAGGTGGTTCTGATTGGCGTAAAATAATTATTATGGATACTGACTCTAAAATAATTAAAGAAGACACGATTGTTGATGTAAAATTCTCTGGAATTTCTTGGTATAAAAACGAAGGTTTCTATTATTCTAGTTATGATAAACCGAAAGGAAGTGAGCTTTCTGCAAAAACAGATCAGCACAAATTATATTATCATAAATTAGGAACCTCACAAAAAAATGATGTCGTTATATTTGGAGAAAAAGCTTCTGAAAAATACCGGTATGTGAGTGGTTACTTAACTGAAGATCATACCTATTTAATTATTTCGGCTTCCACATCAACCTCTGGGAACAAATTATTTATAAAAGATTTATCTGCAGAAAATTCTGAGTTAATAACGGTTATCGATAATTTTGATAGTGATACTTCTGTGATAGAAAATAACCAAAGTAAGTTATACTTGGTCACTAATTTAAATGCCGCCAATAAAAAAGTTGTCACCGTAGATGCAAAAAACCCATCGCAAGAGCATTGGAAAGATTTTATTCCAGAAACAGAAAATGTTTTAAACTTAACTTCTGGTGCAGGTTATTTCTTCGCAGAATATATGGTAGATGCCGTTTCTAAAGTGATACAATATGACTTTGACGGAAATTTAATTCGAGAAATAAAACTACCTGGAGTGGGTTCTGCGGGTGGTTTTAGCGGCAAAAAAGAGGCAGCCGAATTATATTTTTCTTTTACCAATTACAACACGCCAAACTCCTCTTATAAATTTAATCCAAAAGAAGGTACATATACGTCTTACTGGAAACCGTCCATCGATTTTAATGCTGACCATTATGAAAGTCATCAAGTGTTTTACATCTCAAAAGACGGAACCAAAGTTCCTATGATTATCACTCATAAAAAAGGCCTAGAATTGAATGGTAAAAACCCAACGGTTTTATACGGTTACGGAGGTTTTAACATCAGCTTAACGCCAAGTTTTAGTATTGCAAATGCCGTTTGGATGGAGCAAGGAGGTATTTATGCTGTTCCTAATTTAAGAGGCGGTGGCGAATATGGTAAAAAATGGCACGATGCCGGAACGCAACTAAAAAAACAAAATGTATTTGATGATTTTATTGCTGCTGCAGAATATTTAATTGCCGAAAAATATACTTCATCAGAATATTTAGCAATTCGTGGAGGTTCAAATGGAGGATTATTAGTAGGGGCAACCATGACACAAAGACCAGAATTAATGAAAGTTGCGCTACCCGCGGTTGGCGTTTTAGACATGTTGCGTTATCACACATTTACTGCGGGTGCAGGATGGGCTTATGATTACGGAACAGCAGAACAAAGCAAAGAAATGTTTAACTATTTAAAGGGATATTCTCCTGTACATAATGTAAAAGAGGGAACATCTTATCCTGCCACATTAGTTACCACCGGAGATCATGATGATCGAGTTGTACCAGCACACAGTTTTAAATTTGCTGCAGAATTACAAGAAAAACAAGCTGGAGAAAGTCCTGTTTTAATTAGAATAGAAACCAATGCTGGTCATGGAGCAGGCACACCTGTTACAAAAACTATCGAACAATATGCCGATATTTTCGGATTTACTTTGTTTAATATGGGATTTGACCAATTAACAAATCCACCAAAAAATAAAATTAAAAGTTAATACCTTTACTTATTATATTTATTTAATGGGACGAAAGTATCATCTTTAAAAAAATTCACAACAACCTTAACTAAAAATCAATAAAGGAAAATATAATACACAAATGAAATTTAAAATCCCATTTCTAATATTTATTACTTTCATTGTGATAAACTGCGACAATGATAACAACAACTTAAGAAATTCTTTGGAGAATTCTGATAGAATTCGAGTAGAGGACGATTTATTTTCAAATGCACCTAATGATGACTTCGAAATAATTATGGCCTCAATAGCTGATAACAATCTAAATATAACCATTGGATATGGAGGCGGATGCGGCACTATATATTATGATTTAGTAACTGGGACTGATTATTTGGAAACCAATCCTACTCAGAAAAATATTAGGTTGGCATTTGATGATAAAGATAATTGTGAAGCTGGAATAGAACTTAAACTATCATTTAATTTAACGCAAATACAGATTTCAAGCACCAATAGAATAATTATTAACCTTAATAAATGGGAAGACCCAATTGAGTATAATTACTAAGATTGTTTGTTTCAAGAATATCTTGAAAAGAAACTTTCAATTTAAAACCTGGACTGACAAAGTTGTAACTAACAATTATTTAGGTTCGGATTTATTTCCGAGATAGCGGTAATAAGATTGTCTGCATTCTCCATTACAAAACCTATGTCCTATCGCTATTGGGTTTTTACATTTTTTACAACAATTAATGCCGCTATGAATTAATAAATCAATTACTTGCTTTAGTGCTGCTTTAACATCTATTCTATTTTGATTTGTTTCTTCTAGAATTTTTAATAAATCGTCTTTCATAGGCGCTAACCTAAATAAATTTACAATTCTAAATGAGCGGAATCCCGCAGTTTAAATTGCGGGATTCCGCAGAATTACAGTCTACAAAAAATTTATTTTTATAGAACAAATAAATCAAATGTTTCTCAAATCTTCTACCAGCTTTAAGAAAAAAAGTTGGGGTATTGGCTTAAATCACTAGACATTAAAAGCCTTGTGAATAGCCTATAAGAGAGAATTATACTTTTTCAAAAAAAACAGAAAGGGAATTACATTTATAAGAGATAAAATGCAAATTTTATGTAAATAAAAAAAGGACCTGAAGCTGAAATGCTGCAAACCCTTTGTTTTAATGTGGTCCCACGAGGACTCGAACCTCGGACCACCTGATTATGAGTCAGGTGCTCTAACCAACTGAGCTATAGGACCTATAATTTAGGGTGCAAATGTAACATTAATTTTAAATTATTTGCAAATAAAATTAAATAATAATTACACGGTTCTATTCATTAGCCACAAACCAAAGTTCTTAAGGTTTTCTTTGTTTTCTTGGCTAATAGACATTTTTGATAAGGTATTAAATGCCTTTTCTGTATAATTTTCTATTTTATCTTTGATTAAAACGGGCATATCATTTAACTCGAAAATTCGAGTTACTTCTGCAATTTTAATAGAATTATCTTCTAATTTCTGCTGATAAAAAAACAACAGTTTTTGTTTATCTTCTTTATTAGCCACTTCTAATGCTTTGAGGTATAGATATGTTTTTTTATTCTCAATAATATCACCTCCTATTTGCTTTCCAAAAGTTGCTGCATCTCCAAAAGTATCTAAATAATCATCTTGTAACTGAAAAGCCAAGCCTAAATTCAATCCAAAATCATAAATTAAATTAGCATCTAGTTCATTTGTTTCTGCTACAATTGCACCCATTTTTAATGCAGCAGCAACCAAAACTGATGTTTTTAAACGAATCATATTTATATATTCATCAATAGTAACATCTTTTCTTGTTTCAAAATCAACATCTAATTGCTGTCCATCACAAACCTCTAATGCAGTTTTACTAAATAACTTTGCTAATTTCTGAAAAATTATAGGCTCATAATTTTCAAAATATTGATATGCTAAAATAAGCATTGCATCACCAGAGAGTATTCCTGTGCTAATATCCCATTTTTCATGAACGGTTGCTTTTCCTCTTCTAAGAGGCGCATCATCCATAATATCGTCATGTACCAAAGTAAAATTATGAAATACCTCGACTGCCAAAGCTGCGGGTAGTGCTTTTTTATAATTAGAAGAAAAAATATCTGCAGCCATTAAGGTTAAAATAGGGCGCATTCTTTTACCGCCTAAATGCAAAATATAATCTATTGGCTCGTATAAATTTTTAGGATCTTTAATCCATTTTTTAGATTGTAAGTAGTTTAAAAATTCTTGTTGATAATGTAAAATGTCCAAGTCTAAAGTTTTTTGTAAAAATACTGTAAAGAAATTTCTTTTTAATCTAAATGTTAAAAAATCATTAAAACTATGGAAACTATTTTTGTACTCACAGTTTCCATGGCTATATTTGCATCTAATTTATGAGAAACAAAATATTAGAAAAATCAAATGAACTATTCTTAAACCTTGGCTTTAAGAGTGTTACAATGGATGAAATTGCAAGTTCTCTTGGTGTTTCTAAAAAGACGCTTTACAAGTATTTTAGCAATAAAACGGCTTTAATTGATGCAGTTACCGAATATATGTTTAACACTATTTGTTGTAGTATAGATACTATATGTGCTCAAGAATTAAACCCGATTGACGAATTGTTTCATATTAAACGTGTGGTAACAGAACATTTAAAGGACGAAAAATCATCACCTTTATATCAACTTCAAAAATATTATCCAGAAATATATACCTCTTTAAAACAAAAACAACTTCTAATAATGCGAACCACTATTCAGGATAATTTAGAAAGAGGGGTACAATTGGGCTTATTTAGAAGCTCTATTGATGTTGATTTTATTAGTAGAATTTATTTTAGTGGAATACTTGGTATTAAAGATCAACAGATATTTCCATTAAAAAAATATTCTATGAATACGTTAACCAGTCTTTATTTAGAATACCATTTAAGAGGAATTATTACAGACAAAGGAGTTAAAATACTAGAAAATCAATTAAAACTGAAATAAAACAGAATGAAAAAATTAATTTTAATATGCTTAAGTACTTGTTTTTTCTTAGCAACCAGCGCACAAGAAAAAACGATGCAACTATCTCTACAAGAAGCTATTAATTTTGCTCTTAAAAATAGTTACAATGCAAAAGCAGCAAAAAACGACATTAAATCTGCTAAAGAAATTGTTTGGGAAACAACGGCTATTGGTTTACCGCAGATCAATGCAAAAGTAGATTACCAAAACTTTTTAAAACAACCCGTTTCTTTATTACCCGCTGCTGCATTTGATAACAGAGAGTCCGTAGTAGAAACTGTAGAAGATTTCTTTGATATTACGAGACAAACCAGTCCAGAAGCCCCTGATGGGTTTATACCTGTCGTTTTTGGCACAAAACAAAACTTGAATGCCTCCGTTACTTTAACGCAATTAATCTTTGATGGGTCTTACTTAGTAGGCTTGCAAGCTTCAAGAACATTTTTAAAAGTTTCTAAACAAGCCAATGAAAAAACAGCTCTTCTTACAAGAGAGGCTGTTGTTAATGCATACGGAAATGTATTAGTGACCGAAAACAGTATTTCTATTTTAAAAAGTAACATTAAAATTCTTCAAAAAAATTATGAAGATGCTAAAAAAATATATGAAAACGGATTTAATGAAGAAGAAGACGTAGAGCAATTAGAAATTACTTTAGGGAATATAAAAAGTCAGCTGAATAGTGTCAAAAGGATGAAAGACATCGCTTATCAAATGTTAAACCTTTCTTTAGGAAGTCCTATAAACACAAAACTAATTTTAACTGATTCTTTAGATGGTTTAGCAGAAAATAATATCAATTTAGATTTAATTAATTCAGAATTTAACTTCTCTAATCACATAGATTTTAAAATTTCTGAGAATGACAGAGAAACAAAAAGATTAATGATGAAGTTAGAACAAAGCAAAGCTTTACCAAGTTTAAGTGCCTTTGTTAATTACGGTAGACAAGCATTTTCAGATTCTTTTTCATTTTTCAATAATAATCAGCAATGGTTCGGCTCCTCTCTTTTAGGTGTAAGTTTAAATATTCCTGTTTTTAGCAGTTTCTCACGAAAATCTAAAACAGCACAAGCAAAAATTGCATTAGAAAATTCTGATATTCGATTAAAAGAGACAAAGCAACGTTTAAGTTTAATGGCAGAAAAAGCAAAAAGTGAATATCAACTAAGTATAGAAAATTATAACACTTCAAAGAGAAATGTTGGTTTAGCAGAAAGAATAGAGAAGAAACAACGTATTAAATTCTTTGAAGGAATATCGTCTAGTTTCGATTTGTTACAAGCACAAAACCAATTATACAATCAACAACAAACCTACATACAATCTATGTTGGATGTAATTGCTAAAAAAGCAACATTAGAAAACGCATTAAACTTACCAATTAAATAATTATCAGGCAATGAGAAAAGTATATTCATTATTAATAATAACAGTTTTTTTAATCTCTTGTGGGGAGAAAAAAATAATCTCTATAGAGAGTTTAGTTTCTTCAGGAACTTTAACCGAGCTAAAAGAAAAAAAGAAAGAAATAGCATCTAATTTAGAGACTATAAATAAAGATTTAGAAGCTATAAATAGAGCAATTTCTAAAAAAGATACGGTTAAAAAACTTCCTTTAATAACAACTTTTACTACAAAAACCGAAGTTTTTAACCACTATTTAGAAATACAAGGAAACGTTAAAACAAAACAGAATATTTTGGTGTATCCAGAAATACCTGGAATTTTACGAAAAATATTAGTAAAAGAAGGTCAAAGGGTTTCTAAAGGACAATTGCTAGCAGTGATTGATGATGGTGGATTAAGCAATCAGGTTGCACAATTAGAGGCAACGACGCAATTAGCAAAAACAACTTTCGAGCGTCAAAAGCGTTTGTGGGAAGAAAAAATTGGTTCTGAAATTCAGTTTTTACAAACAAAAACAAATTACGAGGCTCAAAGAAACTCTCTACAACAACTAAAAAGTCAGCAATCGAAAGCATCGATAAGGGCACCTTTTTCTGGAGTGATTGATGATGTTTTAAAAGAACCAGGAACCGTTATCGCTCCAGGTCAAGGCTCTGAAGTTTTTAGAATTGTGAATCTCAAAAACATGTATGTTGAAGCTGAAGTGCCTGAAAAATACATTGCTAGCATCACTAAAAATAAAGAGGTTAAAGTAGCATTTCCTGTTTTAGGAGAAACACTCATTAGTCAAATAAAACAAGTAGGTAGTTTTATCAATCCTAATAATAGGTCATTTAAAATTGAAGTTAGCGTTGCAAATAAAAGTGGAAATGTAAAACCAAACTTGACGGCAAAACTTCAAATTAATGACTATACAAAAATGAAAGCTATATTAATTCCGCAAAGCATAATTTCAGAAAACGCAAAAGGAGAGCAATTTATTTATGTTCTAAAGGATAAAAAACCGAACAATGAAGCTGTTGCAGCAAGACTAATTATTGAAACAGGAAAAACACAAGGAGACATGATTGAAGTTACTAAAAATCTTTCCGAAAATGCAGAGGTTATCATGGAAGGTGCAAGAAGCGTAAATAATGGTCAAGTTGTAAAAGTGATTAATAAATAGTAAAAAAATGGCTAAAAAAAACAAACAAGTAGATAAAGAATTTAAACTTTCTTCTTGGGCAATAAATAATAAAACTACTATTTATGTTCTGATGTTTCTGATTCTTTATTTAGGAATTTCCGCGTATTTTACAATGCCTAGAGAAAATTTTCCTGAAATAAATGAAACTAAGATTTACATCAGTTCTGTATACCCGGGAAATACTGCAGAAGATATTGAAAAACTAATTACCAACCCTTTAGAGGACAAGCTAAAATCTATTAGTAATGTTGTAAAGATTACCTCAACCTCTCAAGAAGATTACTCTATAATTACCGTAGAATTTGATGAAAAAATTGCTGGAGACAAAGCAAAACAGAAAGTAAAAGATGAAATAGACGAAGAGACTGCCGGCGAAGATTGGCCAACATTTAACGGTGCAAAGGTAACCCCAAATGTTTTCGAACTGAGCATTTCTGAAGAAGTGCCAATTCTAAACATTAATATTTCTGGTAACTATCCGGTTGCAAAATTGAAAGAATTTGGAGAAATCTTACAAAATGAAATTGAAGATTTAGCAGAAATTAAGAAAGTAGATATTCGTGGAGCACAAGATAAAGAAGTAGAAGTTGCTGTAGATATTTTCAAAATGATGGCAGCAAAAGTTAGTTTCGATGATATTACAAATGCTATCAATCGTGGAAATGTAACCATGTCTGCTGGTAACTTTATTACAAGTCAGCAAAGAAGAACAATCCGAATTATTGGTGAAATAGAGACACCATCAGATTTAGGGGATTTTGTTATTAAAGCAGAAAAGGGAAACCCAATTTATTTAAAAGATGTTGCAGAAATTTTCTTTAAAGATAAAGATAAAACAACATACGCCAGAGAAAATGGTGATGCTGTTGTTATGTTAGATGTAAAGAAGAGATCTGGTGAAAATATGGTTGCTGCCGCAGATAAAATTGGCAAGATTGTAAAAGAAACTAAAAAGAATACTTTCCCTTCAGATTTAAAAGTAACGATTGCAAATGATCAATCTCCTAAAACAATTGGTCAAGTAGATGATCTGGTAAACAATATTATTTTCGGAGTCATTTTAGTAGTGATTGTTTTAATGTTTTTCCTCGGATTTAAAAATGCAATTTTTGTTGGTTTCGCCATTCCAATGTCAATGTTTATGTCTTTAATGATTTTGGGTGCATTAGGTTACACTTTAAATACCATGGTTCTTTTTGGTTTAATTATGGGACTTGGAATGCTCGTTGATAATGGAATTGTAGTAGTTGAAAACGTATATCGTTTAATGGATGAAGAAGGAATGACTAGAATTGAAGCTGCTAAAAAAGGAATTGGAGAAATTGCATTCCCTATTATTATTTCAACAGCAACAACGGTAGCAGCATTTATTCCATTAGGTCTTTGGCCAGGAATTATGGGCCAGTTTATGGTAATTTTACCAATTACGTTGTCTATTGTTTTAGGCTCTTCTTTATTCGTTGCTATCTTCTTTAACTCGGTATTGGTTTCTCAGTTTATGAGTATTGAGGATAACGATATGCCACTTAAAAACATTATCAAGTTAACTAGTATTATGTTAGTTATTGGTTTGTTAATTTTCTTCTTTGGTGGCGAATATAATGCTCTAGGAAGCTTAATTATATTCACCGCAATTATGTTTTGGGTGTACAGATTAATTTTGAGAAAAGCAGCAAATTATTTCCAAAAAAATACTTTAGTGTCATTAGAAAACTGGTATGGAAAACAACTAAAAAAAGCTCTATCTGGCCGAACACCTTACGTTTTAGTTACGGGAACCTTTATTTTATTATTTTTTGCTTTTGCTGGTTTTGGATGGTCTATCGGAGAGCAAAGAACTAAAATTGAGTTTTTTCCGGACAACAAACCTAATCAGATTATTGTATATATCGAGTATCCTCAGGGAACAGATATTGAGAAAACAAATCAAATAACCAAAGAGATAGAACAAAAAGTAGATGGTGTTTTAAATCAAAAAATGTACACAGATAATGGGTATAATTTCATGGTAGAAAGTACTGTTTCTCAAGTTGGTGAAGGCGCTGGGAATCCACAAACAGATGGCGGTTCTTCTGCAGAAATGCCTCACAAAGGAAAAATTACTGCTTCCATGCGCGAGTATAAATATAGACGAGGAGAAGACAGTGAAGTTTTACGCCAAAAAGTTCAAGCGGCTTTGGTTGGTATTTATCCAGGAGTTTTAATTTCAGTTGAAAAAGATGCAAATGGGCCACCAGCAGGATCGCCAATCAACATCGAATTAAATGGTGAAAATTATGAAGAATTAATTTTTACAGCAGAGAGAATGCGTGATTATTTGAATACGCAAAGTATTTCCGGAGTTGATGAATTAAAGATCGATGTAAATAAATCGAAACCTGGAATGCAAGTTTTAGTTGATAGAAAAAAAGCGGGAGAATTAGGTGTTAGCACGGGGCAAGTTGGACAACAATTAAGAGCCTCTATTTTTGGAAATAAAGCTGGAGTATATAAAGAAAACGGTGAAGATTATGATATTTATGTCCGATTTAATAAAGAGGATCGATACAATAAGAGTGCTGTTTTCAATCAAAAAATAACGTTTAGAGATCAAGCTTCTGGTAAAATTAAAGAAATTCCCGTTTCTGCAGTTGCTTCTCAAACTAACAGCTCTAGTTTTAGTGCTATAAAACACAAAAACGTGAAAAGAGTTGTGACTGTTTATTCTGCCCTTTCACCAGGAGAAACAGATGCTGGTGCAGTTGTCGCTAGAATTCAAAATTCAATGAAAAGTTTTAAAGATTTACCGAAAGGAATTAAAATTGATTATACAGGTCAAATTGAAGAGCAAAATAAACAAATGACTTTCTTAATGGGTGCTTTCTTTACTGGTTTACTATTGATTTTCTTTATCCTGATTTTCCAATTTAATTCCGTTTCAAAACCAGGGATTATTATGTTGGCCATATTTTTAAGTTTCATTGGGGTTTTTGGTGGGTTAGTAATTACAGGTGCACCATTTGTAATTATGATGACCATGGTTGGTATTATTTCTCTAGCCGGAATTGTAGTAAATAACGGAGTAGTATTGCTAGATTATGCACAGCTATTAATTGACAGAAGAAAAATACAAGACGGTATTTCTGATGCTGACTATTTACCGCTAGAAAGCTTATTTGAAACGGTTGTAAAGGCGGGAAAAGCTCGTTTACGGCCGGTTTTATTGACAGCAATTACCACTATTTTAGGATTAATTCCATTAGCAATTGGTTTAAATGTTAACTTCTTTACCCTGTTTAGTGATTTTGATGCCAATATTTACATGGGAGGAGATAACGTTGTGTTTTGGGGCCCGTTAGCAAAGACAGTTATTTATGGTTTGTTCATTGCCACGTTCCTAACGCTAATTGTAGTTCCAATTTTATTCTTTTTAATTACGAAGTTAAAAATGAGAGTTAAAGGACAATTAAAAACTAATGATCGACTTTCTTTGAAATTGGATGAACAAATTCAGTAAGCAAAACAAATTAAGTCTATAATAAAAAGGGTTGAAATCTTAATAATTTCAACCCTTTTTGTATTTTCGAAATAATGTTTAAAAAAGAGAAAAAATACTTTACAGTTGATGAAATAAAGCGAAAGCTAGAACATTACTGCGCTTATCAAGATCGATGTCACAAAGAAGTGGAGCAAAAAATGTGGGAATTTAATTTAATTCCAGAAGCTAAAGAACTCATCTTATTAAGTTTAATGAAAGATGATTTTTTAAATGAAGAACGCTTTTCTAAAAGTTATGCTCGCGGAAAATTCAGAATAAAAAACTGGGGAAAACAACGGATTGTTAGAGAATTAAAATTTAGAGATATTTCTGCTTACAATATCAAAACAGCTCTTAAAGAAATTGATGAAACAGAATACTTAAAAACATTATACAGCATTACCGAAAACAGAAATGAAGTGATTTCTGAGCCAAATGTTTACAAGAGAAAGAAAAAATTAATAGATTTTTTAATGAGAAAAGGTTTTGAAAATGATTTAATTTTCAAAACTGTAAATGAGATTCTTTCTTAATTAAACTTCTTTAAAAATATAGAATCATTTTTTTTCTTAATCGTAATCACCCTATTAATATCCTCATTTGGTATTGAAACTGATAAAACATAATGTTTAATTTTCCAGCTATTTTCTATTTTTTCTAAAACACCTGAACCTCTGCAAGTTCCCATCCAAGTCCTTAAAAGTTCATCAAACCAAACAAATTCCCCAGAAGAATTTACATAGATATTGCGTTCTAAAGTTTCAAAATCCCATGCTTTTCCTTTATCAAAATAAGGTTTACTAAAAGCTTGAAATTTGTTTTTATTCCAGTTTTCTGAAGCATCCGTCCCTATAAATACAGAAACACTATCCATTAAACCAAAATAACCTTCAAAATTAGCTTCTGCGGCAGCTTTATGCCAACTATTTACTATTTTATTTGTTTCTTTTTTTATTGAATCGAGTTCTAAATTAGAAATTTGTTTTGATTCATTTTGACATGAAACAGAAATTAAAACTATCAATAATAATACTATTATATTTTTCATTTTAGTCTTTTTACTAATTGATTTTGTAAGTTCTCTTTTAATTTTAAATTAATGGCTTTTTTAGAAATACTATCAATTTTTGTGGAATCTAAACCAATAAAATTTACATCGACATCAATTGCGTCTTCAAAACGTTTTTTTGACAAAATTGTATTCACTTTAGAATTTACTCCAGAAAAAGCGCTAATAATTTTCTCTGTTTGTAAATTCACTTCTGCGGCATTAATTGCAGGAATAAATGTCATATCTGACAGTCTTAAAGTTTCATTATGTAAAATATGAACCCTTACAATAAAAGAAGGCACATCAAATAATACTGGTTTTACGCTATCTTTTAAAGACTTTACCAAACCTTCTAATTCAAGAGCATTGCTTAAAACCTCATTTGGTGAAACTTTTTTAAACCTTAATAAAAAATTATCAACTGCTTTTAATTCTGCCCAATCTTCCACCTCTTTTAGAAATAGTGTATCTACTTTTTCGGCAACACCATATTCTTTAACAACACTTAAAAGGGGTTTTACATCTTGTTTCTGCAGATTCTGTTTTTTCTTTCCATTACAAGAAAAAAAGACAACAAACATTAAAAAAAATAAAAAATATTTCAAATTGTAAAAAATTAATCTTGTAAAAATACGTAATTTAATGGGTAGAATAAATTTTAGAATTAGTTAAAAATAATACCGTGTAAGTTTTATTTTTTTTCCCGTCTAATTTAGAGATTTTAGTTTAAAAGTTATGAAGAAAATCGTTGAAAAAAGTTTAGAAAATGCTATTTCTTACAAAGAATATAAAGATTTAGTAAAAAATTTATTAGCAGAAAATAAATCTACAGGACCAAATCAATCGGAAGATTTAACAAACTATAGTTTGTTAAACGATAGAAGGATGAAACGTTTAGATAAAACGATTAAAATTGCTGAGGAAATTATTGAAGAAATTCAAAAAGTAAAAGAGCCCCAAACTTGGTTAGTTATTACTGAAGGTTGGTGCGGAGATGCGGCTCAGAATTTACCCGTAATCAATAAAATGGCTGAGTTAAATGATCAGATTGATTTAAAATTGGTTTTACGTGATGAAAACTTAGCGTTAATGAATTTATTTTTAACAAATGGTGGTAGCGCAATCCCTAAATTAATTGTTTTAGATAAAGAGAGTAATGTCATAAATACTTGGGGGCCAAGACCAACTGTGGCAACAAATATGGTAGCAGCCTATAAAGCTGAACACGGAAGTTTAGATGCTGATTTTAAGCAAGATTTACAAGTTTGGTATAATAAAAATAAAGGGAAAAGCACCCAGGAAGATTTTGTGAATTTACTTAAAAACACGTTGGCAAAAGAGTTGTGAAATTTTAAAAATACTTTTTAAAACTGCAAATTTGATTTCAAGTTTGCGGTTTTTCTTTCTGTATATTTGCACAACTAAAAGTTGTAATATGTTTGTAGATTATACATCAATTTCTAATGATGCTAAAGTTTGGGTTTATCCTTCTGATAGAAAATTTTACTCCACAGAAATTGATGAAATAGAAAAGAAAATAAAAAAATTTGCAGAAAACTGGAAATTAGAGGATGAAAACTTCAAAGTTTCTTACCGCTTTTTATACAATAGATTCATCATTTTAGTTGCAGATGATTCGGAAACAACTTTAACAAATGCAGATATTGATACTTCTGTTTCTTTTATTTTACAACTTCAAGAAACGTACAAAGTTAATCTTTTAGACAAAATGAACGTTTGCTTTAAACAGGGTGAATATGTACAATACAAAGAATTAAAAGACTTTAAGAAGCTAGTTAAAAACAAAGCTGTTACTGCAAAAACCATCATTTTTGACAATTTGATAAACAACAAAGAAGACTTAGAAAATTACTGGGAAATTGCCATTGAAGATAGTTGGTATAACCGTTACTTATAAACATCTATGCTTGTCGTAAACAACATCTCTTTTGGGTACTCAAAAAATAAAATTGTTTTAAAAAAGTTTAGCTTCACCTTAAAAGAAGGAGAACATCTTTGTGTAATGGGTGAAAGTGGTTGCGGAAAATCTACTCTTTTAAAAGCAATTTATGGTTTATTAAATTTAAACAGTGGGAATATCTTTTGGAAAGAAAATGAAGTTTTAGGCCCTAAATTTCATTTGGTTCCAGGAATGAATTTCTTTAAATATGTTGCACAAGATTTTGATTTGATGCCTTACATTTCTGTCTCTGAAAATATAAAAAAATTCTTATCTCGTTTTTATCCTGAAGAAAGTGAAAAACGTACGCAAGAATTGCTAGAAGTAATAGAAATGAAAGCTTTTGAAAATACCAAAGTAAAAAACTTAAGTGGTGGTCAAAAACAAAGAGTCGCGATTGCTAGGGCCTTAGCAAAAGAGCCTGAATTATTATTATTAGATGAACCTTTTGGACAAATAGACAACTTTAAAAAAAACTCTTTACGAAGAAATTTATTTTCCTATTTAAAAAATAAAAACATTACCTGTATTGTTGCTACTCATGATAAAAATGATGCACTTTCCTTTGCTGATAAATTAATCATTATCAGAAACAATAAAATACTTGTGAATAACCATCCTTTAGAGATCTATAAAGATCCAAAAGAAAAATATGTTGCCGCTCTATTTGATGACGTTAATGAAGTTACTGTTGGTCGTCAAAGTGTTTTACGATATCCACATCAAATAAAAATAGTTGAAAAATCTGAAAAAAAAGCAACCGTTATAAATTCATATTTTAAAGGTTCTTACTGGTTGATTGAAGCTGAATTTGAAAATCAAAAAGTGTTTCTAAATTATTTCTCAAAGATAAAAACTGGTAAAAAAATTTGTTTGCTCATTGAGTAAAACTGGTAATATAATTTCGCAATAAGAAAAGTTGTCTTAAAAAATTTTTAAAATATTCTGGTCCACACCGTTAAAAGAAATCAGTTCATTTTCACTTTTTCCTAACAGTAGTTTTCCTATTGGTGAAGAAACGGAAACTGCAAAATATTTTTGACGATCAACTATTATTTGTCCAGCAGAAATACTCAAAAAATAATTGGCTTTCTCTGTAAAAATAAGACTCCCTAAATGTGCCTTTTTTGATTCTTCTGAGAAGTCAATTTTAGATAAAATTTCATTCATTTGAGAAATACCTTCTAACTGTTGACTGGCTTTTTCCATTTCTAACTGCAACATTGCTCTTCCCGTTTCGTGCTTATCTCCTGCCGAACTCTTCGTTTCTGAATGCAATGCTTTTTGGTTAGATGAAATGATTTCTTCAACTGTTTGTGCACGCTTATTCACAAACGATTTACAATGTTTAAAAAGTTCATGTTTTATGTCCATTGGTTTTTTAAAATTACAAACCCTCCAAAATTTCCGTGATGAGATGTTGAAAGAGAAACAGGGATTTTTCTTTGTTGATTATATAAGAACGGAATTCCAAATTTATCTTTTTGAACAGTATCTGCTCCAGAAAAAAAGGCTAGTATACTATTGTTTAAAAATGTTGTTTGATCGGTTTTATGATCAAAGGTGATGAAGCTAAAATCAAAACTAACTTCTTTCCTTTCCGACGCAATTGTATGTATATAGTTTTCTGTAATTATTGTCGTTGAAAAGTAAACTTCTCGATCAATTGAAATATATCCTAAAGTTTTTGAAATCATTTTACAAATGAATTTTTTAGGCGCAAAAAATCGTTTTTTATACCGTTGAGTATAACATTTATAAGCAGCCTCCTTCATGCTCCAAAACAACCAAACTTGAGAAAATGGATCATTAGAGTTCAAGATAGTTTTTTGCTCTTCTTCAGTAAACTGTTTTTCTAAAAATCCTTTACGTTGCCAATTACTTTGATTTTTTGCTAATTTTAGATCAACAATATCATTACCAATCATTACGCTGACAACTTTTGTTCTATAATTTCTATAGCCGCTTTTACAGAAAGCATTTTCTCCATAGAATCATTATCTATTTCTATATTAAATTCATCTTCTACATCTAAAACAACATCTACCAAATTAGCTGAATTTATTTTTAAATCACTAATAAAATCTGTTTCCTCTGTTAAGTTTTTAAAAGCTTCTTCTTCTTGAATATAGGGTTTTACAATCGCTTTTAATTTTATAATTAATTCTTCCTTTATCATTTTTTCTAAATATATTTTTTAAAGATAACACAAGCATTTACATCACCAAAACCAAAACTTGCTTTTGCAACAATATGAATATCTTTTTCTATCATTTTCATCGGAATCTTTTGAGCGTCGATCAATTCAGATATTTCAGAATGAATGTCTTCACAATTAATATTTGGAAATATAAACTGTTCTTTAATCTGCAAAACAGAAGCGACAGATTCAATAGCTCCTGCACCTGCCAAACAATGACCAACCATTGACTTTAAGGAATTTATATAAGGAAAATCCGATCCTTTTCTTTGTAGCGCATTACTCCAGTTTTCTATTTCTAAGGCATCTTTTGATGTAGCGGTTAAATGACCGTTTATCACATCTATTTCTGTTGAAGATATTCCTGAGTCGAGCAATGCATCTGTAATGCATTTCTGAACAGCTTCTGAATTTGGGGCCGTTAACGTTCCGCCTTTTCTTTGTCCCCCAGAATTGATATTTCCTCCTAAAACTTCTGAATAAATAGTGGCTTTTCTTTCTAAAGCACTTTCTAAAGACTCTAAGACTAGAGCTCCTGCCCCACTTCCGGGTACAAATCCTGATGCTGTTTCGCTCATAGGCCTAGAACCTTTCTCAGGAGTTTCATTGTGCTTATACGTCGTTACCCGCATCGCATCAAAACCACCCCAAGTGTATAAACTACTGTCACTAGAGCTACCCACTAACATTCGTTTCGCTTTCCCATTTTTTATGCGTTCAAAACCCAATAATAACGCTTCTGTTCCGGTTGTACAGGCTGATGAATTTGTAGTCACCTGATTGCCAAAACCTAAAATTCCGCCTAAATAGGCTGAAATCCCACTAGCCATGGTTTGCACGACAGATGTACTTCCTAAGCGCCTCACTTTTTGCTCATCAATTTTATAGATCGATTCTCTAAACTTCTCGATTCCTGAGGTTCCTGTACCAAAAATTAATCCTGAATCGTAATCTAAAATTGAGTTTTCATCTATTGAAAAACCAGCATCTTTCCAGGCATCAATCCCAGCCATACAGCCATATAAAATACTGGTACTATTAAAACCTCTTAACTGCAAAGGTGTTAAATATTCTAACTTTTTTTCTTCTGACACTTCCGGAATTCCACCAATACAGCAGGAAAAACCTTTGTCTTTTAATTCTTGATGAAACGAAATTCCAGAGGTTCCAGATTTTATGGCTTTTGTAAACGCTTCTATACCAACTCCATTCGGAGCGACAACTCCTAAACCCGAAATAACAACTCTATTTTTCTTTTGCGCTGAATTCATTTCAGTATCTTTTTATGAATTTACTTGAGTATTTCTTTTGCTACAACCATTCCTGAAATAGTTCCTCTACAAACCAATTCGTCCTTTTCATTGTACATTTTAACTACACATTTTAATTTATTAAATCTAAAATATTCTTTTTCTGAAACAACCTTTACTTTTTCATTGGGGTATACAGGTAAAAAGAAATCAATTTGATTTGAAGTTAATGCTATTTGAGGTTTTACCTCTAATGAAATCTCCTCTTTTAATAAAAAAACACCTAAACACACTAAACCAATTTGCGCCATCGTCTCTGTTAAAATTACACCTGGTGTTACTGGGTTGTGTTTAAAATGACCTTCGTAAAAAAACTCTTTTTCTTTAAATGTGTAATTTCCGGAAACTCCATTTTCTGAAACATGCATAATTTCATCGACAAACAAAAAAGGCTTCGTATAAGGTAAATACTGTATAATCTTTTTTTTGTCCATTTCTAATTTAAACTTTCCCCTCCATCAACTTTTATAATCGTTCCATTAATCCACGAAGCTTCGTCTTTACTTAATAAATATACCACATTTGCAACATCTTCCGGGGTTGTTCGTTTCCGAAAAGGATTTCTTTTCAATGTGTGCTGTTTTATCGTTTCGCTATTAGGTATCATATTTAAAGAAGCTGTATCTGTTACGCCAGCTTGAATACAATTTGCTCTAACTCCGAATTGAGCAAATTCTATAGCAATATTTCTAGATATAGCTTCTAACGTAACTTTTGCCGCAGAAACTGCTGCATAATTTTTCCAAGGTTTCGAATTTCCTTCGCTCGTAAAGCTGATAATCCTTGCGTCATCTGCAAATAATTTTTTATCAAATATTGCCTGAAACCAATCATACAAACTAATAGCCATTGCATTAATAGTAATTTGGAAATCGTCATTTTTTAAAACCTGTTTTTCTTCAGAAAACATAGGTTTTAAGTTGCCTTTTGCAATAGAGTGAACCAGGGTTTTTATTGTGCCCTTTCCTCTTAATTTTTCTATAAATTCTAGTATAAATCCCTCTCTTTTTTCAACATTTAAAGCGTCAAAATTGTGAGAAATAAATTCAATATTTTCACTTCGAATTTCATTAAAATGTTTTTCAATCTCTTGTTTTTGAGCTCTTGAGTTTCTATGGATAACACAAATATTCATACCGTGTTTGGCTAACTTTTTTGCAGTTGCCAGACCCAAGCCACTTGATCCACCTAAAATTAGTGCCCAATAATTTTTATTTTGAAATTCTCTTACCATTCTAACAAAATTCTTTGTGCAGAAAAACCTGGACCAAAGCTCAACATTAAACCTCTTTCTCCTTTTGCTGGATCTCTATCCATAAACCGCTCTAAAACATACAAAACAGTTGCGCTAGACATGTTTCCATACAAACGAAGCACTTCTTTTGTGTCATCTATATTTTTACCTAGAACTCCAAATAAGTCTTCTACGGTTTGCACTATTTTTTTCCCTCCAGGGTGAAAAATCAAATGATTGATATTCTCAATTGTTAGGTTATTTCTTTCTAAAAAAGGGTGCACAATGGCCGGGAAGTGATCTGATATTTTCTGTGGAACCTCCTTATCTAAAATCATCTGCAAACCGGTATTTACAAGATTAAAACCCATCATTTCTGTAGCATCGTAAAAATGATACATAGCTTCGTCTATTATTTCTGGCCCTTTATCCTCTTCATATGAAGACAAAATCACACTAGAAGCGCCATCACCAAAAATGGCAGCACTTACAATATTTGTCATTGAATAATCGTCTAATTGAAACGTTGCCGTTGGTGCTTCAACCGCAACAACAACGGCTCTTTTATTTGGGTTTGATTTTAAAAAATTCTTTGCATAAATAATGCCAGAGACCCCTGCTGCACAACCCATTTCTGTGACTGGTAAACGCACAATATCTTGCTTCATTTCTAAGGAATTTATTAAATATGCATCCATCGAAGGAATCATAATCCCCGTGCAACTTACTGTAATAATAAAATCCAAATCAATAGCTTTTAAGTTTGCTTTTTCCAATGCTTTTTTTAACGATTGTTCTCCTAATTTTACAACCTCTCGTGCATAAATATTGTTTTTTTCCTCAAAAGAAGTTGCTATAAAAACTTCTTCAGGATCCATAATTGAATAGCGCTTATCAACGCCAGCTCCTTCAAAAAGTTTAATTACTTTTCGCTGAAAACGAGTCTCTTGATTTTGCATCCAGTGTTTTACAAACGGAATGATATCTTTTGTTTCTCTAAAATATTTTGGCAGCTGTTTTGCAACTGATGTTATTTTTACTTTCATATTATTTTTTTGTCACAATTATTTTCTCCTTTGAAATTCAAAAGTTTTAATCTTTTTTAAATGTCTAAATCAAAACTTTGTTCTTATTAGTGTCCACTGATAACGGAAAGCCCATTTCCATGAAATTTGTGGTTTTATACTTAATTGTTCAGAAATTTTAACCAAATCTTTTCGCTTAAATCCTCTTAAAACAGAGGTTAAACCGTCTTCAATAATCATTTTATTTTTAATAAAAAGGGATAATATCATAAATAGATAATACGCTAATTTATGTCTGTGTAAATCGTTAACTACAATTCCTATTTTCGTTTGTTTTAATGTGTTTCCCAAAAAAGAAACCAGCTCCTCTTCTTTAAAATGATGCAGAAATAGTGTTGCTAAAACAACATCAAATTTCCTTTTTTTAAATTCCATAGAAAAAATATCTTCGGTTGTAAAGCTTAATTCATGAAATTCGGTCGATAATTCATCTGCATATTCTATCGCAGTTGGGTTTGCATCGATTCCTAACAACTTCATATTGTAACCATTTTTTCTGCCAAACTTAGCTACGTCTCGCAAAATATCTCCATGACCACAACCAATATCTACAATTTTTAACTCCTGTTCTTTTGGATGGTTTTTTAAAATTTTCTTCAATGAATTTAAGGTTACTAGATTACCGCCTAACCAACGGTTTATATTTTCTAATTTATCTAATGTATCTCTTAACAAATCTCCACCGATAGAAAAATCATCCATTAACTCCTCTTTATCTGTTCTGTATTTTGTATTTATAAAGAAATCCATTAAATTTTCATTAATTTTCCGTATGTCTGTTTTATAATTATTGGCAACAAAAAAGGTAATTTCTTTAAAACTTGTAGCAAAACAGCTGCAATCTTATCTTTTCTAAACAACATTGCAATAAAATGACCTGTTTTTAAACGAAAACTAAATTTTCTGTTCCAATCTCTAATATATTGCTTTTCAAGTTCATTTCTCGAATTCAACTCCCCATTAAAGTAATTTAGAATCAATTTAGACGCCATTTGCGCAGATTGAATTGCCATGCTCATTCCGTTTCCACACAAAGGGTGAATCATTCCTGCAGAATCACCACACATTAAAATATGATTTTCTACTGGATTTTTAGTTACAAAAGAAATCTGACTTATCGTTAATGGTTTTTCAAAAATAGCTTCAGAGCCATTGAATATCTCTTTTAAAAAATGATTTTGAAAAACAACTTTTTGTTGGAAATCATCAATGTTTTTATATTTTTTAAACGATAAAAAGTTGGTGATATAACACAAATTAATCGCGTTATTTTCTACTTTAGAAACACCACAATATCCTCCTTTAAAATTATGAAGCGCTACTAAATCTTCTGGAAAATTTCCTTTTACATGAATTTTCACCCCTAAATAAGGTGATTTTTTTTGAATAAAATTACGGTTCATTTTTACATCTAAGACACTTCTTTTACCGAATGCTCCAATTGTAATTTTTGATGTATATTTTTTATTTTCTTTCGTTTGTACTAGAAAAGAATCATTGGAGAAATCAACATTAAGAACAATGTCTTTTAATATGGTTACGCCATTTTTTATTGCTTTTTTTGACAACTCGAAATCGAGCTTGTAACGAGAAATTCCGAAGCCTCCCAGAGGTAATTTTGCTGAAATCAAATTACCTTTAGTTGTCGAAAGCTCGAACCTATCAATCTTTACCGCACCGAAATTAAAAGGATTAATATCAAGAAACTCTAAATATGGCAAGACTTCATTAGAAATGTATTCACCACATACTTTATGTTTTGGATAGTTGTTTTTCTCAATTAATAGCACTTTTTTATCAAATTTAGATAAGTGAATTGCGTTGCACAAACCCGCCAAACCGCCTCCAATTATAATAATATCAAAATTTTTGAGGTTTTCTTTCATATCTCTAATTCAGTAAATCCGCCAACTCTTTGCCAACTAAACTACCAATTGCGATGCCCATTCCCCCTAGACGAACTCCACAAAAAACGTTCTCAGAAAGCTGTTTAACAATTGCTTTTTTCTGATTTCCAACACCCATAATTCCACTCCATTTGTGTTCAATTTCAAAGTCTGTATTTGGTAAAATTGTTTCTTTTAATATCTTTTCTAATTGGTTTTGAATGATCTCTGTCTGACCGAATGCAGTCGTTTCTTCCGTTTTAAAATCGAGATTTCTACCTCCTCCAAAGAGCACTCTATTATCTATATTCCTAAAGTAATAATACCCTTTTTCTAAATGAAAAGTTCCTTTTATATGTAAGTTTTTAATTGGCTTTGTAATTAGAACTTGTGCTCTTGCTGGCTGTACGTTTTCTTTCAAAATTTTCGAAGTAAAACCATTCGTTGCAATAAATATTTTTTTAGTGTAAAAATCTAACCTGTTGGTTTTTACGTGTATTTTACTTTGATTTTCTATAAACTGCTCAACACTAATATTATTTAAAATTTTAACACCTAAATTTTGAACCTTATGCAGCAATTCAAACGCCATTTTACCTGTATCAATTTGACCTTCAAAATTATTTACAATATATTGCTGATGCACTTTTTTAAAACCAAAAGTGTTTTCAGAAACTGAAAAAACATCGGTCTTAAAAATCGGTTTTAATAACGCATTAATTTGATTTTTACGAGAAATACATTCCGTAAAAAAAGCTTGATCTTCACACAGTTCAAATCCTTTATTTTGCTGAAAATCGATATTGCTATCCCCTAAGTTTTTACGCAATAACTGTAACCCTTTCCAGCGCTTATCCACTAAGTTAAAAACATCTTCTTCCGTATGAGAGTTTAAATCGTCTATTAATTCCGATAAACTCCCAAAACAAGCAAAGCCAGCATTTTTAGTACTTGCGCCTTGTGGCAACATCCCTTTTTCTAGAATTAGAATTTTCGCTTTAGGATGCTTTTTTTTCAGTCCTAAAGCGCAATTTAAACCTACAATTCCACTACCAACAATAGTAAAATCAATGTTTGTAAACCACTCTTTTAATTCCCAGTAACTGTAATTCATTTATAGTCGTTTTTTAAAACAAATGCTATTTTCCATATTTTTATATTGCCCATAATTTGGAATGATTTTATAATTACACTTTTTATAAAACTTCACAGCACCTACCTGTCTTACTCCTGTTTCTAAAATACATTCTTGATATCCTAATTCTTTTGCCCACGTTTCTAATTCTTGAAGTATTTTTTGTGCAATACCCGAACCTCTATTTTCTGATGAAACAAACATTCTTTTTAATTCAACAGAAGTATCATCAAATTTTTTAATGGCTCCGCAACCTACTGCGATGTCATTAAAATAAATTACCACAATATCTTTTAAAACATCAATATGATTAAACTGATTGTAAAAATCATGTTCATCTCCATCAGTAGTTTTTAGATATGCATCTAATTTTTTTACTAATTTAATGAAATCTTCATTTTTAGAATTTGTTCTTACTTTTTTTATTTTCATTTACTCTTTTTTGTCATGGTAAAATCTACAGTAAGGTTAATTAACCAAAGGCTTCTTCGTTCTTTATCGTAATAAGATTGTGTGTTAAAATTCAAACTGTAATTGCACCCAAACCGGATCTTTTTTTATGGTGTTTAAATTTCCGAAAGAAATTCCTAATAAACGAACTGAATTCTTTAATTTTTCTTGATATAATAATTCTTTTACAACTGGCAAAAATTCCTTTTTAGTCTGCATAAAAGATGCTTTCGTTTTACTTCTTGTTTGTTGTGTAAAATCAGAATACTTAATCTTTAGAGTAATCGTTTTCCCTTTTGTGTCTGATTTTTTCATTCGTCTTTCGAGTTCCTCTGCAATAATCTCCAGTCTTTCTAACATAAATATTTCTGAAGAAATATTCTCATTAAAAGTCCTTTCAGCTGCTATGGATTTACGAATTCTATTTGGTTTTACTCGGCTGTTATGAATTCCGCGAACAATATTATAATAATGGGTTCCCGCTTTACCAAAAAGTTTCACCAACTCTTCTAATGATTTTTTCTTTAAATCATTTCCAACAAAAATTCCTAAATTATACATTTTTGCAGCTGTCACTTTACCAACTCCATAAAATTTATTGACCGCTAACGCTTCTAAAAAAGGAATAACCTCCTCGGGATGAACCGTTTTCTGTCCATTTGGTTTATTGATATCTGAAGCTACTTTAGCAATAAATTTATTAATTGAAATTCCGGCAGAAGCTCGCAAACCTGTTTCTTCAAAAATACGCTGTCTAATTTCTCGTGCAATTGCATTCGCAGACGGATTTCCTTTCTTGTTTTCGGTAACATCTAGATACGCTTCGTCTAAAGAAAGCGGCTCAACCAAGTCTGTATATTCGTAAAAAATTTGTCGGATTTTGGTGGAGATTTCTTTATAACGTTCAAAATCTGTTTTTACAAAAATTAAATTTGGGCATTTTTGTTTTGCTAAAACACCACTCATAGCCGATTTTACACCGTATTTTCTTGCTTCGTAACTCGCAGCAGAAATGACACCTCTGATTCCTCCTCCCCCAACCGCAATTGCTTTCCCCTTTAATTCAGGGTTATCCAATTGTGCTACAGATGCATAATATGCATCCATATCTACATGAATAATTTTTCGAAAAGGAGGTTCTAAATCCATCTTTCGAAAATACGGAATTTCAACGTGCTTTTATTTCAAAAAATCAATACAAATCTGAGTGGCGTTTTTTAATTCTTCAGAAAGTGAATTTTCTTTCCAAGGGTGAAAAACATTAAAGACATGGTTTGCATTATCAATAATTCGAAATTCACTATCTGGATTCCATTTTTTTAGATTTTTTGCTTCTTCAATCAAAACAGAAGTATCTTTATTTCCATGAATTATTAAATACGGAATCTCTAAGTTTTCAGTCGCTTTTTTAATATCTAATCGTTCTTTATTTTGGATGAAATTTTCGTAAAACTGATAAAAGTGAGGCATATTTTGCTTTGTTCTTCCGTTTACAACATATTTAACACCTTCCTTTTTCCACTCCTTTAAATCTCCAATTGTTGCTGTTCTTTTCTCAAAATCACAAACACTAGCCAATGTGATTACCTGTTTTACGCGAGCATCTTCTTTCGATTTTAAAATCACAATTCCGCCACCTCTACTATGACCAATTAAAGAAATATCTTCTTTTTTTGCTTCATTTCTAAAATCAGTATTATTGGAAATCCAATTAATTACAGATTCTAAATCGTCTAGTTCTTTTGTGTAATTATTATTACCAAAAGCTTCTAAATCCGGAAAATCTATCGGTTGTTCAGCAGTTCCTCCATTATGTGAAAAATTAAACTTCACAAAAAAGAATCCTGCTTTCGCAAAAACTTCTGCCATTAAGTGCCAGGCTCCCCAATCTTTAAAACCCTTGTAACCGTGACAAAAAATAATGATTGGTTTTGGTTGCTTGGTTTCCTTAAAAAAAACATCTATTAAAATTGGCTTATTATGGTTTCCTTGAATTTTTAGGTTCTTTATATTTTTCATTTCTTCTTTAAAAAAAGAGTTTTATTACTGCAAAAACAGCAACTAATCCGGTTAAAATAGATAAAATTATATTAATGTCTTTTGTTAATTTTCCTGTTTTTTTCTGAATAACTTTCGCAAAAGCGCCATATAAAAAGAGGATGAAAAAAGTGCCTATTGCAGACCCTAAAGTAAAAAATAAAACAGGAATAAAATTAAAACTAAAAAGATTAAAAGTTTCTAAAGTTATTATTGTTCCGCTAAAAAAAGGAATTGCAAACATGTTTAAGATAGAAAGAGTAAGACCTGTTAATAGTGGATTCTCACTTTTTGCTTTACTTGTTTCAATATAAATTTTACTTTTTTTAGATTCTTTATAAAAATAATACGATAACAAGAGAAAAATAATAATTCCTGCTTTTTCTAAGGTTTCTATAACCGCTGGGTTTTCTGTAATATATTCGGTTAAAAGAACCGCAATATAAACCTGTAAAAGAACAACTATTGAAACCCCTATTGCATATTTATTCGTTGCTTTCTTACCTTTCTCTAGCCTGATTTTTAAGGCGGTTATATTTAACATACTTGGTGTTATAGAGCCTACAAAAGAGAAAAAAAATCCAAAAAGAAAATTAGAGAACATGATCATATATGCAAAATTTCTAATCGTAAAGATTAGTTTTTAAACTAAGTTGTACAAAAAAACGCATCAAATAAATTGATGCGTCTTTCGGATTTAAATTTACTACAATATTTTTATACGACCCCTTGTGCTAACATTGCATCTGCAACTTTAACAAAACCAGCAATATTTGCTCCTTTTATATAGTCTATAGAACCATCTTCATTTTCTCCATATTGCACACATGAATCATGAATATCTTCCATAATTACTTGTAATTTATCGTCAACCTCTTTACGGGTCCAGCTTAAACGCAATGAATTCTGGCTCATTTCTAAACCAGAAGTAGCTACACCTCCCGCATTACTTGCTTTTCCGGGAGCAAATAATATTTTAGCTTTTTGAAACTCATGAATTGCTTCTGGAGTTGAAGGCATATTTGCACCTTCAGAAACACACATACATCCATTTTTAACCAGTTCTTTTGCTTCTTCTCCATCTAACTCATTCTGAGTGGCACAAGGCAAAGCAATATCACAAGCAACAGACCAAGGTCTTTTTCCTGCAACAAATTTGGCGTTTGGATATTTTTCTAAATACTCACTTATTCTTCCACGTTTTTCGTTTTTAAGAAACATTACGTGTTTTAATTTTTCTATATTTATTCCGTCTTCATCATGAATATATCCCGCAGAATCCGAAAGAGTAACTACTTTTGCACCTAATTCTATTGCCTTTTCAGCAGCATACTGTGCTACATTTCCAGAACCAGAAATAACTACTTTTTTCCCCTCAAACGAATCAGATCGTCGCAATAACATATTTTGTGCAAAATATACAGTACCGTACCCCGTTGCTTCTGGTCTGATTAAGGACCCTCCCCAAGAAGCACCTTTACCAGTAAGAACTCCAGTAAATGTATTATTTAATTTTTTATACATTCCAAACATATAGCCAATTTCTCTTGCTCCAACGCCAATATCTCCTGCAGGAACATCTGTATTATGACCAATATGCCTATACAGTTCTGTCATAAAAGAATGACAAAAACGCATAATTTCATTATCAGATTTTCCTTTTGGATCAAAATCAGAACCTCCTTTTCCTCCACCCATAGGTAAAGTTGTTAAAGAATTTTTAAACACTTGTTCAAAAGCTAAAAACTTTAAAATACTTGCATTTACCGTTGGGTGAAAACGCAAACCTCCTTTATATGGCCCTATTGCAGAATTCATTTGAACCCTGTACCCTCTATTCACTTGAATCTCTCCACTATCATCTACCCAAGAAACTCTAAACGAGATTAATCTTTCTGGTTCCACCATTCTTAAAAGAATGTTCTTACCAAGATAAATATCATGATTAATGATATAAGGAATTACCGTTTCTGCAACTTCTTGTACAGCTTGTAAAAATTCTGGCTCGTGGTTATTTCTCTTCATAACCAACTCCATGAATCCATCAATTTTAGATTTGATATTTTTATCCATGTTTTTTTGTAATATTAATAAAAATTTAACTGCGCAAATATAGGTAATTTTCAATATCTCATAATTAAAATAATTAAAATAATTTTTGTGAATACCCTTATTTCAATCGATTTCGTTTACAGTTACTGTTTTCTCAATAAATACAATCTAAAACTATTTAAAAAAGATTAAATTTGCATTCTAATTAAGTTTAAAATGTTAGATAAAGTAAAAGAACTTATTGGTGATGTAAAATCATTTAATGCAACGACTAAAGAAGAAGTTGAAGCCTTCAGAATTAAATACCTAGGAAGCAAAGGTTTGCTAAAAGATTTATTTTCTGAATTTAAAAATGTGGATGCTGAATTGCGTAAAGATTTTGGGCAAGCATTAAATAGCTTGAAAAAGTCGGCAGAAGTAAAAGTTGCTGAATTAAATGATGCGTTAGAAACTGCTGGGGAACAAAAAGGTGTTTATGGAGATTTAACGCGTCCTTCAGAACCTATTGAGTTAGGCTCACGCCATCCTATTTCTTTGGTAAAGAATCAAATTATTGAGGTTTTTAATAGAATTGGCTTTACCGTTTCTGAAGGTCCAGAAATTGAAGATGACTGGCATAACTTTACAGCCTTAAACCTTCCAGAATATCATCCTGCAAGAGACATGCAAGACACTTTTTTTATTGATAAAAATCCTGATACTTTATTAAGAACACACACTTCTTCTGTACAAGTCCGTTACATGGAAGAAAATCAACCGCCTATTCGAACAATTTCTCCAGGTAGAGTTTTTAGAAACGAAGACATTTCCGCAAGAGCGCATTGTATTTTTCACCAAGTGGAAGGATTATATATAGATACTGATGTTTCTTTTGCTGATTTAAAACAAACACTTTTATACTTTACAAAAGAGATGTTTGGAAAGTCTAAAATACGTTTACGCCCCTCTTATTTTCCATTTACAGAACCAAGTGCAGAAGTAGATATTTATTGGGGGTTAGAAACTGAAACAGATTATAGAATTACAAAAGGTACTGGCTGGTTAGAAATTATGGGGTGTGGTATGGTCGATCCTAATGTGCTAAAAAATGCAAATATAGATCCTGCAAAGTATTCTGGTTATGCTTTTGGAATGGGCATAGAACGTATTGCCATGTTGCTATACCAAATTCCGGATATTAGAATGTTTTATGAAAACGATAAGCGTTTCTTAGAGCAATTTAAATCTGTCATATAATGAACTATTTTTCACAGTTTTGGGATGAAAATAGGGAGGATGAATATGCAAGCTGGGGAACTTCCACTTGGCTTTTTGAAACGAATGAGTCTGACGTAATTCTTAAACAAATCACTGTTTACAGTAACGAAAAAATTTTAAAATATAGCACCGAAAAACTTAGCGACAAATTTGGTAGTTTAAGTGATCAGAAACTCACTATTGACGACTGTGATGGTAAAGTCATCTCTAAAGAAGATTTCTATAAAGTTTGGTAATTATATAGACCCCGAAATCAATTCAAAACACATGAAAAAAGATATACATATTCCTGTTGTTTCAGATATAGAAGTTGCAGTCGTTTATGAATACAATGATATTTATAAAACAGATGATTGGAATGTATATATCATCAATAATAAAAATATTGCTGTAGAAATGATGGTGATTGTTTCTCAAGGTTTTTCTGAGACAAAAACCACTTCTTTATTACGTAAAAAACTAGACAAACTTCCTGCAAATTCTTTTGCTAAAATTGAATTAATACAGCCTGATTTATTTAAACTCAACAATCGTTTTCAGGTTACATTCTTCGAAGGAAATACCTTGTATGAAAAGACCTTCCTTTTTAAAGAAAATACAATTAAAGAAGGCACGCTACGTATGATTCCTGAAATTAAAAAACGGGGTATTTTAGCAGTTTAATATTAACTCCTAATTCTTCTTTGGAACGACAGTATATCTATCACCCAAAAAAACCAATAATCAAATACAAAATTGTAGTAATTATTCCACCGATTAAGGCATAAGGTAATTGTGTTTTTACATGGTCTATATGATCACTTGCAGAAGCCATAGAAGAGATTATAGAAGTATCCGAAATTGGTGAACAATGGTCTCCAAAAATTCCTCCTCCTAAAGTGGCTGCAACCACAATTGTTGCATCTGCTCCGTGAATATTTGCCATCGGAATTGAGATTGCTAACATAATTGCAAATGTTCCCCAAGATGTTCCTGTAGAAAATGCAATAAAGGAACTAATTATAAAAACAACTGCTGGTAATAATTCTGGCGACAACCATTCTTTTGTAGCGTTGGCAACATAAATACCTGTCTCTAATTCTTTACAAGCATCACCAATTGCAAATGCCAACAACATTAATAAAGCTAATGGCATTAACTCGCTAATTCCTTTTAAAGTTAAATTTACAGCTTCTTTTGGTCTCATAATTCCCTGTATAAAATACATAATCATAGCTACCAAAAGGGATGTGATTACTGCGTATAAAACAGATGAGGAACCAGAGCCTTCTCCAATTGCAAGTGACGCATGATCTAAAAATGAAGTAGCTGTTTTTACAGCATCCCAACCTGTATATATTAAGTTGATTGGCATCATCAAGACCATTACTAAGAGCGGAACAATCATGTTATACGCTTTTGCCTCTATTCCTTCTTTTGGCGGAAATGAAGTAACGGTATCAGAAACCATTGGCTTAGAGTTTGCATTCATCAATTCACCTGTTTCTTTAGTTCTTTTCTCGGCTTTTTTCATTGGCCCCCAATCTTTCTTTGTAAGGATTACAATAAAAACAGTTGTAATTGCTAAAAGAGGATAAAAGTTATATTTAATAGAAGCCATCATCACTGAAAATGGTTTTTCTATTCCTTGTGTTAATAGAAGTCCCATAATAAAAGCTCCCCAAGCATTAAAAGGAATTAAAATAGACGAAGGCGCAGAGCTTGAATCTGCTATATATGCCAACTTTTCTCTTGGTATTTTAAGCTTGTCAAAAATTGGTCTGTATAAAGTTCCTACCGTTAAAGAGCTAATACTTGTTTCAACAAACAATAACAACCCTGTTACGGTTGCTAATACTTGAACCATTACTCTACTATAACCTGTTTTTTTACCTTCTAACTTTACTAGTTGCCTGTTTAAAATATTGATAAACCCTTCTACTCCTCTAGAGTATTGAATAAAAATTAACAAAGCACCTACTAAGGCACTAAACATAATTGTTCTTGTGTTTCCTTCAGATTGAAAGACATTTACCATGCCTTCAATCATTGCTAAACTTCCTGTTAATGGGTTCCAGTTTTCAATAATCAACCAAGAAAACCAAATTCCAAATAACAAAGCAATATAAACTTGTTTGGTTCTTAGTGCTAAAATAATAGCCAGAATTGGTGGTATTACCGACAAAAATCCATATTCCATAAAAAGAGTTTTTATTTTGTTAAAGGTAATAATTTATATACATGTTATTTCGTAAATTGTAAATCCTATTTTTAATTATCGATGTCCAAAAAATATATTTTAGCGTTAGATCAAGGAACTACAAGTTCACGCTCAGTAATTGTTGATGAAAAAGGAACTATTATCGCTATGAGCCAACAAGAGTTTCCTCAAATATTTCCAAAATCGGGTTGGGTAGAACACGATGCTTTAGTCATTCTAGAAACGCAGTTATCCACCTTAAAAAAGGTAATACAAAAAGCGAATATTAATCCTATAGATATTGTTGGATTAGGGATTACAAACCAAAGAGAAACTACCCTTGTCTGGGATAAAAATACAGGAAAACCTATTTATAATGCCATTGTTTGGCAAGATAAAAGAACCGCAGGTATTTGTGAGGATTTAAAGAAAAAAGGATTAGAAAATCATATAAAACAAACAACAGGTTTGGTTGTTGATGCTTATTTTTCTGGAACAAAAATTCATTGGATATTAGAAAATGTAGAAAATGCTAGAGAAGAAGCAGAGAAAGGAAACCTCCTTTTTGGAACTATAGATTCTTGGTTGTTGTGGAATTTAACGGATAAAAAAGTCCACGCAACAGATTATAGCAATGCATCAAGAACCTTAATTTTTGATATCAAGAATTTATGTTGGGATGAAAAATTATTATCAGCACTAAATATTCCAAAATCGATGTTACCGGAAGTAAAACCATCTTCTTTTCATTTTGGAGATTTTATTTTAGATGGTCATACAATTCCTATTGCAGGAATTGCTGGAGATCAACAAGCTGCTCTTTTTGGACAAGCGTGTTTCAATAAAGGTGAAGCAAAAAACACATACGGAACTGGTTGCTTTTTATTAATGAACACAGGAACTGAACTACAATTTTCTAAAAATGGTTTGCTCACCACAATTGCTTGGGGAATTGATGGTAAAGTATATTATGCTTTAGAGGGAAGTGTTTTTGTTGCGGGTGCCGCAATTCAATGGTTAAGAGACGGATTAGAAATTATAAATTCCGCAGAAGAAAGTGAGTTATTTGCGCAAGAAGTTGAAGAAGAAAACCCCGTTATTGTTGTTCCTGCTTTTGCTGGTTTAGGAGCTCCTTATTGGGATATGTATGCACGAGGAGCTATTTTTGGTTTAACACGTGATACAGGAAAAAATCACTTAATAAAAGCAACTTTACAGTCTCTAGCGTATCAAACTAAAGATTTGCTAATTGCCATGCAAAATGATGCAGAAACTCCGTTAACTTCTTTAAAGGTAGATGGTGGCGCTTGCGCAAATAATTTATTAATGCAATTTCAAGCTGATATTTTAAATACTGTTGTAGAGCGTCCAAAAAATACTGAAACCACAATAATGGGAGCCGTTTATTTAGCAGGAATTTGTGTGGGTTTATGGAGCCAGCAAGATATTGAAACAGACAAGAAAGTAGATAAAAAATTTACTCCAAATATGTCTCCTGAAAAAAGAGAGCGTTTATATAAAAAATGGCTAAAAGCAATTGAGCGCTCTAAAAATTGGATAGATTAACATCAAAACTAACTTTCATCGAGAAAAAAATAGTATTTATCTAAATTCTTTTTAAAAGATTTGAATCTATACTTCATTTGTATCAAATAATTTTAAATTTGATAATCATGAAAATTAGAAACACAATTTTAGTCATTGCAGGTATTCTTTTATTAAGTTCTTGTGTCGTAAAGTCTTTAAATCCTTTTTACACTAAAAAATCGATTTCTTTTGATAAGCGTTTTATTGGTAAATGGACAGATTCGAAAAAAGGTGTTTGGACTGTAATTCCATTTAAAGATGAAATCACGAAAGACAACCCAATTGAAAAGATGAAAATGGAAGATTTACAATTGTACAAAGAATATAAAAACAGTTATTATATTCAACGAGAGTTCAAAGGTGAAGAAGCTTTATTTATAGCAACTCCTTTTAATGTAAACAATCAAACATTTTTAGACTTTTACCCATTAGAATATCAAGACGATATTAACAATCTTCTACAAAAACATTTAATATATACGCATAGTCTAGTGAAATATGATGTTTCTCAAAGCGGAGAAATAGAGATAAAATGGTTAGACGAGAAAAAAGTTGAATCTCTTTTTAAAAATAAGAAAATAAAAATTGAACACAAAAAGATTGGTGTTTTAAAAGAAAATTTTTTACTAACTGCGTCTTCTAAAGAATTAAATAAATTTATAGAAAAATACACAAAATCTAAAGATGATAATAAATGGGATACCTCAACAAAATACACTTTAACGAAAACAAGTGATGCTGAATAAATCAAGCTTAGAAAGAACACACTCTCATAATAAAGTAGTTTTTAATACTATATTATGGGTTTGTTCCTTTATCATACTATTATTCTTATTTTCTGGAAGAATAACTCCAGAGAAAATTGATTATATCTATACCATTTGCTTTGTAATTACTCTAATAATCCCTGTTTCTATCAACCTCTATTTTTTAATTCCAACCTATCTCAAAAAAGAAAAAAACATTACTTTCTCTGTATTTTTTATACTTAATCTAATCGTTTTTTCAGAATTAAATCCGTTATTTTTCGAATTAATAGTAAATACTTTTTTTAAAGATTATTATTTTATCAGTTATCATAATACAGTTGAAATCTATTTCATCTTTTTTATCTTTTTCACACTTTCTAGCTTATCAAAATTAGCAGAAGAATGGGTTTATCTAAATCAGGTTGAAAACAAGGCTTTGAAAGCCCAAAAGCAAGAAATTGAAAATCAATTGTATTATTTAAAAGGACAAATAAACCCGCATTTTTTATTCAATTCCTTAAATGTATTGTACTCTTTAGCCATCGATAAAAAAGAAGAAATCACCAATGCTATTTTACAATTATCAGATATTTTAAGATATGTTATATATGATGTTGAAACCGACAAAATTCCTCTAAACAAGGAAATTGATTTGATTAAAAACTACATTGCTTTTGAAAAAAACAGACATATAAAAAACTCTAAAATCAGTTTTACATACAACGTAAATGAACAATTAGAAGTTTACCCAATGTTATTGTTACCAATAATTGAAAACAGTTTTAAGCATGGTTTAAAAAGCGGGGTAAAAAACCCTTTTATTAATATTGATTTACATGAAAACAATAATCGACTAACATTTAAATTATCAAATAATTTTAAGCAAAAGAACACTTTAGAAAACGGAAACTACAATGGTATTGGCTTAAAAAATATTCAGGAAAATTTAACTTTAATATATCCTAATAATCATACATTTAAAACTGAGATTAATGATGGTGTTTTTAGTGTAAAACTAACTCTAGAATTAAAAAAATGAAAATAAGTTGTATCATAATTGATGATGAACCATCTTCTCAAAACGTCTTAATATCTTTTATCAATAAAATTGATTACCTAGAGTTAAAACAAGTTTGTAATGATGCGTTAGAAGCCTTAGAATATTTAAAAAACCATGCGATTGATTTGATTTTTTTAGATATTAATATGCCTCAACTTTCAGGCATCTCTTTTTATAAGTCATTGCAAAAGCCGCCTAACGTAATTTTTACAACTGCCTATTCTGAATATGCAATAGAAGGTTTTGACTTAGATGCTTTAGATTATTTATTAAAACCTTTTTCTTTTGACAGGTTTGTTAAAGCTGTGTCAAAAACCAAAGACCTAAAAGCTAATTTTAAAGAAAGTATTGTTATAAAATCAAATAAAAAATTACATCAGGTTAAAATTGAAGATATACTGTACTTAGAAAGTATTGGAGATTATATAAAAGTTCATATAAATAATAGTTATTTAATAACCTATAAAACCTTAAAAGGTATGTTTGAAAAACTTCCGAAATCTAATTTTAAACAAGTGCATAAATCATTTGTTATCAACAAAAAAAAGTTGGATTATATTGAAGGAAATACTGTAATAATAAATTCAAATAAAATACCTTTAGGTCAGAAATTTAAAAAAGATTTTTTAGATAATTTTACTTCATAATTATGTCTAAATTTTATACTAAAATTACATCACGTCTTCAAAAATTTATTGAAGCACAAAAGATTTTCTTTATAGCCACAGCGCCTAATTCTGGTAGAATAAATTTATCTCCAAAAGGGATGGACTCTTTTAGGGTGATTAATGAAAATCGAGTTTTGTGGTTAAATGTTACTGGAAGTGGTAATGAAACAGCAGCACATTTAAATGAAAATAAAAGAATTACTATTATGTTTTGTTCTTTTGAAAAAGTGCCAAATATTTTACGTTTGTATGGGAAAGGAAAAGAGATTAAACCAAATGATGCAACTTGGAATAAAGTAATTTCTTTGTTTTCAGAAACTCCAGGAACACGTCAAATATTTGATATCACTATAGAATCTGCACAAACTTCTTGTGGCATGTCGATTCCGTTTTATGAATTTAAAGGAGAGCGAAACGATTTAAATAATTGGGCAGAAAACCAAGGAGAAGAAAATATAAAACAATATTGGGAAGACAAAAACCAAACAAGCATTGATGGTTTACCAACAAACATTTTAGAATAAAAAACATGAAAAAATTTTCATTTTTTAATAGAGAACGTATCACCAACGATTTACAAGCTGCAGAATTTGATTTACTAATAATTGGTGGTGGAATTACAGGTAGTGGAATTGCTTTAGACGCTGCTTCCAGAGGGATGAAGGTCGCTTTGATTGAAAAAAACGATTTTGCTTCTGGAACTTCGAGTAAATCAACAAAACTAATTCATGGTGGTTTACGCTATTTAAAACAATTTGACTTTTGGTTGGTAAAAGAAGTTGGCACAGAACGTGCAATTGTGCACAAATTAGCACCACATTTAGTGATCCCAGAAAAAATGATTTTACCTTTAATTGATGGCGGAACTTATGGGTCTTGGCTTACCTCAGTAGGTTTAAAAGTATATGACATTCTAGCTTCTGTAGAAGGAGAAGACAAACGAAAAATGCTCACTAAAAAAGAGGCCTTAGAAAAAGAACCTTTGTTACCAAAAAATATTTTAAATGGTGCAGGTTATTACGCAGAATACAGAACTGATGATGCTCGTTTAACCATAGAAGTCTTAAAAACAGCCTTAGATTATAACGCAAAAATCATCAACTATACAGTAGCTAAAGAATTTATCTATGAAGATAATAGAGTTGTTGGCGCAAAAGTAAAAGACACTCTTTCTGGTAACGAATTTAATATAAAAGCCAAATATGTAGTAAATGCCTGTGGTCCTTGGGTTGACGAATTACGTCAGATAAATCACTCTAAAATTGGGAAACGTTTGCACCTTACAAAAGGAGTTCATTTGGTTGTTGCTCATGATAAATTGCCTGTAAAACAATCTGTTTATTTTGATGTTCCTGATGGAAGAATGATGTTTGCAATTCCGCGAGGAAAAGTCACTTATTTTGGCACTACAGATACTAATTATCAGAAAGATAAAAACCATGTAAACACAACTTTAGTAGATGCAATGTATTTAATTTCAGCAGTTAATAATATGTTTCCTGAAATTAATTTAAGTCTTGAAGATGTACAATCTTCTTGGGCGGGTTTGCGACCTTTAATTCATGAAGAAGGAAAATCAGCTTCAGAATTATCTAGAAAAGATGAAATTTTTGTTTCTGATACTGAATTAATTTCTATTGCTGGCGGAAAATTAACAGGCTACAGAAAAATGGCGGAACGTATTGTGGATTTGGTTACAAAAAAACACAAACGCCGTTTTGAGAAAGAATTTGATGATATTAAAACAGAAGAAATTGTACTTTCTGGAGGAGCTTTTAAAGATTCTAGCGAAGTAAAAAGCTATACAGATGCAATTTATAATAGAATTGCAGAAGTAGATTTCTCTGAAAAAGATGCTGAATATCTAGTTTACCATTATGGAAAACAAACAGATTTAATCTTAAAGAAATTCGATGAATTAACTGATGAAAATCAGCAAGAAAAAATGATAAAAGCTGAGGTTTGGTTCACTGTAAATTACGAGATGGCTTGCACACCAACTGATTTTTTTATGCGAAGAACAGGTAGATTATTTTTTGATAAACCTTCTGTAGATTTATATAAAAACTTGGTGATGACAGCTTTTATAAGTCATTTTAAATGGGGTGAAAAAACTGCAGCAAAACACTTAAATGAATTGGATGAAAAAATTAGTTTAGCTTCATCATTTAATTAAAAAAATAAATTACATTTGATATAACAATTATTAATTTTAAGGCTTATGAAAATATAGTTCGTTATTACCTCAACAAAAAAGCATCTTCTTTTTTGGAAAAAGAAATGCTACTATATTTAGTAAAAAAATAACTTTAAAATTAAAAATTATGAAAACATTATATTCTTTAACAGCATTCGTGCTATTTATTTCTGCATCCCTATCTTTTACTTCAAAAATTAATGTAAAAGAGAACACTTTAACAGCAACCTTTAAAGGTCTTACAATTGATGATTATTTTAAATTTGAAGATGATAACAATAAGATATTTCTTTTTTATGATATTAAAGAAGATATAGATATCAATTTATACGATGATGAGTTAATTGATAAAAAATTTACACTTACTTGGTCTGAAATAGAAATAGAGTTAACTGATGAAAATGGAGATTTAACTGGAGAAAAAAAGAAAGGAAAATATATAATTGAACTTACTTTAGCTAAATAATAACATTTAAAAAACCGTTTTTCCATAATAGAAAAACGGTTTTTTTTAATTAAATTTTTATCTCAACGTTTAAAGTATTAGACTAACAAACTTAAATTTTCTTAACATTAATAGGTCTCGTATTAAAAAACTCTAAAACATTTAAACTATAAAAACCATTTGAAGGAAATTTTCTAAATTCTTCTACTTGAAAACCTCCAATAAGATAGATTTGTTCATTTAGAAAATGCATGCCCAAATCTTCTAAATTTAAATCTATTTTGTATTCTTTAAGGACTCTTTTTTTAGGATTAAAGGTTATAAATTTTCCATCTTCATATAGATAAATAAATTCTTCATCTTTTGTAATCGCAGGTTTTTTCATCCCTCTAAAAAGGTCTCCTTCTTTTTTCCACTTTCCGGTTTTTAAATTAAATGATTCAATTTCTGTTAAATTTTTTCTATTGTAACCACCAAACAGGTATAATTTATGATCGAAAACAATACCTGTAACTTCTTTTCCTTTAGACATTTTAGATAGTAAATACCAATAACCAGTTTTTAAATCGTAAAAATGTATATCATCTGAAAGCTTAACTTTTCCGTTTTCATATTGCTTAATAGAGCCTCCAAAAACTAATACTTTATCATCATAAAGTACTGAACCAAAATCTACCGCTTGATGAGGGTTTACTTCATCTTTCTTTATCGATAAATCTTTTAAAGAAAGGTGTTCTATTTGATTTGCAAGTAATTCTCTTGTCTTATTTTTAGACATTTTTTTGCCTCCAATTATAAGAACAGTATCCTTGTAACAAATTACGTTATGGTAAGCTCTTTTTATCGTTTTGGCTTTTTTAATTTGCCATTCTTTTGTATTAATATCATACAACTGGATGTCTCCTGAATAATTATGAAAACTAATAGGCTTTGGCTTTGTTAAGAATTTCATTATTTCTGCTTCATCACTGAACTGAATCTGACTCAATCCCTCTTTGTTTTTTTCGTAAAGACTTGAAGCATCTCCTCCAAAAATATAAATTTTAAAATCGATTATAATAGATCCAAAAGAATAAACGGCCCTCGGTAAATCTTGTAATTTGCTAAAATGGATTGTGTTTTTAAGTTTCCTGTTTACATTAATTTTTATACCCGCCAAGGTTTCTTGTTTTTCCCTTAGAAAAATTATTAAAGTCGGACTGTTTTTGTTATAAACAATTTCTTTTGTTTCATATTTGAGATGAGAAACAGAAAAGGTAATGCTCTTTTTTTTATTTAGTTGTATAGAGAACTCCCCTTTTTCGTTTGTATATGTCGTTTTATTTGCAAAAAAAACATGAGCTCTCTCAATAGCTGTATTTGTGTCAACATCTAAAACTTTTAATTTAATTTTTTGTGAAAAACTGACTGATGAACAAATTAAAAAAAAAAGGGTGCAAATTTTTTTCATGAAATATTTTATTCTCTATGCATCAAAATTTGAAGATTACTCTTCTTTTTCATGTTTTTTAATATCTTCCGTTAAATCTAAGTTTCTTATCGTTGGACTTAGGGCTCCAGTAGCAATTACCGTAATTAAAGTCATGGATCCGCCAAAAACTACTGCTAAAACAGGGCCTAATATTTTAGCAGCTAAACCACTTTCAAAGGCACCTAATTCATTAGAAGAACCAACAAACATTGAATTTACAGAAGAAACTCTACCCCTCATTTCATCAGGCGTTTTTAATTGTAGAATCGTTTGACGAATTACCATAGAAATTCCGTCTGCTGCACCACTTATAAATAGCGCTAAAATACTTACCCAAAAAATAGATGACAATCCAAAGGCAATAATACTTACTCCAAAAATGAAAACAGAAATCAGCATCTTTTTCCCTGTATTTCTATTAATTGGAATGTAAGTTGTTAAAAACATAGTAAGGATACTTCCCATAGAAATGGATGCATTTAAAACACCGAAACCTTCAGGGCCAACTTTTAAAATATCTTGAGCAAATACTGATAAAATTGCAACAGTTCCTCCAAATAAAACAGCAATCATATCTAACGATAAAGTTCCTAAAATTGCTTTATTTTGAAATACAAATTGCACGCCAACTTTTAAGCTTTGCATAATTGGCTCACCAATTTTTGTGTTTAAAATAGGCTGCTTTTTAATTTGAAAAAGAATAATAAGTGATAAAATTACAAGAATAAAAACTAAACATAGGGTCTTGTCAACACCTATCCAACTAATTAAAAAACCACCAAAAAGCGCTCCTGAAACTGAGGCTGTTTTCCATGTACTTGTACTCCATGTTGCTGCATTATGGTATATTTTTTTAGGCACAATTAAAGCCACTAAAGAGAAAATTGTAGGCCCAAAAAATGAACGTAAAAAGCCACCAAAGAAAACAAAACCATAAATTGAATAAAGAATTGAATTTGTAGACCAACTACCAACAATGTTCTTAGAGGTTAATAAAAATAACCCTAGACTAATTAATGAAAAAGCACCAGTACAAATTGCTAACAAATTTCTTTTTTCTTTTTGATCTACAATGTGACCTGCAAATAACGCCATAGAAAAAGCAGGAATAATTTCCATTAAACCTATGATACCTAGTGATAATGGGTCTTTTGTGAGGCTATAAACTTGCCATTCGATTACAATAAATTGCATAGACCAACCAAATACTAATAGAAATCTCACCAATAAAAAAATATTAAATTCCTTTATTCTTAAGGCTGCATACGGATCGTTTTTAGCCATTTTTTAATTTAATTTCATATCCATTAAAATAGCAAAGGTTTGATTGATATCTTTTTCTTTTACAACAATTGTCATTTCATTTGTAGTAGAAATAATTTCTTGTAACGGAATATCTGCCCAAGCTAATTGCTTTAAAATAAAGTAGTAAATACCTGATTGTTCTAAATTTTCTTTTGGCAACTTTATCGTAATTGATGCTAGTTCTAAAACACTGTTTATTAAATATTCTTGCTCAAATATTTCTTCAACAAAAGGTCTTAAGTTTTTACTAGTAACAATATTTGTTTCAAAAATTCCCTGAGAGACAGTTAAAAAATAATCAGAATTTTCTGCACATTTTGTTAATATTTTAGCAATTTCACGCAATAACGAAGGAGTATTCTTAAAAGTGAAATCACACAAATCAGAACGGACAATTACATCGCCTAGATCTAAAGCTAACTTTTTAATATTTTTTCTAATACGTAATTCACTTGCCGGTGAAAGCCTATTGATAGCCATCATTACCGCTCCAACTTTAACGTCTTTTTTTAAAGTTTGTGAAACTTCTGGTAAAATAATTCTTGCTAAAGAAGAGACATTAATCAACTTTTCATTTAGAGCTTCTTCAATAAATGGTGTTTTTCTAATGGTACTTTCTACAACCTCTTGTATTGTTTTCATAGTAAAAGTTTAAAAACATAATTAATTGTTCAAAATTAAACAATTAATCCAACTTATTTGTCAACTTTTTAAATTCTTTTTTAGGATCTCTTTCGGCATATAAAACATTATAAACCGCATCTATAATTGGTGTTTTTGTTCCTTTCTCTTCTTTAATATTAAAAGCGCTTTTAGTTGCATAATAGCCCTCAGCAATCATACTCATTTCTAATTGAGCAGATTTAACCGTGTATCCTTTACCAATCATATTTCCAAACTGTCTATTTCTGCTAAATGTTGAATACCCAGTTACTAATAAATCACCTAAATAAGCAGAATCATTAATGTTACGTTTCATTTTATGTACTTTTTTTATAAAGCGTTTCATTTCACGAATTGCATTGCTAATTAAGACGGCTTGGAAATTATCTCCATAACCTAAGCCATGAGCAATACCAGCAGCAATTGCATAAATATTTTTTAACACTGCAGCGTATTCTGTACCAATAATATCATCAGAAATCTTGGTGTTTATATACCAACTATTTAAAGAGTCTGCCATTATTTTGGCTTTATTTTCATCTTGACACGCAATTGTTAAGTATGATAAACGCTCCATTGCAACCTCTTCTGCATGACAAGGACCTGTAATTACACCAATATTTTCTAGAGGAATATTGTGTTTTTTATGAAAGTGCTCACCAACAATTAAACCTGTTTCCGGAACGATGCCTTTAATTGCAGAAAAAATAGTTTTGTTTTCTAAAGATTCGTTTAATTTATCTAATTCACTTATTAAAAAAGCGGAAGGAATTGCAAAAATTAAAACACTATAATTAGTAATCATATAATTAATGTCGTTAGATAAATCTAAGTGTTTTGGATCTAACTCGGCAGAACGTAAATATTTTGGATTGTGATGATTTTCTTTAATATAAGCTATTGCCGGGGCGCTTCTCATATACCACCCAACAGTTTCTGTATTTTCTATCAACATTTTAACAATTGCTGTTGCCCAACTTCCTCCACCTAATACTGCAATCTTATGATGTTCACTCATTTCTTAAAATTTAAATTTCAAATGTAAGAAAACAATTAACTTATAAAGAAACCTTAACTGATTTATTATATTTGTATCAAATACAATCCTATTTTAAGTATTTTTTAAAAAATATCTAGCAATTTATTCATACATGAACGTACAAATTATAAATAAATCTAAACACGCAACTCCTATTTATGAAACTGATGGGGCCGCTGGAATGGATTTAAGAGCGAATATTAGTGAGTCTATTCTTCTTAAACCTTTAGAAAGAACCATTGTAAAAACAGGTTTATTTATAGCTTTACCTGCTGGTTTTGAAGCACAAGTAAGACCTAGAAGTGGTTTGGCCGCTAAAAAAGGAATTACTGTTTTAAATTCTCCAGGAACTGTAGATGCTGATTACAGAGGTGAAATTGGGGTAATTCTAGTTAATTTATCAAATGAAGAATTTGAAGTTAATGATGGCGAAAGAGTTGCACAATTAGTGATTGCAAAACATGAACGTGTAACTTGGAAAGAAGTTGAGGTTTTAAATGAAACTGAACGTGGTTCTGGAGGTTTTGGAAGTACCGGTGTTTAAATTACTTTATACAATTGATTCATTTTTCTAACTGCTTCATGTAATAAATCAAAAGGTAAAAAAATATGAGAATGATATTTATAACCTAGTTTTTTATAAAACTGAAAAGATTGTTGTTGCTCATTCATTGCGTCTAACCAAATAATTTCATAACTTTTTTGTTTTGCTTTATTTTCTAACCAAGCCATAAGTTTTTTACCAATTCCTTTTCCTTGTGTTTTTTGGTGTAGATATACTCTGTGCAATTTTACTTGTTTTTCATGGGTTAAACCAGTTAGTTTCTCATCCCATATTATTCTAAAATTTCCAATAATACTGTCCTTAAAAATAATAAAATAATTATCTGAGTTTTCTTCTAATAACTCTCTTAAAATATTTTCTTTAGCGTAGTGAGTGTTTATGTACCAATCTCCTTTATCAATCCAAAAATGACTGTAAGCTGGAGGGTAAATTTCCTTCATCAATTTAAAAAGAGTCTCAGCATCTGAATTCAAAACTTTCTTTAATTGTATGTTTTCTGTTACTTTAATCATAATTTAAATTTAAAAAGCTGCTATAGATTGATTATTTCTATAGCAGCTTTAAATGATAATTAGAACTTTTAAAACTTAATCTTGATTATCAATAGCTTCTTTTATTTTTCCTTCTAATTCTTCTGCTAGTTCTGGATTGTCTTTAATCAATCCCTTTACAGCATCTCTACCTTGGCCTAATTTCGTTTCACCATAACTAAACCAAGAGCCACTTTTCTTTACGATACCTAATTCTACACCAATATCTAAAATCTCTCCAACTTTAGAAATTCCTTGTCCATACATAATATCAAATTCTGTAATTTGGAAAGGTGGTGCAACTTTATTTTTAACAATTTTAACTTTCGTACTGTTTCCAATAACTCTGTCTCCATCTTTAATTTGTGTTCTCCTTCTTATATCTAAACGCACAGAAGCATAAAATTTTAATGCATTTCCACCGGTTGTAGTCTCTGGGTTCCCAAACATTACTCCTATTTTTTCTCTTAATTGATTGATAAAAATAACAGTACACTTTGTTTTGGAGATAGTACCTGTTAATTTACGCAATGCTTGCGACATTAAACGTGCGTGAAGACCCATTTTAGAATCTCCCATTTCACCTTCAATTTCGGCTTTTGGCGTTAAAGCTGCCACAGAATCTATTACAACGATATCTATTGCACCAGAACGAATTAAGTTTTCTGCAATTTCTAAAGCTTGCTCACCGTGATCTGGTTGAGAAATAATTAAATTATCTATATCTACACCTAAATTTTGTGCGTAAAATTTATCAAATGCATGTTCTGCATCAATAAAAGCAGCAATTCCGCCTGCTTTTTGAGCTTCTGCAATTGCATGTAATGTTAATGTAGTTTTACCAGAAGATTCTGGACCGTAAATTTCGATAACCCTTCCTCTTGGATAACCACCAACTCCTAATGCTAAATCTAAACCTAAAGAGCCAGATGAAATTGCATCTATATCTTCAGTAACTACGTCACCAAGCTTCATTACAGCACCTTTTCCGTAAGTTTTATCTAACTTATCTAAGGTAAGTTGTAATGCTTTTAGTTTTGCTAGTTTTTCTTTATCTGCTGCCATAAATCTTCCTAATTTTGTTTTTAAATAAGTGTCACAAGTTACGAAAATATAAATCCTTTTTCCTAAAAAATAAATTACATTTTTATCCTATTTTTACTGGAAATTTATAAAATAATGATTTCTAAAGTTTTCTTAAAAAACAAAAACAGTGAAGTTATAATTGATTCGGGTGAGCTAGTAAGTTTTCAAAAAGAAAATCAAGAATACATTCATCAAAAAGGAAATAAGGGTTGGCGAAATTCTGACGATGAAATGTTTCCTATTATTGGGCCAACTTCTAAAAATAATTTTAGGGTTCATACCAAAAAAGGTGATGCAATTCAAGATCAACATGGTTTATTACGTGAACTCGATTATACTTTAATAGCTAGTAATAAAAACAGTGCTAATTTCATTAAAAAGTATAAAAAAAATACACCTATTAAAAATAGTAAATTTCCAATAAAATCTTCTGAAGAAAATTTACATTGGCCTTTTGACTTTTCTTTTGAAAAGAATTTTAGGTTGGAAAATAATATTTTAAAAATTGATTTTATAATCAATTCTGAAAAAGGAATGCCTTTTATGTTAGGGTACCATCCCGCTTTTTTACTCTCTAACTCTGGAAAAGAAACTTTAGAATCTAAAGATTTAGAAATTACATTAAAGGATATTTTTAAGGCGGGTTCAAATGCTTTTCCAGTAATAAATTCTGATAAAATTGTATTAAAAAATAAAAATAAAAAGGATTTAGAAATTTCTACCCAAGGTTTTGATAATTTTATGCTTTGGACAGAGGTTAACAACATGCTTTGTATTGAACCAATTACACAATATACTTCTTATACAGATCAAAAATTCTCGGAAGAAAATATGAGTTTATCCGAAGGAAAAAATAAATTTTCTATAGAAATTAAAGTCTTATAAGTTGATAAAAAAACACCGCCATTTTATAATTCACAAACCTTGGGGAATGATTTCTCAATTTGTAAATCCCGCAAAGCGGAAGAAAAAATTATTAGGAGAATTATATGATTTTCCTATAAAAACTATGGCTATTGGTCGTTTAGATGTTGCATCAGAAGGACTACTTTTTTTAACTACGGATGGTAAAGTTTCCGAAGAAATTAGAAGTAGTAAATATGAAAAAGAATATTACGTACAAGTTGATGGGCTTATAAATCAAGAAGCTATAGAGAAACTAAAAACTGGTGTAGAAATTGGTTTTGATGGAAAAAAATATATGACAAAACCGGGTAAGGCTTCTATAATTAAGAATCCAAAATTTCCGTTAAGAAGTCAAAAAATTAGAGATGCAAGACATGGACCTACTAGCTGGGTTGCTATTATCATTAGAGAAGGAAAATTTAGACAAGTTCGAAAAATGACTGCTGCTGTTGGTTTTCCAACATTACGTTTAATTCGTGTTAGAATTGATAAAATAAAATTAGATGACCTAGCAGTAGGCGGAGTTCTTGAGGTTGACTATTTTATCTAACCTTCATAAGGAATAAAAATTAATTTCTATCCATTCTTATATGCGGAATGCCGTCCTCTAAATACTCCTCTCCTATTTGAATAAAGTTATGAGATTCATAAAAAAAATTTAAATATTTTTGAGCAGAAATAGTGATTTTATCAACATTAAAATGAGTTTTTATAGCATTTATAGAAGCTTTTATAACATCATGACCGTAACCAAATTTACGTTCAGTATCAGCAACGACTACTCTACCGATACTTGCATTATCAAAATAGTCCCCCGGTTTAAAAATTCTTGTATAGGCAATAATGTTATCATTTTTAAAACCAAAAACATGTAAAGATTTTTGATCTTTAAAATCTAAATCCTGATACACACAATCTTGCTCAACTACAAAAACTTCAGAACGTAATTGAAGAATTTTATAGAGTTCTGTTGTTGTTAATTCTGAAAAGGATTTTGTAACGAAATTCATTTTTAAAATTTATTAAAAGTACCCGAATTCAGGTTTGATTTATATTTATATTACAATTAAAGATACTTATTTAAGAATAGTGAATTTAACCAGCACAAGAAATTTTATTAACTCTTGTTCCGTGTCTTCCACCTTCAAATTCTGTTGAAAGAAAAATATCCACAAAACCAATAGCTTGTTGTAAAGAAACAAAACGAGCAGGAATTGTTAGAACATTTGCATTATTATGTTGTCTTGTTAATGCAACTAATTCGTTGTTCCAACAAAGTGCAGCTCTTATTCCTTGGTGTTTGTTTGCTGTCATTTGCGCACCGTTTCCGCTTCCGCAAAGAATAATACCTAATTTAGCTTTACCAGTTTCTACAGCATCTGCAGTTGGATGAATCGCATCTGGATAATCCATAGAATCATTTGTATCCGTTCCAAAATTTAAAACTTTATACCCTTTTTCTTCTAAATGTTTTATAATTTCGAATTTATATAAAGTTCCTGCGTGGTCGTTACCAATGGCAATTGTCATAATAGATTGATTTTAATTTAGTTGTCTTTACAAAAATACAGAAACTAACACTAATCAACAGTTATAAACAATCAAAAAAATAGGTTTTTTAATAACTATTTAATTTTTAACTCTTTAGCTATGTTATCTAAATGTTAAGAAGTATATGCAAAGTTTTATAAGTTTTTTAGGTAGATTGAAAATAAATTACAATACAAGGAGTAGATGCATATACACAACTTTTTTTATGAGTTTTTCATAAAAGGTTATCAACATAAATTTTACAATTTATTTACATAGATTAGTTTATTAAATATTAAGAATTTTAGGTTAATTACTGTTTATAACTATTGTTAATAACTCTAAATTTTAATTGATTTTTAAGCTTTTAAGTACCTTATAAAATGTAGATGGTTTTTAATAAGTGATATATTAAAATAAAAAACTAAAATTTTATAGTAGCTATTCACAGACTATTATAAACATCATTGTTTTTTAAAAATTTATAAAAGAAAAATGATTATTCTATAGAATGTTGATAACTGTTGGTAACAGTAAAATTTTAAGTTTTTTTTAAATTAAAGTAATCGTTAGATTTAAGAAAAGAAATAAAAATACTTTAGTAAAGTAAGAAGTAACTAAACTGTTTTCTTTTCTACTTTTTAAAGGTAAATAGTGTCCTTTTAAAGCTCTACAGTTTCATTTGTAATTTCGCTTTTATTTAAAGAAGTGTTTTTAGTAATTACAGTAATTAAAATACCTGTAAGGAATATAAAAGCGAACAAAGCTATAATTTTACGTAGATGTTTCATCTTAATAATTAGGTGTTCTTATTATAAAGACGTATTAATTCTGTATTATTTGCTTTATTTTTTACAATTCCAGAAATAGTTCTTTCTGTTTGACTGTAAGATACAAGTGAAAAAAAGAGTGGGAAGTATAAAAGGTTTTTTTTAAACATTTATGTGTCATAAAATCTTAAGAGTGTCCAAAAAAAGAAATTAAATATTCTGCAATTTAATTACACTTTTTTAATTTCTTGCTATGAAAATAAATAAATAAAGGCGTTATTTTGAATAAATCACGAAATTTATTGCTCTTGAAATAATTTGAAAAGAAACTTTACCAGTTCCAATTAATTCCCCATCTGCTTGAATATAAGCTTTTGAAGTTTTCGGAATTACAGTTATTAGTTTGGTTTTATAAGTTTCTATTTTTTTATGATACACAATATGTCCGTTATATAATTTTTTAATATTACAGATTAAGTCAAAAATATTTAAATTTTTAGCAATCGTAATATCAAACAAACCATCAGTAGTATTTACATCTTTTGTAAATTGCATTCCGCCTCCAGAAAATTTACAAATTCCAATCAAAGCCATTAAACAATTAGTTTCTATTGATTTATTATTAAAAGTAATTTTAAATACAGTTTTTTTATAAAAAAATAAACCCGCCAATCCGCTTAATAAATAAGCAATAGAGCCAAAATGTTTTAGTGTTTTTAGTTTATGAACAATGTATCCGTCATAACCTAAACCCGCAACATTATTAAAGTAAGTTTTACTTTTATTTTTGGTTTTTATAACACCAATATCTTGTAGAATTGTTTTCTTATGATGTATGATTTCTATCGCTTTCTCTACATCGTTAGGTATGTTATACGTTTTAATCCAATCGTTTCCAGTTCCTAAAGGAATCACTCCAATAGTTATATCAGAAGTTTTTACGTATCTTTGCAGCATTATTCCGTTAACTACATGATGTAGCGTTCCATCTCCACCAACCGAAATAATATTTCTAAAACCTTGTTGAATAGCGTTTTGTGCCAATTCAATTTCGTGTTTAGAAAACTGTGTAAAAGCAAAAGAATAGTCTATATTCTTGTTGTTAAGTAATTGCTGAATTTCCTTCCACTCTATAGAAAATTTCCGATTTCCTGCAATAGGGTTCGCAATGATAAACCAAGGATTAGACATAAATAATAATTTATAAAAAGCCAAAATACAATAATAGATTGATAACTGTTTTTTAATATATAATCACAGTAAATAATTGTATTTTAGTAACACATAATAAGAAGTAAGAATTAATGACAAAAAAGAATAAAAGAATATTTAAAAAGAAAGGTAATGTCGTAAAAGATTTGACTAGAAATATATTTAAAGTTTTAAATGAAGACAGCGAAAAGTTTTACAACCATAAACAAATTGCTGCAAAATTAAAAATTTCTGATACTGATGGGAAAAATCAGATAATCAAGAAATTAGCAGAATTAGCTGCGACAAAGCAAATAAAAGAAGTAGAAAGAGGTAAATTTCAAGTAAACGTGGATAGAAAATATTCTATTGGCACACTAGATGTAACTTCAAATGGAAATGGGTATTTTGTAACAGATGATTATGAAGATGATATTTTTATCCCAAATATTAACCTTGGAAAGGGTTTACACCAAGATACAGTGAAAGCATTTATCTATAAGAGACGAAGTGGAAAGAAATTAGAAGGAGAGGTTGTTGAAATTTTAGAACGTGCAAAAACTGAATTTGTAGGCGTTTTACAAAAGAATAAAAATAAAAATTTTGGTTTTGTAATTCCAGACAATCATAAAATGTACGCAGATATTTTTATATCAGAAAATAAAATGAATGGTGCAGAAGACGGTGATAAAGTACAAGCAACAATTTCTGATTGGCCTAAGAATTCTAAAAATCCGTTTGGTAAAATAACAAAAGTCTTAGGAAAACCTGGTGATCACAATACAGAAATGCATTCTATTTTGTTGGAATATGATTTACCTTTTGAATTTGAACCTGAAGTAGAAAAGGAAGCAGAAAATTTATCGATAGAAATTACAAAACAAGAGATCTCTAAACGTAGAGACATGCGTAAAGATTTAACCTTTACAATAGACCCTAAAGATGCAAAAGATTTTGATGATGCATTGTCATTTACAAAATTAGAAAATGGCAATTATGAAATAGGAATTCATATTGCAGATGTTTCACATTATTTAGAACCTAAAACTATTTTAGATGATGAGGCTTATAAAAGAGCAACATCTGTTTATTTAGTGGATAGAGTGGTACCTATGTTACCAGAAATGTTAAGTAACGGGGTTTGTTCTTTACGACCAAACGAAGAAAAATTAACTTTTTCTGCTGTGTTTGAAGTAAATGAAAAAGCACAAATTATAAACGAATGGTTTGGAAGAACAGTAACCTATTCAGACCAACGTTTTGCTTATGAGGAAGCACAATCTATTATAGAGAACTGCAAATTATCTGACACTATTCAGTCGTATACTATGCCTTCTGATATTTCTATTATTGATAAAGAATATGAAGTTACTCCAGAAATTGTAGAAGCTACTTTAAAGTTGGATGAATTAGCTAAAATTCTTCGTAAAAAAAGAATGAAAGAAGGGGCTATTTCTTTTGATAGGGTAGAGGTAAAGTTTAATTTAGATGAAGAAGCTAATCCTGTTGGCGTCTTCTTTAAAGAGTCTAAAGATGCTAATAAATTAATTGAAGAATTTATGTTATTGGCAAATAGAAAAGTTGCTGAGTTTATTGGTTTTTCTAAGGGAAAAGCAACGAACAAAACTTTTATTTATAGAGTTCATGACGAGCCTGACGTTGAAAAATTAGCTTCTTTACAAAATATGATTCGTAAATTTGGTTATAAAATTAATACAGATACAAAAGAAACTACTTCAGACTCTTTAAATCAGTTGTTAAGTGATGTTCACGGTAAAGCAGAATCTAACATGATTGAAACCTTAACTATTAGAACAATGTCTAAAGCTGTCTACACCACTCAAAATATTGGGCACTACGGTTTAGCTTTTGATTATTACAGCCACTTTACATCACCAATAAGACGTTATCCAGATGTTATGACACATCGATTATTACAACACTATTTAAACGGCGGAGATGCGCCAAAAGCGAATTCGTACGAAGAAAAGTGTAAACATTCATCAAATAGAGAGGAATTAGCTTCGAAAGCAGAAAGATCATCTATTAAGTATATGCAAGTAAAATACATGCAAGATCATAAAGACGAAGTTTTTGAAGGTGTAATTACAGGTGTTACAGAATGGGGAATTTATGTAGAAATTAAATCTAATAAATGTGAAGGAATGGTTAGAATTAGAGATATAAAAAGCGATTATTATATTTTTGATGAAAAACAATATGCAATTGTTGGTCAATCTACCAAACACCTTTATCAATTGGGAGATGATGTTAAAATAAAAGTAAAACATACAGATTTAGAACGGAAACATTTAGACTTTAATTTGATTGAAGATTAATAACTTTATTATTTTTGCCACAATAAAAGATTAAAAAAATCTTTATAGTGATATGCTTATTAATTTAAGTAGTATAATCAAATTTTAAAATGATGAAGAAAACAATTTATATATGTGTATTATTATTTAGTTTTAATGCTTTAGCACAAAAAGTAATTACTAAAAAATTAGGAGACTATTCTACGTTAAAAGTATATAACGGTATAGAAGTAGAGTTGATAAAGTCTAAAGAACACAAATTAGAAATTGCAGGTGAAAAGTCTGAAATAGTTAAAGTTAAGAATGTAAATAACACCTTAAAGTTATCATTACCCTTTTCTTTGAAACCAGAAAATAATGCTGCAGGAGGTAAGGTTTTAATAAGGTTATATCACAATAATAATATTACTGTCATTGATGCAAACGAGGGTTCTACCATTACGGGAAAAGAAATTTCTCAGGATAATTTAGAGGTAAACTCTCAAGAAAGAGCTTTTATAAATTTAGTTGTAAAAGTAGAATATTTGGAGGTGAGAGCTTCTTCTGGAGGTGTTATTAAGTTAACAGGGACTGCAAAAAATCAGAATGTTGATGTAGATTTATATGGTGTTTACAATGGATTTGCTTTAAACTCTAAAGTAAATTCTATGGTTAAAGCGGGTACAGGTGCAAAAGCCGAGGTTTTAGCTGGCGAAATATTAAATGCAAAAGTTAGTTTTGGTGGTTCGATTTTTTATAAAGGAAATCCAAAAGTTGTAAAGGATAAAAAAGTTATTGGAGGTATTATTCAAAAAAGAGATTAATAAAATCCTTTTTGTATCTTTGTATCATTAAAATTTAAAACTTATGATTAGTTTATCAATATATTTAGGGATGGTTGGACCTTGGCAAATAGCAATTATTGTTGCGTTGGTTTTGTTAATGTTTGGAGGTAAAAAAATACCAGAACTGATGAAAGGTTTAGGTGGCGGAATTAAAGAGTTTAAGAAGGCTACTAAAGAAGAGTCTGAAGAAAAGTTAGAAGAAAAAAAATAATTTTTTCATAAAATAAAAAGCTCAATTTACATTGTAAATTGAGCTTTTTTAGTTTAAACTTATTTTTAATTACAAATGTAAAACCTATTTTTTCTCTTTAGGTTTTTGGTTTTTCATTGCTTCACCAATTTGATTACTTGCAGTAAAACTTGCAACCATGTCATTTAACATTGTACTACCCGCCTGAGGTGAGTTAGGTAATAAGATTAAATTACTATTTGTTTGTTGACCAATAGACTGTAAAGTGTCATAATGTTGCGTAACTACAATTAAAGCAGAGGCTTCTTGACTATTGATACCTACTTTATTTAAAACCTCTACAGACTCTTCTAAACCACGTGCAATTTCACGTCTTTGGTCGGCAATACCTTGTCCTTGTAGGCGCTTACTTTCTGCTTCTGCTTTTGCACGCTCCACAATTAAGATACGTTGAGCATCTCCTTCATATTGGGCAGCAACTTTTTCTCTTTCAGAAGCATTAATTCTGTTCATTGCTTCTTTTACCTGACCATCTGGATCAATATCGGTTACTAAGGTTTTAATAATATCGTAACCATAGGTCATCATTGCTTCATTTAACTCTGATTTTACAGCAATTGCAATATCATCTTTCTTTACAAAAACATCATCTAATTTCATTTTTGGAACTTCAGCTCTTACAACATCAAAAACATAAGAAGTTATTTGATCATGTGGGTAATCTAACTTATAAAAGGCATCATATACTTTTTCATAAATTACTTTATATTGCACAGAAACTTTTAGTTTTACAAAAACATCATCCAAAGTTTTAGTCTCAATGATTACATCTAATTGTTGAATTTTTAAACTCAATTTTCCTGCAATTCGATCTACAAAAGGAATTTTTAAACGTAAACCAGATTGTCTAATAGCGTTAAATCTACCAAAGCGTTCTATAATAGCGGCTGTTTGTTGTTTAACCGTAAAAAAAGATGCAAAAATAATAAGTACAAGGAGTGCAATAATAATAGGTGTCATAGGTAACATAATTGATTATTTAGAAATTAATAATTGATTTACGTAAAGATACTGAACTTTAGCTGTTACTTATTAGACGTATTTTTCTAAAAATGTTACATTTTTTATAAATAAAACCTCTAAAATCTAAATTTTAAAGGTTTTATTTGATGCTATTTTAAAGGCTATTCTTCTTTTTCTTTAGGAAAAACCTTGTATTTTTTTTTGTTGTACTTAATCCACTTTTTATATTGTTTTTCAGAAAGTAAAACGGTCATTTTTTTATCCAATTTTTTGTCCTCTTCCTTGATTGCATTCCCAATTGGTTTTAAACTTTCGTTCATTTGTTTTTGAATCTTAACTTGGTTTGAAAAATCACCGCTTTTCATAGCTTTTTTTTGATAATTTTCAACCATCTCTTTTGTGTTTCGGAGTAAAAAACTATTAATTCTTTTAATATCCTTAATATCTTTATTGTATTTCGTTAATATTTTTGAAAATTCTTTTCCTTCTTTAGAGGATAATTTTATGCTTGATTTTTTTGCTGCTTTTTTGACGTCATAAACTACAATTCCAATATATTTTTCTACTTTAAAATTGGGTTTTGGAGCTTTTTGAGCAGATGGTGTCATTGGTCCTTGACGCTGCTGTCTTTGTCCATTTCTTTGTCCGTTTCCAAATTGAGCATTAGCTGTAAATGCAAAACTTAAAATTAAAAGTAATACTATTTTTTTTATCATAATTATAATTTTAAAATTGCGTTTTCTAATCTTTTTATAGTTGCTTCTTTACCAATCATTTCTATGATGTCAAACAAGTGAGGCCCTTTTAAAGCGCCTACTAGAGATAATCTTAAAGGTTGCATTACTTTACCAAAGCCAATACCTTTTTGGGTAATCCATTCTTTAATTTTTGTCTCCGTATTTTTTGATGAAAAATCTTGAATGTTATTAAGAACTTCGATTAACTCATTCATTAACTCAGGTGTTCCTTCCTTCCAATTTTTCTTTGAAGCTTTTGCGTCATATTCTTTCGGAGCTTCAAAAAAGAATGAAGATAAATCCCAAAAATCAGTCACAAAAATTGCTCTTTCCTTAATTGAAGAGACTACTTTTTTAACGAAATATTTGTCCTTATAAATTCCTTTTTCTTCAAGAATTGCACAATATGTATCCGCTAATTCTGAATCTTCTTTAGCTTGCATATATTGTTGTTGAAACCAATTTGTTTTATCAGGATTAAACTTTGCTCCAGACTTGCTAACTCTATTTAAATCAAATGATTGCACTAATTCTTCTAAAGAGAATATTTCTTGTTCTGTTCCGGGATTCCATCCTAATAAAGCTAACATATTTATAAAACCGTCTGCAAAATAACCATCTTCTTTATAGCCACGAGAGACATCATTAGAACCCTCATTTGTGTATGCTAAAGGAAACACCGGAAATCCTAATTTGTCGCCATCTCTTTTGCTTAGTTTCCCTTTTCCAACGGGTTTTAAAATCAATGGTAAATGAGCAAATTTTGGAGAATTCCAACCAAAAGCGCGGTATAATAAAATATGTAAAGGCATTGACGGCAACCACTCTTCACCACGAATTACATGACTAATTTCCATTAAATGATCATCAACAATATTAGCTAAATGATAGGTTGGCATTCCATCACTTTTAAATAAAATTTTATCATCTAAAGTATTGGTGTCGATGGTAATATTTCCACGAATTTCATCTTCCATTCGTAAAATTTCATCTTGGGGAGTTTTAAAACGGATTACATAATTTTCTCCAGCAGTTATCTTCGCTTTTACCTCAGCATCTGTTAAAACTAAAGAATTAACTAAACGTCCTTTTTCTCTGTTATGCCAATTATAGATAAAGGTTTTTCCTTTTGTTTCATGTCCTTTTCTGTGCGCGTCTAATTCTTCTGAAGTATCAAAAGCATAATATGCCCAACCAGAATTTAATAAAATATCGGCATATTTTTTATATAATTCTTTGCGTTCAGATTGCCTGTAAGGACCAAATTTTTCATTTTTTCCTGGACCTTCATCAAATGGGATTTTACACCATTCTAAGGAGTCTATAATATATTGTTCTGCATTTGCTACATAACGTGTTTGGTCTGTGTCTTCTATTCTTAAGACGAAAGTTCCATTGTGTTTTTTAGCAAATAAATAATTGTATAAAGCTGTTCTTACACCACCAATATGTAAAGGCCCTGTGGGACTTGGTGCAAAGCGAACACGAACATTAGATTCCATTTTTTATTGATTTTAAAGTTGCAAAGATACTTTTCTAAAAGCATAAAAAAAAGGCTTTAATAAAAGGCTTTTGAGTAATTAGTTGCAATCAGGTTTCTTCAGAATTTATGATAAAATCCAAAAGAAAAAGCGATTTGTTGTGCAACATTATTTCCAAAAAATGCAGCAGGTAAACTTGCCGTCATTCCAAAGTTATTAGAAAATTCTCCAATTGCTTTAACACCAAATACACCATATTCTTGATTATTTACATACAACCCTGTAGCTCTATTTGAAGGAGGTAAAACAATACTACCATTTTTAAAAGATTTTTCAATATCTAAAAAACCAATTAACCAAATATTTTTAGTCACTTTACCTCCATATTCGCCACCAATTTTAAAGTTAGAACTATAGTTATTTGTTCGGATTCTAGTTCCAACGAAAGTTTGTAAATAAGATTTTCTGAAGCTTTTTCCGGCTAAGAAAAGCGGCGTAAAAGTAAAGGCATCATAACCAGTTCTTATTCCTGAAGCAACCTCAAAAGCACCTGTATTTGCCTCCACAGAAAATTGGCCAGAAATAATCCACTTTTTTTTAGAAAAGTTGTGTTTAATGCCAATTTCTACATTACCCAAAGCGAATGTATTATCGTCTTTAGAACAATCTCCGATACAATCTATAGCAGGGTTTAAATAATTATTTAGAGTAATATATTTATAAGGTAAGTTTAGTATTAAAGTAGTAGTGTTAGATAAACCATATTCACCATAAAATTGAATAGTATTATCAGATATTTCTCCATTTAGAGTATTATCAGGATTTCCAAATAAAGTATTATAATTAGGTATTGTTGTAAACGAAAGTTGTGTATAAAACTCTCCTTTTTCTTTGGTCCAAGGACTTTGAGAAAAAGCAGTAAGACTAATAAAGATTATCCAAATATTAATAAAATTTTTCATGAAATTGATCTTATAAACTTTTAGTTGTTTTAAATTGAAAATACTTACAATTCGATTTAACAAATATTTTACTGCAAGTTACTGCAAAAACCTTATTTTTATTAGTTAATTATGAATGGATACAAAAATATTGCCTTAAAATTAAATCAATTTACCAGGAAATATTACATCAATGAATTAATAAAAGGGACTATTTTCTTTCTTTCGTTAGGGTTTTTATATCTTTTTTTCATTTTGTTTTTAGAGTATTTTTTGTGGTTAAAACCTGGGGCAAGAACTGTTTTGTTCTGGTTATTTGTTTGTGTTGAAGTTTTTCTATTGATTAAATTTATAGTTTTTCCAGTTTCTAAATTAATTGGTTTTAGAAAAGGTATTTCGTTGCAAGAATCATCTAAAATTATTGGAAATCATTTTCCTGAGGTACAAGACAAGTTGTTAAACGTTTTACAGTTAAATGAAAATTCCGGTGAGTCGGATTTAATCTTGGGAAGTATCAACCAAAAATCGAAAGAATTAGCACCAATATCGTTTGTAAAAGCCATTGACTTTAAACAAAATAAAAAATATTTAAAACTCGCAATTATTCCTTTTTTGATTTGGGTAATTAGTTTATTCACAGGGGTTAATGAATCACTTACACAGAGTTTAAATCGTGTTGTGCATCATAGAACATCGTATATTCCACCTGCACCTTTTTCTTTTTTTTTAGTGAATTCTGATTTGCAAGTCATACAAGGAAAGCCTATTAGAATATCGGTAAAAACAGTAGGAAATACAGTACCTAATGAAGCTAAAATTATTTTTAAAAACCAACAGTATTATTTAGAAAATAAAGGAAATAGCACTTTTTCTTACCTGTTTTCGGATGTACAAGAACCTATAAACTTCTACATAGAAGCCAATGGAGTTCAGTCTCAAAATTATCAAATTAACGTTATTGGAACTCCGACAATACAAAATATTTCTTTAAAAATAAAGTATCCTAATTATCTGGGTAGAGGAAATGAAATTATTAAAAATTCTGGAAATTTGACCGTACCAGAAGGTACTTTAATTACCTGGCGAGTACAAACAATACAAACAGATTCATTAGCTTTTAGCAACGATCAAAAAAGAGTTTATTTTAAAAACACTTCTAACGGTAATTTTGAGTACACAAAAAAAATCAAAACTGCATTGAATTATCAAATTTCGTCATCTAATAAAAATTTATATGATTATGAAAAATTACAGTTTAGCGTGGATGTTATAAAGGACGAATATCCATTAATTTCTGTGAATTCAAATATTGACAGTATTTCACGAGGAACAGCGCAATTTGCTGGTCAGATCTCTGATGATTATGGGTTGAAAAAACTACAGTTGATTTATTATGATGAAGAAAATTCGGAACAAACACAGATTTTTGACATTCCAATAACAAAAGAAAGTATTCAAACATTTTTTTATCAACTTCCTGATGGATTAAACTTGCAAAAAGGATTGAACTATGAAATGTATTTTCAGGTGTTTGATAATGATGCAGTAAATGGAAATAAGAGTGCGAAAAGCAATGTTTTTAAGTATAGGAAAAAAACAGAGAAAGAAGTCGAGGAGGAGCTGTTGAAAGAGCAAAAATATACGATTAATGATTTAGAGAATTCTATTCAAAAACAAAAAAAGGAGCAAGTTCAGTTAGAAACTATTCAACAAGATTTACAGAATAAAAAGAGCATAAATTGGAACGATAAAAAGAAAATAGAAAATTTTATTAAACGCCAACAACAATACAAAAAAATGATGCAGCGTCAGACTGATAAGCTGCAAGAAAATCTTGACGAAAAGAAAGAAGAAAATGATAATTTACAGGAGAAAAAAGAGGATTTAAGGGAGCGTATAAAAGAATTAAAAAAACTAGAAAAACAACAGAAGTTGTTAGATGAAATTCAAAAGATAGCGGAAAAATTAAATAAAGAAGATTTAGTTAAGAAAGCAAAGGAATTAGCACAACAAAACAAACAACAACAGCGTAGTTTAGAAAAAATGTTAGAGTTGGTAAAACGTTTTTATGTAGAACAAAAAACCATGCAGATTGCCAGTAAGATTGAAGAATTATCGAAAGAGCAAGAAGTTTTGGAAAAGAGAGTAAAAAACACTTTAGAAGCTCAGAAGGAAATTAAAAATAAGTTTAATGAAATTAAAAAAGAGTTAGAGGAGCTTGGTAAAGACAATGATAAGCTAAAAGAACCTATGGAATTGCCAGATGTTGAAGACGAGGAGGATGAAATTGATAAGGAGTTAAAGAAATCGGAAGAAGAATTACAAAATCAAAAACAATCTGAAGCTAAGAAAAGTCAGAAGCAATCCTCTAAAAAAATGAAAGAGATGAGCGCTAAAATGCAAAAAGCAATGCTTGAGATGGAGGGAGAGTCTATGGAGGAAAACATGGATGATTTGCGTAAGTTGCTAGAAAACTTGGTTGTTTTTTCTTTTGAACAAGAGCAGTTAATGACAAAGTTTAATGAAACTTCTACTTCTCATCCAGATTTTGGAAAAGATCTAAAAAAGCAAAATCGAATTAAAACATACTTTGAGCATATAGATGATAGTTTGTATGTGCTTTCTATGCGTCTTCCAAAAATATCGACTAAAATTCAAGATGACTTATCGTCTGTTCATTATAATTTAAATCAATCTCTAGAAAATTTTTCTGAGAACAGGTTTTCTCAAGGAGTATCTAATCAACGCTATGTGTTGACTGCGACTAATAATTTAGCAGATTATTTAAGTAATATTCTAAATAGTATGCAAAATAGCACGTCTATGAAAATGGGGAAAGGTAAAAAGAGTAATAGCCAAGGTTTTAGTTTACCAGATTTGATAAAGAAGCAGGGTGATTTGTCAAAAAAAATGCAAGAGGGCGTGAAAAAAGGACAAAAAAAGGGAAAAGGGAAAGAAGGAGAAAACCCTGAGAATAATGGTAAACCAGGAAAAAAAGGAGAGAAAGGCAAAGAGGGCCAAGGCGGTAAATCTGGAGAGGGAGGAAAGAAACAAGGTGAAGGTAAAGGTAATTCGAATGAAGACTTGGATGGTGAATTGTATGAAATTTTCAAGCAGCAAGCTCAGTTAAGACAGGAGCTTCAAGATGCATTAAAAGAGGGTGAAGAAGGAAAGTCTGGAGAAAATACAGCTAATAAAAAGGTACTAAAAACCATGGAAGATTTAGAAAATCAGATTTTAGAAAAAGGCTTTAATGCAGGCACACTTCAAAAAATGCAACAATTGAATTACGAGTTACTTAAGTTAGATAAAGCTGCTCTAGAACAAGGAAAAGATAAAAAGCGAAAATCTACGGGCAATAAGAAGGAATATGAAAAGAATAAAATTAAAGCACTTGAGTTTAAAAAGCTGTTTTATAATCAAACTGAAATATTAAATAGACAATCATTACCTTTGCAGCAAAATTATAAAAAGAAAGTTCGAGCTTATTTTTCTGACACAAAAAAAGAATAATATGATTGCATTTAATTACGAAACTGAGTTTCAATTAAAAGATGAAAATCTTTCAGAAAAGTGGATCGAAAAAGTGGTTTTAGAAAAAGGCTTTGAAATAGGAGAAATTAATTATATTTTTTGTGATGATGCATATCTTCATCGATTAAATGTAGAGTTTTTACAGCACGATACTTTAACAGATGTTATAAGTTTCGATAATACCTTAGGAAAATTAATTTCTGGGGATATTTTTATTTCTGTGGAAAGAGTAATGGAAAATGCGGCTGATTTTAAAGTTTCGTCCGAAGAAGAAATACATCGGGTAATGATTCATGGAGTTTTGCATTATATAGGCTTTAAAGATAAGTCTGAAGAAGATAAAAAAGAAATGAGGAGTGCTGAAAATAGAGCTTTATCTATTTTAAGTGTTTGATAATCAGATAAATAAAATAAAAGTTTCACGTGGAACTATAGAAAAATGAGTTTATTTTCAACAACATACGATGTGATTGTAGTGGGTGGAGGCCACGCAGGAAGTGAAGCCGCTGCCGCTGCGGCAAACATGGGAGCACATACCTTATTAATTACAATGAATTTGCAAAATATCGCTCAGATGAGTTGTAATCCGGCAATGGGCGGGATTGCAAAGGGTCAAATTGTGAGAGAGATTGACGCTTTAGGAGGATATAGTGGTATTGTAACAGACAAGACAGCAATACAGTTTAAGATGCTTAACAAGTCGAAAGGTCCTGCTATGTGGAGTCCAAGAGTACAGTCTGACAGAATGCAGTTTGCGGAGTGTTGGAGAACCATGCTAGAGGAAACAGAAAATGTGGATTTTTATCAGGACTCTGTAAACGGTTTGTTGTTTGATGGCAATAAAATAATTGGTGTAAAAACTTCTTTGGGATTAAAGATTAAATCAAAAACTGTTATTATAACAGCCGGAACATTTTTAAATGGATTAATTCATATTGGTGATAAAAGTTTTGGAGGAGGAAGAGCAGGTGAAGGGGCTTCTACAGGAATTACGGAAGAGTTGGTTGCTAAAGGTTTTGAGGCAGGTAGGATGAAGACAGGAACACCCCCAAGAGTGGATGGTAGGTCTTTAGATTATTCTAAAATGACAGAACAGCCTGGAGACGAAATTACAGAAAAATTTTCTTATTTACCAACCACAAGCTCTTTACAAAAACAACGTTCTTGCTGGTTGACGTATACAAATCCGAAGGTGCATGATTTGTTACGAGAAGGGTTTGATAGATCGCCAATGTTTAATGGTAGAATACAGTCTACGGGACCGAGGTATTGTCCTTCTGTTGAAGATAAAGTAGATCGTTTTGCAACCAAAGAAAGACACCAAATCTTTGTAGAGCCAGAAGGTTGGACAACGGTAGAAATGTATGTAAATGGATTTTCAACTTCCTTACCTGAAGATATTCAAGATAAAGCAATTCGCGCTGTAGAAGGTTTTGAGAACGTAAAGTTTTTGCGCTACGGTTACGCTATAGAATATGACTTTTTTCAACCAACACAACTAACCCATTCGCTAGAAACAAAGCTCATTGAAAATTTGTTTTTTGCTGGACAAATTAATGGAACAACCGGTTATGAAGAGGCGGCGGCACAAGGATTAATGGCTGGTGTAAATGCAGCCTTAAAAGTACAAGGAAAAGAACCTTTTGTGTTAAAAAGAAATGAAGCTTATATTGCTGTTTTAATTGATGATTTAATTACAAAAGGGACAGAAGAGCCTTACAGAATGTTTACTTCAAGAGCGGAATATAGAACGCTTTTGAGGCAAGATAATGCGGATTTAAGATTAACGCCAATAGGTTATGAACTAGGTTTGGCGTCAAAAGAAAGAATGGATAGGGTTCTTGAAAAGCAACGAAAAACGGATTTGTTGGTTAAGTTTTTAAACGAAACAAGTGTAAAGCAGAAAGAGATAAATCCGATTTTAGAAGCAAAGAAGTTGGCGCTTATTAATCAGTCTATGAAGTTGTTTAAGATTGCTTCAAGACCACAATTAAATTTTTCTGATTTTAAGAATATTCAGAAGTTAAGTGTATTTTTAGAAGAGAATGACATTGACAAAGAAATCATAGAACAGGCTGAAATTCACTTAAAATATTCTGGTTATATTGATAAAGAAAAAAATAATGCTGATAAATTAAATAGGTTGGAAAATGTCAAAATACCATCTAGTTTTAATTATCAAAAGCTACAATCTTTATCTTTTGAAGCTAGAGAAAAATTAAGTAAAATTCAGCCAACTTCTATTTCTCAAGCAAGCAGAATAAGCGGAGTTTCACCAAGTGATATTTCTGTTCTACTAGTTTATATGGGACGTTAAGTTTCAACAATTTTTTAAGATGTTCCTCGTGGAACAATTCAGTTTTTTATGTCAAAAGATATCGATTTTTATAATAATCTTCAACCTTTTTTAGAATGCAAAGACCATACAGTTTCAGCTGAAGTTTACCAGCTAATGCTAAATGATGAGTATGATATGTTGGTTACAAAACCTATCCCAGAAAATATAGAAAAATACTACAAAAGTGAAGATTATATATCGCACACTGATTCTAAAAAATCATTGTTTGATAAAGTGTATCAATTTGTAAAAAACATCACCTTAAAAAGGAAGCTAAAATTAATAAGTAAATGTCTTCTTCATCAAGATAGTTTATCTAGGCCTGAAAAAAACATTTTAGATGTTGGAGCAGGAACAGGCGATTTTTTAAAAGTTTGTAAAAGCAATTCATGGAATGTTTTTGGAACAGAACCAGATGCTGGTGCAAGAAATATTGCAGCTAAAAAAGGAATTGTACTTCAAAAAGATTTATCAAAACTTATAGGTCATAAGTTTGAAATAATAACCCTTTGGCATGTTTTAGAGCATGTCGAAAATTTATCAGAGTACATTTCAATTTTAAAGAACATGCTTGCTGATCATGGAAAACTAATAATTGCAGTGCCTAACTTTAAAAGTGATGATGCCAATTATTACAAAGAGTTTTGGGCCGCTTTTGATGTACCAAGACACTTGTGGCATTTCTCTCAAGAATCTATTGCTAAATTATTTTCTGCAGTTAATATGATGGTTGAAAAAACACTTCCAATGAAATTTGATGCATATTATGTTTCTCTTTTAAGTGAGAAATATAAATCTGGAAAAATGAATCCTATAAAATCTTTTTACAGAGGCTTTGTTTCAAATTTAAAAGCAAAAAGAACAACAGAGTATTCATCTTTGATTTATATACTTAAAAAGTAGTAAAAAACGATTTTAAAAAGGGTAGGTTTTAAGCATTGCTTAATAACAACAGAATACCTTAAAAAAAAAAGAAAACTTCTTAAAACAACTATTTTAAGAGGTTTTCTTATAGAATATATTTATAGATGATGTAGTAAATAATAAGTTTTAACTATTTAGTAAATAAACACCCAATAGTGTAATGATAAAATAGACTGCTAAACTCATTGCTCCTGCATAATCTTTTGCTAGACGTTGTCCTATTAACAAAAAAATTAAAGTGACGGCACAAAGCTCTATTCCCAATAAAGCAATTTCTTTTAATCCAGAAGTGTATAACTGATAAACACCGAATAGCATTAAAAACCCAGCAACTATTTCTAAAATTAAAATAATGGCGAGCAATAAGGGAACACCATTTTTTAATGGTGAATTTTTGAAGTGCCCTGTGATAAAAGAAATATTTCCTTTCCAATCTAGTAATTTGTCAATTCCAGATTGTAAAAAAGTTACTATTAAAAATAGAAGTATTAAAACCTCTGTAGGGTAGTTAGAAAGTAGTTTCATTAATTTAAAGTTTTTATTTGTTTCTTTTCGTTTGTTAAATGTTTATTATGGTAATTCTATCTGCTCAACAATTTTTGAAATAAGGGATTTGATTTTTTCTTAGTTAGAATTATAATTCCCTGTTTTTATTTAAAAACTGAATCGATAGGTTCCCAAAGTTCAATTTTGTTTCCTTCGTTGTCTAAAACCCAACCGAATTTACCATATTCAAGCTCTTGTATTTCTCCTATAATGGTAACACCTTCTTTTTTAAGTTCGACTAATAAATCAACTAAGTTTTTAACCCTATAATTAAACATAAAGTCTTTTTTTGAAGGTTCAAAATAATCCGTTTTTTCTTCAAAAGGACTCCATTGTGTTGCGCAATCATTTCCAGCTACATCTTTTGACCAAAAAGTACAACCATAATCATCTGTATTAAAGCCTAAATGTTTTTGGTACCATTCTTTGGATGCTTTAGGGTTTTCACTCTTAAAAAATAAACCACCAATTCCTGTAACTCCATTTTTCATAAGGTATTATTTTTTAATTGCACTATTATATGTGTTAATCCATTCATTTACAGTCATTTTACTGGCGAGTTCCCCAATTAGGTCAAAAGGAATATCATCCATTTTTTTAAAACGAATGCAACTTTTTCCCATATCTAATTTGTATTTACAATACTTTGTATATTCTTTTACAAACCAATCTAAAAGTTCTTTTTTCGCGTAAATTCCCATATGATATAAATTTACAGAATTTTTTTGTGAAGCTAGATTTATAAAGGGTAATGGTAATTTTGGATCACAATGATATCCTTCAGGAAATTTAGAATGAGGAACATAAAAACCTAACATTTTATAATTGATACCTTCTTCAAAACCTTTTGGAAGATTTTTTTTGATGACTGCCCTAATCTTTTGAACGGCCTGTTTTCTGTTTTCTGGTAATTGTTCAATATATTCTTCAGGTGTATTTGCTTCGTAAGTCATCTTTTCTGATTTTTATGGATGATTTAAAGCCAACAAGTTAATAAAATTTTGCTTTAATTTTATCCACAATAGTTTGTGCCAATTTTTCTTTGCTTTCAATAGTCCAACCTGCAACATGCGGAGACAATATTACATTTTGTGAATTGATTAAATATTTAAAAGCCTCAGGCACATTATTAACAGTAAAAAGGTTTTCAAAAGATGCTTTTTCATATTCTAAAACATCTAAACCAGCACCTAATATTTTACCTGATTTTAAAGCTTCAACGAGATCTTTAGTAACTACCGATGCTCCACGTGCAGTATTTATCAGCCAAAAATTCTTTTTAAAATCATTGATAAAACCAATATTAACCATGTTTGTGGTGAGTTTGTTTTGTGGGGTATGTAAACTTAAAACATCTACTTTTTCCTGCAACTCTGGCAAGGAAACCTGCTTGCAGTTCTCATCTCCAACATATGGTTTTATATCATAACAGATTACTTCAACATCAAAACCACGGAGTTTTTTTGCGAATGATTTACCCATATTTCCGTAACCAATTAAGCCAACGGTTTTTCCATTCAGTTCAATTCCTCTATTCTCTTCCCGCAACCATTTTCCGATTCTAACTTCTTTGTCTGCTTTATTGAGTTTGTTAAAAAGGGACAACAACATTCCTAAACAATGTTCACCAACTGCGTTTCTATTTCCTTCTGGAGCAGCGATTAATTGGATGTTTTTAGTGGCTGCATAATTACATTGTATATTTTCTAAACCGGCACCAACTCGACCAATAAATTTTAAGTTTGTTGCTTTGTCTAAGAAGGCTTTATCAATAGAAAACCGGCTTCTTATAATCAAACCTTCATACAAATGAATTTTAGCTTCAATTTCCTTTTTTGAAGAGGTATAATCTTCATCATTTATAAACCCTAAATCATTAAGTTGATTTAATAAAAGAGAATGGTTTTTGTCGACGTGTAGAATTTTCATAAGTGAAAAATTACGTGCTTAGTGTTTCTTTAACTTTATAATTGCAACAATTGATATAAAAAATAAATCTGTGATAGCTGCAAATTTTATAAATTCAGTTATTTTTTCGTTAATTTTCAAAAATGATATTTACTAAAATTTAGTATTGCTCTTTATCACTCGGGAAATCTTTGCTTTTTACATCTGTAACATATTGCTCAAATGCTCCTGTCATATCAACGAATAAATCTAGATATCTTCTTAAAAAACGTGGATTGAATTCGTGGGTCATTCCCAACATATCATGGGTTACTAAAACTTGGCCGTCAACTCCATTTCCCGCCCCAATTCCGATGACAGGAATAGATATAGCTTCTGCAACTTTTTTTGCTAAATCAGCAGGGACTTTTTCTAAAACGATTGCAAAACAACCAATCCTTTCTAGCATTAAAGCGTCTTCCATTAATTGCTCTGCCTCTTCTTCTTCTTTTGCTCTAACGGTGTATGTTCCGAATTTATAGATAGATTGTGGAGTTAAACCTAAATGACCCATTACTGGAATTCCTGCATTTAAAATACGTTTAATAGATTCTTTAACCTCTCTTCCTCCTTCTAATTTTATAGAATGACCGCCAGATTCTTTCATTATTCTAATGGCAGAACGTAAAGCTTCTTTTGGGTCAGATTGATAACTCCCAAACGGCAAATCTACCACAACTAAACAGCGCTCAATTGCTCTAACAACCGAGCTTGCATGATAAATCATTTGATCTAAGGTAATAGGTAAAGTAGTTTCATGTCCGGCCATAACATTTGATGCTGAATCACCTACTAAAAGTACATCTAAACCAGCTTTGTCTAAAATTTTTGCCATCGTATAATCGTAAGCAGTTAACATGGATATTTTCTCTCCATTCGCTTTCATTTCTACCAAAGATTTTACGGTAATTCTTTTGTACTGTTTTTTTGCTACAGACATATTTTAATTTATTGAGTGTGGTAAAAGTAAGAAATATCAATAGATATTTTACTAGTTAATATTTCGTCAAGTTAATTGGATTCTTTTTGAGGATGATTTTTTGATGTTATGTTTTTAAAATTACACAATGTTTTCGAGAATTATCATATTTTTAGTTGCTTTAGGAATTTACATTAGGCTGTCTATTTTAACGATACCTCCACAAAACATTATAATAAAGTGTTTGAAGCTTTTTTAATGTTTTAATATTAGAAGACTAGTAGGTAATTATATATTTAGAAATGTGAGAAGAGGAGGTAATTGTAAAGCGTTAAAAGATAAAAAATAGTTTTATATTTGATTTCTAAATTAGAAAATGCTTCAAGAAAAAATCACTTTAAATTCTGATAAATGGATAGATAATTACGCAGATTACTTGTTTAATTATGCTGTTGTGCGTGTTAATGATGGAGACTTAGCCAAGGATTTAGTGCAAGAAACGTTTTTTGCAGGCCTAAAATCTGCTAAAAATTTTCAAGGAAAATCTACAGAAAGAACTTGGTTGGTATCTATTTTAAAAAGAAAGGTAATAGATCATTACAGGAAAATTAATTCTAAAAAAGGACAAGCAGAAGTTAGAATGAATTTTTATGATAATGGAGAAAATGAAGGAAGTTGGATTGAAGAACGTGTGCCACAAAGTTGGGATAATGCCTCTGAAAAAGCAATAGAAAACCAAGAGTTAAAAACTCAATTAGAAATTTGTATAGATAATTTGCCCGAGAAATATGGTTTGGTTTTTAGAATGAAAACCATTCAAGAGTTTGAAACTGAAGAAATTTGTAAGGAGTTGAATATTACAACGTCAAATTTATGGGTTATAATACATAGAGCTAGAACTCAGCTAAGAAAATGCATGGAAGAGAATTGGTTTAATAATTAAGAGATGTTTAAAAAACTACACATAACTTGCAATGAAGCAACAACCATTTGTGACAGAAGTCAGTACAAAGAAGCTTCTTTTTTTGAAAAAATTAAGTTAAACCTACATTTTTTAAGTTGTAAAATTTGTAGACTTTATACAAAACAAAATAAAAGAATGTCAGGTTTATTTAAAATACAAGCTCTAGATTGCAAAGGTAAAATGAACAACCTTTCTCAAGCAAATAAAGAAGTCTTAAAAAAACAATTACAAGAGTTTGAGGTATAATTTGTTTTTTCGGTTTTCTCAAAACCGTGTTTTTGATTTTTTGTTAGATTGAAACGGAATTTATAGAAATATAGATTCCGTTTTTTGTATTTTTGAAATACAGGTTAATAAATAATTTTAAATCTTTAAAAAGATGCATTTTTTACCAGAGCTAATAGATAATTACGTTGTAAATCATTCACAGCAAGAACCTAAGATTCTACAAGAATTAAGCAAAGAGACTTGGCAAAAAGTATTGAACCCTAGAATGTTAAGTGGCGCTTTTCAAGGCAGGGTTTTATCTATGATTTCTAAGTTAATTCAACCTAAAACTATATTAGAAATTGGCACTTATACTGGTTATTCCGCGCTTTGTTTAGCAGAAGGATTACCTTCTACAGGAAAAATTATAACGATTGATAAAAACGAAGAACTAGAGACTTTACAAAATAAATATTTTGAAAAATCTGGTTTTAGAAATCAAATTGAGCAAAAGGTTGGTAATGCTCTAGAAATTATTCCAAAAATTGACAAAAAATTTGATTTAGTATTTATTGATGCAGACAAATCTAACTACGTAAATTACTTTTACTTAATGATTCATAAAATGAATCCTGGAGGAATTATATTGTCTGATAATGTGCTTTGGAGCGGCAAAGTGGTGGAAGAATTAAGTCCTAAAGATATAGATACAAAGGCACTTTTAGAATACAATAAATTATTAAATTCTGATGATAGAATTGAAACCGTTCTACTTCCCATAAGAGATGGATTAACAATTAGTAGAGTAAAATAAGTTATAAATTTTAAGATTTTAACTTTTTCGCTTAAAGAGTGTAGTCTGTACTTTATTTAAATAAATAAAATATAAATTTTTATCAGAGTCTTTTAATTGGACCTGTTAAATCATCAATATGATCTTTAACTTTATTTATTTCTTTATGAATGTCTTTGCTAATATTTGTATCTAAATCTGGAGACTCTGCACTATCATTAATCTCTTTTTTAATATCATTTGTAGCATCTTTTACTTGACGCATTCCTTTTCCTAAGCCTCTTGCGATTTCAGGAATCTTATCTGCACCAAAAACCATAACGACAATTAACATAATTACCATAATTTCTGGACCACTAATAAATAAAAAAATTGAGTTCATACTTTTACAAAGGTAAATATTATATGTGATAAAAACTTGTCAATTTTATTTTTTTGTAAATTGTAAACTAGAACTTTAAAAACATTTTACCACTAAAAAAACACTATTTACTCTTGGTTAATTATCCTATTTTTTATCTGATATAAATCTTTGTCAGTCAAAATAGCAATTTACAGGAATTCATATTTTTGATTTACACCCAATTCTACTGTGTGCGTTTTAATAAAAATGTACAAAGGGAATCATAAACTCTCAAAAGTTCGGTTTCTAGAAAAATGTTAGTATTTAGGCTTGTGAATAATCATTTTAAGGCATCTAACATTGAAATAAAAGAGTAAATGCAGGCTGTTTTGGAGTTAATCAGAAATGTTCATCAAAACCTTTTTTAACCAGTTTTCTGTTTTAGAAATATTTGAATCGACGTTTGAGGGTGTGTGGATATGTTAGGCATCTGCTTAAAAAGGAGGTTCATTATAAAAAATTTTATTTTTTAAAAACCTAATAGTCAGCTATTTATTTTTTTTATATCCCTATAAACATGGAGGTACTTCCTTGTTTATAAGGAGGTGAAAATTTCATGGTTCTTGAGGATTGACAAGTATTCATTAATTATATAATTTAGGAAAAATAGTTTTAATTTTGTTGCAATGAATCCCCTAAAAAAAATAACAGTATTATTTGTCTTATTATTAACTCTTTTTTCTTTTGTTAAAAAAGAAATCAATTCGGCAGATATTAAATCAAATTTAGAAGAAATAAATGTAATTAATATTCTTTCTAAGCAGAAATACGAATGCAGGCCATCTTCAAAATATATGTTTTATGTAGAAGCTAATCTTGTAAAAAAGGTTAGGGGAGCTAATAATATTAATGCGAAAATATTTTTTTTGGATAAAGTATCAGGGATAAAGAATTTATTAGCTTCTGAAAACATTCAGATTAACAAGTTTAAAGGTGCTATTGCTATCCAACAAAATACATCTGAAAAAGCTTTTCAAACTTTTGTGTTAAAAAATGGGGACAAAATTATTGGAGACTCAGAAAATGCACCTTATAGCTTTAAGGAATTAATTTCATTTGAATCTATTTACAATAGTTATGTATATGCTACCAACAATTTATTAGAAATGAAAAGATCTATTTAAAAAATAAATAAAAAACATTTTTAAAACTCCAAAAGCGACATTAGCTTTTGGAGTTTTTTTTACCAAATTGTTTCATTTAACGATGCAATTCAAAATCTAGAAGATTGAATTATATAAATAAATCTAGTCTAAATCAATTCGTAATCCGACAGAGATATTATTTTGTTTTTTAGATTGTTTTTTAAAAACTGGAGATAAATCATACTTTATATATAAAGCGCTAGAACCCACACCAAGATATCCACTTATACCATACACTAAATCACTTACTTCAAAGTCTCTGTGTTTTTTGTCTTTTATTTTATTGCCATCCTCCTTGTATTTTAATTTTTGCATGCTGCCTATATTAAAACCCGCATAAGCACCTATGCCTACTCTTAACTTTTTATAGTTGGAGTATCTGAAGAACTTTTTCTTATCAATCTTCTTAGAAGGTCCAAATTCTATATGGAAAGGGAATACCAAGTTTGTGGTTCTAAATTTTGCTTTGTCTAATTCTACAGGAAATTCTTCTAGAGAAATCATACCGTCTGTATTTACTAGAAATTTGTTGTCTTTAAGATCAAATTTGTTCCATTGAAATGAAAAACCATATTTTAATCTCCAAAAGTTAGAATCTTTAAAAATTCTTCTTTTCCAGTCATAACCCAATTCAATAAAGCCTGAACCACCTATCTTATAGGGTGAATTATCTAAACTCTGGCCTTCTATTAATGCATTGTTAAAACCAAAAGCAAAAACAAGATCGTTGTACGTCCGTTTATCATACTTTTTTTTGGCATCCTTAGATTCTTTTCCAATAAAAATTAACTTATCACCAGAATTTTCTTTGGATCCGGACCCTATTCTTATCATCTTACGATCTCCTTCACTTCTAATATCTAATTGATAAAATTTATCATTACGATTCCACAAAGCAATTTCATTGTCGATAATTGCTATGTGATTTTCTATATTTAAAGCTCTTTTTTTAGCAGCTTCCTTTTTTAAATTATTTGCTCGAGATAAAGTTATTTCACCGGTATTTAAACGAGTATTAATAGCGGTAATGTCTTGCTTTAAAAATTCGCGTTCCTTTAATTCAACAGTTTTTTTACTTTTTATTAATTTTTTAATTTCTAACTCTTTGTAATTTGTTCTCACAGAATCTAATTGCTTTTCTTGAGCTTGTGTAACGGTAAAAAGAAAGCATAAGACTATTATTGATAGGTATTTTGTAATTGTTTTCATAAGTGTTTTTTTAATTTATTGTTCATTCTTTCGTTTTATAAAGGCGACGGTTACAGATTCATATCCTGATTTAATGGCGCTAAAAAATTTATCTTTTAAAGACGGATTTAAATTATTTTCAACGGACCACAGCAAAGCATCGGCATCCACAGTTTTTATTGACGCATCCATTGTTTTTTGCATTGCAATTGTTTTTTTTGCTGCCTCTAGTAGTATTGTAATTTCTTCATTTGTAACCGCTGTTTTTTCAATTGTAGGCTGTTTAAGTTGCGCTATGCCTTCATTTGTTTTTTGTGCCTGAAAACTCGCATCTTCATAACTCTTTTCAGCTATTTTATTTTCTAATATTTTTGAATTTAAGTGTGTTTCATTCAACGAAATAACTTCTCTAATCTTTTTTCTTATTGGAGCTTTTTTTGGTGAACTAATTTCTTTTCTAATGGGCTTTTCTAACGCTATTAAAACTTCTTCTTCTAGATTATTTTTCAGTATCGGTTCCTCAAGTTTAATTGCTGGTTGTTCTTTTACATCAACAATTACAGGCGCTACTATATTAGATTCTGAAGTAAAAACAAAGGATAAAGAAAATATTGCCCCAATAAATATTGCTGCAATAGCTTGCCACCACAAACGATTATTTTTTTGTTTTTCTTGATTAGCATCTAGCCTATCAGTAAGCTTGTTCCATGCATCAGAACTTGGTTGAATTCTCCTTTGCTCCAGCTTATTCTTTGCTTGTTTTTCAAATTTAATTAGTTCCATAACTGGTTTTATTTAATTGTTTAATCTGTTTTTGCAAAAGCTTTCTAGCTTTAAATAATTGTGATTTTGAGGTGCTTTCAGAAATACCGAGTAATGTTGAAATTTCACGATGTTTATACCCTTCTACAGCATGCATTATAAAGATTATTCGATAGCCTTTAGGAAGATTATTTATTAATAATTGAATTTTTTCGAGATCTAATTCTGTAGTATCAGAATTAATTGGTTTATCATATAGCTCCATGTCATCCGCTGAAAATTCAAGCTGCTTTTTCTTTCTAAGAAGAGAAATAGATTCATGTACCATAATTTGTCGTATCCAACCCTCAAAGCTCCCTTGAGATTTAAAACTCTTTATCTGCTTAAAAACTTTAAAAAAACCATTTAAAAGTGCCTCCTCAGCTTGTTGTGTATCTTTTATGTAGTAACTACAAACACTCAGCATTTTGGGAGCATGAGCTTTATACAAAGCATGCTGCGCATCACGATGGTTTTTAGACGCTTTATAAATAAGCTGTGCTTCGTTATTATATAATTTTAAAACTTTCAAAAAATGGATTTTTAATGCCTTCTATTTATAAAGACGCAAAAGTTGTGCAAAAGGTTGCCTGAGGATAAAAAATATTTCTTTTGTTCTATTTATGTTAAATAATAATGGTCGAAGTATCGTAATTTTTGCCAGAAAAGGTTGTTTAAATAGTTTCGGAGTCCATAAAACTTTATCTGTGCATTGTTTATTCTGTGCATATTTGCAAGACCTAATTGATTCTTCTTTGATTCATTTTAATTTATGAACTTAGACCTTAGTCAAAATGAGAATCTATTAATAAAAACTTTACTTTTTAATCAACATCCTCTTAATCTCATTCAATTTCATGAGCGCTTCAATAGGTGTTAATGTATCAATATTAGTAGCTAAAATTTCTTCCTTAATATTTTCTAGTAAAGGATCATCTAATTGAAAAAAGCTGAGTTGCATTTCTTCATGTTGTGCTTGTTTTAAAACCTCTTTAGTTTCTGAACTTTTATTATTTTTCTCTAATTGCGCTAAAATTTTATTCGCTCTATGAATGACCATATTGGGCATCCCTGCAAGTTTTGCTACATGGATACCAAAGCTGTGATTAGACCCACCAGAAACCAGTTTACGAAGAAAAATAATGGTGTTTTCCAATTCTTTAACAGAGACGTTAAAGTTTTTAATCCGTTTAAAAGTAGCGGTCATTTCATTTAACTCATGATAATGAGTAGCAAACAATGTTTTTGCTTTTGATGGATGCTCATGTAAAAACTCTGAAATTGCCCAAGCGATTGAAATTCCGTCGTAAGTGGAAGTTCCACGACCAATTTCATCTAAAAGCACCAAACTACGTTCAGAAAGATTATTTAAAATAGAAGCTGTTTCGTTCATTTCTACCATAAAAGTAGATTCACCCATAGAAATATTATCACTTGCACCAACTCTAGTAAAAATCTTATCGACAATACCAATTCTTGCATTTTGAGCGGGTACATAGCTTCCCATTTGAGCGAGTAAAACAATCAATGCAGTTTGTCGTAAAATAGCAGATTTACCAGACATATTTGGCCCTGTAATCATAATTATTTGTTGCTGATTTCTATTCAATACAACGTCATTTGCAATATATTCTTCGCTAATTGGTAATTGCTTTTCTATAACAGGATGTCTTCCGTTTTTAATTTCTAGAACAGTACTTTCATCCATTTGCGGGCGGACATAATTGTTCTCGATCGCTAAAACCGAAAAAGACAATAAACAGTCAATTTTGGCGATAATTTGCGCATTTTCTTGCACAATTGGTACAAATTGAATGATATATTCCAATAATTTAGAAAAAATTTCTTGCTCTAATTTCTGTATTTTCTCTTCAGCACCCAAAATTTTAGTTTCATATTCTTTCAGTTCTTCAGTAATATAGCGTTCTGCACTTACTAGGGTTTGTTTACGAATCCATTCTTCAGGAACTTTGTCTTTATGGGTATTTCGAACCTCTATGTAGTAGCCAAAAACATTATTGAACGAAATTTTTAAACTTGAGATGCCTGTTCTTTCTGTTTCACGCGCCAACATATCATCTAAATACTGTTTTCCAGTAGATGAAATGGCCCGTAAATCATCTAACTCTTGATGAACACACGCTGCAATGGCATTTCCTTTATTGATGTTTACCGGAGCATTGTCAAATAAAGTTTCAGAAATTTTAGTGATTAAATCAGTACAAGTATACAGTTGATTTCCAAGTTCTTTGACTGTTTTATTGGCACTCTTTTCAGCGGCGGTTTTTATGGGTAAAATTGCTTTTAAAGAGTCTTTTAACAAAACAATTTCTCTTGGAGAAGCTTTACCGGTAGCAACTTTAGAAATTAATCTTTCTAAGTCTGATATTTGTTTTAATTGATATGTTACGATCTGCGAAAAATCATCAGAATCTATAAAAAACTTCACCAATTCGTGGCGGTTTTTAATTTCATCTATATTTTTTAAAGGAAGAGCCAGCCAACGCTTTAGTAACCTTCCACCCATTGGTGATATGGTTTTATCAATAACATCTAAAAGTGTGACGGCATTTATAGAATTCGGGTTGTATAACTCTAAATTTCGAACTGTAAAACGATCCATCCAAACATAATTATCTTCTGCAATTCTGCTTATAGATTGAATGTGTTTTAATTGCTTGTGTTGTGTTTCCGACAAATAATACATTACGGCACCAGCAGCAATAATTCCGTTTTTAAGATCTTGAATTCCAAAACCTTTTAAGTTTTTGACTTCAAAATGATTTTGTAAAGTTTCTTTTGCATATTCAGGTTGAAAAACCCAATCATCTAAATAAAAGGTATAATACCTGTTTTCAAAAAGCTCTAAAAACTGCTGCTTATTTTGCTTTTGAACCAGTACTTCACTCGGGTTAAAATTCTGCAATAATTTATCAATGTATTCTGAATTTCCCTGTGCTACCAAATATTCACCAGTAGAAACATCAAGAAATGAAATTCCAAGTTGTTTTTTATTAAAATGAACGGCTGCTAAAAAGTTATTGGTTTTGCTTTGTAAAACTTCATCATTTAAAGAAACTCCAGGAGTAATTAATTCTGTTACACCACGTTTTACAATTGTTTTGGTCATTTTAGGGTCTTCTAACTGATCACAAATAGCAACACGCATTCCTGCTTTTACCAATTTAGGTAAATACGTGTTTAGAGAATGATGAGGAAAACCTGCCAAAGCGGTTTCTGTTTCACTTCCTGCACCACGTTTCGTTAGTGTAATCCCTAAAACTCCAGCCGCTTTTTTAGCATCTTCACCAAAAGTTTCATAAAAATCTCCGACACGAAAAAGTAACATTGCATCAGGATATTTTGTCTTGATAGCATTGTATTGCTTCATTAAAGGAGTTACCTTTTTAGGGTTAGATTTTGCCAAGTTTTTGGAAATTTTCAATTAGTTTTGCTAAGATAGAAAAAAGTGATTAGTTGTTCATTTTTAGTTGTTAGTGAATTATCCACAAATTATGAGAAAACTTAAAAATAACGAGTTAGGCAGAATTACAGTTGACGCCTTTAAAACTATGAAAAAAACGCCATTAATTGTCGTTTTAGATAATATTAGAAGTTTAAATAATATTGGTTCTGTTTTCAGAACTTCGGATGCTTTTTTGATAGAAAAAATATACCTATGTGGTATTTGTGCAACACCACCAAACAAAGATATTCATAAAACAGCTTTAGGAGCAACAGAATCTGTAGCCTGGGAATATGTTGAAGACACCTTAACATTGATTGAAAAATTAAAGAAAGATAAGGTGAAGATTTTAGCTATTGAACAAGCAGAAAACAGCACAAAACTGCATACTTTTTTTCCTGAGGAAAACGAGAAATATGCAGTTGTGATGGGAAATGAAGTAAAAGGAGTTCAGCAAGAAGTAGTTGATGCTGCTGATTGGTGTATTGAAATTCCGCAATTAGGCACAAAACACTCACTAAACATCTCTGTAACCACAGGGATTGTTTTATGGGATTTATTTCAGAAAATGTAACAAAAAAACGGGTTTTTAATTCTATTTTTTTATTTTTATGCAAAAAAAGCTATTTAAATGAAATTAGAAAAAGACAGTTTAATAATAAGTTATAATTTTTTTAAGATGATGAGCAACCATAAATTCAACATCAAAACTAATTATTTATTTTACGGACAAATAAAGCTTCTCTTTTTATTCTTCTTAGTAAGTTTTTCTGTTTTTTCTCAAGAGAAAGACTTTGACAATAGGATTGACTCTCTTACTTTCTTATTAAATCAATATAAGAAAACGAAACAACCTCATTTACCTCAAAAAGCATTTTTATTAGCGGAAAAAATTAAAGGAGATTCTTTATTGAAGAGGACATATAGCTCTTTTGCTGTTAAAAGCTTTCTTAATAAAGATCTTGCGAATTTATCTTTAAGTGAAAGAAAATTGCATGAATTTTATATTAGAACGAGAGATTCTTCCGCTTTAGCTCAACAGTATTATTGCAAAGGTCTTTTTTTTAAGGTCAAATTAAAACAAGATAGTGCTTTTTATTATTACAATAAATCTAAAAATATTTCTACTCAATTAAAAGATTCTCTTGAAGTAACAAAAAGATTGCTTTCTATGGCGGCTATTCAGTATGATGAGAGAGATTATTTGGGTAGTGAAATTTCTATTATTGAAGGATTACGTTTTGTGGAGCCTCTTAAAGAGGTTTTTTATACGGGTTTTTTATATGAAAGATTGGGGAATGCCCTAAATAGGAGCGGAAGGCAAAAAGAAGCTAGAAAAAAATTTTTAATATTTTTTGAACTTCAAAAGAGAAGTTCTTTAGAAAAACTTGAACTTCAAAAGGCGCGAGGATATGCTAATTTTGCAGACACAAAAATTAAATATCAAAAGGCTAGATTATACAATCATTTAGCAGACACCTATACATCTGAGGGAAATTACACAAGGGCATTAGAATATTATAAGAAAAGTTTGTCTACTGACAGTATTATGTTGAATAGTATTCAAAGGTATGAAGTAGCTTTAGGAGGGATCGCGTTTAATCATCTTATGTTGGGAAATATTAAACTAGCGATCAAAGAATATTCAGAAGTTTTAAAATCTAGACAAAATAGAAAGTATGAAAGAGGTTTAGTGGTTACTCATTCGGGTTTAGCGGATGCCTATACCGCTAATAATGAGACTAAAAAAGCAATATTTCACAGTAATATTGGCTTAGAAAAGGCAAAAAAAATGCAGTACAATTTTTATATTTTAGAAAACCTTCTTTTGTTGTCTAAATTAGAAAAGGGAGAAAAAGGAAGGTTATTGCTACAAGAACATTTTATATTAAGCGATAGTCTTTTTAAAAGAGAAAGATCTTTAAAAAATCAGTTTGCGAATGTGCAATATGAAGCTGAAAAAAAAGATAGAGAAAACGCTAGTTTAAAGCAAGAAAACTCCAAAAGAGAATTAGAATTAGTAACAGAGAAGCAACATAAAATAATTGGGTGGTTAATTGCTGGGATTAGTATTTTGTTTATAGGTTTTGGAGGAAGTCTTGTGTTAAGTAGAAGAAAGAAAATGCTTTTTGAAGCCCAATTAAAACAAGTAGAAGTTAGAGAAACAGAACGACAACAAATTGCAAAATCTTTACATGATGAAGTTGCTGGGGATATTAGAATGTTGCATTTAAAATTGTCCAAAACCAATCAATTAGAAGACGCAAAAAGTTTAGATATTATTAATGAAAATGTACGAAATTTATCACATCAAATAAGTAGTGAAAGCTTTAATGAAGTTTCTTTTAAAGATCAAATAATTAATCTAATCTCAGAATATTTTGAAGTTAGTTTTAGAATTAAAGTAGAAGAAATTGACACTATTGAATGGAAAACTATTAATAATTCAATTAAAAGAACCCTATTTTTAACCATAAGAGAAATTATTCAAAATGCTAAAAAACATGCAGAAGCTTCGGTTTTAATTTTAAGCTTTAAGGAAACTAAAAAATCAATTGTTTTAATTATTTCCGATAACGGAAAGGGTTTTGAGGTTAACGCTAAGAAGAACGGAATCGGTTTAAAGAATTTAAAGGAAAGAATAGAAGAAATTAGTGGCGTTTTTACTGTAGAAAGTGAAATTGAAAAAGGAACGAAAATAACAATTGAAATCTCTAAAAATGGAAAATAAAATAAGAATTTTAATTGCAGATGATCATCAATTAGTATTAGAAGGGTTTTTAAATTCTTTAAAAGAAGTAGGAGATTTTGATGTGGTTACAACCACGAATTGCGATGCTGCTTTTGATTTGATAAAAACACATATAAATAGTAATCCTTTTCAACTTTTATTTACTGATTTAAGTTTTGATAATATTACAGAGGAATCTGATTTAGATGGAGGTGAAGAATTGATTAAAGCGATTAGAAATAATGAATTCGATATTAAAATTGGAGTAATTACTGGTCACACAAAAACGAATAGAATATATAACGTAATTAGCAATTTAAATCCAAATTCATACTTATTAAAAAGTAAGTCTAGTGCTACAGAAATAGGTTTTGCTGTTCAAAAAATGTTAGCTAACGAATATTATTATACCCACGAAATTCATCAAAAAATATTGCGTAGAAATGTTGTTCAGATACAAATGGATGATGTTGCTATACAGATATTAAAAGAGCTCCCTAATCATTCTAAAATTAGTAATTTAGAGGGAGTTATTAAAAAAAATAACGGAACTGCAATTAAACTTCGTTCTATCGAAACAAAATTAGCAAATTTAAGAACAGATTTAAATGCTAATAATAATACAGATTTAATTTTAAAGGTAAAAGAACTCGGAATTATAGATTAATACTCGTTTTGCGGAAATCCGCACTTTTAATTGCGGTTTTTTACATAATTATTCTCTTTAATCCAAGTATTTTTGCAGCATAGGGTTTTGAATTAGACTCTATAAAATTGGGAATAATTGCGGAAATGAGTTAGGGGCTTATTTATTATGTGAAAAGAAGAAGACCTTTCTGTTAATTCAGAAAGGTTTTTTTATATCCCTAAAATTAATTTCGCGATCAAAAAGTAGATTAAAATTCCAAAAATATCATTGCTTGTAGTTATAAATGGACCCGTTGCAATTGCTGGGTCAATACCTCTTTTATTTAAAAATAAGGGAACAAACGTACCTATTAAACCTGCAATAATAATAACAACCACAAGGGAGGCAGAAATAGCCAAAGCAAGATCTATTTTGCCTTCATAAATCCAAACAAAAAGGAATAAAAAGAGCGCCAAAATAACACCATTTAAAGCTGCTAAAAGCATTTCTTTAAAAAGTCTACTATTTATACTACCTTTTACATCATCATTTGCTAACCCCTGCACAATAATCGCAGAAGATTGTACGCCAACATTTCCTGCCATTGCAGCAATTAAAGGTGTAAAAAAGAATAAAGTTGCGTATTTAGTAAATACACTTTGAAAACCTTCCATAATTATAAAAGCACCTACTCCACCAACTAAACCTAAGAAAAGCCATGGTAAACGGGCTCTTGTTAAATCTAAGATGCTATCATCAGAATCGACATCTTGCGTTAAACCAGCTGCTAATTGATAATCTTTATCCGCTTCTTCTTTTAAAAGATCTACAATGTCATCAATTGTAATTCTACCTAATAAAACATTGGCATCATCTACAACAGGTATTGCTTCCAAATCATATTTTACCATAATTTTTGCAACCTCTTCATCGTCTTCATTTACATTTACAGAATCTACCTTATTAATATAAATTTCTGATATTTTTTGTTCATTTTTAGCAACAATTAAATCTTTTAAAGAAAGACGACCAATTAATTTTTCTTGTTTATCTACAACATATATAGAATGCACTCTACTTACCTCTTTAGCTTGGGCTCTAATTCTACGCAAACAACCAGCAACTGTCCATGTTTCATAAACTTTTACCAATTCTTTTGCCATTAAAGAACCTGCAGAGTCATCGTTATAAGAAAGTAATTCTTTGATATCTGCAGCAAGCTCATCATCTTCTATAGCATTTATTACACGGTTTTGTCGCTCTTCAGAAAGTTCGCCAATAATATCTGCAGCATCATCAGAATCCATTTCTTCAATTTCTTCTGCTATTTCTTTTGCTGATAAGTTTTCAAGAATTTTTTCACGAGTATCTTCATCTAACTCTGTAAGAATTTCTGATGTTTTTTCGCTATCTAAAAGCTTAATGATGTAAATAGCTTCATCAAAACTTACTTCGTCTAAAACTTCAGCGATATCTGCGTAATGAACCTCTGAAAATAAATTTTTAATTTTAGAATCGTTGTTTTCGTATATAAAACCAACTAATTTTTCTAAAAACTGATTTGTAATCTCAAATGCCATGAGCTGCTATTTTTTGCGTGAGTAAAATAAAGGCCGTAACCGACAATTGTTCTGGTCTTTTCGTAAATATAGGGTCTGCTTTTAAAGTATCTGAAAGGTTAAAGGATTTTAGACTAGATCGCAACATTTTTCTTCGCTGATTAAAGGCAGTTTTTACCACTCTAAAAAATAATTTTTCATCAACGGGTAACGTGTAATTTTCTTTTCTAGTAAATCGTATTACTCCAGAATCTACTTTTGGAGGTGGGTCAAAAACTGCTGGAGGTACTGTAAATAAATATTCTACATCAAAAAAAGCTTGCGTTAAAACAGAAAGAATTCCGTAAACTTTGCTGCCTTCTTTTTCTGCGATTCTTTTTGCTACTTCCTTTTGAAACATACCAGCAAATTCAGGTACAAATTCTCTATTTTCGATAGCTTTAAAAACAATTTGAGTAGAAATATTATACGGGAAATTACCAATAATTGCAACCTGCTCTTTGTTGAAAACTTCTTGAATATTTTTCTTTAAAAAATCACCTTCAATAATTTCAAAATGCTTCTTTGTTGTGTCGAGTTTAATGTGTTCTAAAGGAAAGGTTTCATGCAAATATGCCACCGATTCTCTGTCTAATTCCATAACAGTAAGCTTAGATTTTTTCTGCAATAAGTATTTAGTTAAAACACCCATTCCTGGTCCAATTTCTAAAACATGCTCGTATCCATTTCCTTTTAAAGCATCTGCAATGTTTTTGGCAATACTTTCATCTATCAAAAAATGTTGACCTAAATGTTTTTTTGCTTTTACTGACATAATTTAGTTTTAATCCAAATAACTTCACAAATGTACAGTTAAAAATCGGCATTATTTTTGGATTGTGAGAGGTTTAAATTAAATAAAATATCTAAAAAATTACTGCTAAATATCCTATCAAAATGGATTAATTTTAGGAGTTTTTATTTATTGGGTAAAACTCTTTTATCAATTTTAATTCTGTTCTAAAAGCTAACATTTTATCTCCAAATTTTTTAAGACTCTCTGAGCGCAGTCTATCAGCATCTTCTTTGTAATAATCGTCTAAATTTTCTCTTGTGTTTGCGCTGTATTGTATGGAGTACGTTTTGCCTCCCATTTCTTCTTCAACCAAAACTTCCGTAAGCTTTGCGGAGGTAAATTTACCCGTATTTAACACGTCAAGAATATGAGTTTCCACCCAAGCTAACCAATCATTATAAACAAGGTTATCAATATTTATAGTTACGTTGTATATATACATATTATTCAATAAATTAAGGTAAAAATGAATTAATGTAACAATATTATTGTCACATTTTTAAATGATTGCACTGGTTAATTAACAGTATCTCCTCTTAAATTTCTGTATTTTTTTCGGGCTTCCACTAAATAAATACTGGAAGAATGATCAAAAATAATCTTTTGGTAATACTCTTTGGCTTTTTCTGTATTATTTAAATTGTAATTATATAATTCTGCCATTTGATAATAAACATCATCTGTTAAAAAACCTTGATTATCAGCAGCAATGATTTTTTCTAAACTGAAAATAGCCTCTTCATATTTTTTTTGTTTGATGAATAACTTTGCTTGAAAAAATAGCACATCATCATAAATTACTTCTCCGGGGACCAGACCATTGGCAAGAATATTTTTCGAAGTAAATAAGTTTTCTAATTCGATTAAAGCTTCCACATTTTTATTCTGATAAGATAATAGTTCTGCTTTGGCCAGTTGTTTTAACCCAGAAGGAATAGAATCTACAGGCTCATTATCTGTGATTTTTAAAAATAAAGCGACAGCATCATTTGCAATGAGTTGCGTTGTTGCTCCTTTTAGCACTTTTAGTTGTGCTTTAGCCCAGGTGAAATCGCCTTTAAAATAACTTGTTTGTGCCACTTTAAAGCGGGCTTGTTGCGCCAGTTCATGATTTTTTAATTGTGTTTGAATTTGAGAAAAATAGATCAATGCCTTGTTAAATTTCCCCCTAAAAACTAATACATCTCCTAGCTTTAGCTTAATTCTTGCTTTGTCGAATTTTGTTTTAGAAAAAGTCAATGCTTTTTCTAAAACATTAATAGCTTCTTGTGGTTTGTTTTTACTAAAAGTTAAAAAATCGGCATATTCAACTTGCACCTTTATTGTACTTGTATTAATTCCAAATTCATTGAATAATGATTCAAATAACTCGGTTGTTTTTGGGTTTTTTGTAGCAACAGCAATCTTTAAAAGGTATAAATTAGCATCAATTTTTTCTTCTTTTAAAAATGATTTTTTGTTGATAAAATCAAAACACAATGCAGCTACCTTAAAATCATTATGGTCAAATGCAATTCTTCCTAAATCAAAAATTGCAGATAAATCTGACACGTTTCTTTGATACAGTGCTTTTTCTTGTATCAGTGCTTTTGTGTACTCTTTTTGTTGCGCAAATAACCAGCTTAATAAAATATTCCACTCGTTTTTAGGATTGCTTACAGACTTTCTTAAAAGTGTTTTTCTAAATAAAATATTGGTTGCATTTTCTGAATCATCAGTAATATATTTACTTGCATATCTTTGGATTAAGTTCAAATAATTTGCATTTTTATCAACCAAATTTATATACGATTCAAACATTTTTTTGAACTCACCTTGTTCCCCATAAATCTGAGCTATTTGAAAATTATAATTTACATTTGAGTTTTTTTGCATTCCTTTTTCATAGGCTAAGATTGCATAGTCTAGTATATTGTACTCTTTAAAAAGGCGCCCAATGCTTCCTCCATAAGCTGCATTTTTATCTAAAGAATTAATTGCCATTTGATAATTAGTATTTGCAAATTCTTGCTTTTGTTGACGCTCATAATTGTATCCTAAGAATACATACAAATAAGCTTGAGATGTATTTTTTTTAATTCTTTTTTGAAGTAAATTTTCTGCAGTTTTAAAGCTGTCTATTTGCTGATAGCAAGAAATTAATCGTTTTAAAAAAGTGGTGTTAAATTCACTTTTATCATATAATTTCTTATAAATTTGAGTTGCTTTTTCATAAGACCCTTGTCTAAAATAGCTTTCAGCTAGGGAAAAATCGTTTTGAACAGATTCTTGGGCAACTAAAAAGTTGCTCATCAAAAGAATAATAAGAACAAAAAGATGCTTCATAATTTCAAAGATAATCAACCTAAATGTTAAAACTTTATTAAAGCAATCTATTTTTGAAAGTTCTGTTGTAACATTTTGGCACAGAAGTTGTCTAAATTGTAAAATAACCAATCAAAAAAAGATTATGAGAGATTTAACCAACAAGTACGAAAACGCAAAAGGAAACTCCATTGAGTTTATGAAAAATGGTCAAATTAGTGCTTATTTCAATGCACTTTTAGAAATGAATAAATATAAAAGATTAATGATTGCTATTGTAGCAAACTAGGTTGACTGCAGATATTCATTAATTGACTAGATACATCGAACTTAATTACTTTTATATGATTGTTTATTTAATAAAATTAAATCCACAATAAGGAACCAGTGCATCTGGTATTTTAATTCCTTCAGCAGTTTGATAGTTCTCTAAAATACCGGCTAGAACGCGCGGTAAAGCTAAAGAACTTCCATTTAATGTATGTGCTAATTCACTTTTTCCTTGCTTATTTTTAAAACGAAGTTTCAATCTATTTGCCTGAAAAGTTTCAAAGTTTGATGCAGAACTAATTTCTAACCATCTGTTTTGAGCTGTAGAAAATAATTCAAAATCGAAAGTTAAAGCCGATGTAAAGCCAGTGTCTCCGCCGCACAAACGTAATATTCTATACGGTAATTTTAATTCACGTAAAATACCTTTAATATGTTCTACCATTCCGTCTAAAGCTTGGTAAGAATTCTCGGGATGTTCTATACGAACAATTTCAACTTTATCAAATTGATGCAATCTGTTTAAACCACGAACATGCGCTCCATAACTTCCAGCTTCACGTCTAAAACAAGGCGTGTAACCTGTCATCTTAATTGGAAAATTTGATTCTTGTACTAAATTTCCACGAAACATATTTGTAATTGGCACTTCTGCAGTAGGAATCAAATATAAGTCATCTACCTTTGCATGATACATTTGCCCTTCTTTGTCTGGTAATTGTCCTGTTGCAATTCCAGAAGCTTCATTTACAAGGTGTGGAACTTGAACTTCGGTATAACCAGCTTGTGTGTTTTTATCTAAAAAATAATTGATTAAAGCACGTTGCAATCTTGCACCTTTACCTTTGTAAACAGGAAAACCAGCACCCGCAATTTTAGTACCTAATTCAAAATCGATAATATCGTATTTCTTAGCTAATTCCCAATGAGGAAGTGAGTTTTCTCCTAAATCAGGAATTGTCCCTTCACTAAAAACATTCTCATTATCTTCTTCTGATTTCCCAGACTTTACAGAAGCATGAGGAACATTTGGAATCTGATACAAAAGCCCCTGTAATTCTTCAGCAAAAGCATTTGATCTTTCAGAAAGTTCTTTCGTTTTTTCTTTTAACAGGCCTGTTTTTTCTTTTAAAAGATTCGCTTTTTGTACTTCTCCAGATTTGAAAAATGTTCCAATTTCTTTTGATATTTTATTAGATTCTGCTAAAGTATTGTCTAATTCAACTTGCGTTTTTCTGCGATTTTCATCAGCAGTTAAAACTTGCTCTATAATGGTTTCAGCATTTGCAAAGTTACGTTTTGCTAACCCGGCTAAAACAGTTTCTTTGTTTTCTCTAATAAAGTGTACTTGTAACATTTTTTCATGTTTTGTAAGCAACAAAGATACAGCAAGATTAAGACTTTAGCAATTTAGGTTTAGAGATTGTTTTTGATATAATTTCTTGCAATTTCTTCGTCTTTTTTAAGCTGATGAACTAAAAATTCAATAGTGTCAAATTTTTGTTCATCTCTCAAAAAATAAAGAAGTTCAATGGTTAAATTTTTATGATACAAATCTTTATTAAAATCGAAAAAATGAATTTCTATAGTTTGATGATTTCCATTTATAGTCGGTCTATTTCCAATGTTCATCATTCCAAAAACAGTTTTTCTACCAATAGAAGACTTTACAACGTAAACCCCAGTTTTAGGAATTAATTTATAGGTTTCTTTAACATCTATATTCGCTGTTGGGTATCCAATTTTCCCACCTAATTTTTTACCGTTAACAACAGTACCAGTAAGCATAAAATTATATCCTAAATAATGGTTGGCTGTTTTTAAGTTTCCAGCTGCTAAAGCACGTCTAACTTTTGTAGAGCTTACAGAAACACTATCTATATCCTGTGCCGGAATTTCTTCAACTTTAAAACCATATAAATGACTGTACTCTGAAAGTTGTGTAATATTTCCTTCTCTGTTTTTTCCAAAGTGATGGTCATAACCAATAATTAACTTAGAAATATTTAGTTGTTTCACTAAAATATCTCTCACAAATTCTAGCGCGGACATTCTTGAAAAATCTTTGCTAAACGGGTGAATAATTAAATAATCTAAATCTGTTTTTTCGAGTAAAGTTGCTCTTTCTTCAATTGTATTAAGTAGTTTTAAAGAAGCATCTTTTTGCAACACCATTCTTGGGTGGGGAAAAAAAGTTAACACCACAGATTTTTTATTCGCTTTTTTAGCTTCCTTAACTAATTTTTCAATGATTTTTTGATGCCCAAAATGCACACCGTCAAAAGTGCCAATGGTCACGTAAGTTTCATCTTTAACAGAAAAATTAGAAGTGTTTTGTACTATTTTCAAAAAAAGAAAATTTTTAAGGAACAAATGTACAATAACTGAGAGGGAAAACTAAAATAAATGAATTTGGTTTTAAGTGTATATTCAAAAAATTAAAGATTAATTTTTATTAAAACGATAAATTTACCCCTCATATATTTATAAATTCAAAAAAAATTGTACTTTGCATCTAAGTTAACAAATAATTCAAATTATGATAAAAAATTTTTTACTTGTTGCATTTATAGCTTTTGGTAGCTTAGCAATGGTAGCGCAGACTACCGTTTCTGGTACCGTTACAGATGCAAAAACAGGAGAGACACTGCCTGGAGCCAGCATCAAAATTTCCAGAAAGGCAGTTGGAACGAACACCGATTTTGATGGAAACTTTGTTTTAAAAGTAACAGACAAACCACCTTTTACAATTGAAATTTCCATGTTAGGGTTTCAAACAGAAAAGGTTGAAATCACAAAAAATAATCAAAAAGTTGAGGTAAACTTAACAGAAAACGAAACTTCTTTAGATGAAATTGTTGTTTCAGCATCTAGAACTCCAGAACGTATCATGGAGTCTCCAGTTACTGTTGAAAGGATGGACTCTAGAGCTATTAAAAACACATCTGCACCTACTTTTTACGATGGTTTAGAGAATTTAAAAGGGGTAGATATTAATACAAATAGTTTAACTTTTAAATCTGTTAACACGCGTGGTTTTGCAACTTTTGCGAACACTCGTTTTATGCAATTAGTAGATGGTATGGATAATTCATCTCCAGCTTTAAATTTTGCATTGGGTAATTTATTAGGAATGTCTGAACTGGATGTAAAAACAGTAGAGTTATTGCCAGGAGCATCATCTGCGCTGTATGGTGCAAATGCTTTTAATGGTATTATGTTTATGACCAGTAAAAGTCCTTTTGATGATCAAGGGATTAGTTTTTCTTTAAAAGGAGGTATCACTAGTCAAGAAGCAGCTGGGGACAATGAATATACGGATTTCAACATTAGAATGGCGCATGCGTTTTCTGATAAGTTTGCAGTAAAAGCAACCATGGCTTATTTAGATGGTACAGAATGGTACGCTACAGATTATAGAAATACAAATGGTAGTACTTATATTTCTGGAGATAGAGATTCTGACAGAAATTATGATGGTGTTAATGTGTATGGTGATGAAGTTAGTACAAATATAAGAGGGGTTGCTCAAACATTAGAAGGTTTAGGTATAATTCCTAATGGCGCATCAGCTCTAGTGCCAAGTGAGAATATTAGTAGAACAGGATATGATGAAAGAGATTTAATGACGTATGATGCGAAAAGTGTAAAGTTTGGTGCCTCTTTAAATTATCGTCCTTTTGGAAATGATCGTTTAGAAATTATTTGGAATTCCAAATATGGAACCGGTAACACCATCTATCAAGGAACAAATAGATACAACATCAAAAACTTCTTTATGGAACAGCATAAACTAGAGTTTAAAGGTAAAAACTTCTTTGTTAGAGGGTATTTAACTAGTGAAGATGCAGGTAATTCTTATGACACTCGTTTTGCAGCTATTAATATTAATCGATCTTGGAAGGACGATAATACTTGGTTCGGAGAATACACAGGAGCATATTTATCAGGAACTCTAGGTGGTTTAAATTCTGATCAAGCCCATGCACTAGCAAGACAAACAGCAGAAACAGGTAGATTATTACCAGGAACAGCTGGTTTTCAAGAAGCGTTTGATAGAATAACTACAGACCCGGATTTAGTAACAGGTTCTAAGTTTCAAGATAAGACTAAATATTACCATGCAGATGCTAATTATAATTTTCAAGATGTTACAGATTGGGCAGAAATTCAAGTGGGAGCGTCTTACAGATTATACTCATTAAATTCTAATGGAAGTATATTTACTGATTATGATGGACCTATTGAATACAATGAATATGGTGTTTATACCCAATTACAAAAGAAATTCTTAGAAGATGATCGTTTAAAATTTACGGCATCTGTGCGTTACGATAAAGCACAAAACTTCAACGGAAACTATTCTCCAAGAATATCTTTAGCATATGCTGCTGGGGAAAATAAAAACCAAAATTTTAGAGCATCTTTTCAAACAGGTTTTAGAAACCCAACAACACAAGATCAATATATTGGTTTAAATGCTGGTAGAGCATTTTTAGTAGGTTCAGCACCAGATAATTTAGACAGATATACAACAACACCTTTATCGGTTAGTGGATTAGGTCAAAATTTTACAGGCTCACCTACAGTATCAGTTTCAGGTAGATCTGCATATGAGAATTCTTTTTCTGCATCTTCAGTAATCGCAGGAAACCCAACAAAAGCAAGTATTGATTTGGTAAAACCAGAGAAAGTTACAGCTTATGAAATAGGATATAGAGGGTTAATACCAACCGGAGGCTCAAGAATATCAGTAGATTTAAGTGTGTATTATAATTCTTATGAAGATTTTATTGCAGGACAAAATGTTTTAGTACCTTTTTACGGTGATGCTGCACTTACTCAAACTGCACCTGTTGGTCCAGGAGGGGCTCAAGTACCGTTAGCGTTAGTGGCTTTAAGTGGTGGAGATTATACTGCTTTTCAAGGATATACAAACTCGAAAGCTGACATTAATTCTTACGGAGCTACAATTGGATTAAATACTAAAATATTAGATGGTTTTAGTCTAGGATTGAATTATACATATGCTAAATTTGATTTCGATGAAGCTTCAGACCCAGATTTTGAGGCAGGCTTTAATACACCAGAGCATAAAGTAAAACTTCAATTTGGTAAAACAGATTTATTTAAAAACTTTGGGTTTAATGTAAATGCAAGATGGCAAGATGAGTATAGATGGGAATCTACTTTCTTAGATGCAACTATAGGATCAAGAACAGTTATAGACGCTCAAGTAAATTATAGTGTTCCGGAATGGAAGTCTGTATTTAAATTGGGAGGAGCTAACTTAATGGGGCAAGAATATTTAAGTGCACCAGGTGTTGGAGCTATCGGTTCTCAGTATTACCTTTCTTGGACAATTAATAACTAATAAAAAACGTCATATTTTATGAAAAATTATAAATATATAGCATTGTTTCTTTTATCATTGGGAGTTATTTCTTGTGATGTAAATAATGAGCTGGATGCAATACCAGCAGAGGCAGTTGAAAATGTAGCTTTAAATACAAACGGATTAGATTTCTCTAAATATGTTTCTGTAGGAGCTTCTTTTACAGCGGGCTATACGGATGGAGCTATGTTTATTGCGGCGCAAGAAAATTCTTTTCCAAATATTTTGGCAGGAATTTTTGGAACTGAATTTAAACAACCTTTAATGAATGATAATATTGGAGGTTTAGTTTATGGCGGAGCAGCAGTTCAGCCACCAAGATTTTATTTTGATGGTGCAGGACCAGCAAGATTACCTGCAACGCCAACTACAGAATTAACAGCGGTTCTTTCAGGACCTTTTAATAATTTTGGCGCTCCAGGAGCAAAAAGTTTTCATTTAGGAGTCCCTGGTTACGGACAATTAAATCCTTATTTTGGAAGAATGGCTTCTAGCCCAACAGCAACAGTTTTGGGAGATGCTTTAGCACAAAACCCAACTTTCTTTACATTGTCAGAAATTGGAGGAAATGATGTTTTAGGCTATGCCCTTTCAGGAGGGTCAGGAGTAGATAGAAGCCCAAATACGGCAGAAAATTTAAATCCTGCAAATTACGGAGGAAATGACATTACAAACCCGAATGTTTTTGCACAAGTATTTAGCGATATGGTTACCGCTTTAACAGCAAACGGAGCAAAAGGAGTAGTAGCTAATGTACCTTATATTACAGATTTAGCTAATTTTATTACAATACCTTATAATCCAATTCCTATGGATGCTGCAACTGCTGGAGCAGTAAGTTCAGCGTATGCTCAATATAATGGTGGTATACAACAAGCTTTTGCTTATTTAGTTGCTGTAACACCTATGACACAAGAAATGGCAGATGCAGAAATCGCTAAAAGAACAATATCTTTTACAGCAGGACAAAATGCAGTTGTTATTATGGATGAAGATTTAACAGATTTAACAGCAATAAACCCAGGTTTAATAAGTATGAGACAGGCAACTTCTGACGATTTATTAGTATTGGCAAGTTCAGCAATAATTGGTACGTTAGCAGATCCTAGTAATCCTGCAAGTGTAAATGGCGTTGGTGTTCCTTTAGCGGATCAATGGGCGCTTACACCGCAAGAACAGGCTTCTATAAGAACGGCAACAGATGCCTACAATACAACTATCGCTACAGTTGCTGCTTCTAATCCTAACGTTGCATTGGTAGACTTTAAAGGAGTTTTGACCGAAGCATCTACAGGAATTATGTTTGATAATTATACCATGACCACAAGCTTAGTTACGGGAGGGTTAGTAAGTCTAGATGGTGTTCATTTAACGGCAAGAGGATATGCTTTAATGGCAAACAAAATTTTAGCATCAATTGATGTTGAATTTGGTTCTAACTTTACCACGGCAACAAATGGTTTAGCAAAGGCAGGAGATTACCCAACAAATTACTCTCCTTTGTTGAGATAAATTAAAACATATTTAAAATAAAAAAAGGTTGAGAATTAATTCTCAACCTTTTTTTATTTTAAATACTTCTGCAGTATATTATATAACTCTTGCAACTCTTTAGGAGGGTTTCCATGGTCAAAATTTGATGAAGTATAACTTGTATCATTTTTTAGGATGATAAAACTACCAGTCAATGCGGCATCTCTATATCTCTCATTACTTGGCGCTATTAAAGCACCTATTTCCGAGAGTTTAATCTTGGAAACAATATTGTAGATATTAATTACTTCTGCGTTGCTTAAAACGACAGATTTGTCAGCAGAAGTCGATTTCAAAACAAGGCTGCTGTCTTTAAAGTGAATGATTATAAAACTTCCTCTTGTTTCTGCTTTGTAGGATATTTTGAACACCTCTTTTTTATTCTTTTCTTGCGCAGAGCAACTCAAGAATATTATAAATATAAATGGAACAGTAATTTTAAGTAGAAAATTCATATTCTAAGATGTTTTTAGAGTTTTAAAGATATAAAAAAAGACGCCTATGAAGGCGTCTTTTAATTGATATTGTAGGATTCTAACTACCTGACATTAAAAATCTTGCTCCTCCAGGAGCAAAAAGAGCCCTCATTCTATTTCTTTGACCATCTGTAAACATATACATACAATTGTCGTAAGTATAGTCCATGTAATTCATAGTCATATCGGCAGTTTTACAACTTACAGAAGGGAATGTAGGACATCCACCATTTGAAGAATCTGAAGATGGTGTATCGGCTACGAAATCATCTTGACGACATCTTCCGTCGCCCCAAATATGACGTAAATTGAAATAGTGACCAACCTCGTGCGTTGCCGTTCTACCAGCACCATAAACACCACCAGTAACACCAAAATATTCTCCACCTAAAACAACACCATCAGTTGATGCAGCGCCACCAGGAAATTGAGCATATCCTAAAATACCACCACCAATATTACATACCCAAATATTTAAATGAGTTTCTGGAGTGATAGGCGGATACGCCGCTTTTACTGAATTATTAGTTCCCCAAGAAGCTTTAGGGTCATCATATCTGAAGGTACCTGCTAAAGAAAAACTAAAACCAGCATTCGTTGCATCGTTAGCAAAAGTAGTGCCAGAAGGCAATTGACTAACATTAGTATTTGTAAAATCAGCATTTAAGACATTCATTTGAGACGATACTTGGGCATTAGAAATACTATTAGCATTCGGATAAACAATATGAATATAGACAGGAATGTTAATAACTCCTAAATTATCAGGCACAATAGCAACATCTACGTCAGAGTCTCCTCCTCCAGATCCACCACCACCTGTACCAGTCGGTTTACCTTTAGCACCAATAAATTTTCTGGTATTATATTCTACATCATACATTTTTTTATACAATCCAGAATTTTCTTTTAATTGTCTATTTAAAACGTTCATGGAATGACATTCTCTACTTTCTTTTGTATTAGAGTCTCCTTTTGATCCGTATTCATCTGTAAAAACGTAAAAATCGCTCATGTCGACTTTTGACTGCAGTTCATTTGTCATGTCGGATGAATTTTCTTGACATCCAATTAAAGTTCCAGCTACAATTAGTAGCCCAAAAATTACTTTTTTCATTTTGTAAATTGATTTAGGGGTTAAATAATTAAGTTAATTTTTGTTAAAAAATTACAAATAACACACTGATTAGGGTTTATTTTAATGATAGTATGTGTTTTTGTTAAAAAATTTTAACTTTACGAAGATACATTTTTTTTTAATACTCGCAAGAAAACCTCTTTTTTTTAACCTAAAAAGCACTTTCATAATATTATAAAAGCACTTTTTAAACAGTTTTCTTTAAGTTTAAGAAAGCATCATTTGTGCTTTTTTAACTCCTTTAATAAGGATGTCTATTTCTTCTTTGGTATTATAAAAAGAAAAGGAAGCTCTTATCGTCCCTGGTATTTTATAAAAATCCATGATTGGCTGTGCACAATGATGTCCTGTTCTTACTGCAATACCTAACTTGTCTAAAATTGCACCAATATCATAAGGATGAATGCCTCCTACGTTAAAAGAAATTACAGCTGTTTTTTCAGCAGTAGTTCCATAGATTTTTAAACCTTCGATTTTTAATAGTTCAGAAGTTCCATATTGTAAGAGTTCATCTTCATATTTTGCAATCGTTTCAAAACCTATTGTATTCATATAATCTAATGCTGTTCCAAAAGCGATTCCTCCACAAATATTTGGTGTTCCTGCTTCAAATTTATGCGGCAAACCAGCATAGGTAGTTTTTTCAAAAGAAACGGTGTTAATCATTTCTCCACCACCTTGATACGGGGGTAATTTTTCTAACCACTCTTGTTTTCCATATAATAAACCAACGCCAGTTGGTCCACATAATTTATGAGCAGAAGCAACATAAAAATCTACATTTAATTTTTGTACATCAGGTTTTATATGAGGAGTTGCTTGCGCTCCATCAATTAAAACTGCAGCATTAAATTGGTGAGCGGTTTCAATAATTTCTTCAATAGGGTTTACAGTTCCCAAAGCATTTGAGACATGATTACAAAAAACTAATTTTGTTTTCTCATTTACTAAAGTATGATACGTCTCCATATCTAAAGAGCCATTTTCAAACATGGGTATTACCTTTAAAATAGCACCAGTTTTTTCACATAACATTTGCCAAGGCACAATGTTAGAATGATGTTCTAAAGCAGAAACGATCACTTCATCATCTTTTTGTATTAGTGATGCAAAACCAGCAGCAATAATGTTTATTGAATGAGTTGTGCCAGATGTTAGAATAATTTCGTAGGCTTCTTTCGCATTAAAATGTTGTTGAATTTTTCTACGAGCATCTTCATATTTATCTGTTGCTTCTTGACTTAAGGTATGCACACCTCTGTGGATATTTGAATTATAATTACTGTAATAATCTACAATTGCGTCAATAACAATCTGTGGTGTTTGTGAAGTGGCAGCATTATCAAAATAGACCAAAGGTTTTCCATGAACTGTTCTTTTTAGAATAGGAAAATCTTCTCGAATTTTATCAACATTAAACATAAAAATGATTTTAAGGTACAAAGATAAACCTTGCATTTTTAAAGTTGTAAAAAAAGTCAATATGAATTTCCTATTTTTACAGAACTAAACATCCAATTTAATGAAAATTTTAAAAAAAATTCTGCTAATCCTCCTCCTTATGATGATAGCTGCAGTAATTTATAATTACCCAAAACTGAATATCATAGCAGGTTATTCTGCGAAAAGTACAGCTTCTTCTATTTTTGTAGCCAATAGAACATTGGAGTTTACGGATAAAACAGATACCAATTTTTCTCCAATAAATTTAGCGGATGATAAAGTTAATATTTCTGAGAAATCTGCTCAGTCAGGTGCTTTTGGTTTGTTAACTAGAAAAGCATTTTACAGAGAAGGTTTAGGAAGTGTTTTGGCTTTGGAAGAGCAGGATTTAAATAAAAACTATTTGACGCCAAAAAGAGCATTAGCTGATCAAACAACTCCTTTTCCTTATGGAAATGCAGCACAAAAAGATACCGTTTTTAACAATGTAGACTATGCGAAATTAAGCCAAACTTTAGATGTTTTGTTTGATTCTGTTAATCAAACAAGAGCAGCAGTGGTAGTCTACAAAAATCAAATTATTGCAGAACGTTATGCGGATAGATTTAACCAAAACTCAAAACTATTAGGTTGGTCTATGACCAAAAGTATTTTAAGCACCTTATTTGGGGTTTTAGAGCATCAAGAAGAAATAGATGTATTTGAGAAAGATTTATTTGATGAATGGAGAAAGGATGAAAGAAAAGAGATTTCTATTCATAATTTATTACAAATGAATTCTGGATTAGAGTGGGATGAAGACTACAATAGCATTTCTGATGTTTCCAAAATGTTGTTTTTAGAGAGAGATATGACGAAAATTCAAATTGAGAAACCTTTGGTAGGTATGCCAAACGAAACTTGGAATTATTCATCAGGAACTACAAATTTGTTGTCAGGTATTTTACGTCGGCAATTTAAAACACACCAAGAATATTTAGATTTTTGGTATGCGGCTTTAATTGATAAAATTGGAATGAATTCTATGATTGTAGAAACAGACTTGGCTGGTAATTATGTTGGTTCTTCTTATGCTTGGGCAACTGCGAGAGATTGGTCTAAATTAGGTTTGTTGTATTTGCAGAATGGAACTTGGAACGGAGAAGAATTGTTTAACGAGAAATGGGTAAAATACGCGACAAAACCAACGCCAACTTCTGATGGCTGGTATGGTGCACAAATTTGGTTAAATTCCGGAAAAAGATACCCTAATGCGCCAAAAAACATGTATTTTTTTAGTGGATACCAAGGTCAGAATGTGTTTGTTTTTCCAGATCAAGATTTAGTAGTTGTTAGAATGGGATTAACTAAAAATGCAGACATTGATGCGCTTTTGAGCGGAATTGTTAAAAGTATTAAGTAATTATTTTTTCTTCTCTTTTAACAGGCTTAAAATAAGGCTTAAAAAACCAGATGCAATAAGTATATAGGATGCTTGATTACCCTGTTCTTTAGCTGGGTTTAAAATATAAATACCGCAGGCTAACAAGATTATTCCAACGAGTAATAATGTAGTTTTAATTGTTTTATTCATCACTTTAATTTTTATTAAAGTTACAAAAAAACCACGCAATTTGCGTGGTTTGTATTTTATAAAAAATGGATTTACCCATTTTACAAATCAAAACCAATATCTACACCAAGTTTATTGGCTATTATTTTTGTGATTCTAGATTTAACTTCTGGTATTTTTACACTTTCTAAAACAGTATTCGCAAAAGCATACATCAATAAAGCTTTTCCTTCTTTTTCTGGAATTCCACGTTGTTGCATGTAAAATAATGCATCATCATCTAATTGACCAATGGTACAACCATGAGAGCATTTTACATCATCAGCAAAAATTTCTAGTTGAGGTTTTGCATTAATAGTCGCCTTGTCACTTACTAAAACATTGTTGTTTTTTTGATAGGCATTCGTTTTTTGAGCTTCTTTATTTACAATTACTTTTCCGTTAAAAACACCTGTTGAGCGTTCATCATAAATTCCTTTGTAATCTTGATGACTTTCACAATTCGGTTCTATGTGGTGCACTAAAGTATGATGATCTATATGCTGTTTTCCTTCAATAATTGTAATTCCTTTTAAAATAGAGTCAATGTGCTCTCCCCTTTGATAAAAGTTTAAATTGTTTCTAGTAATATTTCCTCCGAAAGAAAAAGTATGCACAGAAACAATACTATTCGATTTTTGTTCTATGAAGCAATTATCTACTAAGGAAGCATTTTCAACATCATTCTGAATCTTGTAAATATCTACAGTAGCATCTTTGGCAGCAAAAACTTCAGTAACCGCGTTTGTTAAAACAGGATTTGACGTTAAACTTTGATGACGTTCTATGATTTGAACATGTGCATTTTGCTCTACAACAATTAAGTTTCTTGGTTGCAACATCGTTGCCGCTTCAGAACCTGTTGTAAAATTAATGATTTGTATCGGTTTTTCTACCTCAGTATTTCTAGGTATATGGATGTATACACCCTCTGTTGCAAAAGCAGTATTTAAGGATGTTAAATTGTCTTGTTTTGCAACTTTGTTAAAGTAATTTTCTACAATTATTTTGTATTTAGACTTTGTAAGTGCCGCTGACATTAGGCAAACATCTATACCGTCATGCGTAGTTTCTGACAAAAACGAACTGTATTTACCATCAATAAAAACAACCTTATAGCTATCTATATCATGAATAAAATATTTTTTGACATCAGCCAAATCTACCGTAACTTCTTTATCTGGGAAGATGCTAAAATCGTTCTTTAAAACTGCGTTTAAAGAAGTATATTTCCAAGCTTCTAATTTCTTGGAAGGGAAACCTAACTTTTCAAAATTTTCCAAAGCTTCTGTTCTAATTTCATGAACATCAGTATTGATGTCAATTCCATTCTCAAAAGCTACGTATGATGCTAGTATTTTTTCTTTTAATTCCATTTTCTTAGTTTTCAGTTTTCAGATTCAATAAACAGTTTTAGAACTGCTCATTGTTACTGTAAACTAATTTTAAACAAGTTCTTGCTTAATCCAATCATACCCTTTTGCCTCTAACTCTAAAGCCAAAGAAGCATCACCAGATTTTACGATTTTTCCATCATGTAAAACGTGCACAAAATCAGGAATAATGTAATCTAATAAACGTTGATAATGCGTTATTACAATAACTGCGTTGTCTTCAGATTTTAATTTGTTTACACCGTTTGCAACAATTCTCAAAGCATCAATATCTAAACCAGAATCCGTTTCATCTAAGATGGCTAATTTTGGCTCTAACATGGCCATTTGAAAGATTTCATTACGTTTTTTTTCTCCACCAGAAAACCCTTCATTTAAAGAACGAGACAAAAATTTACGATCTATTTCTAATAATTCTGATTTCTCACGAATCATTTTTAACATGTCTTTTGCAGGCATGTCTTCTAAACCTTTTGCTTTACGAGTTTCGTTAATAGCAGTTTTTATAAAGTTTGTTACAGAAACTCCAGGAATTTCTACAGGGTATTGAAATGATAAAAACACCCCTTTGTGTGCTCTTTCTTCTGGCGCAAGCTCACTAATATCTTCACCATTTAACTCTATAATTCCATCGGTAACCTCATACTCTTCTTTACCTGCAATGATATTGGCTAAGGTGCTCTTTCCTGCTCCATTTGGGCCCATTATTGCATGGACTTCACCAGCTTTAACTTCTAAATTTAATCCCTTTAAAATAGACTTATCTTCTATTGAGGCGTGTAAATTGTTGATTTTTAACATGATATAAATATCTTATTTTTTTAAAACTTTTTATTTGTTTATTCGAGCAACTATTATGTAATTCCACAATTACAATTCACAGAATTTTAACCTACTGACCCTTCTAAACTAATTTCTAATAATTTTTGAGCTTCTACAGCAAATTCCATTGGAAGTTTATTTAAAACTTCTTTACTAAATCCGTTTACAATTAAAGCGATTGCTTTTTCAGTGTCAATTCCACGTTGATTGCAATAAAATAACTGCTCTTCTCCAATTTTACTGGTAGTTGCTTCATGCTCTATTTGTGCGGATTTATTTTTAACTTCAATGTATGGAAAAGTGTGTGCTCCACATTCATTTCCCATTAACAAAGAATCACATTGTGAAAAGTTACGAGCGTTTTCTGCTCTTGCATTTATTTGCACTAACCCTCTATATGAATTTTGTGATTTACCTGCAGATATTCCTTTAGAAATAATAGTTGATTTGGTGTTTTTTCCCAAATGAATCATTTTGGTTCCTGTATCTGCTTGTTGATGATTATTTGTTACTGCAATCGAATAAAATTCTCCAATAGAATTGTTTCCTTTTAAAATACAACTTGGGTATTTCCAAGTTATTGCAGAGCCTGTCTCCACTTGTGTCCAAGAAATTTTAGCATTTGTTTCACACAAACCTCTTTTGGTTACGAAATTATAAACACCACCTTTTCCCTCTTTGTTTCCAGGATACCAGTTTTGCACAGTAGAATATTTAATTTCTGCGTCGTCCATAGCTATGAGTTCTACAACCGCTGCGTGTAGTTGGTTTTCATCTCTACTTGGCGCTGTACAGCCTTCTAAATAAGAAACATAACTACCTTTATCTGCAACTACAAGCGTTCTTTCAAACTGGCCTGTTCCTCCTTCATTAATTCTAAAATAGGTTGATAATTCCATCGGACAACGAACTCCTTTTGGAATGTAACAGAAAGAACCATCAGAAAAAACTGCTGAATTTAATGCTGCATAAAAGTTGTCAGTGGTCGGTACAACAGTGCCTAAATATTTTTTTACTAATTCTGGATGTTCTTGAATGGCCTCAGAAATAGGCATAAAAATAATCCCTTTTTCGCCGAGTGTTTTCTTAAAAGTAGTTGCAACAGAAACAGAATCCATTACAATATCTACAGCAACATTTGCTAGTTTTTTTTGTTCATCTAAAGAAATCCCTAAACGTTTAAAAGTATCTAGTAATTCTGGATCTACTTCATCTAAACTATTTAATTTTGGTTTTTCTTTGGGCGCAGAATAGTAAGCAATATCTTGAAATTTTGGTTTCGTGTACTGCACATTTGCCCATTCTGGCTCTTCCATTTGTTCCCAAACTCTGTAAGCTTCTAGGCGCCATTCAGTCATCCATCCTGGTTCGTTTTTCTTTTTAGAAATGGCACGAACTACATCTTCATTTAAACCCTTGGCAAAAGTCTCACTCTCTATATCTGTATAAAAACCATATTCATATTCTTTGGTTTTTAATTCTTCTTTTAAATCGTCTTCCGTATACTTACTCATAATTTTTCTTTTTACTCCCTTCCTTTTGGGAAGTTGAAATGGATGTCTTTAAAGTGAAAAACTTTCTCCACAACCACAAGTTCTATTTGCGTTTGGATTATTAAAAACAAAACCTTTTCCGTTTAAACCTCCAGAAAATTCTAGAGTAGTCCCAACTAAATATAAAAAACTCTTTTTGTCAACGACGATTTTTATATCATTTTCTTCAAAAACTTTATCGTTTTCTTGTTGATTTTTATCAAAAGTTAAATCGTAGGATAGGCCTGAGCAACCACCACTTTTTACGCCAACTCTTACAAAATCGGTTTCTGAGTTAAAGCCATCGTCAGTCATTAATTCTACGACCTTCTTCTTTGCTGTGTCTGAAACTTTTATCATATGTTTAAATAGATTAAATCTAAATTGAGTGCAAATATACGATATAAGTCGAAGAAAAACGAAGAACTTTCATTCCGATATCCAATAACTTGATTGGTTTTATTGATTACCTCTGAAACGTGGGGTTCTTTATAAAATTATAATCAGAAAGTGTTTGTAAAAAGGCTTTTAAGTTAGATTTATCTTGGGTTGATAAGTGGACACCGCCTTCATCGACCTTTTTCATAAGTGGGTCTATTGTAGGGGATCTTTTCAACCCTTCGGAATAATGATTGATTACTTCTTCTAAAGTTGCAAACCTTCCATCATGCATATAAGGCGCGGTGAAGGCTAAATTTCTAATGGAAGGTGATTTGAATTTGCCATTATCCTTTGGGTCTCCTGTAATTTTTCCAAGACCTAGGTCTACAAAAACATTGTCTAAACCATTATTATGAAACTTATTATCCGACCAGATAGGATTATTATCACTGCCGTGACAATGAAAACAATCTCCTTTTGATTCGTCCATAAAAACATCAAATCCGTTTTGTTCTTCTGGAGTTAAATTTATTTCACCACGCAAGTATTTGTCGAATTTAGAGTTGCCCGAAATCAGTGTTCTTTCAAACTGAGCAATGGCTTTAGTAACTAGTGTAGAATCGATTATGGAGGTGCCAAATGCTCTTAAAAACAGGTCTTTATATTCTAAATTATTTTGTAATTTTTTAGTAATATTTTCCCAATTTCCATGCATTTCTATAGGATTAGAAACAGGTTCTAAAGCCTGTTTTTCTAAACTAAATTCTTTTCCATCCCAAGCAAAGCGTTCGTCAAAATTCCATGCTAAATTAAATAAAGGCATTGCGTTTCTTGTTCCTAAATTATCGTTAACTCCATTGCTAAGTCGTTGTTGGTCGGTAAATGATTTCTTTGGATCGTGGCAAGAGGCACAAGATTGTGTCTCGTCTCCAGATAATATGGTGTCAAAGAATAATTTCTTACCCAAAGCAACGCCTTCTTGCGTTAAAGGATTGTCCGCAGGAATTATAGGCGCAATTAATTTGTCTGCAAAAAGGACGGGAATTTCTAAACTGTAAGGAATCGGAGTGTAGATTTCTTCTTCTTTTGATGCGCAGTTCATCAAAAGAAATAAGGAAATAAGAAATAGATATCGTTTTTTCATTTTTACTTGACTATCATTCCGAGAAATGGGGCAATCTCTTTATTGTTGGATAGATTATATTTTTATGAATTATTAGGAATGATAGATTTTTATTGATTTACTTTCCCCAAACTAAATACGGATTTTCCATTCATACTCATCATTTGTTGAGCTTCAAAATTCGGCATTAAAACGGTGTTCAATTCGTTTAAATTCCAAGTATATGGATTTTTAAACCATTCTGCAAGATTCATTTTAATTGTAATCTCTGCATTATTTGTAATTTCTACCGTTCCTAAACTTACTTCAAAAGAGGTGTCTTCAAATTTTAAATTAGTTGGGTCATTTCTATCCACAGCTCTAATGGCGTGGTAATTAAAACCAGCTTCTTGATCGTTATTATCTTCATATTTTCCATCAAATTGCATATAATGATAACCACCACCCAACATACCCGGAACATTAAAACTTACAGTGTTTAAATCAGGATAGATACCGTCTTTGTTATCTTCATCTGAAAAACCAAACCTAAATGAGAGGTCGTAAACGCCGTCAGTAAAGTCCGTAATTGAGATGGAAGTTCCAGAATTTTCAGTAAAATCTATCAAATGATAGTTTTTTGAGCCTGCCAAACTAATATTTGAAATGAGGTAACGTAATCTTTCAATACTTACTTTGTTGCCATTTGCATTTATAAATTTTAGTTGGTTAAAATCTTGATTGGTAATTATTGTTCCATCCCAATGATGAGAAAAATTTAAGGTTATTGTTCTATTTTCTTCCTCTTCTGTACAAGAAGAAAAAGCGACTAGTAAGATACATAGAAAAGTAATGATATTTTTCATTTCTTATTTCATTTGAATTATTAACGCATCTGTAAAACCTTTGTTTTCCGTAATATCTTTGTCTGAGCTACTACTCTCACCAACAGCGATAATTGCCTTATTATTCAACTCAGTAATCCCATACAAAAAGTCGATTTGTGACCCACCAATTGTTTTTTGCCATAAAAGGCTTCCGTTGCTGTCAATTTTTAAAATGAGCGCATCATTTTGTCCATTATTTTCAAAATCATTATCTAAACTTCGAGAGCTTCCTGCGATTAAAAAGCCGTTGTCTTGCGTTTTATAGATAGCTCTTGCAGTATCAAAACTTGTTCCTCCAATCGTTTTTTCCCAAATCAAACTTCCTTCTGTAGAAAATTTTACAATCCAAACATCTGCGGCACCTTTATTTTCAGAAACATCTATATCTGAACTTCTAGTATCGCCAACCACCATAAAATTACCGTCACTTGAGGTTGTAATTGCTCTGGCTTCGTCAATTTCAGACCCGCCAAAACTTTTTTCCCAAATTAAACTTCCTGTGGGGGCTATTTTTATGATCCAAAAATCATAGGTTCCTAGATTATTTGAAATATTAAAGTCATCACTGTCTGATGAGCCCGCTATTATAAAATTATGATCGTCAGTTTCGACAATTCCTAGTGGTATTTCTGTAAATGAGCCGCCAAAAAACCGGCTCCATTCTAAATTGCCAGTAAGGTCTGTTTTTATCACCCAATAATCTCCACCAGAATGGTTTACTGCAGTTGACTTTGCGTTTCCTTGACCGCCAGAACTAGAGACATCTAAGACACCAGTTATAAGAAACCCACCGTCTTTTGTCGCTAACAAAGCGGTACCGAAATCTGTCCCAGAAAACCCAAATGTTTTTTCCCAAAGAAGGCTTCCTAAAGAAGAAATTTTTAACAACCAAAAATCTTGAGCACCTGCATTCTCTGAAACATTTATATCTGAACTTTTACTGTACCCTAAAACAGCAAAACCACCATCTAAAGTTTGAACAATATCTGCGGCTCTATCATCATCTGAACCACCAAAAGTTTTTTGCCACTCTAAGGTGTTATCGAAAGAAAATTTTGAAACTAAAAAATCAAAAGATTCGTTTGTTTTTGAATCGATATCAAAGTCGTTACTCTGCGTAAATCCGGCAACAATATAACCTCCGTCTGCCGTTTTTTTTACGGAAGAAAGTGCATCATTTTTAGAGCCTCCTAGAGTTTGAATAAAGTCTATTTCATTGGTTGTTTCAGTTATCTCAGTGATATTAAATACCTCTTTTTTAGAGCAGTTGAAAAGAACAATGAGACAAAGAACGGGCCAATATTTAATCATTTTTTTATGGGTTACTTTTTTTAATTACAAAAAACCGTTATCAATAATAATAAAATTTCCACTATGAAAATAAGGATATACATTCCAAACACCCTTAAATGCTAACTTGTTACTACTTTCGTAGGTATCAAAAAATCCTACTTCAGTAAAATGTTTGTTTTCTACATTCGAGAAATCAATCATTCTTGCACCGGCTGTATAATTTGCTTGAGAATAAATATTGTCTTTTTACACACTCATTATGATTTATGGCAGTTGTATTGCCAGAATAATCCGAATGATGCGCCGGATTGTCTAAATCTGAAAAATCAAAAATGATTGAAAAAATTAAAAAAAAGAATATTATTTTAACAGTATATTTTAATTGATAATCAGTTTTTTGGTTAAAGAATTATTGATTTTTACAAAATAAACTCCTTTATGTAAACTAAATGTATTTAAAACGTATTTTGGTTCATTAATATTATCCTTAACTAGTACCTTTTGTCCTAAGATTGAAAAAACTTCAATAGTATTAATAACTTCATTATTAGAAGTAGTAATTGTTGTTTTTTGAGATGATGGATTCGGAAACATATCAAAAGAACTCTTTAAGTTCTGATTTTCTATACCTAAAGTGCCGCTTTTTCTTACAATGAAAAGGCCTCTTTCAATATCATTAATAATTATATTTCCACTTGCAAAATATGGATATACACTCCAAACGCCATTAAAAGCAGTATTATTGTTTGCTGGATATGTGTCAAAATAACCAACTTCTGACATAGAATTTGTTGCTGCACTAATATTTGTAATGTCCATTACTCTTACACCAGCTGTATAATTTGCCATATAAAATAGGTTGCCTTTTACATAGCCATTATGGTCTATGGCAGCAGAAGCACCTGAATAAGTAGATGACAAAACTGGACTGTCTAGATCTGAAAAATCTAAAACTAATGTTCTTGTATTCATTCCAAAATCTCGTTCATCAGTTTCATCACCTAAAATAAAATATCGTTGATCTTCTGTAAACCAACCTTGGTGTGTATACCCAGTTTGAGGGTAGTTAATTTCTGATATTTTTATAACATTATTTTTATCTGTTACATCTAAAATTACAACTTCATTTTGATTACTTCCTACATAAATTTCTTTTCCATTATGTTCTGTATCTGGACCATTGTATGTTATTACTTGTGCATCATGAGAGTATCCTTCACCTGCATAATGGTTTATTTTTGTTGGAATTTTAGGATTAGAAACATCTACAAAGATAGGTCCGCCTCCAAAAATTCTTTGATTTATACCGTTTTTACAACCTACTAAATATGCAACACCTTTATCTTCATTAATAATAATATTATGGCAGCTGCCTACACCATCTTCACTATAATTTGCGTCTTGCGTAAAGTTTTGAGGAGAAGTAAGACCTCTTAATTTAGTTAAATCAAATACCTGCATGCCATGAGCGCCAACATTATCTGCAACAATAAAAGCATGGTCTTTATAAACTTTAACATCTCTCCAATAATTATTGCCCGCACTCGAATCTAATCTTCCTAAAAAAACAGGATTTAAAGGATCTGAAATATCTACAAAAGCAGTACTATTCGTCATGGCTGCAATGGCATATTCTTTGCCAGTTGTGCTATCTGTCCATCCCCAAATATCACTTCCTTCTGGATTTCCATTAGAGTTTGCTAAAACAGTAACAGGAATGTGAGACATTAAATCGTAATCTAGACAAGGATATTCGCCAGCAAAACCATTACTACAAGGTGTTTGAGCATTTATAATAAAAGGTAAAATCAAAAGTAAAAAAGTAAATTTTTTCATCAGTTAAATTAAAATTTACTCAAAAATACCATTTATTGTTTAAATTTATTTAATAAGAGTCTTAAAGTATTTAAAAATTCTTTTAGAATCTAGTTATCTTTGCGGCATGTTAGAAGACAAAAACACACAAAAAACATCGTTAGCTGAACTTGGTGAGTTTGGTTTAATTAATCATATTACAAAATATTTTAAGGTTGAAAATTCATCAACGATAAAAGCGGTTGGCGATGACGCAGCTGTTTTAGAGGCATCAGAAAAACAAACTTTAGTTACCACAGATTTGTTGATAGAAGGTGTGCATTTCGATTTAAGTTATATGCCATTAAAACATTTAGGTTACAAAGCGGTAATGGTAAATTTATCTGATGTGTATGCAATGAACGGAGTTGCAGAGCAAATAACAGTATCTATTGCTGTTTCTAATCGATTTCCTTTAGAAGCAATTGAAGAGTTGTATGCAGGAATTCAGTTGGCTTGCGAAACGTATAAAGTAGATTTAGTTGGCGGAGATACAACATCATCAACCAAAGGAATTTTAATTTCTGTGACTGCCATTGGTAAAGCAAACAAAGAAGATGTTGTGTATAGAAACACCGCAAAAGAAACCGATCTAATTGTGGTTACTGGTGATTTAGGTGCCGCTTATTTAGGGCTACAAGTTTTAGAAAGAGAGAAGCAAGTTTTTAAAGTAGACCCGAACAATCAGCCAGATTTAGATAATTATACCTATTTAATTGAACGTCAATTAAAACCTGAAGCACGAAATGATGTTGCGGGTTTTTTAAAAGAATTGGATATAAAACCTACTTCTATGATTGATATTTCTGACGGACTGTCTTCAGAACTTTTTCATATTTGTACACAAAGTAAAGTAGGCTGTAAAATCTACGAAGATAAATTGCCTTTAGACCCGCAAGTAATTTCTACCTGTGAAGAATTTGAATTAGATTCTACGATGGTTGCTTTAAGCGGTGGTGAAGATTATGAATTGCTATTTACCGTGCAAATTGCTGATTTTGACAATATAAAAGGGAACCCTAACTTTTCTATTATAGGGCATGTTACTGCTGAAAATCAGGGTTTAAACTTAATTACAAGAGCTGGTCAAGAAATTGAATTAAAGGCGCAAGGTTGGAATGGCTTAAAGAAAGAGTAGGTTTTTTTTTGGATATTTCGGTGAGCTTGTCTAGCATTAGGTTCGTTAATTATTGTTATGATAGTTTCTGAATGACCAAAATACTGGGGCATTCAGAGGGAAGTATGATCAAAGTAATTTCATGAAGTAAAACTAAAAAAAAACAGATTACCAAGTCGTTTCTCTTAGCAATGATACAACCGACTGTTACTCAATTTATAGAAGCGTTAATTTGATTTTCGATCGAAGTAATGAAGCCCAAACAATGATACATGAGCGTTTAATATTTTATATCAAAACTAATTGAACGTTTTTTACGTAAGGTTTTGCCATACATTTCTATTGATTTCGTAGCAAATACATTTTTGGTGTTTTGGATATTTTTTTAATTTTGGATGATTAAACTCACCAACTTTTTGCATCCCTATTTTTTTCATAACGCTTTCTGATTTGCTGTTTTGTTGCGTACAAACTGAAATTATTCTATCTAAATGTAGTGAACTGAACGCAAATTCAAGACATTTTTTTGCACCTTCGGTTGCATATCCATTTCCCCAACTATTTTTTTTCAATCGCCATCCAATATCAGTTGCAGGTGTAAAATCAGTTTTATATTCTTGGTATGCTAAACCAATAAATCCGATGAACTCTCCTGTTTTTAAAATTTCAGTTGCAAAGTAGGTATATCCATTTTCTTGATAATGGTTTTGCAGTCTTACAATGTATTCTGATGTTTCTTTATGCGTTAGCGATTTTGGGAAATGTTCCATCACCGCCATATCAGCATTAATTTCCGTAAATTCAGTGAGGTCCTTTTCATTCCAATTCCGAAATCCGAGTCTTTCAGATTTAAAGAGGTATTCTTTTTTCAATTTGAAGCTATTTTTTTAAACGTGTGGTAAAATAATTATATAGAATATTTTATATCAAACCGTTAAGGTAGTTGATTGTTTGTTAAAAAGTTAAGCACGCATTATTTTTTGATGGGGTATTTATTTACTCAAAAACCACATCATCTAAGAAAATATCTTGTGCGGTGCCATTCGCAGAAGAAAAGAGTACCAGTCCAGATCTAATGTAAGAAAGATCTAATTTTTCGGTTTTAATCGTATACTTTTTCCATTTGGTAGAAAGTTTAATTTCAATGGCTTTTTTTGAAGAATCAGGAAAAGGTTTGTCTTTGCCAATTAATCCAAAACCAATGGTAACTTTCACCTTTTTTTTACTTGCTTTTGCCCAAAAACTAAATGTTGTAGCTCCAGAAATATCGAAGCCACCCAACTTATCTCCCCAATTATTTGGCGGATCTACAAAACCTAAACCATACCAATTATATACTTCTTTATACCGAATTCTTAAGGATGCTTTTCCAGAATGCACCCCTTCTGTGTGCTGTAAATCTACCTCAATATCTTTGTAATTCCCCATATAAGCAGTTGGACTAAAAGGGTTTTTCTCCCCATCTTTATAGACATAAAAAGGCAACGTTGCTTTGGCTACCAAGAATTTTTTATGTTTAGCGATTTCGTCTTCAATGAGAATCGAAGTGGATGCAATGCCCATATTGTTATGGGTGTCTTTTACGGTTACATATACTTTAATACCGCCATGCTCTTTTGGTAATTTAAGCTGAAAGCCATTGGTATAATTTCCTCTAAAATTGAGTTTGTTCAATTGATCTCTGCGCTTGCGGCTTCCTGTTCTTTGATTGTAAAAGAAACTAAAACGTAAAGCTTCATTTTCAATGTCAGAAACTTTTAAAGAAACAGGTACCCAAGTTTCACTTTTAAAAGAGCCTTCGGGCAACGTAAATTCTTGAATTTCAGGAACATTATTTATCGGCTTTTTTTCGGTAAACGCTTCTCTAATTGCCCAATATTGTGGACGATAATTACCTTGGTAATGTGTAAATAACCAAGGAGCAATAAAATCTTTTCCGTCAGCAAAACTAAATACATACACTCCTAAGCAATTAGGTTTACTTTGAATCCAATTAACATATCCCTTTGCAATAGCATCATATTTTTGTGCATCAGAAGGTTCTTTTTTAACGCCGTTTTTTTCTTGTTTAATGTCCCATTCACCCGTAACTCCAAACTCAGTAATTATATAAGGTTTATCAATCTTTCTTTTTTCGAGTTCTGAAGTTAGAAAACCAGCTCCAGCGCCATAACTATTCAACCCATAAATGTCAATTGAAGGCACATATTTTTGCCACCAATCTAATCCAAAGGTCCAGGCTTCTACTGAGGTAATAAGGTGGTTTTTATCAAGTTCTTTTATCTTTTTACAAATGGTTTCTAATAGTTTAGAATACACTTTTTTTTCAGGGTCAGTAGCCATGTTTAAGTAGACCTCATTTCCTACTCCCCAAGTTAAAATTGCAGGATGGTTTTTATACGTTTCAACAACTTTAATGGCCTCGTCATAAAGCTCTTTTTTTCCTTTTTCATTCTCTAAATAATCAAAAGAATCATCTGCTTCCATACCGGGTCTTCCATGGCGCATCCAAATACCTAACATAACTTTTATTTGGTGTTTATGAGCAGCATCTAATAACTTTTTGGTGTTTTTTCCGGAACCCCAAGTTCTAATGGTATTGACTCCTAAAAAATTTAAATCTTTAAAATGTTTGTCATAATTTGCTACATCATTTTCATAGCCAAAAGTAACTCCTTTCACTTCAAAAGGATTTTCATCCACCAATAAAACCCAGGCATCATTCTCTTTTTTGATGGATGTTTGAGCGGAAATAGTGTTCACAAGGAAGCAGGCACAGAACAGGAATGTGCAAAGCATTTTTTTTGTCATGGAATAAAATGATTTGAGCTTTAAAAATATTAAATATTTAGCAACTTTTTATAAATTTTTTTAAGGTTGCAATCAATTCTAATGTATTCTCAATATGACTCATATGTCCATCAGGATAAACCACAAAATTAGAATTCGTTTTTTTAGCTTCTTCTAGCGATGTTTGATAGTCTAAAACAGGATCTTTCTCACCAATAATTAGTAACTTTTTAAAATTGCTTTCTAATAAAATATGATTGGTGTTTTCCCTATTTTTCATCCCTTCATTGGCAGCAATATAACCTTGAATAGAAGTTTTTAAAGCTTCCTTTTTTACGGCTTCAATTTCGTCTTTAAATTTTAACAAGTTTTTGATATGAAATAAATTTGAAATTGACATTTTTACCATGCTTTCAAAATTATTTTTTGCCATTTTATTAGCTCTAGTTCTTAGTTTTTTTCGTTCTTCAGGGTCTTCATTAGAAGTCGAATTTACCAAACATAGCCCTTTTATTTGCAAAGGGTTTGTTTTAGCGAGCGCTAAAGAAATATAGCCACCTAAAGAATGGCCAACCAAAATATACTTTCTAATTTTTAAATGTTTTATTACTGCTTTGATGGTTTCTGCAAACAATTCCATAGAATGCACATACCCTAAACAATCAGAATTTCCATGACCCAATAAATCAACTGTAATTACTCTGTTTCTTTTGCTAAGTTCTGGAGCAATATCATTCCACATGCTAGCATTCTCTAAAAACCCATGAATCAAAATTATAGCGGTACCTTTTCCTTGATCTGTATAATAAATATCTACGTTTTTATAAGCTAAAACCATAGAAACAAAGATACTATTTGATTCGTTTTTAGAAACTTAAAACATGATAAACTATTTACTATATTTGAGGCGAATTCAATACAACCAGTCTTATGCTTTTCAAAAAAGTATCACTTCTTGTCTTACTTATAGTTTCCTTATCTATAAATGCACAAATTGATTCTGAAAATCTTGATAATTTGGTAAAAGAGACCTTACAAACTTTTGACGTTCCTGGAATTTCTGTCGGAATTATAAAAGACGGGAAAATTGTTTACGCAAAAGGTCATGGCGTTCGTTCTTTAACCAACAAAAAAGAGATGAACGAAAACACTTTAGTTGGTGTTGCTTCTAACAGCAAAGGGTTTACCTGTTTTGCTTTGGCGATGCTGGTTGATGCAGGAAAGCTAAATTGGGATGATAAAGTAAGAAAACACATTCCGGAATTTCAGTTGTATGATGCTTGGGTAACCGAGCAATTTACTGTGAGAGATTTGGTAACGCATAGAAGCGGAATGAGCTTAGGAGCAGGAGATTTGATGTTTTTTCCTGAAGGAAATGATTTTACATCTAAAGATGTTATTAAGAATGTAAAATATTTAAAACCTGTGAGTTCATTTAGAAGTGAGTTTACGTATAATAACAATATGTTTATTATTGCAGGGGAAGTTTTAAAACGGGTAAGTGGTCTTTCTTGGGAAGAATTTATTGAAACTAAAATAATGAACCCTGTTGGAATGAAGCATAGTAAGGCATCTTATAATAGAGTTACAGATAGAACAAATATTATTGACGGACACACAAGAGCAGAAGGAAAAGTAATTCAAATTCCGCATGATTGGAGTGCAATTGCAAATCCTGCTGGAGGTATTATGAGCAATGTACATGACATGCTTACCTGGGCAAATTTTTTAATGAATGGTGCCGTTACCAAAGATGGAAAACGATTATTGAGCGCGAAACAATTTCATGAATTATGGCAATTACAGACTCCTTTAAAAGTTAGAAAAAACGACAGTTATAGTGCTAATTTTAGAGGGTATGGTTTAGGTTGGTTTTTAACGGATGTAAAAGGAGGATACAAGCAAGTTTATCATACAGGAGGGCTTTTGGGCACTGTAACTCAGTTTACTATGATTCCTGATTTAGGTTTAGCAATTGTGGTATTAACCAATCAAATGAATGGAAGCGCTTTTAATACGATTACAAATACGATAAAAGACACGTATTTAGGCTATGAAGATAGAAATTGGTTAAACAACTATGGAACTAAAAACACCAATTATTTAAAGTATAATGATAGCATAAAAGCAGCAGTTTTTACGAAATCAGCAATTGCTAAAACAAATAAAAATTTACCAAAAGCATCCCAAATTGTAGGTACTTATAAAGATGATTGGTTTGGAAATGTTATAATTTCTAATGATGGAAAAAAGTATAGTATAAAATGTGAACGTTCTTTGAACTTAGTTGGTGAATTATTGCCCTACAATCAAACAACCTTTGTTGCTAAATGGAAGAATAGAAGCTATGATGCAGATGTATTTGTACAATTTTCTTTTGATGAAAAAGGAAATACAACGAGTGCAAAAATGAAATACATTGCACCAATAACAGATTTTAGTTTCGATTTTCATGACTTAAATCTTAAAAAAGTTAAATAATTTTGAATAAGAAAAAAGAAATTTGGATTGCAGGTTTTGCATTATTTTCGCTCTTTTTTGGCGCAGGAAATTTAATTTTACCGCCAACTTTAGGCGTAAAATCGGGCTTAGATTGGTGGATTGTTGTTATTGGTTTTGTACTAACCGCCGTAACAATTCCTATTTTGGCAATTTTTGCACACGCAAAATTACAAGGGACTTTATACGACTTCGGGAAGAAAGTTTCTCCGTTTTTTAGCACTGTTTATTGTTTACTCATTTATACAATTGCAATTGCAATTCCTTCACCAAGAACAGCTTCTGTAACACATGAGATGGCAATTCATCCTTTTTTTGGAACAAGCTCTTTGCTAACAAGTAGTATTTACTTTTTATTGGTCTTTATTTTTGCGGTAAATCGTTCTAAAATCATCAGTTTAATTGGTAAGTTTTTAACCCCAATTATTGTTTTAATTCTATTGGTAATTATTGTAATTGCCATTTTCACTTCTTCAGGAATCGTAAATCCATCAACATTTACAACCCCTTTTGTAGACGGAATTTTAGAAGGTTATCAAACTTTTGATGCCATTGGAGGTGTCGTTGTTGGTGCAGTAATTATAATCTCTTTAAACTTAAGAGGACATACTTCTTTTGAAGCAAAAAAAGAGCTGATAACGAAAGCAGGATTCATTGCGGGAACAGGTTTGTTTTTAGTCTATGGAGGTTTAATTTTAAGCGGATCTTTATTCAGTGCAACATTTGCAGAAAACGCCACAAGAATTGAAGTTTTATCAGGATTAGGTACAAAAACGTTGGGTAATTTTGGAGCCGCTTTTTTAAGTATTTCTGTAGCTTTAGCATGTTTTACAACTGCAGTTGGTATTGTAACAGGAACAGCAGATTATATTAAAGGAATTTTTAAAGGTTCTAAAACAGCCTACATTGCTACAGCTGCAATTGCTTCTGTAATCGGAATTATTGTAGGTAGTTATCAAGTAGATTTTATCATCACATTAGCCGTACCCGCATTAATGTTTTTATATCCAATTACAATTGTGTTGATTTTACTAAATATTGTCCCAAACAAATACGGTACAAAACTCGTTTTTAGAGGGGTGGTTTTGGTAACCTTTATCTTTAGTATTACAGATTTTTTAGGATTCATCATACCCAGAGAAAACTTAACAGGAATTAAAAGTATAATTCCCTTAGCTGAATTTAGTTTGGGTTGGGTAATTCCTGCTTTTCTGGTTTTTGCTGGGTTGAATTTGATACAGAAAAAGTAACTTTTTTTATTGCTCATAAAACTCTACTTTCAGTTTATTGCTGCTTAAACCTACCTAAATTTGAGTTTATAAAAAATAAAACAGCAAAAAAAAAGCTATCAAACTAGAGTTAAAATAAACAAGACAAACATTTCGGATGGTCTTTTTATTTTTTAAAACTTCTCTGGTACAAAAGTTTGATAATCCATTGGAGGCCTTACATAACCTTTACCATCATCTGGCAAAGGAGGAAGTTCTATAGGTTTTACATCTAATTTTTTATACGGAATTTTGCTTAAAACATGACTAATACAGTTTAATCTTGCTTTCTTTTTATTATCAGAATTTACCACAAACCAAGGAACTTGTTTCGTATCTGTATGTGCAAACATTTGATCTTTAGCTTTAGAATATTCTAACCATCTAGCGCGCGATTCTAAATCCATAGGACTAAATTTCCAGCGTTTTAAAGGATTAGAAATTCGATTTTTAAAACGTCTTTCTTGTTCTTCATCACTCACCGAAAACCAGTATTTTAAAACGATTATTCCAGACCTAACTAACATGCGTTCAAATTCGGGACAAGAACGTAAAAACTCATCATATTCATCATTTGTACAAAACCCCATTACTTTTTCTACACCTGCTCTATTGTACCAACTTCTATCAAAAAGTGCAATTTCCCCAGCAGCTGGTAAATATTGCACATACCTTTGAAAATACCATTGTGTTTTCTCTCTCTCTGTAGGCACGCCCAAAGCAACCACTTTACAGATTCTAGGGTTTAAAGGCTCTGTAAAACGTTTAATTGTGCCACCTTTTCCAGAAGCATCCCTACCTTCGAAAATAACAACCACTTTTAAACCTTCTTTTTTTACCCATTCTTGCATGTGTACTAGTTCTATGTGTAATTTTTCAAGTTCTTTTTCGTAATTAAATTTCATTTTTTTACTTTTTTCAGAATTAGATTTTATTCTGTAGGTAATTTACGAAAAATTGAAAAAAAGGAGAATAGGTTTCTTATTTTAAATTAATTAACCTTCAAATTGGTGTTTAAGTCTTTATAAAATTAAAAGCCTTATTTTTGTAAAGATTAATTACAAAATTAGACAAAAGGCACTTGTTAAATTACTATTCTTATTCTCATAAAACATCCACAAAGTGGGTAACTTTTGTTCACGGAGCAGGAGGCAGTAGTTCTATTTGGTACAAACAGGTGCGCGATTTTAAAAAACATTTTAATGTTTTAATCTTAGATTTACGAGGTCACGGAAATAGCAAGCCAAAGCTAAAAGATACCTTTAAAACAAAGTATACCTTTGATTCTATTACTTCAGATATTGTTGAGGTTATTGACCATATTAAAATAGAAAAATCTCATTTTATTGGAATCTCTTTGGGCACAATTTTGATTCGGAATTTAGCTGAGAAAAGACCTGATTTGGTGCAAAGTATGATTATGGGTGGTGCCATTATAAAGATGAATTTTCGCTCTCAAGTTTTAATGAAAGTGGGTAATATTTTTAAATCGGTGGTTCCTTATATGCTTTTATATAAACTCTTTGCATTTATTATTATGCCTAAGAGAAATCATAAAAAGTCGAGATTATTGTTTGTAAATGAAGCGAAGAAATTATATCAAAAAGAATTTTTACGATGGTTTAAATTGACTTCAGAAATTAATCCGTTGCTGCGATTTTTTAGAACAAAAGATATTAAGATTCCCACATTATATGTTATGGGGGCAGAGGATCACTTGTTTTTACCCTCAATAAAAAATATTGTTTCTAAACATGTTACCTCATCCCTTTTTGTAATTGATAATTGTGGTCATGTTGTAAACGTAGAGCAACCAGAAACTTTTAATACCAAAACGATTGGTTTTATAAATTCGTTAGCATAAAAAAAACGAGTTGTATAACTCGTTTTTTAAGTATGTATATTTCAAGTTTAACCTTGCATAATGTCTTCAATTTCAGCTGCTTCAATAGGAATATTACCCATTAAATTAAAAGGTTCCCCTTTTTCTTGAATTACAACATCATCTTCTAAACGAATTCCAAAACCTTCTTTAGGTATATAAATTCCAGGCTCTACAGTAAACACATTATTTGCTTGCATTGGTTCGTGTAATAAGCCATAATCATGGGTGTCTAAACCAATGTGGTGGGAAGTTCCGTGCATGAAATATTTTTTATAAGCAGGCCAATCTTTATCTTCATTTTGAACATCAGCTTTGTCTAATAAACCTAATTTAAGTAATTCTGAGGTCATTATTTTGCCAACTTCTACATGATATTCTTTCCATAAAGTTCCTGGAAGCAGCATTTTTGTAGCTTCTTTTTTTACGTGATTTACAGCATTGTAAACTGCTTTTTGTCTGTCAGAAAATTTACCAGAAACAGGCACTGTTCTCGTTAAATCACTTTTGTAAGTCGCATATTCTGCGGCAACATCCAATAAGATTAAATCATCAGCCTTACATTGCTGATTATTTTCTATATAGTGTAATACATTTGCGTTATTCCCTGAAGCAATAATTGGCGTGTAAGCAAATCCTTTTGAACGGTTTCTTACAAATTCATGCAATAATTCTGCTTCAATTTCATATTCCCAAACAGCAGGTTTTATAAATTTTAAAATTCTACGAAACCCTTTCTCTGTTATATTACAAGCCTGTTGCATTAAGTCTAATTCAATTGGATCTTTTACAGCGCGCAGACGTTGCAAAATAGGATTACTTTTTGCTACAGAATGTGCAGGATATTTTGCTAGCAACCATTTTGTAAAACGATCTTCACGCGTTTCTGTTTCTACATTGGCTCTATAGTGTTCATTGGTATTGATGTAAAAAGTATCACAGTAACAAGACATTTCGAAAAACACTTTCTCTAAATCTTGCAACCAGTAAACTGTTTTAATACCGGATGTTTCAAAAGCCGCTTCTTTTGTTAATTTTTCACCCTCCCAAACAGCAATATGATCATTGGTTTCTCTTACAAATAAAATTTCTCGCAGGTTTTCATTAGGACAATCAGGAAACAATACCAGAACACTTTCCTCTTGATTTACGCCACTTAAATATAAGATATCTGTATGCTGTTCAAAAGGAATAGTACTATCTGCACTTATTGGATAAATATCATTAGAATTAAAAACCGCTAAACTATTTGGCTTCATTGCTGAAGCAAAGTTTTTGCGATTTTTTATAAATAATTGTGAGTTAATTTTATCGTATTTCATACAGCTGTATTTATGTTGAAATACAAAGGTAGTAATATTTCTATTGCTATTAACTTTGAAATTACGCTGGCCTAAACTGTTTTTTAACCTTGCAGTATTTTTTTAGTAACGTTTCTTTTTAGGCGCTCCAGTTCTTCCTCTTCCCGTAGTAGTATCAGCCGATTTGTTCTCTCTAAAATGTGCTTTACTTTTTGTTTTATTTGCTTTCGGTGAATTTGAATTTCTTGATTTATTTTTCTTTCCAAAAGAACCTTTGCTCTGTGAAGCTGCTCTTTTAGGAGGAGCTGTATCTGTTGGTTCAAAACCTTCTACAATCGTAGATTTTAATTTCTCTTTTAGTAATTTTTCTATTTCACTTTGGTATTCACTTTCTTCACTACACACCAAAGAAATTGCTTCTCCTGCCGCTCCTGCTCTTCCTGTTCTACCAATTCTATGAACGTAATCTTCTGGTACATTTGGTAGCTCAAAATTAATAACGTGAGGTAATAAAGGAATATCTAAACCACGTGCTGCAATATCTGTGGCAACTAAAATTTTAATAGTATTATCCTTAAAATTCTTTAAGGCTTTTGTTCTAGCACCTTGACTTTTATTCCCGTGAATTGCGGCAGCAGAAATTCCAGCTTTTACTAGTTTTTCAGTTAATTTATTAGCACCATGTTTTGTTCTTGTAAAGATTAAAACTTGGTTCCAATTTCCGTCTTTTATTAACTTAATAGTAAACGCTGTTTTTTTGCTTTTATCAACCTTATAAACCTTGTGTGTTACTTTTTTTGCTGTTGAATTTTGTGGAGCCGTTTCTACAGAAACAGGATTTCTTAAAATTCCTGAAGCTAACTTTTTGATATCATTAGAAAAAGTGGCAGAGAATAGTAAGTTCTGGCGCTTTGTAGGCATAAAGCTAATGATTTTGTTAATATCTCTAACAAAACCCATATCTAACATTCTATCTGCCTCGTCGAGAATTAAAACCTCAACACGCTTAAATGAAACTGCTTTTTGATCGTGTAAGTCCAATAACCTACCCGGAGTTGCTACCAAGATATCTACACCACTTCTTAAGGTTGCAATTTGAGGTTTTGCTTTTACACCACCAAAAACAACAGCAGATCTTATGTCTACATATTTACTGTATTCTCTAATATTATCATGTACTTGTGCGGCCAATTCTCTTGTTGGGGTTAAAACGAGTGCACGTAAAGGTCTATATTTTGAGTGCTTTGTTGCTACTAAATGCTGCAAAACAGGTAAAGTAAAACCTGCAGTTTTTCCTGTTCCTGTTTGTGCAGAAGCTAATATATCTTTTCCTTCTAAAATATGAGGAATTGCTTTTTGTTGAATTGGAGAAGGAACTGTGTATCCTTTTTCGTGAACTGCTTTCACTAAAGCATCCGATAAACCTAGGTCTTTAAATGACATTTATAATATTTAAGAAATTCTTTCTGTTCTGTATAGAAATGCAAATGTACATTGATTAATTGTTAAGAGTCTGTAATATGCACTTTATATTATTTCATGAAATTTACCATCAAAAAATAAGATGCCCTTCAGCATCTTTTAATTTTTTTAGTTCGCTTAAATTAACGATTTCTTCTTCCTCTTTTTCTTCCTCCCCTAATAACCCCAAGAATAAATAAAATAATAATAGCGCCAACAGCACCAATAATAATCTGATTTAGAATAGTATGGCCAACATTAATGGTCAATCCTAATTGAGCAAAAGCCCAACCTCCAATATAACTACCAGCAATACCTATGATAATATTTATGACTAAACCATAGCCATTGTTTTTCATAAGAGCATCAGCGATATATCCACAAATAGCACCAATAATTATTGTATATACGATTCCCATTTCCCCAAAAAATTTAATTGATTAATTATTGCTAATTTAGTGAAAAAAAATAAAATATTTTTTTTATCACTTAGGCCCATTAGAGAAGTATTCTAATCCTTTTGATAAACTTATTAATTCAATAAACAAAACATGAAAAAAATTATACAGTATTTACTTTTTTTATTCAGCGGTATTTTAATTGCGCAACAAACAGCTACAAGTGCTGTTTTAATTGAAAAGGCTCTTAAAGAGAAAGAAATTTTAGAAAAAACGTCTCTAGTAAAAAACGTCAACTTTACAAATATAGGTCCAACTATAATGAGTGGACGTGTTGCAGATATTGATGTAAACCCAAATAATACCATGGAATTTTATGTGGGTTATGCCTCTGGAGGCTTGTGGTATACAAAGAATAATGGAACAACTTTTACACCAGTTTTAGATAGTTCGGCAACACAAAACGTAGGAGATATCGCTATAGATTGGAGCTCCGGAACAATTTGGGTTGGTACTGGTGAAAAAAATTCTTCTCGCTCGTCTTATGCAGGAATAGGTGTTTTAAAATCTATAGATAAAGGTAAAACTTGGAACAATGTAGGTTTGTTAGATTCTCACCACATTAGTAGAATTCTTATTAATCCAAAAAATACAGATGAAGTAGTAATTGGAGTTATTGGTCATTTATATTCTTCGAATAAAGAAAGAGGAATTTTCAAAACTACGGATGGAGGAGAAACATGGACTAAAACTTTGTTTATTGATGAAAATACAGGTATAATTGACGTACAGCCCGCCCCAAATAACTTTGAGACTCTTTATGCTGCTTCTTGGGAAAGAAATCGTAAAGCATGGAATTTTCATGGAAATGGAAGCAAATCGGCCATTTATAAAAGTACAGATGCTGGAGATTCTTGGGTAAAAGTTTCAGATAAAAGTGGTTTTCCAATGGGAGATGGAGTTGGTAGAATTGGGTTGGCTGTTTTTAATGAAAATATTGTTTATGCTTTGCATGATAGCCAGTTTAGAAGAAAGGGAAATACAAACAAAAAACCTTCAAGTACTTTAACGAAAGAAGATTTTAAAACAATGTCTGTTGGAACATTCTTAAATCTTACAGATAAAAAGTTAAACTCATATTTAAAAAACAACGGATTTCAGGAAAAATACAGAGCAGAGAATGTAAAACAAATGGTGAGAGTTGGTTCTGTAAAGCCAATAGATTTAGCCAAATATTTAGAAGACGCAAATTCTTTGTTATTTGACACCCCTGTTGTTGGAGCAGAAGTTTTTAAAACTATAGATGGAGGAGCGTCTTGGAAAAAAACGCATGAAGATTATTTAGATGGTTTGTATTATTCTTATGGATATTATTTTGGTGAAATTAGAGTAGATCATCAAGATGAAAATGGAATTTATGTAATGGGAGTTCCAATTTTAAAATCGAAAAATGGAGGAAAAGCATTTAAATTAATTAGTAGAGAAAATGTACATTCAGATCATCAAGCTTTATGGGTAAACCCAAAGAAATCTGGACATATTTTAAATGGAAATGATGGAGGTTTAAACATGTCTTATGATGATGGGGACAGTTGGATAAAATTAAATAGTCCTGCTGTTGGACAATTTTATTCTGTGTATGCAGATAATCAGAAAAATTATAAGGTATATGGAGGATTGCAAGACAACGGTGTTTGGACAGCATCACATGATGCTAAAATCAACAAACGTTGGCATCAAACAGGCCAAAATCCCTATGAATCTATTATGGGAGGTGATGGAATGCAAGTGCAAGTAGATGATAGAAATCCAAATATTGTGTATACAGGATATCAATTTGGAAATTATTTTCGAATTGATAGAGCATCAGGAAAAAGAACATATATTCAGCCCAAACATTCCTTAGGAGAAGCCCCGTATAGATTTAATTGGCAAACACCCATTCATTTATCAAAACACAATCAAGATATTTTATATTTAGGAGGTAATAAATTACACAGAAGTTTAAATCAAGGAGATACTTGGGAAACTATTTCGGGAGATTTATCATCTGGCGGGAAAAAAGGGAATGTAGCCTATGGAACCTTAACTACTATTTCTGAAAGTCCGTTTCAATTTGGATTATTATATGCAGGCTCAGATGATGGATTAGTGCATATTTCTAAAAACGGTGGAGGTTCTTGGTCAAAGATTTCAAATTCATTTCCAAAAGATTTATGGGTTTCTAGAATTGCAGCCTCATCACATAAAAAAGAACGCGTTTATGTAAGTTTAAACGGTTACAGATTTGATGATTTTACACCATATATTTTTATGTCTGATGATTTTGGACAAACTTGGAAAAATATTGGAAATGCAATTCCAATAGCTTCAGTAAATGTAATTAAGGAAGACCCTGTAAACAAAAACATGTTGTATGTTGGCACAGATAATGGGCTGTATGTTTCTTTTAATAAAGGAAATTCTTGGGAAGTTTTTTCAAGGAATTTACCGAATGTGGCTGTGCATGATTTAGTGATTCAGCCTACAGCAAAACATTTAATTATTGGCACTCATGGACGAAGTTTATACAAAGCAAACATTGCTCCTTTACAATTGCTTACGGATGATTTAGCCGAAAAATCAGCACATTTTTTTGCAATTAATTCGATAAGAAAAAGCAACAATTGGGGAAGCTCTAGAGGTAACTGGTCTCCTCCGAATATTCCCGAAATAAATATTTCTTTCTACTCAAATGAAACGAAAAAAGTTATTGTTGATGTTTTTTCTAACAATATAAAAGTAAATTCAATCTCTGTGGACGCAGATAAAGGTTTTAATGAAGTTTTATATGATGTTTCTTTCTCTAAAAAAGGTAGAAAAGCTTTTGTTAGTAAATACAAAGAGAGTACTTTAAAAAATGCTAAAAACGGAAAGTATTATTTGCCAAAAGGAGTATATACTGTAAAACTGGAATCAGCTACAGGAAGGTTTGAGATATATTAGATTTTTAATCGCTCTATACTTCTAAAGTATTAAAACCTATAGCCTATTCCGGTGTGTATGCCTATTACAAAAGGTGCTGTTTTGTCGCTATATCTATTATAAGTTTGGTAATGTTTTTTAAACATTATAGCCGTATTAAAAACAAATCGTCTAGATAAATTATAATCAATATCTAATCCGATATTAAAACTAACACTGTAAGTTGATAAATTATTTGCTGTCGCAATTTTTTTAGTAAATAAATCTGTTTTTGCAAGAATTTCGTTTTTGTTTAAGTATAATAAACTTAAACCCCCAATAAAATTAGTTCTGAATTTTGATTTGTTATAGAGTCTGTATTTAATTTCAATTGGCAATTCTAAGTATCCAATTGTTTGGATTAAATCTGATTTTTGAGCCTCAGGTTCACCAGGGAGGTTTCGGTTGTTGTTTGAAAACCTAATAAGAACGTCAGGATCATAATTTACATTTAATAAACTATTATTTCCTTTAATTCCCTTAAGAAATAATTCCTTTGTAATGAAGCTAAGCTCTTTTGATATAATTCCTGTTTGTAAATAAACCTTATCTGATAGTTTAAATCCAATTTTATATCCAAACAATTTTGAAATTAAGCCAGATGATGGATTATCATCAAAACGACTATCGATCACTGAGCTGTTTTTTGTAAATCGACCTGAATTTGAAAAGCCAAAAACTGGTGTAATAATCCATTTTTTTTCATTTTTAACAGGTAACGAATCTTTTTTACGCTTTTGTGCTAAAGAATCAATTTTATTTATTTTTTTCTTAACCGAAATACTTTTTTTATCTTTTTGAAAACTATCATCTTTTAGAATTTCTTCTGTTTTATTGTAATCATATGCTTTTTTATGGCGATTAGCTTCTAATTTATTATTATCCTTTGTTTTTATTGTTTTATAGTTTTGGCTATTTGATAATTCAGATCTCTTTTCCACTGAAATATTTGAAACTGAGGAAAATATTTTCTTGGTTTTTTTATTTTTTAAGTCTGTTCCTAAGTTGCTTTTCTTTTTAGTTTTAACTTGTTCATCCTTCAATTCTTTTAAATTTGTGTTCTTGTGAAAATTTATTGGTAACTCTTTTTTAGGAGGATAAAATACTAATATAGAAATTATTAATATTACAAAACTGATTCCAAAAACTGACCAAAAAATACGCACTCGTCTTCTTTTTCTTAACTTAGTCTCAATAGCAATCCAAACTTCAGAAGGTAGATTAACTTCAGAAGTTTGTATTTTTTTTTGGAATAATTTGTCTAAGCTAATCTGCATAATTTATTTATTTCAGATTCATCATTTATTTTTTTTTGTAATATTTTTCGCGCTCTATAAAGATTAGATTTTGATGTACCTATAGATATTTTGAGTAGCTCAGAAATTTCTTGATGAGAATATCCATCTAAAACATATAGGTTAAAAACTATTTGATATTTAGGAGGCAGTTCTTTAATTAAAGATAATAGATAATCAAGATTTATATTTTTTTCATCAATATTTACAAAGACATCTTCTTCAGGTATTTGAAAATTTTCTATTGAGTCAAATTGCAATATAGATTGATTTCTGAATTTTTGAAGAGCTACATTTACAGTAACTCTTTTTAACCATCCTTCAAAAGAACCTTTGTTTTTAAATTTTGAAATATCTTTAAATATCATTATAAAACTATCTTGCAGTGTGTCTTGTGCATCTTGCTGATTTTTAGAATATTTTAGGCATACTCTGAAGAGTTTATCAGCAAACAAGCTATAAATTTTGGTTTGTGCACTTAAATTTTGACGGCAACATTTTTGTATGAGAACTTCTATATCTATAACTGATTTTTATTAAGATTAATAAGTGGTTTACTTAATTTAGTATCAATTATTTGAAATAAATAGAAGTTCTCTTCAAAAAAAATACAACTCTCTTTCATGTGTTGTTTTGTGCATATTTATTTTAAACTTGCTGTTAGAATTGACCATTCAGATTGTACATTTTGGCCATTACCTGGACTGCCAAATAAAATATTTATTTTATCGTCTTTCACCATCATTTGATGAATGGCTTTTAGGCCTCCTTCGGAATCTAAATTAGTTTCAATTTCTTTAAAAATATTTGTACTAGGGTCAAATGTACCAATAAAAGAAGTTTTATCATCCGCATAAAGCCCTTTATGTCCAGCTATTAATATGATCTCTCCATATTTATGAACATAAGTAACATCTGCTGCTACGGTCATACTAAGTTCTTCATAATTTAATGAATTATCTAAAGGATAAATATAAATTTTATTTGTTGCCTGAAAATCTTCATACAAAGCACCTCCAAAGACATATATTTTTTCATTTACTACTGCAGCACTGGCTCCAATCATAGTTTCAGGAGTGTCAATAATTTGTTCAAATAGTTCTTCAGAATTAATATTTAGTTTGTAAATTTTTTTATTTTCTTTCGTTGAGGTATCAGGTCGATACCCTCCTATTATGTAGGTGTTTCCATTGTCCGTTGCAATTCCGAACTTACTTAGAGTGAAATATGGGTTTTTTGCATCTATACCAAAGTAACTTCTACTTGAAGGTTCATCAACGATGTTTAAGTCGTAGGTTTTTAATTCGGTGCCGCCAATTGATACAAGTTGATTGTTACTAATGGTTAATTGTTTTGTAATAAATCCACCAGGAGAGGTGTTTTTTCTAGTTAGTTGATTTGTGTCTAGGTTTAATTTAAAAATCTCTTCTTCAGTTGTATTCCCTGAGGACTCATTTTCTCTACATGAAATATATAAGCTATTTTCTGATGTTGAACTCGTCATTCCAATATGAGGTCCTCCTAAAAGATTTGCCTCAAAAGTGTAGGCCTCTTCAAATGAAAGATTTGTTATTGGGTTTGGGTCTTCAATTATAGGGTTTGTTGTCTCATTTATAGCATTGGATTCGCAGTTGTAAAAAGATATTGAGGCAATTAATAATATTAGGGGTAAGATTATTTTTTTCATTTTAAACTATTTTTTTGATAATTATATGTATTAGGTGCAAATACTTTTAAAAGGTTGCGTTAAGATTTTATTTTTTTACTTTTGTTTTGAAACATGTAATTAGTAGAATAATTAATTTTTAACTGGATGAAAAATTTCAATAGCGCTTTTGGTCTTATTTTAATGCCATCTTACTTCAGGATTTTCATTAAATATTTTATCTATCTTGAATCAAGAGAATTTTAACGAAAAATCTTATTTTAAATACGTGAAAAAATATTTCTTTTTTATTTTTTATTTAAGTGTAATTTCAACAAACGCTCAAACCAATTTTAAAAGTTTTTTTGACCTTTCACGGCCAAAAAAAACTTGGGTTTTGTTTCATCCTTTTAAAGCAATAAAATCATTAGAAATTTCGAAAGAAGCCAAACGGATCGCAGATTCAATTAAAAAAACTAATTTGTTAGATGGGGATGCTTCTGGGGGTCAGGTAGATGCTTTTAGACATGCCTATTGGATGGCTCGCTTAAGACAAGAGATTGGTGAAAAAGCAGCTCGATCTCTTGGGAAATCTCATGAAAAAGAAAACTATTTATCATATAAAAAAAGTAAATTAGAAGACGGAATTGTACCTGACAAAAAATCTTCAGAGATGGATTTATGGAATAATAATGAAGGCTTAAAATTGATTTCTAGAGGGAGCAAGGTTTCCAAAAAAGGACTAATTTATAGAGTAATAAATGCTATCCATCAAGGTAAAATGAAAATTATAAAAAAGGATAAAAAAGGTCGTTTTTTAACATTTGAAGGAAAGCTTATTTCTGAAGAATATTTAATTGGAGTATGGGATAATGATAAATGTTTGGTAAAATCTAATTCCAGAAATTAACCCAAACTTTTTTTAAAAACCCTTTTTTTTTAAAATGGTCTTATTTATTATTTAAAATTATTCTAAATATTTGCGAAAACGATATAAAATCTTTGTATCGAGACCTCTTTAACCGTATTTTTGTGGTTACAATTTTAACTAAATTATACAATGGGCGGATTTTTTAAATCTTCAATTGGAAGAAAAGTGGCAATGGCGCTCTCAGCGTTTTTCTTAATGTTCTTCTTACTTCAGCATTTAGCAATAAATATTTTATCAGTAATTAGTCCAGAGACTTTTAACGAAGTATCTCATTTTATGGGAACAAATCCATTAGTGCAGTTTGCATTGCAACCTGTCTTAATCTTTGCAGTTGTTTTTCACTTTGTTATGGGGTTTATCCTAGAACTAAAAAACAGAAAAGCGAATGGTGTAAATTATGCGAAAAATAACGGAGCTGCAAATTCAACTTGGATTAGTAGAAACATGATTTGGAGTGGACTGGCAATTTTAGCTTTTGTTCTATTGCACTTTATTGATTTTTGGTTTCCAGAAATTAACACAAAATTCATTCAAGGCGATTGGTCGGGAATGATGGAAGGCTTAGAAGGTTTGCGTTATCATGAAGAATTAGTGCACAAGTTTGTAGATCCAATTAGAGTTGCTGCGTATGTGGTTGCATTTGTATTTTTAGGATTGCATTTAGCACACGGTTTTACATCCGCATTTCAGTCAATGGGTGGCACAGCAGGAAGAAAGAAAACATTACAAACTATTGGTAAAGCATATTCAATTATAGTTCCTTTAGGATTTATTTTTATTGCATTATTTCATCACCTTAACCATTAATCTTATAAAGTTATGGCTTTAGATTCAAAAGTACCTCAAGGTCCAATTAAAGATAAATGGACAGATTATAAAAATAAAATAGATTTGGTAAATCCTGCAAATAAGCGTCATATAGATGTTATTGTTGTTGGTACAGGTTTGGCAGGTGGTTCTGCTGCTGCTACATTAGCAGAGTTGGGCTATAATGTAAAAGCATTTGCTTACCAAGATTCTCCAAGAAGAGCCCATTCAATAGCCGCTCAAGGAGGAATCAACGCGGCAAAAAATTATCAGGGAGACGGAGATTCTACGTATCGTTTATTTTATGATACCGTAAAAGGAGGAGATTATCGTTCGCGTGAAGCAAACGTTTATAGATTAGCCGAAGTTTCTGCAAATATTATAGATCAATGTGTGGCACAAGGAGTTCCTTTTGCTCGCGATTATGGTGGTTTGTTAGACAATCGTTCTTTTGGAGGTGTTTTAGTTTCTAGAACTTTTTATGCGAAAGGACAAACAGGGCAGCAACTATTATTAGGAGCCTATTCTGCAATGAATAGACAAATTGCTCGTGGTAAAATAGAAATGTTTAACAGGCATGAAATGTTAGATGTTGTTATTGTTGATGGAAAAGCTAGGGGGATTATTGCAAGAAACTTAGTTACAGGAGAAATAGAGCGTCATTCAGCACATGCAGTTGTAATTGCTTCAGGAGGATATGGAAATGTATACTTCTTGTCTACCAATGCAATGGGATCTAATGTAACTGCTGGTTGGAAAGTACATAAAAAAGGAGCTTATTTTGCAAATCCTTGTTACACACAAATTCATCCAACTTGTATTCCACGATCGGGAGACTATCAGTCTAAATTAACTTTGATGTCTGAGTCTTTAAGAAATGATGGTAGAATTTGGGTTCCAAAGAATTTAGAGGATGTAAAAGCAATTAAAGAAGGAAGTAAGCGACCTACTGAATTAACAGAAGAGCAAAGAGATTATTTCTTAGAAAGACGCTATCCTGCATTTGGAAATTTAGTGCCACGTGATGTAGCATCAAGAGCAGCAAAAGAACGTTGTGATGCAGGTTACGGGGTAAATGCAACTGGTGAAGCTGTATATTTAGATTTTTCAGCATCTTTTGAACGTTACGGAAAAGAGCAAGCGAAGATTCAAAATATATCAAATCCATCTGAAGCTAAAATCAAAGAATTAGGGCAAGGAATTGTGAAGGCTAAATATGGAAACTTATTTCAGATGTATGAGAAAATCATTGATGAAAATCCATATGAAACTCCAATGATGATTTATCCAGCAGTTCACTATACTATGGGAGGTGTTTGGGTTGATTACAACTTAATGACTACAATTCCCGGATGTTACTGTATTGGTGAAGCAAATTTTTCTGATCACGGGGCAAATAGATTAGGAGCATCTGCACTGATGCAAGGTTTAGCAGATGGTTATTTTGTATTGCCGTATACTATTGGAGATTATTTATCGGATGATATAAGGACAGGAAAAATATCAACACAAACCCCAGAATTTGAAGCTGCAGAAAAAGACGTTACCGACAGAATAGCATTCTTTATCAATAATAAAGGAACTCGCTCTGTAGATTATTACCATAAAATATTAGGAAAAATTATGTGGGATAAGTGTGGAATGTCGAGAAACGAGGCAGGCTTAAAAGAAGCTATTGAAGAAATTTCTGCATTAAGAAAAGACTTTTGGCAAAATGTAAATGTTCCTGGAACAGAAACAGAGTATAATGAGCAATTAGCAAAAGCAGGTAGAGTTGCAGATTTCCTTGAGTTAGGGGAATTGTTTGCAAAAGATGCTTTAGTAAGAGAAGAATCAGCTGGAGGACATTTTAGAGAAGAACATCAAACAGAAGACGGAGAAGCAAAGAGAATTAAAGAGTTCCAATTTGTCTCTGCTTGGGAATACAAAGGAGAACCAAAAGACGCAGTTTTACATAAAGAGGAGTTGGTTTACGAGAACATAGAAGTTAAAGAAAGAAGTTATAAATAAGATAGACATTATGAATTTAACACTAAAAATTTGGAGACAGAAAGACTCAAGTTCAAAGGGTCAGATGGTAGACTACAAAGTTACTGAGATTTCAGAACATATGTCCTTTTTAGAAATGATGGATGTTCTAAATGAACAGTTAGTAAACTCTGGAGAACAGCCAGTAGCTTTCGATCACGATTGTAGAGAAGGAATCTGTGGAATGTGCTCTATGTATATTAATGGTGAAGCACATGGACCGGATAGGGGTATAACAACTTGTCAATTACACATGAGAATGTTTAAAGACGGAGATACAATTACTATAGAACCTTTTAGAGCTGCAGCATTCCCTGTAATAAAAGATTTGGTTGTAGACAGAACCGCTTTTGATAGAATTCAGCATGCTGGTGGATATATTTCTGTGAATACATCTGGAAATACACAAGACGCAAATTCAATTCCGATTTCTAAACACGCAGCAGACGAAGCTATGGATGCAGCAACTTGCATAGGTTGTGGGGCTTGTGTAGCAACATGTAAGAATAGCTCTGCAATGCTATTTGTGGGCGCAAAAGTATCTCAGTATGCTTTATTACCACAAGGACAAGTAGAGGCTTCAGATCGTGTGCAGAACATGGTTGCGCAAATGGATTTAGAAGGTTTTGGAAACTGTACAAATACAGGCGCTTGTGAGGTTGAATGTCCTAAGGGAATTTCTTTAGACAACATTGCAAGAATGAACAGAGAGTTAATGAAAGCTTCTATTTAATTGTTGCTCAGCATTGTGAGTTTTTACGAAGCAATCTCATAAAGGTAAACAGATAACGTTTATAATTATAAAATAAATCCCAAAACTATTTTTTAGTTTTGGGATTTATTATTTGATGCTAATCTTATAAAAAAATAAATAGTGTTTGGTCTTCTAAAATTATATTATAGAACCTGATTAAAACCCCTTTTAAACAAAGTAACTTTTTAGTAATAACTCTTTTTTATTTCCTGCCAAAATCTGCAGGAATTTCTCCCCAAGCTTTGGTTTCCCATTTCAAAATTGGGTTGTTATAGGTGTTTTCTTCCAACCATTTTTCAGCTCTTTTTATAAGGTCTAATAAATCTTTGTTAGAAGCATCAAAAACAAGATTAGTTCTACATTGTTTCTTTTTTACCCAACTCATGGCAATTCTAGAATCAGAATAAATAGGAATGTTTGCTTTGTTTTTACTTTTTAATAAAGCAATTCCGTGTACTAAAGCTAAAAATTCACCAATGTTATTCGTCCCTTTTTTAAAAGGCCCTTTTATGAAAAGTTGTTTTTTGTTATGGGTAAGAACCCCTCTATACTCCATTTTTCCTGGATTCCCAGAACAAGCAGCATCTACAGAAATGCTTTCTAGAATAGGATTTCCAAATTTTGCTTTTTCAAAGGAGGATAAAGATGGTTTTTTAGTGTTTTTGCCTTTATAGTCTTCGTAGTTTTTAGCAAAAGCAGTTTCAGCTTCATCTAAATTGGCAAAAGATTTGTATAGTGCGCCTTCAAAACCATCAATTTGCTTTTTGCAGACACCCCAAGAAGAAAAAATGCCTTTTTTTCTTCCATTCCAAACGACATAAAACTTTTTTTTACTCATTTATATTTAAAATTACGTCTTCTATTATTTTTGGGAAGAAACGTTGTTCTAAGATATGGATTTTTTCGGCAATAATTTCAGGAGTATCTTCTTCTAAAAGAGTAGTTTTTGCCTGAAAAATGATAGCACCCTCATCATAATTTTCATTTACATAGTGAATTGTGATGCCTGTTTCTGTTTCTTTATTTTCCTTTACAGCTCTGTGAATGTTTATTCCGTACATCCCTTTTCCACCATACTTTGGCAATAAAGCAGGATGAATATTAATGATTTTATTAGGGAAAGCGGCCACAATATTTTCAGGAATCTTCCATAAAAAACCAGCTAAAACAATATAGTCTGCGGTTTCTTTTAAAAGATTTAAGATAGTGTCTTTTTTTAAAAAATCATTTTTATTAAAACATAAGCAACTAATTTTTAACAACTTACATCTATCAATAACTTTTGCGTGCTCATTGTTACAAAGTACTTGAGTAACTTTAGCAGTTTTGTTTTGATTAAAAAATCGGATAATATTTTCTGCGTTCGTTCCAGAACCAGAAGCAAAAATAACGATACGCTTCATTTCTATAAATCTAGACTACAAAAAAAGGAATAATTATTAACAAACCGATCTTTTTAAAAGGAGATTAAAGATTTTATTTATCTTTTAGTATCATTTTTCGAGCAAAAGTTAGTTAGAATTAATAAGATTCGTATTTTTGCCCCGATTTAAATTTTAAAAAACAGAAAATTATGTCAGACATTGCATCAAGAGTAAAAGCTATTATCGTAGACAAATTAGGAGTAGACGACAATGAAGTAACAACAGAAGCTAGCTTCACAAACGATTTAGGAGCAGATTCTTTAGATACTGTTGAGTTAATTATGGAATTCGAAAAAGAATTCGATATTCAAATTCCAGACGACCAAGCTGAGAACATCGGTACCGTTGGTCAGGCAGTTAGCTATATTGAAGAAGCAAAAAAGTAATTTATATGCAGTTAAAACGAGTTGTAGTCACTGGGCTTGGCGCATTAACGCCAATTGGTAATAATATTGAAGAATATTGGAATGCATTAACTAACGGAGTTAGTGGTGCTGCTCCTATCACTTACTTTGATGCTGCCAAGTTCAAAACTCGTTTTGCATGTGAATTAAAAAACTTTAACGTGAACGACTTTATCAATAGAAAAGACGCACGTAAAATGGATAGATTTACGCAATATGCAATGGTAGCCTCAGATGAAGCAATTGCAGATTCAAATCTAGACCTAGAAAAGATTAACAAATTACGCGTTGGTGTAATTTGGGGAGCAGGAATTGGAGGCTTAGAAACTTTTCAAAATGAAGCTTTAAATTTTGGAGCTGGAGATGGTACTCCAAGGTTCAATCCGTTCTTTATCCCAAAAATGATTGCAGACATCGCTCCAGGAAATATTTCCATTAAGAATGGATTTATGGGGCCAAATTATACAACAGTTTCTGCATGTGCATCTTCAGCGAATGCTATGATAGATGCTTTAAACTATATCCGCTTAGGTACTTGTGATATTATAGTAACGGGTGGCTCTGAAGCCGCTGTTGCAATCGCGGGTGTTGGTGGTTTTAATGCCATGCACGCCTTATCAACAAGAAATGAAACCCCAGAGACAGCTTCTAGACCTTTTGATGGTGAAAGAGATGGTTTTGTATTGGGTGAAGGAGCAGGCGCTATTGTACTTGAAGAATATGAGCACGCGAAAGCGAGGGGAGCAAAAATTTATGCTGAGGTTATCGGTGGAGGAATGTCTTCTGATGCATATCATATGACAGCGCCACATCCAGAAGGAGTTGGAGTTATCGCAGTAATGAAAAATTGCCTAGAAAATTCAGGAATTAAACCAGAAGATGTAGACCATATTAATACACACGGGACTTCTACACCTTTAGGAGATGTTGCAGAATTAAAAGCCATCTCTCAAGTTTTTGGCAGTCATGCAAAAACCATAAATATTAATTCTACAAAATCTATGACAGGGCACTTATTGGGCGCTGCAGGGGCTATAGAGTCTATTGCTGTTATTTTAGCAATGAAACATGGTATCGTACCACCAACTATAAATCATACGAAAGTAGACGAAAACATTAATCCAGAATTAAACCTTACGCTAAATAAACCTCAGAAAAGAGATATTAAAATAGCAATGAGCAATACATTTGGTTTTGGAGGTCATAATGCTTGTGTTGCCTTTAAGAAATTAGAGGAATAACCGATGAATTTTATTCGTAAAATAGTTAAATCCCATTCTCAAGAGGATCAACAATTATTTATAGAATTAAAAAAAGTACTCAATTTTTCCCCAAAAAATATCAATAAATATAAAAAAGCATTTACGCATAGATCTGTGCAAATGTTGGATAAAAAAGGGATTCCTATTAATTACGAACGATTAGAGTTTTTAGGCGACTCTATTTTAGGATCTGTTATTGCTTCCTACTTGTATAAAAAAGTTCCAACGGGATCAGAGGGATACCTTACTCAAATGCGTTCTAAAATAGTTAGTAGAAAGCATTTAAACGAGTTAGGCAAAGATTTAAACTTAATTCGTTTTGTAAAAAGTAATATAGATCAATCAAACGTTGGAGATAATATTCATGGCAATATTTTCGAAGCTTTAATAGGTGCTATTTATTTAGACAGAGGGTATAATTTTTGTCAGAAATTTATACACGAACATGTAATTGTGCCTTATGTTGATATCGAAAAACTAGAAGGTAAAATAACTAGTTACAAAGGTTTGATTATAGAATGGTGTCAAAAAAAGAAGAAGAAATATAAATTTGATACTTATGAGGATTCTGGAAATGAGTCCATCAAACACTTCAGCGTTAAGTTAAGTATAAATGGAGAGCAAGTTGCTAAAGGAAGAGCAACCTCTAAAAAAAAGGCTGAAGAACAAGCTTCTAAAAGAGTCTACTATGCTTTTCAAAGTGAAATTTCTTTAGGTTAAGTACGATAACGTTTTCGTTAAAATCCCAGAAAAACTCATAAACAATTAGTAAATTAGCATCTTGAAGATGAATTAAAACTAGTTATTAATTATGCAAATTCACTCATTAGGTTTAGAAGATTTCTGTGAGGATGAATGCTCATTAATTGGTATTCATACAGCATTAGAAGATTTCAAATTAGCCTATTTGTTGAATAAAAATTTAGGTACGAGTTTTTATAAATCTAGAGAAGATTTAAATTTTGAAAATCAGCAAAAAAAAGCATCCTTTTCAATTTTTAATTATGCCAGTACAAAGTACGATTTTGATTGGTTCTTAATTGCAAACAGCTCTAAAAGAGAAAATCAAACAGAATTGAATGAACTTCTACTAACATCAGAAACAAAGACATATTTAATACCTGAAAAGAAAAAAGTAGATTTCTTTATAAAGATTTCGGGAGATTTAGCGTATAGTTTTGTTTTGGAAACCGTAGGTAAAATAAAAAAAATAGATCAAGTAATCACTTCTTATTCAATAGATAAGAATACATTAAAGTCTAAAGACTTTTTAATATTTTAAAAAAAACATGTTACACAATAAAAAAACAAAAATAGTTGCCACTTTAGGACCAGCAACAGATACAAAAGAAATTTTAACAGAATTAGCTAGAAATGGTGTAAATGTTTTTCGAATTAACTTTTCTCATGCAGATTATGAAGACGTAAAAAGAAAAGTAAAAATTATTAGAGAAATAAATGCTGAAAATGATTTTAATATTGCAATTCTTGGGGATTTACAAGGTCCAAAATTGCGTGTTGGAGTTATGGAAGAAGAGGTTGTTTTAGAAGATGGCGATACTTTTACATTCACTACAGAAAAATGTATTGGAACCAAAGAGAAGGCTTTTATGACGTATCAACGCTTTCCGAAAGACGTAAAAGTTGGAGAACATATTTTAGTTGACGATGGTAAGTTAATGTTTGAAGTTATGTCAACTAACAAAGAAACAGAAGTTATTGTTAAAGTAATTGTTGGTGGCGCTTTGAAGTCTAAAAAAGGTGTAAACTTACCAAATACAGCTATTTCTTTACCTGCATTAACAGAGAAAGATATGGCAGATGCAGTTTTTGCAATTGAACAGCACGTAGACTGGATGGCATTATCTTTTGTTAGAACTCCTGAGGATTTAAGAATGTTGCGTGATTTAATTGCACAGCACTCTGAATATAGAATTCCTATCATTGCTAAAATAGAGAAACCAGAAGCGGTTGCAAATATAGATTCATTAATTCCTTATTGTGATGGATTAATGGTTGCTCGTGGAGATTTAGGTGTAGAAATACCAATGCAAGATGTTCCTTTAATTCAAAAGAAATTAGTTAGAAGAGCAAAAAGAGCAAGAATTCCTGTAATTATTGCGACTCAAATGATGGAAACAATGATAGATAACCCTGTGCCAACAAGAGCAGAGGTTAATGATGTTGCTAATTCTATTATGGATGGTGCGGACGCTGTAATGCTTTCTGGAGAAACTTCTGTAGGTAAACACCCAATAAAAGTAATTCAAAAAATGTCTGAAATCATTAAAAGTGTAGAAAACTCTAGAATGATTAAAGTACCACATGAAGCTCCTCATATTAGAACGAATAGATTTGTTACAAAATCTATCTGTCATCATGCAGCTTTAATGGCAAATAATACAGATGCAGCAGCAATATCAACATTAACAAATAGTGGTTATACCGCATTTCAAATTTCTGCTTGGAGACCAAGAACACCTGTGTTAGCTTTTTCAACAGATAAAAGAATTTTAGGAAAATTAAGTCTTCTTTGGGGTGTAAAAGCATACTACTATAATAAAAACCTAACAACAGATGATACGGTAGTAGATATTAATAATATTGCAAAAGAAAAAGGTTTTGTAAAACCTGGTGATTTAATTATCAACCTTGCATCAATGCCTGCTGAGGCTAGAGGAATGGTAAACACCTTACGTGTTTCTGAAATTGAATAAAAGGGTCTTTCATCTTTATAAAAAAAGCGTTCTAAATATTTAGAACGCTTTTTTTGTGGAATATAAATTAACGATTAAATTTTTAACTTTTTACTGATGATTATTGCATCATTCGTAACAAAGGGCATAGGCATCATTTCTTCTGATCTTGGGTTTATAGAAAAGTTCTGATTCTCTAATAAATCATAAGATATTTCGTTTAGAATTATATTTAATTCGTCGTCTTTATATATACTAAAAGAAATTGTTACACTTTTATCAGAATTTGCCATATAATAGATTAAAAAAGTCCCTTTTTCTACAGTATATTTTTTTCCATTATTTACAAGAGCATCATTTACTTTAAATTGATTTAAAGTTAGTTTGTTGTCTGTAATGAATTCAAATTTGTTTATTTTTCTATTGGGTACTATTTCTAATTCTAACAAGCGTTTATTCCCTATAATAGTATCAAAATCTATATTGATAGTTGATGAAGGAATATCTTTGTAATCTGTTTTTTTATGATAGGCAAAACGTGTGTTGTATTTGCTTTTGGTTTCAGCACTATTAATACCTCCTTTAATAGCACTTTTATCAAAAATTTGCTTTGTATACTTATCTAAAGTTGTGTCATATGTGCCAAAATACGCAGTTTTATTATCAGAATTTTGAATGTAAACAATACTATTTGGTTTTTTGTTATCTGTAGAAAACCCACTATTATAAGTTGCTATAGCAAAGAAAATAATGGTTAGAAGGCTACTTAATTTTAGCATCCAAGAAGCTTTTTTCTGATTAAAAGTAAAGATCATCAACCCAAAAACTAAAGCAATCAAAACACCACTTATAAATACATTTTTTAACGCTAAACCTACAGGAAACATTTTTACTAATGGAGCAAAAATATAGATTGTTGGTATAGATAATAGGGTAAATAAAATACGTTTTGAGCGTTCTTCGATATTCATAAAAATAGCAATCATCAAAATCAATAAAGCACAAAAAACAGGAATGATAAAAAAGCCTGCTCCTTTTAAATAAGAGCTGATGAAAAAGTTAATTACCAACCAAATAAAAATGGGCGCTATTAATAAATTTGCTGTTTTTTCTTCTTGAGAAAAATATTTATAAATTTTTAGTAAAATTGAAAGATTTAAGAAAACAAAAGCGATGATATAAAGATATCCATTATAAGTAAAACCGTGCAAAATGTCATTGTATTGGGGGTGAAGGAGAAGGATTAATTTCCATAATCCAAAAGAAACTAAACCACATAATATTATGGATGTTAAAAATGGAAGAAAACCTTTTAAAACATTTTTTAAAGAGATTTTGTTGAGTGAAAACCCAAAGAAAATTAAAATCATAAATAATATGATGGCAATAATCAATAAGGGAGTTACCCAAGAAAAAGAATACGTAAGTAGTTTTGAAAAAGGAAAATTTAGATAGACAAAATCTTCTTTAGAATCTAGATTTTCTAAATCAGAAAAAGCAAAATAATTTAAAGTGGTAGTTAAATAATCTGCTTGTTGCAAAAGCGTTTCTCTGTCTAAGCGTTCATAAGAATCTTGTGCTGTATGATAGTCAAAATGATCGCCGATAAAAGCAAAATTGAAACCATTTATATTTCCGCTTTCTCTAAAAACGGTTAAATCAGTATCATTCGGTAGCTTTTTATAGATGCTATACATTAAAGAATTTGCTGCCGGAAAGTTTGGCTTTGCAGCTAAAAACTCTGAAAGTAGTTTACTGTTTTTCCCATTAGTTTCCATTAACATATAACTTGGACCACCACTGCCTCTAGCTTCAAAATTTAAAACCAAGCCAATTTCTTTTGCCCAGGGATGAAGATCAACAAAAGCTTGAGCACCTAATAAACCCAATTCTTCAGCATCAGAAATTAGAATAATAATATCGTTTTTTGGTGTTTTATTTTTTGATAAGAATGCTCTTACTCCTTCTAAAATAGTTGCAACACCAGAGCCAGCATCACTTGCACCTAAAGAAGAATGCGGATTAGAATCATAATGAGAAAGTAGCATTAAAGCTTTTCCGTTTTCTGAGCCTTTTATTTTTGCAATAATATTTTGTACGGTTGTAGCAGCAAACCATTTTTTATTTACCGCAGTTTGAACTTGAATTTCTGTTTCTAAGCCCATTTTATTCAGTTCTTCAGCTATATATTTTTGAACATTTTTATGCTCTTTAGAGCCTACGTAATGTTGTTTTAAGCTAATGTTTTTTACATGCTCAAGCGCATTGATAGTAGAAAAACCTTCTTTAGTTAAAGATTTTTCTTTTTGTAATGAAGGTTTTAAATCAGAAAAACTCCAAGAGATAACACCTAAAATTATGAGTACCGATAAGACAGAAGATATTTTTTTCATTTGAACTAAAAGTTTTTATAAATGTATGAAATAAAAAAACTTAATTTAAATTGTTGTTTGAAAGAGAAAATACTGTAAATTTAAAAACAACTTAAAAATATTGAAGTATGGGGATTAAAAGCTTTCAAGGAAAAAGAGACGAATCTCAAGGGAAAAATGAAGAACAAATTTTAGTTTCTGATTATATGACAAAAAAACTCATCACCTTTAAAGCTGATGATTCATTAGACCATGTTATAAACTTATTAATTAAACATAAGATTTCAGGAGGACCAGTTGTTAATGATAAAAACGATTTAATTGGTATTATTTCTGAAACAGATTGTATTAAACACATTTCTGAAAGTAAGTACTATAACATGCCTTCTGACACGAATAATACTGTTGGAAAATATATGGTTACAGATGTGGATACAATTGATCAAAACATGAATATTTTTGATGCTGCTTTTAAATTTATAAGCTCACGCAGAAGAAGGTTTCCTGTTGTAAAAAATGGAAAGTTGATAGGTCAATTAAGTCAGAAAGATGTCTTAAAAGCTGCGATTAAAGTAAAAGGGAATACTTGGAATAGTTAACGTATTTTTTAGATTTTAACTTTGGTAAATGTATTATGATTAATTTTCATAAAATCTAAATTAGCGTTCTTTTTTTATCAATAAAAATAGTTCGTTTTCTAAAGGCAAATATCCTTCATCATAGATATAGAAATAAGTGTTTCCTGTTTTGGTTTTATAGATAGAAGTAAAAAAATTAAAGTCGAAACCTTTATCATATAATTTGGTTCTTGTTACTTTTGTTTTGCCTGAAATATTTAATTCTGATAAGATTTTATAATTTTTTCTGAGGCGATTATTAATATTTCTGATAAGGTTTTTACTGTCTTTGTTTACCCGATTGTTATACGCATTTCTGCAATAATCAGAACAGAATTTCTTATCTACTCTACCTTTTAATACTTCTTCGCATTCTAAACACTTTTTATCCTCCATTAGATAAATATACAATAAATTATCCGTTTACAAACGACTACAAGTAATTACAACCGAAAGTAATTGTTTTTTAACCGAATAAAATTTTTGTTGTGTCGCAACTTTGCAGAGTCAAAACGAATTGACAAATACTAATAATAATTTAAAAACTTATCTTATGAGTACGTTAAGAAACAAAGTACAGTTAATTGGAAACTTAGGAAACAGTCCAGAAATCATCACTTTAGACAGTGGAAAAAAATTAGCAAAGTTTTCTATTGCTACAAATGAAAGTTATAAAAATTCTCAAGGAGAAAAAGTAACGGATACACAGTGGCATAATATTATTGCCTGGAATAAAACAGCGGATATTATAGAAAAATACTTAGAAAAAGGAAATGAAGTTGCTATTGAAGGAAAACTTACTTCTAGAAGTTATGAGACTAAAGAAGGAGAAAAAAGATATGTAACAGAAGTTGTTTGCAACGAGTTACTGATGCTCGGAAATAAGTAAGATCGCAGAAACCATGCGAAGGCTAGCTTATTTTTATTTAAAAGCTGTTTTGAAGATTCTAAAGATGAAAAAATAATTATCAGATCATATTTGAGCTTTGGATAATTTAAACTTTTCTTTTTCGGATTAAGATATGATTTAAATTTTAACTAAGAAAAAGCGGTTTTTAAAAATACACTCAAAAAGGACACTAATTTAGTGTCCTTTTTTTTACGTTTTTAATAACCCAATTTTAAAAGGGCCTAAATGATAAATATCATAGTAAAAAGAATTTAATTCAAATAGATTTACGAGATAAAACCTAAAAGTCATGAAAAATTTAATATTCATTTTAGCAATAATAATTTTTACAGGTTGCTCATCTATTAAAATAGTAGATAGTTGGAGAAGTAAAGAATACACTGACTTTAAACCTAAAAAATTATTAATTGTTGGAATTACGGAAAACTTAACCGCTAGAAAAATATTTGAAGAACAATTAAAAGAAAAACTAAAACAGAATGGTGTTGATTCAGCAGAAAGTTATGACCTATTTACATTAAAATTTACTACTGAAAAGCAAACTGAAGAAAATATCAAAGAAGAAGTAGAAAAAATCACTAAAAATGGTTTTGATGCTATATTAATTTCAGCAGTGAAAGGAGTGGATGAAGAAGTAATGTACAATACTAATTACTATAACAACTACTATTATAGGAGACACCCTTTTAGACGCTATTATTATCTGCATCAAGATGTATATTTTGATGGAGGATACTATAATAAGTATAAAATTTATCACGTTGAAACTTCATTATATAAACTAAAAGAGAATAATGATAAATCTTTAATTTGGGTTGCTTCAAACAAAATCATTGAACCTAACGCTATCAGTACTACCGTTAATGAATATGTAGCTGTTATTATCAAATCATTAAAAAGAGAGGGTATAATTTCTTCTAGTAAGTAGTTAAACATGAAAACACTTGTATACAGCACTAAAGATTATGAAATTCCTTATTTAGAAAAAGCGAATTGCAGAAAACATGAATTAACCTTAATAAAAGAAGCTTTATCTTCTGAATCTGCAATGAAAGCGATAGGGTATGCTGCTATTTCAATTTCTTCAGCGGATAAAGTTTCCTCAATTATAATAGAAAAACTTAGTGATTTTGGTGTTAAATATATTACCCTGCGTTCTGTAGGACATGATAATGTAAGTTTACACAGCGCCCTTGAGTTCAATATTAAAGTTGCAAATACACCAGCATATTCACCATATGCTATAGCGGAGCATGCAGTAAGCTTATTATTAGCCTTAAATAGAAAACTTATAGAATCTAATCAGAGAGTGAAATCATTTAACTTTGATTTAAATCATCTTATCGGTTTTGATTTAAACAACAAGACAGTGGGTATAATTGGAACCGGTAGAATAGGTTCTATTATGACTAAAATAATGCATGGTTTTGGGTGTGAATTATTAGGTTTTGATCTTGTTGAAAACAAAGAGTTAATTCAAAAATATAACTTGATCTATCATTCCTTAGAAGATTTATGTAAAAATTCAGATATTATCTCGCTTCATATCCCTTTAAATAGTGATACACATCACTTAATAAACAAAAAATTAATTGCACAAATGAAACCAGGTGTTGTCATCATAAACACTGCAAGAGGAGCCATTTTAAAAACTGAAGATATTATTAGTGGCTTAAGAAATGAAACAATTGGATTTTTAGGAATTGATGTTTATGAAAATGAAAAAGAAATCTTTTTTAGGGATCATTCTAATGATATTGTTAAAGATGAACTGCTCATTAAATTAAATTCAATGCCCAATGTGTTAATTACAGGACATCACGCTCTATTAACGGAGGAAGCTTTAACAAATATTGCAGCTACAACAATTTATAATTTAGATTGCTGGAGTGAAAATAGAGAAACAGAAAACGAATTAACGAACACCCTTATCAATAGGGACTAACTATTTTTTCTTGTTATATCCATATATATCTTTTAAAGATATAGTATTTCCGTTTACTGAATCTTTGACTCTTAAATCATACCTAATGGTTATTTTAGTATTAATAGGTGCATAATAATAAATTATCCATGCATGCCCTTCTTTAGAGCCAATACAGCCATTAGAATAAGCCTTTCCTAAGGTGTTTGGATTCGTGGTTGGGTGTATTAATTGACCATAGCGTAATCCATTAATTTCAGTTTCTATAAAAGGAATTTGAGGTAATTTTGTAACCTTGTTGTCATCTCTTTTTGTGACATAATATCGATGTCCACTAGCAGGATTATAGAAATCTGGAAAACGTTCGTATTTTACAATTTTACCTTTTCCTGTTTTTGTTTTTAAGTCTAAAACTCTTCCAGCCATTTTAAGATATTTTTTTTCATCTCTTCCAACTCTGATTGGAAATTTAAAAAGCTCTTTTGAGTTTTCAAAAATTCGAAGTTTAAACTCAGGGATATTTACATCTATTTTTGTGTTTTTAAAAGAGCTAAGAATTTTATTCGCTAATTTAGAGTTGGGTACAATTAGTTTATCACCTTTTCTTAAAATTATCATTTTTTTCTGATTATAAACAAAAGAATCTTTTTCTTTCATTACATAATAATCAGTATTTTTTAATCTGTTAATTATCCATTGATTTGCTCTTACTAAAAGATGTTCTGTTAATTTGTAGGGTGTCAAAGAATCGTGTTTTGTAACAATAGAATCTAAAAATTGAAAGTAGTTTTCCACGGTAATATCTTTTTCAATCTTTATTTTTTTTGAAGAGATATTACTAAATAAAATATTTTTTATTTGAAGAGGGGCAAGTGAATATGTATAGCCAATATTAAAACATGCCATCAGAAAAATAATTACAATAAGGATAATTTTATTTTTCATTCTTTTAAGAATTAGAAACGCTCTAGCGCTAAGTTAAGTTTAGAAAAGAAGAAATGAAATGATAATTATCAGCTTCATTTAAATATGACTAATATCATTTCGTTTTGATAGATTTTTAATTTCTTTTACAGAAGAAATTAAGAAATATTATTATGAAAGTAGAACATTTAGAAGAGCATGTTAATGATTACAGAGAATCTATTAAAACAGTTGTTGATAAAAAAATTCAATGGAAAAGTAGTGCTAAAAAACGAATAATAAGAGTTTTAAAAAGTATTGCTAAAAGTTATAATATAGGTTGGAAGGTGCAAGAACTTAATTGGATTTACAATAATGAAGCAGTTAATATTACATTCAATTCTTTTCCTTCAGATCTTATTGATTGTACCAATAAGGTTCCTACTTATCAATTTATTCAAGGAGGAGCTTTAGTTTTTTCTCAATCTTACAGCGGAGACGTCTATGTTATTGTCCTTTTCCCATTTGTAGAGCAATTACAAATGGAAAATAGTAGTATAGAGTTGGGGTTTTACAATCCAGCAGAAATTACAGAGAAACTTATTATTGAAAAAGTAGATGAGTTTTTAAAAGAAATGATAAAATGGGAAGTTCCATCTTATAAAACTACGTTAGGATTTCATCATAAAGAAATCTAATTTTTTTGTCGCTAAGTTTGAAGCTTACCGCTCTTTTTTCTCTGAATAAATTCTTTTTTTTCCTGTTATCTCAACAACACTTATTTTAAAAATAATTGAAGGATTATTTGTGTATATTTTACTAGAAAAATGACCAATTGAACTTAAACTTCTTTCCTCTTTTCTTAAGATAAGCTCTTTAATTCCCAATGCAAACTCATGTAAATATTTTTTTGCATCAGAACCAGAGATTTCTTGATAAATTCCATGAGCCAAAACTGAGCTCCAGTTATTAATGTTTTTTATTTCTGAAATTTGAAGAGATACTCTACTGTTTTTTCTCATCGCCATTGTTTTATGCCCTTCGTCAGAATAACCGACAATAATATTTTTCTTATCAAAATAATAGGTAATTGGAACAATAAAAGGTCTGTCTTTATAAATATAAGCGAGTTGACCAATATAATTCTCTGCAAGTATATTCATACACTCTTTTTCGTTCAAACTAGTTATCATAATGCGGGTTTTAAATATAACAGGTAGCTAAATTAATTGAAATGGAATGGAAAAAAAATGATATGTATCAGTTGAGAAAATTTATTTTTTGAATAATTTAAACAATGTAATTTCTGGTCTCATGCCCAGTCTTCCAGGAAAACCAACCCAACCTAAACCACGATTAACATATAAATATTTTTCATTTTCATTATACAAACCAGCCCAATGTTTGTATTTGTATTTTATGGGGCTCCATTTCATTTTTTTGTATTGAAAACCAACCTGCATTCCATGTGTGTGTCCAGAAAGCGTTAAGGAAATACCTGTTTTTTTTATGACTTCTTCGCGCCAATGTGTTGGATCGTGAGATAATAGTATTTTAAAAGGAATTTCAGAAACATTTTTAAGTGCTTCTTGCAAATTTCCATATTGTTTAAAAGGTGCTTTTCCCCAGTTCTCTACTCCAATTATTGCTAATTTACCCTTCTTTTTTTCAATTATTTCTGATTGATTTAACAAAAGTTTAAAATCAATAGTTTTGTAAAATTCTTTTATTTTCTCAAAATTATCTTGCTTTTCTTGAGCTGAGTTCCATTCACTATAATCACCATAATCATGATTTCCTAAGATGGCATACTTACCTTTTTTAGCAATTAATTTTTTGAAAACTTTTTCCCACCCAATTAATTCCCAGGCATAATTATTAACTAAATCTCCTGTAAAAAAAATAAAATCTGGCTGTGCATCATTAATCACTTTTATGGCTTTATCTAAAATGTGATATTTATAATTAAAGCTTCCTAAATGAATATCAGAAATTTGAATAATTTTTAAACCATTAAAAGGCTTAGGTAATTTTTTGTGTTTCACAGTAACATGATGTACTTTAAATCTATATAAAGCTCTGAAAAAGCCATACAAGATTACAAAAAAGGGAAGAAATCCAGAACATAAACCAATTAAGGGAATAATAATTAATGATTCTTTTTCAGAAAAAACAAAATTGGAAAAAAATAGTATTGAAATAATGACAACAAAAATTAATTTAGGAATAAAAGAAGAAATAGTTAATCCAGATAAAGAAGAAACTAGTAAGTGCTTTCTTCTGGGGTTAATATCTTCTAAAGTAACTTTTAGAAGTAGTATTAAAATAACTAAGCCTGCTGTAAAAATCCAGAAAATAATATTTATTGCTGTTTTTAAACTTTCTGAGTTGATAAGTTGCGTAATAGATTGCAACCAATAAAAAGCTAAAATATCTACGGCTAAAATTGCTAAACATAAAAGGAAAATAGTAAATAATGAATAGCTTTTCACAAGAAGTTATTTTTTGTTTTTAATGTTTTTAATTCTGCGCTCATCTTTTAATGCCCAAAAAATACTTTTTACATCAGAAACCCAATCATCATACATAAAGATTAAAGAAACTTCTTCTATAGTCTCTAAAATCCCAACAATAATCATTAAATAAAACAATGAATATTCAGCGTTAAAAAATAACGACCATAGTATAAAAAAACTCTGTACTACTGCAGATATTTTTGCTAAATAGGTATGAAAAGCAGTTGCCTTTCCATATTTGTAAAATGCAAGTAACATTTGAATTATATAAGGAATAAATGCAATTAATATGATCGTTAGATTTGTTTTTATGAATTCATTTTCAAAATAAAACAAACCAATTAATCCAATAATTAAAGTTATTTGATCTCCAAAAGAATCTAGTTGAGAGCCTCTTGCGGTGGTGATTTTTAATTTTCTAGCTAAAAAACCATCAATTGCATCTGTTAAATAACTAATTAATAAAAACCATGTAAAAATTAATTGAATATCAAGCCAAATTAAAAGAAGTAAAAAGGGTGCAGCAAAAATTCTATAAAAAGAAAACCAATCTGCAATATTATAATTTTTGAAAGTTAACATTTTTCAGAGTTCATTTTATTCATTTAAATCAATATATTTTTCTGGAATTTGAACCATTTATTTTGGTTTAGAAGCTAAAGTTACCTTTTATTTAGTTTCTCGTTTTTTTATAATATAATTGGTTAAAGCAGGTTTTGTAGGTCTTCTTTGTTATAATTATAGATTTTTAAAATGTCCGTAAAAAAGGAGTTTATTTTGCAAATCAGTTATTTCTTTTTTCAAAGAATTTACTTGGTTTAATAAATTATAAATTACATCAACACCTTCTAAATTTATATTCAAATCATAATGTAATCGAATCATTTTTTCTACCTCGTTTATATGAGTTATTTTAATGTAATCTTGATTTTCTGCAACAATGACCTCTATTAATTGGTACTCTTTTAATTCGTTCATAAAATGAATAGGAATGCAATAATGTTCACAAAATCGCTCTATAGATATTAAGTTTTGAGCTTCCATAATTAGCGTTGTTTTTGTAATTCTTTAATTAGTTCTTTTTCTTTTTCGTTTAACTTGGTAGGAATTTTAAGTTCATAGGTTATATATAAATTACCAAATTGTCCTTCTTTTTTGTAAATTGGAAATCCTTTTCCTTTGAGTTTTACTTTAGTATTGTTTTGTGTTTCTGGTTTAATAGTAAGTTTTACTTTTCCATCAAAAGTATCAACCATTAACTCGCCACCTAATAAGGCAGTGTATAAATCCAAAGCTACAGTTAAGTATAAGTTGTTATGATTTCTTTTAAACTTTGTATTGTTTATTATTGAAAACTGAAGATATAAATCTCCATTTGGTCCGTTATTAACCCCTTTACCTCCATGCCCTTTTATTTTAATAATTTGCCCATTTTCTACGCCGGCAGGAATCGTAATTCTTATATTTTTTCCATTTACAGTTATTACCTGTTTTTGAGTTTTATAAACATCTTTTAAATTTAATTTTAACTCAGAATTATAATCTTGACCTCTAAATTTGGAACTGGTGCTTCTGCCAGAAGAGGCTCCACCAAACATGTTTTCAAAAATATCAGAAAAATCTTCTTGAGAATACCCACCAGAAGTACCTTGTGAACTTCTTTCATATTGTCGCTGTCGCTGTTTTTTTTGCTCATAAGCTTCTGCATTTTGCCAATGCTCTCCATATGCATCGTATTTCTTACGATTTTCTAAATTGCTTAAAACTTCATTTGCTTCGTTAATTTCTTTGAATTTTTTTTCTGCAACTTTATCATTTGGGTTTAAATCTGGATGATATTTTCGCGCCAATTTTCTATACGCCTTTTTAATGTCAGCTTCAGAAGCATTTTTGGGAATTCCTAAAATTTTATAATAATCTACAGACGCCATTGCAGGTGTTTTTTAAGTGTTTAAACAACACGCTATAAAAGTATTGGAATTAGATTTTAGATAAAATGAGAATTATCAGTTTACAATAAATTTTTTATGTAATAATTTTACCGTCTTCCATAGTAATTATTCTATCTGTTCTTTTTGCAAAATCTTCATTATGCGTAACAACCAGAAGTGATAAATTTTGTTCATTACTCAGTTGTTTAAAAATATTAAAAACATTATCTGAATTATGGCTATCTAAATTCCCTGTAGGTTCATCTCCCATAATTATAGAAGGGTTATTTATTAAAGCTCTAGCAATGGCAACTCTTTGTTTTTCGCCCCCAGATATTTGTGAAGCTTTTTTATGAAGTAAATGCTCTATGTTCAGCATTTTCAATTTTAGTATTGCATCATGTTCTATTTCTTGAAAAGATTTTTCTCCTAATTTTTTAGCAGGAAGCATTATGTTTTCTAGTACAGAAAATTCTGATAGTAAGTAATGAAACTGAAAAACAAAACCAATATGTTTATTTCTTAAATATGACAAACTATCTTTACTATCTCCAGAAATTAATTTGTTATCTAAATACAATTCGCCGTCATAATCGGTATCCATAGTTGATAAAATATACAATAAAGTCGATTTCCCACAACCCGACTTCCCCATAATAGAAGCAAATTCGCCCTTTTTAATTTTAAAATTAATATTCTTAAGCACATGAAAAAGTAGAGGCTTTTTAAAATATTTATTAATATGTTTTGCTTCTAATACACTATTCATTTTACTGACCTCTTATAATTTTAACTGGATCTATTTTCTTTGCTTTTTGTGAAGGCAGATAACCTGCAAAAAAAGTTGATATGATGGCAAAAACAATCCCAATAAAATAAAACCATGGATTAAAATTTATTGGATACGTTTCTATTGTAGGTAGCGCTTCTGTTTTAAAAGGAATTGTATTAATAATATTTGTAAAAATAAGACCTGTAAGTAAACCAAGAAATCCACCTACAATTCCAATAATCATGGCTTGACTCATAAAGATTATTTGTACATCTTTACCCGAGAAACCGATTGCTTTTAAAATAGCAATATCATTCATTTTTTCATAGATAAGCATATTTAGAATGTTATAAATACCAAAGCCTGCTACTACTAGTAAAGTAAAAGAAACTGCATATGTTATTAGGTTTCTAATAGATGTACCTGTATCAAATTGTGCATTTGCCGTTTTAATATCTACTGCCGTGAGGTTAAATTGTTGCTCAATTTTTTTTGCGAAAGGTAAAGCACTATCTATGTTGTAAAGTTTTACATTAATATCGGTAATATAATTTTTATTTTCTCCTAAAATAGTTTGTGCAGTTTTAATATTTGTAAAGCTTTGAATAGCATCTAAATCTGCTATTCCACTTTGATAAATTCCAACAATTTTAAGCGGAAATATATTTCCTTTTATCGTACTTATTTGAACTCTATCACCCACTGACAAAGACATTTTTTTTGCAACTCCAGAACCAATTAATACCCCGTTTTCTGTGTTTTTTAAATCTTCAGGAGATCCTTTAATTACATAATCTTTAAAATTAAAAAGTCTAGATTCTTCTAATGGGTTTATGCCTGTTATGTTTCCTCCAAGCTCTATAGATCCTGCAATGTAAAAGATGCTTGCTTTTATTTGAGGAATTGCTCCTTTAACATTTTTATCATTATTTAAATAATTAATAATTGGTAATGCATTATGTATTTTTTTTTGACTTAATTTTGGTTTAATAGAGTGTACTATATTAAAACTGTTTTTATAGGTTTCATATAAAGAAATAGGTTGTTTTTTTGAGGGTTCAATTTCATTATAGACATGTATATGTGGTGTTTGGTTTAGAATTAAATCATCTAACATGCTATTTAAACCGGTCATAAAACTAACCAAAGTAATATAAGCTGCAATACCAAAAGTAACTCCTAATGCAGCAACTGCAGTTTGCTTTATTTTAGTTAACAAATGTATCTTAGCGATGTTTAATATGATAATCCAGTTTACCATTATTTTGGTTTGTAAATTGTTGTAGTTTTTGAGATTCCAGAGAGAACTTCTAAAAATTCCATGTTTTGTAATCCAATTGAAACTTCAACAACACCCTTATCAGTTTTTACTTTGCTCAAGTCAATAAGATATTCTTTTGGTATTGTTAAGGCAGAATCTTTCATAGAGATAATAATATTAGCTTCTCCAGATAAACCTGGATATAATTTTTTTGGAGCTTTATCGAACAAAGCTTCTACTTTAAAAGTTTGATTTCTGGCATCTTTTACAGGATATATTTTAGATACTTTTCCGCTAAAAATATCTCCTCTATAAGCATCTAAACTAATAATTACCTCTTGATTTTTGGTTATTTTTACAATGTCAACTTCGTCTACCAACATTTCTATAATAAAATTTGTTGCACTGCCAATGGTGGCTAAAGATTCCATAATAGATACAATTTCTCCAGGTTCTTTATGAAGCGCATATACTTTACCATTAATTTTACTTTTTACAGTAAAATCTTTGGTATTTATTAACGAGGATTTATAATTGTTTTCAGCTTGCTTCAGAACTGTAAGTAGTTGTTTTTCTGTTCTGTAATAGTTGCTTTTTATGAATTGTAAATTATTTGATGATAACTCATAATTTAACTTTTTTGAATCGTATTCTACCTGGGATCCAATTTTTTGCTTCCATAGATTACGCTGTCTAATAAAATTTATTGAATCGTTTTTAAGTTTAATTTTAGCAGCGATAATTTCATCTTTAATGCTATTTAAAACAGCAGCATTTCCGTTAAAGTCAGCTTTAGCTTGTTGCAAAGATAGTTTTGCATTTTTGGTATTTAATTTTGGGGTGTTATTAACAACTTGTAGGATAGAGCTTCCGTTAAAAACTAAATGATCTTCTTCCACTAAATTTTTTTCTAGAATTCCAGCGACAGAAGCGTAAACCTGATATAAACTGTCTGGCTGAATAATAACTGAAGTGTAAACAGACTCAGTGATGCTTCTATATTCAGGTAAAATTTTCTCTTTTTTAGGAGAACAATTAATACAAAGAATTACAAAAAATAAAGGCCAATGATTCATAATGCCAGAAACCGTTTCTAAATTTACATTAGCTTTCATTGTTTAAGAATTTATTGCTATTTGGTATCTTTTATTTATTCTTTAATTTTTTTAATTATTATTTTATTGTCTTTTCCTAAGGCAGAAAATAAATTTTCTGCAATAATCTTACTGGATATTTTTGGGGGTTTATTTATGTAATTCCTTGAAAGGGCAAGACCTTTTGGTTCTGTTAATTTGCGGATAATTATTCCGGATTTATTAATTATAACTTCTGTAGATTCATATCTTACTGTTTGTTTATTCAATATATTATTTTTACCTAAAATCTCTTTATAAAGTTCAATGGCAATGGCAAATTCTTCATCAAAATTAGTAGCATTTAAAAATTGAGGTTCAATTATAGTTTTACCAGATGTATCAATATATCCAAAATAAGAGATTCCATCTTTTTTTTCTGAAATTAAACATCTTTCATTTATGAAAACGGGATACTTTTTATTGTTAGTTTCTGTTAAAACTAAATTATCTCTAAAGTCTATGACAATATTTCCTTTCAGATTGATAAAGGCCCATTGATTTCCTTTTTTTACTGCGGAAAAGCCTTCGTTATAAGGAGAAATATAATCAAGTTTATCTGGTATTTGAGAAAATCCTAAAAATGGGATTAAAATAAATAATATTATTATTTTTTTCATTGCGACTATATTTTACAGTTTAGAACATAAAATTACTTAAGAAAAACAGGTAATAAAATGATATTCATCATGTTAAAACAAAAAAAGTGGTCTTTTTTATTCCGCTATAAGTATGTTAAAATTTAGATGTTTCCTAAATTTAGGATCATGTTTTTTAATTTATCGCTTACTTTTTTAGCAATATTTTCCAGGTTATTATTTTTAACAGATTGCATAGAAATTAGCGGGTTAATTGCTGCGACTTCAATTTTATTTTCATCAATTTCTTGCACAATAATATTGCATGGGAGCATTGTTCCAATTTTATCTTCAGCTTGCAAAGCTTTGTATGCAAGAGCAGGATTACAAGCACCTAATATTTTATATTTTTTAAAATCGACATTCAGTTTTTTCTTTAATGTTTGTTGTATGTCAATTTCAGTTAAAACCCCAAAACCTTCTTCTTTTAATAATGCTATTACTTTTTTAATAACAGTATTAAAATTTCCAAAAACTATTTTATGATGATAGTAACTCATTATGTTGTTTTTTTAAGTTCTAGACTAAGTTTTGCAACCAACATTAATTCTGATTTGTTTAAACCAGAAACAGAGGAAGCTATTCTACTCGCAGTTTTTAAAATAAGGCTATTAATAGCTCCGGTAAATAAAGAAGGATGCTCTTTTTTAAAATCTAAAAACTCTGTGTAACAGGTTTTAGAATCAGAAAAACCTTCATTATTTAGCCAATCAAATACAGTTTCTATTTGATAAGCTGCATCCGTGTGAAAATCATCATCAACAGGATCAACTTTAGTCCATTTATTTTTTACAGTTTCTTTTAAAGCATTGAATTCTGCCTCATCTACATGATTGTCTGCAGCAGCAATTGCGTAAAACAATTTACCAAGGTTTTGGTAGAAATCCATTATTGTTTCTTGTGAAGGTTTCATATCAAACTATTTATAAGTTGTTATAAAATTAAAGTACTGTATGTTCTTAAATTATGATAAAAATCAGTATTCATATTAATATTTGTTTAAAAAGTACTATTTTTATTGAGTCATTAGAACTTCTAAAATTGCTAAAACTTCTAAAGAGATGCTAAATAAAGAGCAGGATATTTTTAACGTACTTTTTGAAGCTGTTTCAGAAGGTGTTATAGTTGTTGACGATCAGCAAAAAATAGTTTCTATTAATTCTTCTATCGAAAAAATGTTTGGGTATGAAAAAGATGAGCTTGTTCATGAAAAACTGAACATTTTAATACCTAAAAATTATCACGCAGGTCATGGTGATCATTTTAAGAGCTTTTTGAACAAGAAAGAGAAAAGGCAAATGGGTAAAGGGCGCCATTTGTATGGCGCTAGAAAGAATGGGGATATTTTTCCTTTAGAAGCAGGTTTAAATCCATTTAAAATTTATGGAAAAACTTTTATAATGGCCTTAATTATAGATGTTTCTGAGAGAAAAAAGGCAGAAGAAGAATTGATTCATTGGGCAAATATTTTTAATGAATCTTTAAACGAGATTTATATCATTGATGCTGATACACTCAAGTTTATTAACGCCAATCAGGGTGCGCAAAAAAATATTGGTTATAACTTATCCGAATTAAAAAACATGACTCCTGTGGATATCATGGCAGAAAAATTAGGGGCTAAATTAGCAAAAATACTCAACCCTTTGCGAGAGGGGAAAAAAAAGAGAGTTGTTTTTGAAGATATGCATGAACGAAAAAATGGCACCAAATATCCTGTAGAAGTCCACTTACAGTTATCTTCTCTTCACACTAAAGTAGTTTTGGTTGCAATAACTATAGATATTACTGTTAGAAAAAAGGCAGAACAAGAATTGACTCATTGGGCAAATATTTTTAATGAATCTTTAAATGAAATCTATATTTTTAATTCTGACACATACAAATTTATTAATGTCAATCTTGGTGCACAAAAAAATATTGGTTACGATTTAACCGAATTAAAAAGTTTGACTCCTTTGGATATCAAGCCAGATTATACAGAAGCTCAATTTAGAAAAAAGGTACAACCTTTGCTAGAGAAAAAAGAAGATAAACTTATTTTTGAAACTGTACATCTGCGTAAAAATGGCACAAAATATCCCGTAGAAATACATCTGCAGTTGTCTACTTTTAAAGGAAAAGAAGTTTTTGTTGCTATAATTTTAGATATTACAGAAAGAAAAAATTATACGAAAAAATTAGAGAACACCGTTGATCAACGAACTATAGAGCTTAAAAAAGCACTTGCTAAAGAGAAAGAATTGAATGAACTAAAAACAAAATTTTTATCATTAGTTTCTCATGAGTTTAAAACGCCTTTAAGTGGTATTTTAACATCTACAATATTATTAGGCAAATATAAATTAACAGAACAGCAAGAAAAAAGGGAAAAACATTTAGAAACGATTACCAATAAAGTTCATTATTTAAATAATATTTTAAATGACTTTCTATCCGTTGAAAAACTAGAAACGGGTAAAATAAAATATAAATATGATAATTTTAAATTAAGCAAAGTTGTAGATGAAGTTATTTACAATGCAAACATGCTTCTAAAAGTAGGTCAAAAAATTAAGTATCCAGAAAATATTGATGAAATTTCATTAATACAAGATGAAAAAACTATTGAATTATCACTTTCTAATTTAGTAAACAATGCTATCAAATATTCTCCAGAAAATTCGGTAATCGAAATTGGTATTAAACAAGATGCATTTCACACTACCTTCAATATAAAAGATAACGGAATGGGGATTCCTGAAGCAGATCAAAAAAACATATTTAATCGTTATTTTAGAGCAGAAAATGCTTTGTTAACGCAAGGAACTGGAATCGGATTAAACATTATAAAAAGCCATTTAGAAAATATAGGTGGAACCATAACTTTTGAAAGTAAAGAGAATATTGGGTCCACTTTTGTTATGAAAATTATTAATGAAGTATTACTATGAAAAAAATATTATTAATAGAAGATGATGTAGTTTTAAGAGAAAATACTGCAGAACTTTTAGAGTTATCAAACTATGAAGTTATAACCGCAGCTAATGGAAAAATAGGAGTAGAAATTGCTGATATTAATTTGCCAGATCTTATTGTTTGTGATATTATGATGCCAGAATTAGATGGTTATGGAGTGCTTGAAGCACTATCAAAAAATAATAAAACAAAACATACATCTTTTATTTTTTTATCTGCAAAAACAGAAAGAAAGGATGTTAGAAAAGGAATGAATTTAGGAGCTGATGACTATATAACGAAGCCTTTTTCGGAGGATGAACTTATTAGTGCTATCGAAAGCAGATTAGCAAAAGCATCTATTTTAAAAGATATTAGAGAGTATAAAGAAGAAATAAAAGAAGAAAGAGACGAACTAAGAAGCCTTAATGATTTAAAGAATTATTTTGATGATAATGGTGAAACTTTTCATTTTTCTAAAGATAAAGCCATCTATCAAGAAGGAAACAACTCTAATTATATTTATTTAATAATTAGCGGACTCGTAAAGTGTCATAAACTAGATGAACAAGGAAAACAACTTACAACTGCTTTATATCAGGAAGATAATTTGTTTGGGTATACTTCTTTTACCCAAAATTTAGCCTACCAAGAATCTGCGACTGCGATTAAAGAAACAGTATTAGTAGGTTTGTCTAAAAATGTATTAACGAGTGTTTTAAACAAAAACCATAAAGTAACTCTAGAATTAATAGAGTTATTGACGGAGGATTTAGCAGGAGTAAAAAATCAACTGTTACAAATGGCTTATAGTTCTGTAGGTAAAAAAACAGCGAAAACAATTTTAAAATTTGCAGAAAAATTAAATCATAAACCTGAGGATCAAATTAAAATTTCTAGAAACGATCTAGCCAGTGTGGCAGGCATTGCAACAGAAACATTAATAAGAACAATGTCTAACTTTAAAAAACAAGGCCTTATAGAAATTGATGGAAGAACTATTAGAATTTTAGATTTAGAAAAGCTACAAGAAATCTGCTAGATACTCATAGAACACAAGCTAGATTATGATTAATATCATATTTTAGAATATAATCATACTGTAAATTTGTCTTTATATTAAGATGAATTTTATGAAAACGATTTTATTGCCAACAGATTTTTCTGATAACTCGTGGAATGCTATTGAGTATGCTCTTAATTTAAATAAGGATACTGATTGTAATTTTTATTTATTACATGTTAGTAAATTGAGTAATATTATAACTAACGATTATCCATACATTCCTGATCAGGATGTGATTGAAGATGTGTTTGTGAAACCAGCAAAAACACGGTTAAAGACACTTTTAAAAAAAATAGTAAAAAAATTCCCAAATAATAAAAAACATAATTTTTACACCTTAACAGATTATAATTTCTTTATCGAGTCTCTTAGAAAACATATTAAAGAGAAAAAAGTAGATATGATTATTATGGGAACCAAAGGCGCTTCTGGCCTCAGTAAATATATTATTGGCAGTAATGCAGGAGATGTAATTACAAAAGTAAAATGTACAACTTTAGTTGTGCCAGAAAATGCAAAGTTTAAAAAGATAGAAGAAGTTACTTTTCCAACAGATTTTTCGCTTTCTAATAATTTACAAATATTAGAACCTATTTCTAAAATTTCAGAAAAAAATAATGCAATGATAAGTATATTAAATATTGGTAAAAAACCACCAATATTAAATGCCGATCAGCAAAAAAACAAAGAATTATTAGAAGATTATTTTTATGATCGCAAACACAATTTTTATTTTTTAACGAATAAAAAAGTAGAAGACGCAGTGCAATGTTTTGTAGAAAGTAGACATGTAGATATTATTGCAATGGTTGCAAAAAATCTCAATTATTTTGAACAAATATTATTTCATACTAAGGTAGAGGAAATAAGTTATCATACAGATATACCTTTTTTAGTGCTTCATGAATAAAAACTTACATTATGGATAGTTCAATTTTTTTAGCAAAGTTTTGGGGTTATTTTTTACTTATATTTTTTATTATTTTAAGTTTTAACCCAAAAAGGATTCGGCAAATATTTGCCGATCTAAAAGATGAAAAGTTTCTTATTATTTTGTCTTTTTTATCAATAATTGCAGGGTTGCTAAATATTTTAGTTCATAATATTTGGGAATCTAATTGGAAACTAATAATTACATTAATAGGTTGGTCTTCATTATTTATAGGCTTAGCACTTTTTATTTTTCCAAAAAGAACAACAGATTGGTTAACGTTTTTAAACATAAAACTAATTCAAGTAATTTACACACTGCTTTTTCTGGTAGGTTTATTTCTCTTAAATATAGCTTACTCAATAATACCTTTCTAACCTTAAGAATTGATTTATAAATTTAAAACCATAAGAAAATGACAATAAATATTCAATTTGTTAATATGTCAACAAGTGAAACTATGGAGGCGTATACTATGAAAAAATTAAAACCTTTATCAAAAAAATATGATTCGATAATAAAAGCCACTGTGTTTTTTAAAAAAGAGAACAGTCATAAAGAAAAAGAAATCATTTGCGAAATAGCAATAAGTGCAGCAGGACCAAGATTGTTTGCATCTTCGAATGAAAAAAATTATGAACTTGCTATAAAAAACACAATAAAAGATTTAGAAATTCAACTTAAGAAGAGAAAGGGAATTGTAAAACCATATATGTAGTTAAAAAACACAAAGCTTTTTTTAAGCTGATATTTGTCATTGTTTGTTCTCGTGCTCAAATGTAACTTTGAGTATATCTTTAATAAGCTCACAATGAAAAAAATATTAATTCCTATTGATTTTTCTGAAAATGCAATAAATGCAATTAATTATGCTTTGGCATTGTTTAAAGATGAATTTTGCAAGTTTTATATTTTACATGCATATCAAGAAGATATTTATTTAAGTAATGTTCCAATTACTAGAGAAATCATCAAAGAGGTTATTAGAACGGTTGGAAAAGATTCTCAATTACAACTAAAAAATACACTAAAGCAAATTAAAAAGCTTTCACAAAACTCTAAGCATATATTTAAAATTATATCGGCCAATAACATTCTTGTAGATGAGGCAGATAGAGTTGTCGAAGAAAAAAATATAGATCTTATTGTTATGGGAACTCGCGGCAAAACAAATAACAAAAAATTAACCTTTGGAAGCCATACACTTCAAGTTTTAAAATATGTTAAATGTCCAGTTTTGGTTATTCCAGAAAGTTTTACTTATAAAGAACCAGATCATATTCTTTTTGCTACAGATTATAGTATACCCTATCAACAAAGAGAGTTAGAACTTTTAGGTGAAATAGCATCTGATAATAATTCAATAGTAGATTTATTATACATTTCAGAAGGTAATCATTTATCTCTTAGACAAGAAAGTAACCAGTCTTTTATTAAAGAAAACCTCAGAAATACAAAGGTTCATTTTAAAATAACAAAAGATAAAAATATTTCGAATGAAATTTATAAATACATAAAAGATTACGAAACTGATCTTTTAGTTATGATAAATAGAAGACATTCTTTTTTAGAAAATATTCTATTTCAAGATAATGTAGATAAAATAGGTTTATCCGTAAATATTCCTTTTTTGGCCCTACAAAATATGAGACGTAATTAATAAGATACTAAAAACAGCTACTATGAAAAATATTCTTTTACCGACAGATTTTTCAGATAATTCATGGAATGCCATTCAATATGCAGTTGAATTATTTAAAGATGAAAAATGTAATTTCTTTCTATTGAACACATATACTCCTATTATTTATAATGTAGAGTTCATGGAAGTAAATACTGCAAAGTTTGGTTTAATTGATGCCATGAGAGAAACATCAAAAAATAACCTAAATAAAGTTCAGCAGAAAATTGAAAATAAGTTTAACAATCCAAACCATAGTTTTAGTAAAATTTCTTCATTTAACACTTTAACTAATGAGATACAAGAACTGCACGAGGGTAATGTAATGGATCTTATTGTTATGGGAACTAAAGGAGCATCTGGTTTAAAAGAAGTCTTATTTGGATCTAATACAGTGCATGTAATTAAAAATGCAAAATGCCCAGTTTTAGCGGTACCTAGTGAGTTTGTTTTTGAATCTCCTCGCGAAATATTATTTCCATCAGATTATGAAGTTTCTTTTAATGAAAAACTACTAAAGCAAATTTTAGATATTACGAATTTGTATAATTCAAGAGTTCATATTTTAAATGCTTCATATGGTTATGATTTATCTGAAAAGCAAGAAAAAAATAAAGAAAAATTAGAGGGATTATTTAAAAAAGTTGCCCATTTATTTCATAGTGTGAGTAATCAAAATGTAACAGAAGCAATTTCTAATTTTCAATTAAAAGTCCGGATTAACCTATTAGTTTTGATTAATAACAAACATTCTTTTTTTGAAAATCTTTTTTTTAAATCAACAATTAATCAAATAGGTTTTCACTTAAATATTCCTCTCCTAGTAATACCCTCTAAATTATAGATTTACTTGGTTTTGAAACTGATTAATATCCTGGTTTAAAAGAGTATTCAAACTTAATTTTAAGGTTTAACTTTTAAAATAGATTCTATGCAAAAGAAAATATTGTTGTCTACAGATTTTTCTGATAATGCATGGAATTCTATTATTTATGGATTAAAACTCTTTAGTAGTGAAACATGTAAATTTTATATACTTCATGCTATTCAGATAAAAAGTCCAACCATGTCAAGTTTTTCTAATAGGTTTTCAAAAACAGTGCGTGAAACTGCTATGAATGATTTATTGGATTTAAAACAAATGATAGAAAGAGTTAATGCAAATGCAAACCATAGTTTTGAAATAATTTTAAGCACTCAAGAATTAAAAACAGCTATCGAGTCAGCGGTTAAAAAGCATCAAATAGAAATGGTTGTCATGGGGACCAAGGGAGCAATTGGAGCAAAACAAGTCTTTTTTGGTAGCAATATTGTTAGTGTTATTAGCAAAATGAGACTTTGTCCAATTTTAACAGTTCCAGATAATTTTGAGTTTGTAGCTCCAAAACAAATAGTTTTCCCTACGGATTTTAATCGGTTTTTTGACGAGAAAGAACTGAAACCATTAATAGATATTGCAAATTTATACAATTCAAAAATAAGTATTCTTCATATTAACAATGAAGAATATTTAAATGAAGTTCAAAAGTACAATTCTAAAATACTCAAAAGTTATTTAAAAGAATATGAGCATAACCTTTATTTGATTCCGCATTACACAAAAAAAACAGAAGAAGTTAATAATTTTATAAAGGACCTAAAAATAAATCTGCTTGTTTTGGTAAATTATAAACACAGTCTTATAGAAAATATCACAAAAGAACCGATTATAAAAAAAATCGGTTTTCATCCGATCGTTCCTTTTCTGGTCATTCCAGAATAACTGATATATATCATTGTTAAGCTAATAATACTTCTTTAGCTTTAGATTAATAAATTTAAAAAATATTTTGATGAGATATAAAATATTATTACCAACAGATTTCTCAAAAAATTCTTTACATGCTATAAAATATGCTTTAGAACTCTATAAAAATGATAATTGTGATTTTTATATTTTAAATGTTTTTTATGCCACTGGAAATATAGCAGAAAGTCTAACGCATCTAGAACCAGGAAGTGAGTTACATGAAATGGCAAAAATAGAATCCGAAAATGGTTTAAAAAACATTGTTGATAGGCTGAACACTCAAGGATATAAAAATAAAAAGCATCAGTTTAAAACAATTTCGACTTTTAACAACCCATTAGAAGCAATTAAAAATATTGTTGAAAAAAAAGATATCGAAATGATCGTAATGGGTACTAAAGGAATAACTAACTCTAAACTCCTGGCCTATGGTAATACAGCAATTTATGTGATGGAAAAGGTAAGAAATTGTCCAGTAATTGTTGTTCCTGAAAAAGCAAAACAGCATTTACCAAAGGAAATCGTATTTCCAACAAGTTATAAAACACATTATAAGCGGCGCGAATTAAATTATCTAATAGATATTGCTAAAAAATGTGAAGCTAAAATTGCTGTTTTACATATTTTAGAAGAGGAGAATTTAGATGAAAATCAAAAAGAAAAACAGCAAATGCTTAAAGAGATTTTTGAAGGTGTAAACTATTCTTTTCACGAATTAGGCAATAATTCGATAGAATCTGCAATAAATATTTTTATAGAGAGTAGAGATAGTGATATGGTAGCATTTATAAATAAAAAGCATACTTTCTTCGGCAGTATTTTAAGACAACCTTTAGTAAAAGAGATGGGATTTAATTCTAAAGTTCCAATACTAGTGATGCACGATTTAAGAAACTAAAAACAGACAAGATGATAAATACAGGAATTTGGCTAGATAAAAACAAGGCACTTATTGTTTCACTAACAGAAGAAACAGAAGTCTTTAAAACAATTATATCAAACGTAGAAAATTTTCATATTCATGGAGGATCCGGAACACGTTTTAAAGGAGGTCCGCAAGATGTTGTGCAAGACAGCAAATATTTAGAAAGAGAAAAACATCAATTTAAAGTTTATTTTAAAGAGATAGCATCAGAAATAGAAGGTTCAGATGGAATACTAATTTTTGGACCAGCAGAAGTAAAAGATAAATTTAAAAAAGAATTAGAAAGCTCATATGAAGAAATTAATGTAAAAGTTAAAGATGTTCAAACGGCTGATAGTATGACAGATAATCAGGTAAAAGCTTGGGCAAGAGACTACTTTAAAACTTAGTTTTTTAATTCATTTTTTTTGTTTTCAATATGAATGATAAAGACATAAATATCATAAAGTATTCTGGGAAAAAAGTAAAATTTTCTAGCAACAAGCTATATACTTCATTAAAACGAACTGGAGCAGAAGACGCTATTGTAAATCAAATTATAAATAGGGTAATAAGCGAGTTATATGAGGGTATTTCAACAAAAGAAATTTATAACAGAGCATTTGCATTACTTAAAAAAAAGGAAAGTCATTTAGCCTCTAAATATAAATTGAAAAAAGCAATTTATGAATTAGGTCCAACAGGTTTTCCTTTCGAAAGGTTTGTTGCTGCTATTTTAAAATATTCTGGGTTTACTATTGAAGTAGGAAAAACTCTAAATGGTAAATGCGTTACACACGAAATAGATGTTATTGCAAACAAAAACAATGAAACCACAATTATAGAATGTAAGTTTCATGGTGAGCAAGGTTTAAACTGTAATGTTAAAATTCCTTTATACATTAACTCTCGTTATACGGATGTTAAAACGCATTGGGAAAAAAACAATAAAATAAGGAATATATTAGCAAAAGGTTGGGTTGTGACAAATACAAGATTTACAGCAGATGCAATAAAATATGGAAATTGTTGTGGACTGTATTTGTTAAGTTGGGATTATCCAAAGAATAATGCCTTAAAAGATAGAATAGATCGTTTAGGATTGTACCCCATAACTGTCTCTACATTGCTTACGAAAAGAGAAAAACAATTTTTGTTAAATAGAAATGTAATTTTATGCAGAGATTTAATAGATGACGTTTTTTACTTTGATCATTTAGGGATTTCTAACATAAGAAAAGAAAAAATTCTAAATGAAATTAAGCAATTGTGTACTAATAAAAATCATTAAACAATGGAACATTTTGCGAAAGTCAAATTTTTGGGAGCTTCTGGGGTTGTAACAGGCTCTAAATTTCTTATTGAAACTTCAGAGAAAAACATACTTATAGATTGTGGGATGTTTCAAGGATTAAAAGAACTAAGGGAGCTTAATTGGAAAGATTTGTCTGTTAATGTTAGAGATATAGATGTTGTACTTTTAACACATGGCCATTTAGATCATGTTGGTTATTTACCAAGATTAGTAAAACAAGGATATATAGGGAAAATTATAGGCACAGCGCCAACATTGGCAATTGCACAAATCATATTGAATGATAGTGCTAAAATTCATGAAGAAGAAGCAGAAAAAGCAAATAGAGAGCATTATTCTTCGCATAAAATTGCTTTACCTTTTTACACACTTAAAGAAGCAGAGAAGACCATTAATCAATTTGAAGTAGAAATAGAAAATAAGTGGATTGTTTTATCTGAAAACATTTCATATCGTTTTCAATATAATGGACATATTATTGGTGCAACTTTTATAGAATTAGATATTAAAGGAAAGCGTTTTGTATTTTCTGGAGATATTGGTAGAAGTAATGATTATCTTTTAGAAAATCCAAAAACACCAGAATGGGCAGATTTTTTATTTATTGAAAGTACTTATGGAAATAGATTGCATCCAAAAGAAGATGTTGAAGATAGACTTTCAACAATAATTATAGATACTATTTTTAATAAAGGAAATCTTATTATTCCAAGTTTTGCTGTTGAACGTTTGCAAACACTTATGTATATTTTATGGAAATTGTACAAGAAAAACAAGATTCCAAATATTCCAATTTTTGTTGATAGTCCCATGGGAAATAGAGTTTTAGATGTTTTTAACCGTTTCCCAAAATGGCATAAATTACCTCAAGAAGAATATAATGAAATGTGTAATCACATAAATATTATTCAATCATATAAAGAAACATGGGAAACAATTGATGATAAAAGATCTAAAATTATAATTGCTGGAAGCGGAATGGTAACAGGAGGTAGAGTACTTACGTATCTGCAGCAACTTATAGGCGAGCCCTCAACAACAGTTTTGTTAGTTGGTTTTCAGGCAGAAGGCACTCGTGGAAGACAACTTTTGGAAGGCGCACATGAAATTCGTTTTTATGGTAAATATTATCCTGTAAAAGCCGCCGTAAAAAACTTAGGAAGTTTGTCTGCTCATGCAGATCAGCAAGAACTATTAAACTGGATGAAAGACATTAAAAATATTCCAGAAAAAGTTTTTTTAATTCATGGAGAGCCAACAGCTATAGACGCTTTTCGAGTAAAAATAAAAGACACCTATAATTGGGATGCAACGATTCCAAAATTAGAAAGTGTTGAAGAACTTGTAATCTAAGTAATATATAATAAAATGGAAACAAAAAATATTTTTAAAAGCTTTAATGAAAACAAATCGATTGAAGAATTAAAGTATAATATGCTTCAATTTAAAACAAGATTAGAAGAATTAATTATTGAATGTAAATTTTTTAAGAACCTTATAGAAGCATCAATTTATAAGTCAAATTCAATTAATTTATTTGAAAACTTAGAGAAGTTTAAAAAAGACATGAAATGTTTAGAAAAAGAAACTTTAGAGTTATTAAAAGATATTAATTCGCATTCAAACTCAATTACAAATAAAATTGAATGTGAAGACTTGGTTTGTGATAATTTTTTCATTGGAAGTCACGATAGATTGGAGGAAAAAATTCAGAAGTTATTTATTAAATCTATGAATTTAAAATTCAAATGGTTTCAATATTTAGAAAGTGTATTCAAAGTTAAATTTTAAATTATTCTTTCAAACTGATAAAGATCATTTTGTTAAACGGTATTCCTTTATAATTTAGTGAGGGAAAAAATGAAGGCTCTAAACATAAAGAATTTGGCAGTAATTCTTTTAATCTTTTCAAATGCTATTGATAGAAAAGAAATGTTAAAAGCTGCCGATAAAAATGGTGTTTTAAACTTGAATCTTCGACAAAATAAAGTAGAAAATGAACAACCAAAAAAATTATTGAGGTTGTTTAAGTACTATTTGTTTGGTAGTTAAGATTTTAGTACAGTTTTTAACTAGGTAATAAATTTAAAAATAATATTATGAAAGCAACACGGACACACACAAATTTCGTAAAATGGTTGAGTGCAGAGGATATGCACAATGATTCTAAAGAATGGGTTTTAGAACTTGAATTTTTAAATGATGAATATCTTTTTTTTGAAGATTTAATGAGATCTTATACACTTCAGCTAATTGATTTGCAAGATTATTCTAAAAATAAAAAAATTATTGAGGCAATTGGTAATTCTAGAAAGGAGAATGACAATTTAAAAGAGTTAATAAGAGAGCATGAAAATAAACTTGAAATTTTAATTGATGGAGTTGACCAGCCAAATGAAGAGGAAGCATACAAAAATGGACATAAATCACTTTTAATTTCGTTTAAAAATCATTTAAAAGAACATAAAGAACTGAAGTATAGTTTATTTGGCATAATAAAAGAAATTAAGAAAAAAGAAAAACAAAAAAGGTTAATAAATGTTGAATAAAAACACAAAGGATGAAAAGTTTTCTTTTTTTATTATTTACATTATTAACGAGCTGCAGTTCTATAGAACTTATAGAGATGTGGAAAAATCCAAAAATAGATTCACTTTCTGTATCTAAAGTTTTAATTGTTGGTATGACTTCAAATATGGAAGCTAGAAAACAATTTGAAGAAAAGTTAAAAAAAGAATTCGAATCTAGAGATATTGAAGCTGTAATGAGTTTAGATTTATTTGAACCAACATTTACCGCTGAAAAAAAATCTAAACAAGAGTTAAGAATTGTGGAACAAATTTTAGCAACTAGTTATTTTGATGCTATTTTATTTACAAAAATTAAAGGAATAGAAAACAAAATAGTTTATTCAGAAACATTTAAGCAAAAGGATTATTTAGATATAAAGTTTAAAGATGATTATTATTTAAATCAAGAAATTTTTTACAATCCAGAGTATTATAGAAAGTTTAATATTTACCATGCAGAAACCTCATTATATTGTATTTGTCCCATAAAAGAGCGCGAATTAATTTGGAAAGGATATATAGATATTGTTGATCCAATTTCGATTCAAGAAACAGTAAATGATTATATAAACCTACTAGTATTTGTTTTGGAAGAAGAAAACCTTTTAAAGAAAAAAGACATAGAATAAAGATTTTTAAAAAACACCTGTAGAAAAATTGTTAAGAAAAATAAGAATCCGTCCATTTGTGGACGGATTCTTTTACGTTTTGAGAATCTACTGCCGATTGTATCCATAAATAGATATTTTTAAAGGGAAAGCTATTTTAGGATGGACTATAAATAGTTTAAAAAAGGACAATGCTAAATAATCGTCTTTTTTATTCTAAAGAAAATTCATAGTTTCGAAACTTCATTCCATTATTTCTAATTTAAAAATGTCAATAAGCTATGAAAATAAAATTTACTCAAAGGTTATTTCTAATTATTGTAATCTCATGTTTTTATGTCACCTATGCAAGCGCTCAACATAAAGAAGTAGATATTCAATTAACAGCTACGAAATTAACTTCAATAGCACTAGATGCTAAAATCGATAGTATTATAAAAATACTGACGTTAGAAGAGAAAATAGCAATGACACATGCGCAATCTAAATTTAGTACAAAAGGTGTTGCGAGATTGGGCATACCAGAAATTTGGATGTCAGATGGTCCCCATGGAGTGAGAGAAGAAATTAGTTGGGATTCTTGGAGTCACGCAGAATGGACAAATGATTCAATTACAGCCTTTCCTGCATTAACAGCCTTGGCGGCGACATTTAACCCAGAATTATCTGCGAACTATGGTTCTAGTATTGGTGAAGAAGCTAGATATAGAAAGAAAGATGTGCTTTTAGGTCCGGGGATAAATATATACCGAACACCAATGAATGGTAGAAATTTTGAATATTTGGGGGAAGATCCTTATTTGGCTGCAACCATGGTTGTTCCTTACATAAAGGGAGTTCAAAAAAATGGTGTTGCTGCTTGTGTAAAGCATTTTGCATTAAATAATCAAGAACATTGGAGAGACAAAATTAATGTAGAATTAAGTGATAGAGCACTATATGAAATTTATTTACCCGCTTTTAAGGCAGCAGTTAAAGAAGCAAAAGTGTGGTCTATAATGGGCGCATACAATAAGATTAGAGGGCAATATGCCTGCCATAATGAATTACTATTAAATAAAATTTTAAAAACGGATTGGAATTTTGATGGGGTTGTAATTAGTGATTGGAGCGGAGCGCATACAACAGAAGAGTCTGCAAAATACGGTTTAGATATAGAAATGGGAACAGGAACAGATGGTTTAGGGACTTCAACCGCAAACCACTATGATAATTATTATTTAGCAAAACCATTTTTAAAAGCAATTAAAAAAGGAGTTTTAAGCGAAGATTTATTGGATGATAAAGTTCGAAGAATTTTACGATTAATGTACAGAACCAATTTAAGTTTTAATAGGCCTTTAGGGAAACTTAATAATAAAGAACACCATGAAGTTGCATTAAATGTTGCAACTGAAGGAATTGTATTATTAAAAAATGAAGATGATTTTTTCCCAATTAAAGATGATAAAACAATTACAATAGCAGTAATTGGTGAAAACGCAACGAGAGTTATGGCTCCCGGCGGGGGATCATCAGAATTAAAACCTCAGTTTGAAATTTCTCCTTTAGAAGGGATTAAAAAAAGGTTTAAGAATGCAAAAATTATTCATACGATGGGGTATTCTTCTGGTCCATCTGTTTATGATGAAGTAATTCCAACTAAATTAAATCAAGATTCATTGTACGTGAAAGCTATTAAAATTGCTAAAAAAGCTGATGTTGTTCTTTTTATTGGGGGTTTAAATAAAAATCATTTACAAGATTGTGAAGGAGACGATAGAGAAATATTTCAACTTCCTTATCAACAAGAAAAACTAATTAACGGAATGTACGAAGTAAATAAAAATATAGGTTTTCTTTTATTAACTGGTAATGCAGTAGAAATGTCTTGGTTACCTAAAACGAAAGGGGTTTTACAAACTTGGTATTTAGGAAGTATGGCGGGAGAAGCAATTGCTCAAATTATTTCTGGTGATAAAAATCCTTCAGGAAAATTACCTTTTTCATTTCCTAAAAAATTAAAAGATAATGCCGCGCATTTTTATGGAGAAACTTCTTATCCAGGAGTAAATATGACTCAACATTATAAAGAAGATATTTTAGTAGGATACAGATGGTTTGATACTAAAAAAATAGCACCTCAATATGCTTTTGGATATGGATTGTCTTATACAAATTTTAAATTTTCTGATATTAAAACAGATAAAAATGTGTATTCTTTAACAGATAAAATTACCGTTCATTGCACTGTTACAAATAACGGAAATAGACAAGGGGCTGAGGTTATACAAGTATATATTGGCAAATTAAATTCTGACGTAAAAAGAGCCTCAAAAGAATTAAAAGGATTTAAAAAAGTATTCTTAAAAAGTTATAAAAAGGAGACTGCAAAAATAGAAATCAATGTTTCAGATTTAGCTTTTTATAATGAGAAAATTTCAGACTGGGCAGTTGAAAAAGGGACTTATTCCATCTATGTAGGAAATGCATCAGACAGCATATCAGAAACAATAAAAGTAACAATAAAATAAAACACGGTATTTAATTTTAGTCAAGTTATTATAAATTCAAACTACTTGTAGGCTAGAATAAAGAAGAAATAAATTTTGTAACTTTCAACATCAATATAAAATTACTCTCTATGCCTAACTACACGATACATGTCAACGGAAAAGAACGCTTTGTAACGGCAGATGCAGATACACCTCTGTTATGGGTTTTAAGAGATGAACTTAACTTAGTAGGTACTAAATTTGGTTGTGGAATTGCACAATGTGGTGCTTGCACTGTTCATTTAGATGGAGTTGCCACAAGAAGTTGCCAAATGCAAGTTTCTATCATAGAGGATGCAAAAATTACTACAATCGAAGGTTTGTCTGATGATGGTAAACACCCCGTACAAGAAGCTTGGAAAGAACTTGACGTGCCACAATGTGGTTATTGCCAAGCAGGACAAATTATGACGGCAACAGCATTCTTGAAGGAGAATAAAAATCCTTCAGAAGAAGAAATTAGAGTAGCAATGCATGGAAATATTTGTAGATGTGCGTCTTATAATAGAATTGAAAGAGCGGTTAAAGTTGCTGCAGAAAAAATGTCTTAATTAACGAAACTACTCAAAAATGAAATCTCAAAAAATAGATAATTTTAGCAGAAGAAATTTCTTAAAAACTTCGATTTTAGCAAGTGGTGGAATGTTAATTGGTTTTAATTTGCTCAAAGCATGCAAGCCAGAGGCAGTAATGCCTGTAGATATTGAAAGTTTAAATTTCAATGATTTTAATGCTTTTATAAAAATTTCTAATGATGGTTATATCACTGTTTTTTCTCCAAATCCAGAAATTGGTCAAGGTGTAAAAACATCAATGCCAATGATTATTGCAGAAGAATTAGATGTGGAATGGAGCAAAGTTAATGTAATTCAAGGGGTATTAGATACCAAAAATTTTAAAAGACAAATCGCAGGAGGAAGTCAATCAATACGTTCAAGTTGGGATGCTTTTAGACAAACGGGAGCAACTGCCAAACAAATGTTAGTAAATGCTGCTGCCATAAAATGGAATGTAGATGCATCAACTTGCAAAGCATCAAAAGGAATTATAACAAATGCAAATGGTGATAAACTTGGTTATGGCGAGGTTGTAAAAGAAGCAGCGTTATTGGAAGTTCCTGAAGACGTAAAACTAAAAGAAATTAAAGATTATACTATAATTGGGCAAGAAATTGTTAATGTAGATATGGATAAAATTATTTTGGGGAAACCACTTTTTGGCTTGGATTATAAGGCAGAAGGCATGGTATATGCTTCTGTTTTAAGACCACCAATTTTTGGACAAAAATTAGAAAGTTTTGATGCTTCTGAAGCAAAGAAAATTAATGGTGTTTTAGATGTTATAACAATTGGCGAAAAAGTAAGAAAGTATATCCAATTGGGTAAGAAGAACTGGACATTTAAATTGTCTGAAACAGATAAAGTTGTTGTAATTGCAGAAAATACTTGGGCGGCAATTAAGGGTAAAAAAGTACTTTCCGCAATTTGGTTAGATGATACTAAATTAGAATCAACAGAAGATCACGATAATATTTTAACAAAAATTCTAGACACTAAAAAATCGAATATTAGACGTGAGGATGGTAATGTTGAAAAAGCATTTTCAACTGCGGATAAAGTTGTTGAAAAAACGTATCACTCGCCTTTTTTACCTCACAATTGTATGGAACCAATGAATTTTTATGCAGATGTCACTGCAGATAAAATTCATTTAGTTGGCTCTGTTCAAACACCCGAATATGCAGCAGCGGTTGTAGCAGATATGTTGGGTTATGATGTAAATAATGTTCATTTAGAAATGACTAGAATGGGCGGTGGTTTTGGTAGAAGGTTATATGGAGATTTTGTGTATGAAGCTGCAGAAATATCAGCTGTAATTAAAAAACCGGTTAAATTAATCTCTACAAGAGAAGATGATATGACGACAGGTATTTACAAACCTTCTGTAAAATATAGAATAAAAGCTGCTTTAAAAGATGGAAAAGTTACTAGTTATCATTTAAAAGAAGCGGCTATTGGTAGCAATATGTATGGCTCAATACCTAATTTTTTTCCTGCAGGATGCATTCCTAATTACAAAGTTGAAACAGGTAATTATAAAAGTAATATTACAACAGGAGCATGGAGAGCGCCATATACAAATTTCTTGGCATTTGCAGAACAAAGTTTCTTTGATGAATTAGCAATAGAATTAAATGTAGATCCAATTCAATTACGGATAGATTTATTACAAAATGTAAAAGAGACTGATGATAAAAGAATAGAATATTCTGGTCAAAGGATGGAAGATACCATTAAATTAGTAAGAGAAAAAGCAAACTGGGGTGAAACACCTGAAGGAGTTTATCAAGGTTTTGCAGCCTATTATAGTCATAATACACATGTTGCAGAAATTGCAGAAATCGAATTAAAAAATGGTTTGCCAATTATTAAAAAAGTCACAGTCGCTGTGGATTGCGGGGTTGTCGTAAATCCATCAGGCGCAAGAAACCAAGTTGAAGGAGGAGTTTTAGATGGAATAGGACATGCAATGTATGCTGATTTCTCTTTTAAAAATGGAAAACCCGAACACGAAAATTTTGATTCATATAGATTAATTAGAATGAATGAAACTCCTCAAGTTGAGGTTCATTTTGTGAAAAATAATTTATCGCCCACCGGTCTAGGAGAGCCTGGGTTACCGCCTGCAGGAGGTGCAGTTTCCAATGCGATTAATGCAGCTTTAGGAAAAAGAATGTATAAGCAGCCTTTTGTAAAAGAATTAAAAAAGAGGAATGTTCTAGGTTAAATTAAAAATAAATTTCTTGTGCTAACCTAAAAGTATTAGCGTGCGCATTTACAATAATATTTATATCTTTAGAGTAACCTCCGCCCATAGAACACATCACCGGAATTTTTAAATCGAAAGACGTTTGTAAAACGAATTTGTCTCGCTCTTTACAGCCTGCGATGGTTAGCCCTAATTTACCTAATTTATCAGTTTCAATAACATCAACACCACATAAATAATAGATGAAATCTGGTTTTTCTTGATTGATGAGCTTTGGAAGGGTTTCTTTTAAAATGGATAAATATTCGTTGTCTTTTGTGTCATTTTCTAAAGCAATATCTAAATCACTCGTTTCTTTTATAAAAGGATAATTACTTTTTCCGTGCATAGAAAAGGTAAAAACGGAAGTGTCATTTTTAAAAATTTCTGCAGTTCCGTTTCCTTGATGTACATCTAAATCTACAATTAGAATCTTCTTGACTAATCCTTTTTGTTGCAAGTATCTTGCACCAATTGCTTGGTCGTTTAACATACAAAAAGCTTCTCCACGATTTGAAAATGCATGATGGGTTCCGCCAGCAATATTCATTGCAATTCCGTTTTTTAGTGCAAATTCAGAGGCTTTTATTGTTCCATCTGCAATAATCATTTCTCTTGCGACGAGCACTTCAGAAAGCGGAAACCCAATTTTTCTAGCTGCTTTTTGTGAGAGTGTAATATTTAATAAATCGAAAAAATATTCTGGGTCATGAACAGTAAAGAAATGTTTGTTATTCGGAATTTTAGGCTCGAAGAAATTTTCTTCTACACAGGTTCCTTCATAAATTAATTGCTGTGGCAACAGATCATACTTTTCCATCGGAAAACGATGACCTACTGGCAGCTCGTGTTTGTAAATTGGATGGAATGCTATTTTTAGCATTAACTAACTTCTTGTCCGTTTTTAACTGCCTTGTCCGGCTCAACAAAAGCTAATTTTCCATCTGGTGTATCTGTCATTAAAATCATTCCTTGGCTTTCTACCCCTCTAATTTTTCTTGGCGCTAAGTTTACGAGTACAGACACTTGTTGACCAATAATATCTTCTGGTGAGAAACTTTCGGCAATTCCAGAAACAATGGTTCTTGTATCAATACCAACATCAACCTTTAATTTTAAGAGCTTCTTTGTTTTTACTACTTTTTCGGCTTCTAAAATCGTTCCAATTCTAATATCTAGTTTGGTGAAATCTTCAAAATCGATGGTTTCTTTTTGCGGTTCTATAACCTTATTCTCTTGTTCGTTGGCAATTTTAGTTGCTTGCAATTTTTCGACTTGCGCTTCAATAGCTTTGTCTTCAATTTTAGAAAATAATAATTCAGCTTTGTTTATTTGATGACCTGCTGGCAATAAAATAGCTATTTCAGTAACGTTTTTCCAAGACAGTTTTTTATCAATATTTAAAATATTTTTTAATTTTGTTGAGGTAAAGGGTAGAAATGGCTCGGACAATATTGCTAGTGCTGAAGAGATCTGTAGAGCAATAAACATAATTGTTTTTACGCGTTCTTCATCTAATTTTATCACTTTCCAAGGTTCTTCATCCGCCAAATATTTATTTCCAAGTCTTGCCAAGTTCATTAATTCTTGAGAGGCTTCTCTAAAACGATACCTTTCAATTGATTTTCCAATGATATTAGGAAATTCTTTTACAGCCGCTAAAACGTCTTCATCTACCTCTGTGAAATCATTTGGAGCTGGAACAATTCCATTGTAATATTTATTTGTTAGAACAACCACTCGGTTAATAAAATTACCAAAAATAGCAACTAATTCGTTGTTGTTTTTTGCTTGAAAATCTTTCCAAGTAAAATCGTTGTCTTTACTCTCTGGTGCATTTGCAGTTAAGGTATACCGCAACACATCTTGTTGATTTGGAAATTCTTCTAAATATTCGTGCAACCAAACGGCCCAATTTTTAGAAGTTGATAATTTATTTCCTTCTAAATTTAAGAACTCATTTGCAGGCACATTTTCAGGTAAAATATAATCTCCGTGCGCTTTTAGCATCGATGGAAAAATAATACAGTGAAAAACAATATTGTCTTTCCCTATAAAGTGCACTAATTTAGTATCGTCTTTTTTCCAATAGTCTTCCCAGTTTTTTCCTTCTCGTGCAGCCCATTCTTTGGTGGATGAGATATACCCGATAGGAGCATCAAACCAAACATAGAGTACTTTTCCTTCTGCGCCTTCTAAAGGAACAGGAATTCCCCAATCTAAATCGCGAGTTACAGCTCTTGGTCTTAAACCATCTTCTAACCAAGATTTTACCTGTCCGTAAACATTTGGTTTCCAGTCTTTTTTATGACCTTCTAAAATCCATTTTCTTAAAAATGCTTCATGTTTATCTAAAGGTAAAAACCAATGTTTTGTTTCTTTCACAGTAGGTGCGTTTCCGGTAATAGCAGATTTTGGATTGATTAAATCTGTTGCATTATGACTGGTTCCGCAGTTTTCGCATTGATCTCCATAACTTTCTTCAAAGCCACATTTAGGGCAAGTTCCCACCACAAAGCGATCTGCTAAAAACTGATTCGCTTCTGCATCATATAGTTGTGCAGAAGTTTCCTCAATAAAATCGCCATTCTTATAAAGCTTTGTAAAAAATTCAGAGGCAGTTTCATGATGAATTTTAGAAGAAGTTCTTGAATAATTATCAAAGGAAATTCCAAAATCAGAGAAAGATTGCTTGATTATTCCGTGATATTTATCAATAATATCTTGAGGAGAAACACCTTCTTTTTTAGCTCTCATAGGTATTGCGACACCATGTTCATCAGAGCCACAGATGTAGGCAACATCTTTACCTGTTAAGCGCAAGTAACGTGCGTAAATATCTGCAGGAACGTAAACGCCCGCTAAATGACCAATATGAATTGGACCATTAGTGTAAGGTAAAGCTGCGGTAATTGTATATCTTTTTGGAGTATTCATCGAATTTTCCTTGATTTAATTTGTGGTTTGATTGTTGCAGGACAAAAGTACAAAAAACCGAGTTTTAAAACCGATTGAAATTTGATACATTTACAATAGTTAGAATTTTACATTGTTAGAACTAAGAAGCAAGATTTATTTTGAAGAAACCTATTCTATTTATGACCATATTATTGATGACCTTTTCATCAATAATCGCGCAAGAAAAATTAAAAACTCCTCCATATTTGCAAGTAGGAGATACAATCGCAATTGTTGCGCCTGCAGGAATTTTAAAAGACAAGCAAGAGATTATTGAAAAAGCGAAACAATTGGCAGAAAGTTGGGGTTTAAAAGTGGTTTTAGGTAAAAATTTATTTAATCAGAATAATCATTTTTCAGGGACAGATTATGAACGTTGTATTGACATTCAAGATGCTTTAGATAACAAAAACATTAAAGCAATTTGGGCAGCAAGAGGAGGTTATGGCTCTGTAAGAATTCTGGATAAATTAGACTTTACTAAGTTTAAAAGAAATCCAAAATGGATAATAGGTTATTCAGATATTACTGCTTTCCACAATCACATTCACACGCTAGGTGTAGAATCTATTCATGGGATGATGGGTACAAGTTTAAGTGATGAACTTGAAGATATCATTGAAACGGTTTCATCTTTGAAAAAAGCAATTTTTGGAGACGATCTTTCATATACAATTGCTTCATCAACTTACAATAGAAGTGTTTATTCGCGAAGTCCAGTCAACGCAGTAGAGGGGCAAGTTATTGGAGGGAATTTGGCGATTCTGTCATCAATGTTAGGTTCTCAAAGTCAGTTAAATACTGAGGGTAAAATATTATTTATTGAGGAAATTGGTGAGTATAAATATGCTATTGATAGAATGTTACAAAGTTTAAAAAGAGCTAAATATTTTACACAAGTAAAAGCTGTTATTGTTGGAGATATGACAAAAGTGAAGAAGAATACTACTGCTTGGGGAAGTTCCATTGAACAATTAATTTTGGATGTTTTACCAAAAGATATTCCTGTTTTATTTGATTTTCCTGCAGGTCATGAATTAGATAATAGAGCCTTGATTTTTGGCAGGAAGATTGAGCTAACAGTAAAGAGTGATGGCCAACAATCTTCAATTATTTTTAAAAAATAAAATGGCAGACCATAATGAATTAGGCAAGAAAGGAGAACAACTAGCAATAGCTTTTTTAGTTAAAAACGAGTACAAAATCCTAGAAAAAAATTATCGCTTTCAAAAGGCAGAAGTGGATATTATTGCTCAAAAAAAAGATGTTTTAGCCGTTGTTGAGGTAAAAACAAGAAGTACAACTTATTTTGGAAATCCACAAGATTTTGTAAATCCTAAGAAAATAAAGTTATTGCTTTCTGCTATTGACAATTATGTGGTTGAAAAGGATTTAGATGTTGAAGTGCGTTTTGATATCATTGCAATCATTCATCAAAAAAAGGAAACAAAAATTGAGCATTTAAAGGATGCTTTTCTTCATTTTTGATAATTATTTTTTATTAAAAAATGCTTTTACATCTTTTATTTCATTTGGCTTTGCAATAATTTTTTTATTCTTATCTAAAACAAAATAACTTGGTGTAGAAGAAACTTGATAGGTTCTTGAAATTTTATTTTGCCATTTATTTAAACCTAACACATTATGCCACCCTAAAAGATTTGTTTTAGAGTAATTTTCCCAAACAAAAGAGTCATCTTCTAAGGCAAAAGCAATTACTTTTATATTCTTTTTGTTTTCCATGTAAGAATGCAATAAAGGGATTTCACGTAAACAATGAGAACAACTTGTACTCCAAAAAACCAACACATAATTTTCCGCATCATTTAAAGTAGAAAGGTTGAAGGTCTTATCATTTTCTTTCCAAGAAAAATCAGGAGCAATTCTGCCAACTTCTGTTATAAATAAAGCTACTTTTTCAGATTTAAACTTTTTATCTTGTAAATTTTCTGGAAGCTTATTGTATTGATTATCAAATAGATAATCTATGATTTCTAAATTTTTAGAAGCTTCAAATTCTTCTATTAAAAACTCAATTACATCTTTTTTATAAGGTTGACTGTCAATCTTAGAAAGTACCGTTTCTAGAGATTGTTTAAATAATTTTTGCTGGGTTTTTTTGTCATCAGAAAAATTGATGTAAAATACATATTCTAAAATTTTATTCGTTAAAAAAGAAGAATTCATTAACGTCTTATTAGAAAAATCTAAAGCATTAAAGTAGGAGTTTTTTAAGTTGGACATATAATCATTTACAGAGGTCAAAACTCCTTTTGGATTGCTACGTAAATTAGCTTTTATAAAGGGAGCAACATATTTTTTTTTAGAAATATCTATAAATTTGTTTTGAATAGAATCTACGTTTTTCTTTGCTTTTTTGTAATGACTTTTTAAATCTAAATTTGGGTTTTGTAATACGGCGACTTGGATAGAGTCTACCTGCTGTTGTGCTATAGAAATAGTTTCTATATACTCATTAAACAACTTGTTTTCTGATGATTCTAAAAAATCAATAGATTGTTCTGGATAATCAGGGTTAAAAACAAAGGAAACATCTTCTTTGTTGTAAAAAAAATCTACAAAACTTGCTCCCTCTAATCTGTAATTTATTCTATATGCACCGGATTTGGCAGATGAAGGAATTTTTAATTCGAAATTACCAGCAAATTCTTTTTTACCATTTATATCTATAGAATCACCTTTTATCGAAGTATTGTTTACAAATATTTGTTTTGTCCCTTCAAGTTTATATAAAATAATCCAATCACTTTTTTCAATTTTAGGACTCATAATTCCTTTAACTGTATATTGTGCATTAGCAATTGAGGATATTAAAAGCAGAAAAGTAAAAATATTTTTCATGATTATTTTATGTTGGTTTTATTCTTGATATATCAATTTTTAAGAAGTACACCAAAAGTACTATTTCTGCATTAAAATAGGTATATTGTAATGTTAAAAATGAAATCATGAACTTTTCTGATAAAATAATTTGGATTACTGGTGCTTCTTCTGGGATTGGAAAAGCCTTGGCTCTAGAACTCTCAAATCAAAATGCAAAAATCATTTTGTCATCAAGGAAAATAGAAGATTTAGAATTAGTTAAAAGTGCTTGTAAAGATCCTTCAAAAGTAAAAATTATTGTTTTAGATTTAGAAGATTATAATAATTTACAACCGAAGGTTGATGAAGCGCTGGCGGCTTTTGGCGAAATCGATATTTTAGTTAATAATGGGGGAGTTAGTCAAAGATCCTTTGTAAAAGACACTCAAATTGAAGTTGATAAAAGAATTATGGATATTAATTATTTAGGAACTGTAGCTTTATCAAAGGCAGTTTTACCGTATTTCATCAAAAATAAAACCGGTCATTTTGTAGTAACTACAAGTATTGTTGGTAAAATAGGAACTCCTTTGCGTTCCAGCTATGCCGCAAGTAAACATGCTTTACATGGGTTTTTTGATAGCTTACGAGCAGAACATCATCAAGATAATATTGCAGTAACTTTAGTTTGTCCAGGTTTTGTAAATACGAATATTTCTAAAAATGCATTAACAGGAAATGGAACTCCACAACAAAAAATGGATGTGGCGACGGCCAATGGAATTGACCCTAAACATTTTGCTAAATTGATGGCAAAAGCGATTGAAAACAAAAAAGAAGAAGTTTATATTGCTGGTGCAAAAGAAAAATTAGGAGTGTATGCGAAACGTTTTTATCCGAAATTCTTTTCTACAATGATAAGAAAACTGAGTGTTACTTAATCTTTAAAATATTCTAAAACTTCAAAATAAGATATAATTGCTTCTTTCATTAATACGGTTTGTTCACCGGCTTTTAAATTGGGTAACTCAGTAAGTGATTTGTAGTGTGGCCAACCATCATCATCAAAAAAATCGAATTCATAATATCCATACGATTCTAATAATTTACAGATGGCAATGTGCATAAGGTTCATTTTTTCGTCTTTTTTAAAAGCTCTATGACCTTGGCCTAATTCCTGTACACCAATTAAATAGAGGATTCCGTCTAAATTTAATTCATCTCCTTCAGAGAAATCGTTGGTTAGTTTTGCTACTAAAAAATCCCACTTTTCTTTTAAATTACCCACTTTAGCCATAAAAAACGTTTAAAGAGCAAAGATACAATGCACATTTTTAAATTGTAAAAAAAAGATGTAGGTTTGAAGAAATTATTTTGAATGAATATTTTTGATATCATTATAGCTGCTTTGCTACTTTTTGCATTTGTAAGAGGACTTATGAAAGGACTTTTTGCTGAAGTTGCTTCTTTAATAGCAATTATTGCTGGTGTTTATGTGGCAATACATTATGCCTTCCATTTAGAGGCGTATTTAGTGAACTCTAGTAATTTAAATTGGTCTGATGAAACCAACAGAATTGTGGCTTTTGCGGTTACTTTTTTGTTAGTAGTTATCGCAATCATTTTTATCGGAAAAATTTTAACAAAACTTGCAGACATTACAGCATTAGGAATGTTGAATAAACTTTTAGGAGGCGTTTTTGCTATTTTAAAAATAGCATTAATTTTAAGTGTAATTTTCACTTTCTTTGGAAGAGTAAATAATACAATTCCGTTTCTGAAACAAGAAACCTTAGATGAATCTCTCCTTTATAAGCCGGTAAAGCAGATTGCACCAGCTTTATTTCCATCGATTATAAAAGAAGATGAAAATGGTGAAACATCTATAGACCTCCTAAAGTAAAAAATTTTACAAATTTCATTTTTACAACATATTTACTTTACCGGTTTGTAAGGAATAAACTCCACCAACAATTTTAATTTTATCATTATTTTCTAATTCGCGTAAAATTTCGCTTTTATCACGAATTCTATCAATAGTTAAAAGCACATTATTTTCCACAGTTTTTGCAACAAAATCATTGTTTGACGAGTTTTTTTCTCCCTCTATTTCTTCGGAAGATTTTTTTACTGCAGGCATAATATTATCTAACATACTGGTAATATTGCCAAGTTTTACGCCATCACAAGCAGCTTTTACTGCACCACAACTTTCATGACCTAATACAAACACCAACTTACTACCAGCAACAGCGCATGAATACTCTAAACTTCCTAAAATATCGGTATTTTCAAAATTTCCTGCCACTCTTGTTACAAAAACATCACCAACAGCTTGATCAAAAACTTGTTCTACAGGCACTCTAGAGTCAATACAAGAGAGCACAACGGCCTTCGGATATTGCCCAGAAATAGTTTGTTTTACTAAATCTAAATGTGCAACTTTCTCTAAGTCATTATTTATAAAACGAAGATTACCTTCTAATAAATCTTGTAAAACATCTTTTGGTGATAAACTTAATTGTACCTCTTTATTTATTGCTGTATTTCTCATTTTATTATTTTTTTAAAGATTATTTTTTATATTTTTTTTGATCCAATTTGTGCATTCGTCAAAAGATTTAAAAATGTGCTCTTTTGGTATAAAATCGGGTATGATGTCTATACGTTCCATCATATATCTTGGTTGCTTTAATAAGTTTACAAAAAGCACTTCAATATTTTTAGTTTTTAAATCTTGCAACATGTCCTCCATAGCATATAAGCCAGATTGATCCATATATTGCATTCTTCCTAAACGCATTATTACCGTTTTTGCAGTGTCTGGTATTTGTTGCGCTAATGCTTGAAAATCACTTGTAGAGCCAAAGAATAAAGGGCCTTTTATGTGTTTGATAAATACTTTTTCTGCGAAAGCTTTCGGGAAGTCTTTTTCATCTGCCCATGATTTTTCTTTTAGTGTTTTCACATCTGATCTTTCAGCAGTTAAATCCCCAATCTTTTTCATAAACATTAAAGATGCAATTATCAAACCAATACCGACAGCGTACACTAAGTTCCAAAATGTTGAAAGTAGTAACACTACAATCATTATTAAGACTTCCGAACTTAATTTTAAGGGTCCAAATTTAATGTCTCTAGGAAGACTTGGTATTGCTTTTAAACCTTTATAATCCATTACTCCAATGCCCACAGTAATTAAAATACCAGCTAAAACTGCAGCAGGTATTTTAGATGCAACAGGCCCTAAACCTAACATAATTATTAAAAGCATTATACCAGCAATCATTCCAGAAAGTTTGGTTTTACCTCCAGCATTTATATTTACTACAGTTCTTATTGTTGCACCAGCTCCAGGAATTCCGCCAAACAAAGCAGCAATACTATTTCCTATTCCCTGACCAACTAATTCTTTATTAGGTTTATGTTTTGTCTTCGTCATATTATCTGCGACGACACTCGTTAACAGCGAGTCAATTGCCCCCAAAAGCGATAGCGTTAAAGCTGTAAAAATATACGGAGTAATATTACTGAGAGAAAATCCTGAAAATATTTCCCATTTAATTTGAGGAATTCCACTTGGAATTTCTTGAATAGTTCTATATTCTAAGCCAAAACCAACTGCAATCCCAGACATAACAATTAAGGAAACAAGGGTACTAGGAATTTTAGTGGTAATCCGTTTAAAACCATAAATAATAAAAATAGTTCCAAGCGATAAAAGTAATTCTAACCAATTAATGTTTTGTATGGCTCTAGGAAATGCTTTTATAGCCCCTAAAGCTCCAGAAGTTTCTTTCGCAGCCAAAGTTTGTGATTCTTTTAAAATATTTTCGGGCGTAATTTTACTTCCTCTTTCTATTGTTTTACTAAAGTCTTCTAAAACTAAAATACCTTCTTTTGCTTCTTCTTTTAAGATGTTTTCGAGTATTACTTCTTCTGCTAATGGTTTAAAGTTGGACACAAACTCTACATCTTCTTTTGGATAGTATCCTAACGAAGGTAAAACTTGAGTTAATAAAATTATCACTCCAATTGCAGTCATAAAACCAGAAACCACAGGGTAAGGAATGTATCGTATATATTTTCCTAAACCGATTAAACCCAAGCCAACTTGAAATAACCCAGCCAATAAAAATACCGTTAAAATAGCAGGTAAAGCTTTAGTAATATCACCGTCATTTGCAGCAACTATTCCTGCAATAACTACCATGCTTACCGCAGTCATAGGTGCTGTTGGGCCTGAAATCTGTGTATTAGTTCCGCCAAAAAGTGCTGCAAAAAAACTGATAAAAATAGCACCATACAAACCTGCACTTGGTCCTAGTCCACTAGAAACACCAAAAGCTAAAGCTAGAGGTAAAGCTACTATACCTGCCGTAATACCTCCAAAAGCATCACCTTTTATATTTGAAAATAAAGTTTTCATAATCTCTTGAATTTTGATGTTACAATGTAGTCTTATTAATCCAAAAAAAAAATCAATCTTGTATTAAGATTGATTTTTTTAAGATTGATTTTTTATTTTTTTAAATTAAAACATACTTTTACTAGTCAAAAAAAGTTACAGAGCCATTTTTAATATCATACATAGCTCCAACAATTTTAATCGCTCCTTCATCTTCCATTTCTTTTAAAACGGGACTTTGAGCTCGAATATTATCAATAGTCATATGTACATTTTTCTCTGCAACAGTATTTACAAAATCAATATTGCTAGAATTTCTTAAACTAGTATCTATTGGATTTGTAACAGCTTCAACAGCAGGTTTTATTTTACTTAACAACGCGCTTAAATTTCCTAATTTTGCGTTATCACAAGCCCCTTTTACTGCTCCACAAGCAGTATGCCCTAAAACTAAGACAACTTTAGTTCCTGCTAATTTACAAGCGAACTCCATACTTCCTAAAATATCTTCGTTAACAAAGTTTCCTGCTACTCTGGCGCTAAAAATATCTCCAATCCCTTGATCAAAAATCAGCTCTGAGGATACTCTTGAATCAATACAGCTTAAAATTGTTGCAAAAGGAAATTGACCTATACTTGTATCCTTAACTTGGTCTAATAAATCTCTACTTATTGTTTTATTTTCTATGAAACGGTTGTTACCTTCTTTTAAAAGGTGAACTGCTTTTTCTGGTGAAATTGACATCTGTGTTTCTTTTGTATGAGCTTTCATATTGTTTAGTTTGTTAGTATAAGAGAGCAATTAAAATTATTGATAGCCTCTTTTAAAGTATAATTATTTTGATTTTTATTTCTATCAAGCAACACTAAATTTGTTTTGCTTTTCGCTGAATAATTTGCAATATTTTGCAAAGCATTAGCTCCTTTTTCAAAAACATACTCAATAGGTTTTGTAGAAAAATAGGAACTATTTTTTTCTAAATTACTGTCTTCAGATATTTTAAAAACTTTTGGTGGAGTTTTAGATACAGAAATTAAACTTTCTATAAAATCTTTGCTTTTTGATTGTTTCGATTCGTTCAGAATTCCTATGGATAATTGATCAGAAATAGTTAATTCATTTTTCTCGGATACAATCATAACAATCCCATCAAATATTTTTAGAATAAAGTCAGTAATATTATCACCGAGTATGCCTAATATTTTTGATTTTCTCTTTCCTAAAACAATGACATCTGGCTCGTGAATTGATATATAATTGCGAATTTCATTTTTAAGATTCCCAAATGTATGATTATACTTTATGGCTAAATTATAAGTTTCAGAAATAGGTTTTACAATCTTTTCAATTTCTTTACCAGTAATATTATATTTTTGGTTTATGGTTCTTATTGCTGATAATTGATTTTCTTTTTCAACAATATCTGTTGGTTTTTTTACACAGAAAAACTCAACATTTCCATCTATCATTTTAGCTAAACTCGCACTACTTCTTAACGTAGAAGTGGCAGATTTCGTTAAATCTGATAGCACTAATATTTTGTATTGGCTCTTTTCCATCATATTTATATTTTAGGCAGTTTTAGGTCTTAATTCGAAAAACTCAATATAACTTGATGGATTTTCTGTAATACCCCTTTCAGAAACTAATTTAATATCGATGTCTCTTTCTTTAGCTTTAAAAGCAAAGTCTTCAAGAATTTCAATGATATCATTATCTAAATACCTTGTTTTTCTTACATCTAATTCTAAATAGGTTTCTCTCGGAAGGCTATCTAATTCTTTTAAAATAGCTCCTTTGTTAAAGAAAGTAACTTCTTCTGCTAGAGTCATTTTTATTTTATGTTTGCCATTGCTCTTATCCTCGATATGTAAAAAATGAGAGTTTTGAAAACTTTTTATAAGAATTACTACAATTCCTACTGCTAACCCCATACCTATACCGATTAATAAATCTGTAAAAACAATACCGAAAACCGTTACCGTAAAAGGAAGAAATTGTTTCCATCCCACTTTGTACATTTGTACAAATAAAGCAGGTTTTGCCAAGTTATAGCCCACAATAAGTAAAATAGCAGCTAGTACAGAAAGGGGAATCTTATTTAATAATGTAGGAATTAAAATAACAGAAATTAACAGAAGAAATCCGTGTATAATTGCAGACATTTTTGTTCTTCCTCCCGATTGAATATTGGCTGAACTTCTAACGATTACCTGTGTAATAGGCAATCCGCCGATAAGGCCAGAAATAATGTTTCCTGTCCCTTGTGCAAGCAATTCTCTGTTTGTAGGTGTTACATTTTTGTGAGGGTCTAATTTGTCTGTTGCCTCAGTACATAACAATGTTTCTAAACTTGCGACCAAAGCAATGGTAAAAGCTACAACCCAAATTTCTGGATTTGTAATTGCATTGAAGTTAGGGAAACTAAATTGACCTATAAATGAATCTAAATTATCAGGGACAGGAACACTAACCAAATTAGAGGGACTAATTCCATATTTAGAGTTTTGATCTGTAACAAAATAATATATAATTCCTGCAACAACTGCAACTAAAGGACCTTGAATTAATTGAAATATTTTACCTTTTTTTGATAAAACAGCACTCCATAGTAATAATAAACCTAAACCAATAAAGCCAACAATCGTAGAGCCTAAACTAATATTATTAATGGTTTTAAAAATTTCTGAAAATGTATTTTCACCATCCATTTGAAAGAAGGCGAAATCTCCTTCAGGATTTGTGTTATACCCAAAAAAGTGTGGTATTTGTTTTAAAATAATAATAATTCCAATTCCAGTTAACATTCCTTTTATGACGGATGAAGGAAAATAATATCCAATAATTCCTGCTTTTAGGAAACCAAAAATTAGTTGAATAATACCACCTAATACAACTGCTACTAAAAAGTTCTCATAACCTCCTAAAGAACCAATTGCTGTTAGTACAATTGCGGCTAAACCTGCTGCAGGTCCACTTACTCCTATTTTAGACCCACTTAAAGAACCTACTAAAATACCTCCAATAATTCCAGCAATTAATCCTGAAAATAATGGAGCTCCACTTGCTAAGGCAATACCTAAGCACAATGGTAATGCCACGAAAAACACTACAATACTTGCAGGTAAATCGTTTTTAATATATTTAAACATATGCGTAATGATTTTACTCTAAATAAATAATCTAGAGTTTATTGTTTTAAAAATAGTAATTGATTTGTCTTAGTAAACGATATTTAAACTAAGAATTCTGGCGGTGGGGTTGTAATCTTTGGGTATTCTGAAATATAGTTTTTAGATGTAAAACTTATATTTTTCTTTTTTTGAATTCCTTTTAAAAACAGAGAGCTACAGTTGTCGGAAGGGTAAATTTTAATTTTTAAATCCTTAGCAGCTTCTTTACCTTTATTTTCTTCTTCTTCATTTATTTCAAGAAAAAAAGCAACATTTTTGTTAGCATCTACAAAACTAAGGATTGTAGGCGCAACTATTAGAATGCTAAATAATATAATGAAAAAAAATGCAATTTTTGTTTTCAAAGTAATTTTTGTGTTAGAATATAAAAGGCAAAAATAATAAAGGTTTATGAAATAATTGTTAAAGAAAATTTAAAAATCACTCAACATTTTTATTTCATCTGCAATAATCCAGCCTAATTTCCCATCTTTTAATTTAATTTTTTTCCAGTCGTCTACTAAATCTAAAACCAAAACCTTTGTGCCTTCGTGTAAGGTGAAAACTACCTCAGAATTTAAAGTTGGTGAATTTCTTACCTCTGTTTTTTCCACAAAAACAATAGCTTCTTTATTATTTATAGTATATGAATATTGCTGATAGGTAATTAAAAAAGAAATAATCAGGAGCATAAAACTTAATGAACTTATGGAGAAATAAAAGCGTTTTTGAGCAGGAGTTATGGCAAAATAAAAAAGTAAAAAGAACACACTAGCTAAGAAAGAAAAAAGAACAACTATAATTGCCCACTGATTATAAGAAAGCTTTTGTAAATAATTTTTATTAAACTTTTGAAAGACTGTTTTTGGTAATTCTTCAATATTATCTAATGCTAATCTTTTAGCAAAGACCAAATTATTTTTTACGTCCTCATTTAAAGGATTTAACTTTAAAGCTTTTTCATAATAATAAATTGAGGGTCCTACTTTGTTAATTTTGTAATAAGAATTCCCTAAATTATAATACAATTCAGATGAAACAAAACCTTGTAATTCTATTTTTTTATATAAAGTTATAGCTTGTTCAAATTTTTCATTTTTATATAAATTATTTGCCGAAGCAAAAGATTCACTGGTAGTTTGACTAGCGATTGTATTAGTAATTATCAATAATAAAAATAGGATTTTCTTCATCTTACAACTGCTTATCTAATTGGACGATTACTAGTTTTGCTCTTTCAAATTCTTGCTTCATTTCTGTATTAGTTATTGGAGAGTAACGTGCAAAGTCCGAATGTTCTAAAACCGCTATAAATTCTTTAGTAGTATCCTTATCAACATTTCTTTGTTGTAAAATTTGAGCTATTTTTTCTTTGCTAATATCAGCGATTTCAATTCCTAACTTTGCCTTTAAATAATTATGCAAAGCACGTTCTAAAGATTCGTAAAAAGCTTCTTTTTTACCCAACTGTTTATGTGCTTCAGATAAATATTTTTTAGCTAATCTTTCTGCTCTTCTTTGTTTTCTGCCAATGACATCTCGGTTACGTTTTTCATTGTTTTTAGCAATAACAATACCTATTGGAATACTTATTAAAGGGAGTAATAAGAATAAATAGAATACATTCGATTTGAAAAAATCTGCACTATCTTTAGTCATAAACTCACTTTTTGTTTGAATGTATCTAAAGTTTTTTCCGGTAGAAATTACGGTCTTTTTTTGTATTAAAGAGTTGTTGTTAGTCACCAATTCTTTGCCTTCTAATACATCAACAAATAAATCTTCAGTAGCAATTGTTTGGTATTTTTTTTCGTTAGGATTAAAATATGAAAAAGCAATATTTGGTATTTTGTACTTTCCTTTATACTGCGGCACTACAGTATAAGTGTCAGTTACTGATCCGGTAATTCCATCAGCAGCAACTCTTACTCTTTCTTTTCTTTCTGGTTGATATTTTTCTAATTCAGCAGGAGTTTCTACAGTTGGTAATTCAAATAATTTTAAATTTCCTTTACCAGATACCGTTAGTTTAATTTGAGAAGATTCATTTGCTTTTAAAGCATTTTTACTTAACGAAACATCAAATTTAAACTTTCCAACAGCGCCTGTGAAGTTTTCTGGTTTATTTTCTAAAGGAAGACTTTTAGGTCTAATAATTTTTTTGGTAGAAGCGAATTCCTTTTTGAGGTTTTTTGTAATCACATTTCCAAAAAAGTCTACTCTTCCTGTTGGTACACCAATGACAATATCCATTTTCATAGGATCAATGGTAAGTTTTCCAGTTTTTGTAGGAATTAGTAGCGCTTTTTGCAGTACAATATATCTGTAGTTTTCACCATTGTATTTTCCCATTTTTACAGGGAAACCATTTATTTTAATTTCTTGATTCCAAAAGCCATTATATTGCGGAGCTTCTGTTACAGAAGTATCGAAAACACTCACGTTTTCGCTAACATACAACCTGTATTCAACATAAATTCCTTCTCCAACAAAAGGTCTAGATTTAGAGGTTTCTGCAACTAAATGTATGTTTTGTTGTGCTATGTAATTTGGGTCATTAGGATTGTCAGGTATTTCCACTGGATTCAAAACAACGATTTTCATCATTTTCGAATTCAAAGTTTTTCCTCTGTATTTAATGTTTGCAGGACTTATAATAAGCTCACCTCTTCTCTTTGGTTTTAGTATATAAGAGTATGATTGAGAGAAACTAACCTTTCCATTTATCCAAGATTGACTTACAGATTGACTTGGTCCTTGAATGACTCTAAAGTCTTTAAAGTCTGGAGGCGTAAAATTATCTGCACCTTGCTTGTTAACAGAAAAGTCTATTCGTAAACGTTGGTTTAAACCTAGTTTATTTTTACTCACTTTCACTTTTAATTCTGCCTCTTGTGCTAGAATTGAAAGTGATAATAAGCTTATAAATATTGATATGTAAAATTTCATCTTCATCTTAAAGCAACAAACTTACCAATCTTTTTCCTGTTTTACTTTTTTACCTTTTGCTTTTTTAGCATTCATTTTCTTTTGGGTCTTTTTTTCCTCATTATTTAAGCTTTCTAATAGCTGCTTAATTTGTTGAGGAGACATTTTTCCTTGTTGAGGTTTGGGTTTCTCCTTCTGTTCTTTTTTATCGTCCTTTTTAGGATCCTGTTTTTTATCTTTCTTCTTATCTCCTTTTTCGTCTTTATCTTTGTCATCATCATCACCATCTTTTTTCTCTTTGTCATCATCACCTTCCTTCTTATCTTTGTCCTTGTTTTTTTCGTCTTTATCTTTTTTATCTTTGTCTTTATTGTCTTTATTGTCTTTATTTTGTTGTTTTTCTTTTTCAAGGAATTCTTGAGCAACCGCTAAATTATAACGAGTTTCATCATCATTAGGATTATTTCGTAAGGAGTTTTTATAAGCATCTACAGCACCTTGATAGTTTTTAGTTTCCATCATAGAATTACCTAAATTATGGTAAGCTTCTGCTTTCGTATATTTATCTGAAGCAGTTTTTGCACTCAATTCATATTGAGGTGTAGCTTCTTTAAAGTTCTTGTTTTCATACAAAGCATTACCTAAATTATAACTTGCTTTATCATAATAGGAGCTTTTGTCTAGAGCCTTTCTGTAAGCAACAGACGCCTCTGTGTATTGTTTTTTTTGATATAATTCGTTGCCTTGTCTTACCATTTTTCTAGCTTTGCGTTGCAAAGCAATAGAATCTTTTTGTGCAAGAATTGTTGTTGATGAAAACAGCATCAAAAATAAAATAAGGATATTTTGTAAAAGGTTCATTTTTTATTTTTTTATTTTTTCTTCATTAAATAAATCTACCTTTTTTAACCATTTTGTTTTCTTTTCTAACAAGAAACCATCTAAGAGTAAAAATAAAATTCCTATCGCTAAAAACCATTGAAATTGATCTTTGTAATCAGAAAATTGCTTCGTTTCAAATTCGCTTTTTTGGGCATTTGCAATAATGTCTGAAATCTGTTTTACAGGATTTTCAGTTACATTACCATCTATATATTCTCCGTCAGAGGCATCTGCAATTCCGTTTAAAACATCGGGCATACGTTTGGTAATAACTGTTTCTCCTTTGTTATCTTTTTTATAACCAATCATAGCTCCATTTAAACGTATAGGAATTGGTCCGCCTTTTTCTGTACCAACACCAATAGTGTAAATCTGTACGCCATCATTAGCCAAATTAAGAGCTACTTGTTTGGTTTCTTCTTGGTGGTCTTCTCCATCAGAGATAATGACTAAAAACCTGTTGGTTTGCTCGTCATTATTATAATAAGTTTTTGCTAATTCTAAAGCTTCATTAATTGCTGTACCTTGACTAGAAACCATATCGGGATTGGCATTTTGCAAAAACATATTTGCTGCTGCATGGTCTGTTGTTATGGGTAAAAGAGGATAAGAGTTACCCGCGTAAATGATAATACCAACTCGATCACTTCCTAATTTATCTATAATTTTTGCAATGATTTGTTTTGCTTTTTCTAGCCTAGTAGGGGCAATATCTTCTGCCAGCATACTTCTAGAAACATCTAGAGCGAAAACGACATCTACTCCTTCTCTTTTTACCGTTTTCAGTTTAGAGCCCATTTTAGGGTTTACTAAAGAAATCACTAAAAAGGCAATTCCTAATAACAACATTATTAGTTTTAGTATTGATTTAAATGTTGATGAGTTCGGAGCTAATTTTTTCAGTAAATCAGGATTTGAGAATTTACGCTGCATTCTTTTTTTCCACCATAAAACCAATAGAAAAACAACAATCATTACAGGAATAATTGCTAATAAATAAAAATAAATTGGTTCTTCTAATTTGTACATTTTTATATAAAACTCTTAAATAATGTATTTCTTAATAAGAATTCTAGTAGCAATAGACCTAGAGCTAATAGTACTAAAGACCTGTACATTTCTTGATAATTGTAATACTTGAATTCTTCTATTTTTGTTTTTTCGAGTTTGTCAATTTCATTATAAATTTCTTTTAATGATGTATTGTCTGTTGCTCTAAAATATTTTCCTTTTGTTTCTGATGCAATTTCTTTTAGTAAATCTTCATCAATTTCTACTTGTTGTTTTCTAAAGTTTAATTGGCCAGTTCTTGGGTCTTTACTCCAGGGGAAATCTGCCATTCCATTGGTTCCTATTCCTATTGTATAGACTTTAATACCCAATTCTTTAGCTAGTTCTGTTGCCGTTCTTGGGTCTATGTTTCCTGAGTTGTTTACTCCATCCGTTAGTAAAATAATAACCTTACTTTTTGCTTTACTTTCTTTAAGTCTATTTACCCCAGAGCCTAAACCCATTCCTATTGCGGTTCCACCTTCTAATTGCCCCCATTTTAATTCAGAAATGGTTCGTTTTACAATCGCTTTGTCACTTGTAATAGGCGTTTGGGTAAAACTTTCGCCTGCATACACTACAATTCCAATTCTGTCATTGGGTCTTCTATCAACAAAATTTACAGCTACTTTTTTTAAAGCTTCTAATCTATTCGGTTTTAAATCTCTAGCCAACATACTTGCAGAAACATCAATGGCCATTACAATGTCGATACCTCTATTTGTTTTTGTTTTTTTGCTCACAGACACGTTTCTTGGCCTTGCTAAAGCAATAACAATTGCTGCCAAAGCCAACAATCGTAAAACATATAAAATAGGTTTTAATTTTGATAAGATGGATGCTTTTACTTTAAACCCTTTAACACTTGGCATGGTTAAAATTGCAGTATCTTTTTTACGCATAAAAAAATACCAAATTGCCAATAATATAACTAAAATTAGCAGCCACAAAAATTCTGGATTTAAAAACTCAAAATTATTCCAATTCATCATCTTCTATAATTGGTTTAGGTTTTAAATTATCAATTACTAATTTTGCATCTTTTCTATCTTCTTCAATTTCTATCGCTAAAGGTTTCGATTTTGCAAACTTTACTAAATCTGCTTCTTGCAATAATGCTTTAAGTTTGTCAATGGTTTCTTTGGATGTCGATATCGTTTCAGCCTCATTAAAATCTTTTAGTGTTTCTATAATTTCATCTGTAGTTTTCTCTAATGCAGGTACTTTCAATTCGCGCTCAATATAACCTCTTACAATCTCTGTTAACTCACTATAATATTCTTTAACTTTATTATTTTGCCAAAGTAGTTTTTCATCTAACTCATTTAGCTTATAAATAGCTTCATCATAAGGAGGTAAAGCTCTAAAAGTTGGTTCTTCTATTTCCATTTTTCGCTTTCTTATCACAAACCAATAAATCCAGAAACCTATAATTACTAATGCCGCTAAAAGAATATATACATAGATTTTAAAATCATCAAAAGTATATGGTTCTGCTTTAATTGCTTTGATAGGAAATTTCTTAATTTTAGTGGTGTCTATTGCTACTGTAGCGACATTTACTAGTAATGAATCTGTTAAATAGGCTTGATTTTTAACAAAAACTTGTTGCTGAGGAATATAGTACGCTCCGCTGTCAAAACCGGTTATAATATATTTTTGAACTAGCATATTGCCTAGAGTATCTATCATAGCTGAATCGATAACTTCTAATCCTTTTAATTCCAGCTTAGGTAGAATTACATTCTCAATTTCATTGACAGAAATCCTTAAATTGAATTGCTCACCTATTCTAATTTGTGAAGTTTCAATTTGGGCCTTTACCATCGGGTTTTGACCAAAAGCAATTATTGAAATTAATAGAAAAATATGTAAAATGTATTTTTTCATTTCTGCTTATCTTCCTTTGTGTTTAAAATATCCTAATAACTTTTTCACGTAACCTTCATCAACTCTCGTATTGATAGTTCCTGCACCACTTCTTTTAAACGTACTTATATAATAATCAGTTAATCGTAATGCATTTGCTTTATAGTTTCTTCGAGTAGTTTTTGACGAGGTGTTTACTAGTTGAATAGCACCTGATTCAGCATCTATCATTGGCACCATTCCTAAATTCGGAATTTCTTCATCATGTTTATCATATACTCTAATGCCTGTTAAATCGTGTTTTTTTCCTGCAATTTTTAAAGTTTTTTCATAATCATCATCCATAAAATCTGATAACATAAAAACTATGGCTCTTTTTTTCATCACACTTGATAAAAATTTTAAAGCTACAGAAATATCAGTCTTTTTGCTTTTTGGCTTAAACTCTATTAATTCTCTAATAATTCTTAAAACGTGACTTTTTCCCTTTTTTGGGGGAATGAATAGTTCGATATCATCAGAAAAAAGAATTAATCCTACTTTGTCATTATTTTGAGTAGCAGAAAAAGCTAGGGTTGCAGCAATTTCTGTAACGGTATCTTTTTTAAATTGTGTAGCAGTTCCAAATGATTCCGAACCAGAAACATCAACCATTAACATCATGGTTAGTTCCCGTTCTTCTTCAAAAACCTTTATAAAAGGTTCGTTGTAACGCGCAGTAACATTCCAATCAATGGCTCTAACATCATCACCAAATTGGTATTGTCTTACTTCAGAAAAAGTCATACCACGCCCTTTGAAGGATGAATGGTATTCACCGCCAAAAATATGATCAGACAATCGTCTTGTCTTAATCTCAATTTTTCGAACTTTTTTAAGGATTTCCTTTGTTTCCATCTTTTAAGTATGCAATTTTCAGTTACGATTTAAAAAAAATCAGATTTAAGCAAGCAATTACTTCCTAATACTGATTTACTGAAAACTCCTTTTATGGCACTTCTACTTCATTAATAATTGAGTTGATAATTTCAACAGAAGTTACATTTTCTGCCTCCGCTTCATATGTAATACCAATCCTGTGGCGTAAAACATCAAAAACTACCGCCCTAACATCTTCAGGAATTACATAACCTCTTCTTTTAATAAAAGCATAACATTTAGCTGCTTTTGCTAAATTGATACTTCCACGGGGTGAAGCACCAAAACTAATTAAATCTTTTAATTGTGGTAAGTTGTATTTTTCTGGATAACGAGTTGCAAAAATGATATCAAGAATATATTTCTCAATTTTTTCATCCATGTAAACTTCATTAGCAACTTCTCTTGCTTTTAAAATTTGTTCTACAGAAACTACAGGGTTAACTTTTGAGAAACCACCAGATAAATTCTGACGCATAATAATTTGCTCATCCTGTAATTTTGGGTAATCTATAACTACTTTTAACATGAACCTATCTACTTGCGCTTCAGGTAAAGGATAAGTTCCTTCTTGTTCCACGGGGTTTTGAGTTGCCATAACTAAAAAAGGTTCGTCTAAGTTAAAAGTAGTGTCACCAATAGTAATTTGACGCTCTTGCATTGCTTCTAGTAAAGCAGATTGCACTTTGGCAGGTGCTCTGTTAATCTCATCGGCTAACACAAAATTTGCAAAAATTGGTCCTTTTTTTATCATGAAATCATTCTCTTTCATGTTATAAATCATCGTTCCAACAACATCTGCAGGTAACAAATCTGGTGTAAATTGAACTCTACTAAAACTTGCCTGAACTGCCTTAGATAAAGTATTAATTGCTAATGTTTTTGCCAATCCAGGAACTCCTTCTAGTAAAATATGACCATTTCCAATTAATCCAATTAACAAACTTTCTATCATTTGCTTTTGCCCAACAATTACCTTATTCATTTCTAAAGTAAGAATGTCTATAAAGGCACTTTCTCTTTCTATTTTCTCATTAATAGCTCTTACATCTACATCCATGATACTCTTATATTATCTGTTAAATTTTACGAAAAACAAAGCTACAATATTCAATAATTTTTAATTGTTAAAAGTTGGTTAAAGATGTTTTTTTTGATTTTAATAACAATACTTCTTATTTAACAATAATGGTTAATGACGATAATGCTTTAAGTGAAGTTGTTATTACTGGTACTCGTTCAAAACCAAGAACAGTTCTACAGTCCGCTGTTCCAATTGATAATATTGGGGTAAAAGCGATTGAAAGACAAAATAACGGTGATATAGTACAAACATTAAAAGCTTTAATACCTTCATACACGTCTACACCACTTACTGGCGATGGATCAGCATTTGTTAAACCAACATCTTTAAGAGGTTTACCACCAGATGAAGTACTAATACTTATGAACTCTAAAAGACGCCATAGATCTTCTTTGATAGCGCATTTTGGTGCAGCAATGAATGCAGGATCTCATGCAGCAGATGTAGGTCATATTCCTAGTATTGCGTTAAAAAATATAGAGGTTTTGCGTGATGGTGCGGCCGCACAATATGGTTCAGATGCAATTGCAGGGGTTATGAACTTTATATTAAAAGATGTCTCAAGTGGAGCAGAAGTTCAAACACAAGTTGGTAAATGGTATGGAAGAAATTATGGAAGTGAAACTGATTATAAAGTAGGAATGAATTTCGGTTTTCCATTAACTGAAAATGGATTTATTAACATAAGGGCAGAATATGCTTTTAATCCAAAATTAGCTAGAGGTAATCAACATGCAGCAGCTCAAGCAGTTATAGATTCTGGGATTGAAGGGGTAGCAAATCCAGCTATGAATTGGGTTAGCATATAATTATAATCAGACAAAAGTTTTGTCCCAAAATCAGGTTAGTGGAGTGAATCCTGTTAACGAAAGTGGAATTTTTAACTTAGAGAATAATTTACCTAAAAATAGAGCTAGTTTATCTTTAGAACGTAATTTTGGCAAATTTGATGCTTCAGTTCGAGCTAATTATTTCGAAACTACTTTTGATGAAAGATCTCAAAGAGAAGAAATAGAAGCAAGAACTTTAATAGATTTAGACTTTAGCTATCAAGCTTCAGAAACTGTTCAATTAATTTTAGGAGCACTTAATGTTTTTGATACATATCCAAACGAAGTTGAAACTCGTGCATCTCAAGGGATGCCTTTTCCAAGACGTACACCAATTGGTTATAGTGGAGGTCAGGTTTATTTTAAAGCAATTTATAAATTGTAATTTCAATAATATTAAATATTATTATATTTAGGCCATTATTAATTTAGTGGCCTTTTTTAATTTTCGCTCTCAAGGTATCTTCTGATTTCTGGAATTAGTATATAAATCAGTCTTTTTTCGTAGATTTATATTTATGAAGGCTAAAAGTATTTTCATCAAACTGTCCATAGGTGAAATATTGAATCCAATCGCCTAAGTTTATATAGGTACTGTTTTCTTGTAGTTCTATTTCTAAAGGTAAATGTCTATGGCCAAAAACAAAATAATCATAGTGTTGTTGAGTGAGTTTTCTTTTACAGTATTGCACTAGCCATTCATTTTCTTCGCCTAAAAATTTTGCATCTTCCTCTCCAGAAATCATCTTATTTTTAATAGACATATATTGCCCCAACTTTACACCTAAATCCGGATGCAACCATCTAAAAAACCATTTAAACAAAGGAAATGTAAATACCTTTTTCATGCGTTTATACCCTTTGTCATGCGGTCCTAAACCATCTCCATGACCCATTAAGATCTTTTTATTGTTAATGAGAAACTCTTGAGGACTATAAAATACAGGAATGTTTAATTCCGTTTCAAAGTAATCATGCATCCATAAATCATGATTACCAACAAAGAAATAAACAGGAATTCCAGAGTCTTTAATTTCTGCTAATTTTCCTAAAACTCTCACAAATCCCATAGGAACAACGGTTTTATATTCGAACCAAAAATCGAATAAATCACCCAATAAAAAAATAGCTTCTGCATCTTTCTTAACTTCATCTAACCAAGCAACAAACTTTTTTTCTCTAGGAAAACTTGCTGCTGCTGTTGGTGCTCCTAGATGTTGATCTGAAGCAAAATAGACTTTTTTATTTCCTGAAGTGGTTATTGTAATCATTGGTGCAAAGAAAAGCTATTCCTGCTTACTTTCCAACTCTAAAACCTTTTGCAACATTTTATCATCTTTATGAATAATTCGGTAAAAACCAACATCACCAAAAAGCATATTTGCAATAAAAGCTTTTAAATATTTTTTAATGCTTTCCTTTGTTTTAAATGACGGATTTGATTGGTATTTGGTTTTAGAAAAGTAATTGTTTAAAACAGTTTCATCTTTGTCAAAATCTAGTACAAAACTGTCTACAGTCCATTTTGACAACTCTTTTCGTTTGTTATCTACATACTCAAAAGCAAAATTATTTATAGAATTCAAATAGAAATTAGATATGTAAGAAGTGGTGTCAATAGGAACGAAAACATCAGGAATGATACCTCCTCCACCGTAGACTATTTTTCCTTTTGGCGTTTTAAACAGAAGAGAATCAACTACTTTAATGCTGTCTTTATTTAACAATTCTCCGTTTATAACTCTTTTTTGATAATCTTTATAATAGTTTCCTTTTTCTCCATTTGAATATGGTTTTTGAATAGAACGCCCGGTAGGAGTGTAATATCTTGCGGTGGTTAAACGAACGGCAGAACCATCACCTAAATCCATTTCTATTTGCACCAAACCTTTTCCAAAAGAACGTCTTCCAATAATGGTTCCTTTGTCATTGTCTTGCAAAGCACCCGCAACAATTTCGGATGCTGATGCTGAATTTTCGTCAATTAAAACATACAAACCTCCTTTTTCGAAAGAACCCATTTTGGTTGCAAAGAATTCTTCAATTTGTGCTTTATTATTTTTAGTGAAAACCATCAGTTTATCATCTTCTAAAAATTCATCAATGATTCTGTTCGAAATGTCTATAAAACCACCTCCATTGCCACGTAAATCTAGAACTAGATCTGTCATCCCATTAGCAATTAAAGAATTTATGGAAGATTTGAATTCCTTGTACGTATTTCTCGCGAAACGATCTATTTTTATATAACCAATAGAATCGTTAATCATGTAAGCTAAGTCTACACTTTTAATATTTACTTCACCCCGAGTAATGTCAACAATAAATAAAGAATCGTTACTTTTTCTATAGATTTGAAGTGCAACTTTTGTCTCTGGTTTTCCTTTTAAATATTTAGGAATACTGCCACTTCTAAATTCTTTGCCATATAACGTGTCTTTGTTGGCCATTAAAATTCTATCACCAGCCTTAAGTCCTGCTTTAATACTAGGGCCTTTTTTTATAGTTTGAACAACGGCAATAGAATCTTTTATCATTCTAAACTGAACACCAATTCCTACAAAATTACCTTGCATACTTTCTGTAATTGCTTGCAAATTCTCTTTGGGAATATAAACAGAATGTGGATCTAATTTGCCTAGTATTTGTGTTATTGCTCCATCTAATAATTTGTCTGTGTTGACATTATCTACATAATCTTTCTCAATAAAATTGATCAGTTTTTTTATTTTTTGCTCTTTAGAAGGGTTTTTTGAAAGTAAAAATAAATTGTTAGAATTACCACTAAAGAAAACACCAATTATAATTCCGAGAACAACAGCAATTGCAAAATATATAGGCAAGTTATTCTTATTCATAAGGTAAATATTTAATTTCTACACCTGCTTTTTCTAAAAACTTTAGACCAGAAGAATCTCTATAATCTTTGGCGTATACAACACGTTTTATTCCTGCTTGATGAATAAGTTTACTGCATTCTGTACAAGGTGATAATGTAATATATAAAGTGGCACCTTCTGCAGATTGTGTTGAGGAGGCAACTTTTAAAATAGCATTCGCTTCTGCATGTAAAACTTCCCATTTTGTCACGCCTTCTGAATCTTCGCAGCAATTATCAAAGCCAGAAGGGGTTCCATTAAAACCATCAGAAATAATCATTCTTCCTTTGACAATTAAAGCACCAACTTGTTTGCGTTTACAATGTGATAGTTTTGCCCATTCCCTTGCCATTTTTAAATAAGCAATATCATATTTTAATTGTTTCTTCTCAGTCATGAAGCGAAAATAGAAAGATTTGAATAATTATCATGTTAATAAGTTACCAAAAAATACGCTCAATCATTATCGGACAAGAAAAACCAATAACAATAGAGGAACAAACTAAAATCCAGTCTCTTCTTGATACTCTAAATAGATTTTGAAGTGTCGTTCCTAAGATTAATATCCCAAAAACAATAATTATTTGTGATGCTTCAATTCCTAAAGCGAATTCTACTAAAGGGATAAGTTTATCTTCTTCTTTTCCAACCATCATTTTAAAATAATTAGAAAATCCTAATCCGTGAATTAGCCCAAAGATTAGTGCAAAGACTAAGTTGATGTTTTCTTTGCCTGTTGGTGATTTTTTTGCTATTAAGATATTAATGATAGCTGTAATAATGATGGTCAACGGAATTAAGAATTCAATCAAATCCATTCTAATTTTTAATACTTCATAAGCAGATAAAGCTAGTGTGATTGAATGTCCAATTGTAAAAAGTGTTACTAGCCACATAACTTTTTTCCACTGCTTAAAGTTGAATACAACGGCTAAGACAATTAAAAATAAAATATGATCATAGGCAGAAAAGTCTAACACATGTTTCAGACCCATTTTAAAATAAAGCACAAAATCATTCATAGAAAACATTAATTTACAGAGTGTCAAAGATATGAAAAGCTATAATTTTTTTAGAATTGAAATGCACTATTAATAATTCTAATTGATATATTTTAAATAATATTAAAATTATAAGTATTCATTTTTTTAAATCGATAATAATTTGATAAATACGTAATTATTTAAATTTTGAATATACAAAATTAAGTACAAATACTTAATTTTGTATTAAAATACGTAGTTATGCAAACGGTTATTGTTGTAGGAAATGGAATGGTTGGTTACAAGTTTTGCGAGAAATTTGCAGCAAAATGTAGAAGTAAGGATTTTAAAATCATTGTTTTTGGAGAGGAGCCTAGACCTGCCTATGATAGAGTTCATTTAAGTGAGTTTTTTGAGAATCAAGATGCAAAAGCATTAGAAATGGCTCCTGCAGAATGGTATTTGACAAACGGAATTGATTTAATTGTTGATGAAAAAGTTTCTGAAATTCACAGAGCATCTAAAACAATAATTACTGCAAAAAATAGAGCTGTAAGTTACGATTATTTGGTCTTAGCTACAGGTTCTTCTGCTTTTGTTCCTCCTATAAAAGGAGTTGAAAAGGAAGGCGTTTTTGTCTATAGAACAATTGAAGATTTAGAGGGAATGTTAGGGTATGCAGCAAAATTAAAAGCTGAAAACCCTGATGCTAAAGCAGCAGTTTTAGGTGGAGGTCTTTTGGGTTTAGAAGCAGGAAAAGCAGTTATGGATATGGGTCTAGAACCTCATATTGTAGAATTTGCTTCTAAATTAATGCCGAGACAATTAGATGCTAGAAGTAGCCAAGTATTACAATTAAAGTTAGAGTCATTAGGTTTAAACATACATTTAAGAAAAACCACAAATCAAATTTTAGGAAATGGATCTATTGTTGGAATGGAGTTTGGGGTAGGTGATTTATTAAATGTAGATATGTTAGTAATTTCTGCTGGAATTAGACCAAGAGACGAATTAGGAAAAAATGCTGGTTTAGAAATGGGAGTGCGTGGAGGAATTGTTGTAAACAATAAAATGCAAACTTCAGATGAAAATATTTTTGCAATTGGCGAAGTGGCGCTGTACAATCAAATGATATATGGTTTGGTTGCTCCGGGTTATGATATGGCTGGAGTAGCTGTTCATCAGATTATAGGAAAAACAGAAAGTATAATGCCAGAAGAGATCGATATGTCTACCAAATTAAAATTGATAGGCGTGGATGTTGCAAGTTTTGGAGAGCCTTTTATGCCAGCTTCAAAAGGACATTCTATTATTTTTGAAAATAAAACACAACATTTATATAAGAGAATTAATGTTAGTCATGATGGTAAAAAACTGTTAGGAGGAATTCTAGTTGGTGATGCCTCTGATTATAATATGTTGCATCAGGTTTATTTAAACGGAATGGCAATTCCTGAAGATCCATCGCAATTAATTTTACCGGCAAGTGAAGGAGGTTCTTCTTTTGGAAGTGTTTTAGATCTGCCAGATACTGCACAGGTTTGTTCTTGTGAAAGTATCAGTAAAGGTGATATTTGTTGCTCAATTACCGAAGAAGATTGTAATAATTTAGCGGATGTAATTTCTAAAACTAAAGCAACAACGGGTTGTGGTGGTTGCAAGCCTATGGTATCAGATTTGGTAAATGAAACTTTAAAATCTCTTGGAAAAGAAGTAAAAGAAACTATTTGCGAACATTTTGATTATAACAGACAAGAGTTATACGATTTAGTAAAAGTGAGTAAAGTTTCTGATTATCAAGAAACCTTGAATGCCTTTGGAAAGGGCCACGGATGTGAAATTTGTAAGCCTTTAGTTGCATCAATTTTTGCAACTGTAACGATGGAGACTCCAAATCGTCAACCCACAATTCAGGATACAAATGACCGGTTTTTGGCAAATATCCAGAGAAACGGAACCTATTCTGTAGTTCCAAGAGTTGCTGCTGGAGAAATTACTCCAGATCAATTAATTGTAATCGGAGAAGTTGCAAAAAAATACGATTTATATACTAAAATTACGGGAGGCCAAAGAATAGATTTGTTTGGTGCACAAGTTCATGAATTACCACTGATTTGGAAAGAGCTAATTGCCGCCGGATTTGAAAGCGGTCATGCTTACGGAAAATCACTAAGAACCGTAAAAAGTTGTGTGGGTTCTACTTGGTGCAGGTATGGTATGCATGAAAGTGTCACTTTTGCCATTGAAATAGAAAATAGATACAGAGGCTTGCGTTCTCCTCATAAATTAAAAGGAGGTGTTTCAGGTTGTATTAGAGAATGTGCAGAGGCCAGAGGTAAAGATTTTGGATTAATTGCTGTAGATGGTGGTTGGAATTTATACGTCTGTGGAAACGGTGGGGCAACACCAAAACATGCAGTTTTATTGGCAGAACAACTAGATGATGAAACAGTCGTAAAATACTTAGATCGTTTTTTAATGTTTTATATCAGAACTGCTGGTCCTTTAGTTAGAACGGCTCCTTGGTTAGATAAATTAGATGGCGGAATAGATTATTTAAAACAAGTTGTTATTGAAAATTCTATAGGAATTGCTGAAGATTTGGAAACTGAAATGCAAGGGCTTGTAAATAGATATGAATGCGAATGGAAACAGGCAATAGAAAACGAGGAAGTAATGAAGCGTTTTAAACATTTTATAAATTCTGATGATACAGATGACAACATCAAATTTGTAAAAATGAGAGGACAAAAAAAACCAGAAGCTTGGGTTTAAATAAGTAACAAACAATAACAATATGCAAGAAGTATTAGAAAAATATAAAACAGTTTCAGAATCAAATGTAAGTGAATGGTTTAAGGTTGGTAAAACGACAGACTTTCCAGAAGATAGTGGTGCTTGTGTAAAACATAACACCAAGCAAATTGCAGTATATAATTTTACAAGAACAGGTAAGTGGTATGCCACTCAAAATTTATGTCCGCATAAAATGGAAATGGTTTTATCTTTAGGTATGATTGGTGATAAGGCGGGGATTCCAAAAGTAGCTTGCCCAATGCATAAAAAGAATTTTTCTTTAGAAGATGGATCAAATTTAGCCGGTGAAGATTTAAAAATTGCCATCTACCCTGTAAAGATTAAAGATGGAAATGTGTATATTGGCTTTTTAGATTAAATTCAAAAAATGAGGCCTACAAGATTTGAAACTGCAATTGCATTAATAGATAAAAAAAACGCTGAAGATGAGAATACTTATCAAGTTGCAGGATTAGAATATCCTAAAGAATTATTGTATTCTCAAAGAATGACAAGAAAATTGTTAATGTTTGAGCCTAATGCATCAAAACCGCTTCAAATTGCAGCACGTGCGCAGCACATTTGTCGTTGGAAAATTCAAAGAAATGAATATCCAATGGATAGAGTCGGCTATTTTAAATGGCGTGAAACACTAAAAAAATTACATGCTGATATTACTGGTGAAATTTTGCAACAAGTTGATTATGATGAAAAGTTTGTAGATAGAGTTCAGAAAATTATCCTTAAAAAATTGATTAAGAAAAATGAAGAATCTCAAACTTTAGAAGACACTATTTGTTTGGTTTTTTTAGATTATTATTTTGATGAATTTGCAGCTAAACATACTGATGAAAAAGTAATAGATATTCTAAAAAAAACTTGGATTAAAATGTCTGCAAAAGGTCATGAAGCTGCTTTAAAACTTACTTTTTCTGAAAAAGGTTTAGCTTTAGTGAAACAAGCGATTTCTTAAACACACATACACACATGACAAAAAACGGCAATTCATTAGACAAAAAAACGTTTGATAAATTAAGTCGTTTATATATTATTGCTTTAAGCACAATCGCACTCTCTGTAATTATTAGTCAGATTTTAGTTCGTAATCATTTAGACACGCAAAAAAGTGACTCTACAGTTATAAATATTGCTGGAAGACAAAGAATGCTGAGTCAAAAATTAACAAAAGAAATTGTTTCTCTTACTGTTTCATTTGATGAAAATAAGAGAAATCTTCTTAAAAAAGATATCAAAGAGACCCTTGTTTTATGGAATTTATCTCATACTTCTCTGCAAAAAGGGAATGATAGTTTAGGACTTCCTAAAAAAAACAGCGTTAAAATAAAACAACAATTTGAAGCAATTAATCCTGTTTTTGACACTATTCAGAAAGCATCAAAATCTATTGTTAAAAATTTAGAAATAAACCCTTTAACATCTATTGATGAGCTAGCTTTAGATATTAAGAAAATCATTAATAATGAAGGTGAATTTTTATTCATTATGGATAAAATTGTGAATCAATATGATTTAGAAGCTGATGAAAAAGTAGTTTGGTTAAGAAAGTTAGAATTTTCGCTAATGGTTTTGACTTTGTTAATTCTTTTGGGTGAATTTTTATTCATTTTTTGGCCCACAGCCAAATCAGTTAAGGCAACATTATCAGATTTATTATCAGCAGAAAAGAAAGCTAAAAAAATGGCTTTTGATGCAGATAAATTAAGTATTTCTAAAGAAAAATCAATTAAGGAATTACGTGCTTTAAGTCATGCAATGGATGAAACTTTGTTGTTTGCTAGAATTTCATCAAAAGGGAATTTAATTCATATGGGAAAAAAGTTTTCTCGCTTATTTAAACTTTCTAAATTTAAAAAAGAAGTATTGTTTTGGAATGTTTTAACCAGTAATGAAAATGAACAGGCATTCATTGAAGATTTAATTAGTCAACATAAAAAAACAGGTTGGCAGGGTGAAGTAAAATCAACCACGAAAGAAGGTCTAGATATTTGGTTAGAAATGTCTATCATTCCTTATCGCCTAACGGAAGATAAATCAGAATTGTTAATAATAGCATCAGAAATTACTGAAAGAAAAGCTGCACAGTTAGAAATTGAAAGATTAACTACAGTGAGTTTTGAAGAGAAGATGAGTCAGCAAAAAATCATTTCTAGTAAGATTATTGAGAATCAAGAAAAAGAACAAAATAGAATTGCCAAAGATGTTCATGATGGTATTGGGCAAATGCTTACAGGATTAAAATACAATTTAGAAAGTATTAATATTAATGATATTGAGCGTACAGCTATTAAAATTCAACATTTAAAAGAGTTAACTACCAATATTATTAAAGGAGTAAGAACTGCAACTTTTAATTTAACTCCACCAGAATTATCCGATCATGGAATTGTGCCTGCGATTGCAAAATTGGCGAAAGAATTAGGAAAGTTAACAGGAAAAGAAATTTTGTTTTTTAATAAAACCGATTTTAATAATCGATTAGATTCTTTAACTGAAATTAATATTTATAGAATTACCCAAGAAGCAATTAATAACGCTATTAAATATGCTGATTCTTCTCATATTGTAGTTTCACTTTCTCACAGTAAAAGTTTACTAAGCCTTGTAATTGATGATGATGGCAAAGGATTTGTGCCCTCTGAAGTAAAGAAGGTAAATAATGGAGATGGAGGAATGGGAATGACCTTTATGAAAGAACGAATTAAATATATTGATGGAAGATTATTTTTGAATTCTGAATTAGGAAAAGGGACAAGAGTTACTTTAAATATACCCATTTAACAAATACCTAGTTTTACTTAAAAAATGGTACTTTTGTGCGTATAACTTTAGTTTTTATAATTATGATTAATGTAATTTTAGCAGACGACCATGTTCTGGTAAGAGATGGAATCAAAGCTCTTCTAGAAGATCAAACAGGAATCAACGTTATAGATGAAGCTTCTAATGGAAAAGAAGCTTTAGAAGTGGTCTCAAAAAATAAACCTCACATACTTATTGTTGATATTCGCATGCCAGAAATGAACGGAATTGAAGTAGTCGCTGAAATTAATAAACATCATAAAGATGTAAAAACACTAGTTCTTTCTATGCACGATTCAGAAGAGTATGTTGTAAGATCTATTCAAGCGGGCGCAGATGGTTATTTGTTAAAAGGAGCAAGTAAAGAAGAGTTTTTGAAAGCATTAAATAAAGTGGCTTCTGGTGGTAAGTATTTTACAGGTGATGTTTCTTCAATTATAATGAACAACTTTGTAAACGGCAATATTAGTAAAACTGCGGCGACACAAAAAGAAATAAAAGAGCTTCCTTTTAAATTAACTAAAAGAGAGAAACAAATATTGATTTTAGTTTTAGAACTAAAAAATAATAAAGACATTGCTGAAGAACTGCAAATCAGCAAACGCACTGCAGAAGTGCATCGTTTTAATTTGATGAAGAAATTAGAGGCCAAAAACTTAATGGAATTAAATAGTAAATCAAAAGAATATCAATTAATATAAGAATTTTATTTCTTCTTGTTTTTTATTTTGGTTATTTTTTAACGTCAATTTTACCAAATCCTTAATATCACTATTACGTAATTATTAATGTAGTAATAATTTATAAATACGTATTTTTTAATTAAAAAATTAAGTATTTATACTTAATTTTGAAATTGCTAATACATCAATTTGCAATGTTTATTTTGCCGATATAAAAATTCTTAACACTTTTTTTTAGCGTATTCTGAATAATGAATTCAAACTTTGGTTAGTAAAATTTTAATGTCGTATTTAGTATAAAACCTTGGTTTCAATGATTAAAAAAAAGGAAATTAAAACAACTTGTTCTTATTGCGGAGTTGGTTGTGGAATTATCATAAAAAAAGACATTAACAACAAGGTTTTTGTTGAAGGCGATAAAGAGCATCCAGTAAATAAAGGAATGTTATGTTCTAAAGGGATGAACTTGCATTATGTTGCTAATGATACTTCAGACAGGGTTTTATATCCAGAGATGAGATGGAGTCGTTCACATCCTCGTGAGCGTGTAAGTTGGGATACTGCTTTAGATAGAGCAGCTAGTGTTTTTAAGTCTATTATAAAAAAACATGGTCCAGATTCTGTTGCTTTTTATGTTTCAGGCCAAAGTTTAACAGAAGAATATTACATCGCAAATAAGTTGACAAAAGGCTTTTTAGGAACCAATAATATAGATACCAACTCACGTTTGTGCATGAGTTCTGCTGTGGTTGGTTATAAAAAAACTTTTGGAGAAGATAGCGTGCCAATTTCTTACGCAGATATTGAATTAGCAGACACTTTTTTAATTACAGGAGCAAACCCCGCTTGGTGTCATCCAATTTTATTTAGAAGGATTGAAAAACACAAAGAGCAAAACCCAAATGTGAAAATAATTGTAATTGATCCTCGTAAAACAGATTCTGCAAATTTTGCAGATTTACACTTGCAACTAACGCCAGGTACAGATGTTATTTTATACAATGCCATTGGTAGATATTTGTATAAAAGTGGTTTAATTAATGAAGATTTTATAAATAATTATACAGAAGGTTTTGATGCTTACAAGAAAATTATTTTTGAAACAAGCTTAAAGCAAGCTTCTAAAATCTGTGGCGTTTCTCAAGATAACATTAAAAAAGCAGCAGAAATAATAGGTCTTTCTAAAGGATTCATTAGCATGTGGGCTATGGGTTTAAATCAAAGTGTTATTGGTACAGATAAAAATACATCACTTTTAAATTTATCTTTAATTACAGGTCAAGTTGGTAAACCTGGTTCAGGGCCTTTCTCTTTAACAGGTCAGCCAAATGCAATGGGTGGCCGCGAAGTTGGTGGTATGGCGAACTTATTAGCGGTACATAAAGATTTACAAAACGAAGAACATAGGAGGGAAGTTGCACAATTTTGGGGAGTGGATAAAATTTCACCAAAACCAGGTTTAACAGCTACAGAAATGTTTGATGCTTTAGAAAGCGGAAAATTAAAAGCAGTTTGGATTGCTTGTACAAATCCTTTAGTGAGTATGCCAAATTCGCATCAGATAGAAAAAGCAATGGCAAATTCTAAGTTTGTTGTGGTGCAAGAAATATCTCATAAATCAGATACTTTACAATATGCAGATTTGGTTTTGCCAGCAGCTGCTTGGTTAGAGAAAGAAGGGACAATGACAAATTCTGAACGTAGAATTTCTTATTTACCAAAAGAAATAGATGCTCCGGGAGAAGCAAGACCAGATGTAGAAATTTTTTGTGATTTTGCACAAAGAATGGGGTTTAGAGGCTTTAATTATAATAGTGCTTCAGAAATTTACGACGAGTATGCCTCTATGACAAAAGGAACAAATATTGATGTTTCTTTTTTGAATTATGATCGCTTAAAAACAGAAGGAACTTTTCAATGGCCAGTAAATGAATATCGCCATAAAGGAACCCCGCGTCTTTTTGAAGATAAGAACTTTTATACTGCATCACAAAAAGCAATTTTCAATATTCCATCAACCATAGAAAATACTTCAGTAAAAACAAATGACGAATTTCCATTGATTTTAACAACAGGTCGTGTTAGAGATCAATGGCATACCATGACTAAAACAGGAAAAGTTTCTAGATTAAAAACACATTATCCAAAACCTGTTTTAGAAATAAATCCGGTTGATGCTTATTTAAATAAGGTTTCAGATGGCGATATTACAGAAATAAAAAGTTCAAATGGTGTAGTTAGGGTTCGTGCTAAAATTACAGATGCCATTAAAGAAGGTGTTGTTTTCTTGCCAATGCACTGGGGAAAAGTGTTACAAAGTAATTTAAATAGGGCTAATAATTTAACAAATACGCTTGTTGATCCGGTTTCTAAAGAACCCGATTTTAAATTTACATCCGTATCTGTTTCTAAATACAAAAAGGCAAAAGAAAAAATTGTGATTGCCGGCGCAGGAGCAGCAGCTTTTCGGTTTTTACAAAATTATAGAGATTATAATGACGTGGATGAAATCCATGTTTTTTCTAAAGAAACGAACTTGTTTTACAATCGAGTTTTATTACCAGAATATATTACAGAAGAGCTTTCTTGGGAACAGTTATTAAAGATTAAAAACGCGGAATTAAGCAATTTAGAGATTAAAATTCATCCAGAAACTTTTATTGATAAGATTGATAAAGACAACAAAATAGTTACAGATTCTAATGGTGTAACACATAAATTTGATAAGCTGATTTTGGCAACAGGAAGTCGCGCTTTTATACCAAAAGATGTACAGATTGATTTACCTGGTAGATTTACCATGCGAAATAAAACAGATGCAGATAATTTTAAAAAATATTTGGAGAACACAGGTCTGCCGCCAGAAGAACAGCATGTTGTTATTGTTGGTGGAGGTTTATTGGGTTTAGAACTGGCAGCAGCTATGAAGCACAAAAATGTAAAAATTACAATTGTGCAAAGGGCTTCTAGACTAATGGAGCGTCAATTAGATAAAACATCAAGTAAACTATTGTCTTTAGACGTGCAGGAAAGAGGTATTCAAATTTATTTTGACAACGAAGTTAGCACTGTTTTTGATGATGAAGATACAGGTGAATTAACCATTAATCTAAAAAGTGGAAAATACATAACTGCCAATGCAATTGTCTATGCAATTGGTTCAAGACCAAACATAGAAATTGCAAAAGATAACGGAATTATTTGCGGAAGAGGTGTTAGGGTGAACCAACACTTACAATCTTCACATCCAGACATTTTTGCTATTGGAGAAATAGCAGAATTCAATAATAAATTATTCGGAATTACTTCAGCAGCGGAAGAACAAGCAGGTGTTTTAGCCAATTTTATTGCAGGTGATATTAGTGAGTCTTATAAAGGTTCTGTGTTGATGAATATTTTGAAATTTAATGATTTAAACCTCTGTAGTATTGGTGAAATTATTGTTCCAGAAAATGATTCTAGTTACGAAGAAATCATTTTTACTGATATTTCTAAACGCTATTATAAGAAGTGTATTGTAAAAGATGACTTGTTAATTGGTGCAGTTTTAATGGGGGATAAAAACGAATTTGCAGAATTCAAAACAATGATTGAAAGCAAAATCGAAATGTCTGATAAGCGAAACACGCTATTAAGAGGTACATCAAATAATACCCCAATGTTAGGAGAATTGATTTGTTCATGCAGTCAAGTTGGTTCCGGGAACATTGAAGAAGAAATAGCAAAAGGATGCACAAATTTTACAGAATTATGTAACAAAACTGGTGCCGGTTTAGGGTGTGGAAGTTGCAAAACTGAAGTTAGAGAAATTTTGAATAATGCAAAAGTAGGAGTATGAGCAAACAGTTAAATAGATTAATCATAAAAGGAGGCGTTTTATCTCCTGGAGAACTAAAATATATTTGCGATTCTGTCGAAAGTTTAGGGTTAAAAACGATTTCTTTTGGATCTAGACAAGATATTTTATTGCCTAAAAAAGTACAACGAGATGATCTTACTCAATTTGATAAACTAAAAATTGTAGAAATTGATGAAACTGGTGTAGAAAATATTGTTTCCTCTTATGTTTGTGCAGATATTTTTCCAAGTACTTCTTGGTTAACAGGAGATAGATACTTGTATATTTTAGAGCAATTTCGTTCTAAATCAAAATTGAAAATCAATATTACAGATCCAAAACAACGTTTAGTTCCATTGTTTACAGGACATATTAATTTTATTGCTTCAGAACACGAAGATTATTGGTATTTGTATGTGAGACTTCCAGATTGGAAAAAAACAAAAATGTATCCTGCATTAATTTATAGTTGGGATTTAGATAAAATTGAAGCTGCAATTGAAGATATTCTTCAGGAAGAACCAGAAACTATAGAAACTATTTTTGAGTTGGTAAGTGATGCAGTTGATACCAATAATAGAACCGTAGATAAACCTTTAGAAGTGCCTTTTTACCCTTTTCCATATTTTGAAGGAATGAATAAAATTGGAATGGATAAATATTGGTTGGGTTTGTATTGGAGAAATAACAAATATGACATCTCTTTTTTAAAGGAAATGTGCGAATTATGTTCAGAAAATAAGATTGGTAAAATTTCTATAACTCCATGGAAATCATTTGTAGTAAAAGGAATACCGAAAGAATCTAAATTAATATGGGAGAAATTTTTAGGTAAAAGAGGTATTAATGTTAGGCACTCAATGTTAGAATTAAACTGGCATTTGCCAGTTTCTAATAAAGATGCGTTAAATCTTAAGAAATATTTGGTTTCTAATTTCGATCAAAATGATATTAGTACATATGGTTTAACCTTTGGAATTACAGATTACAGCAAGTCTTTTTATTATTTTACATCTATTGTTGTTGAAAAAAATAAACAACCAGAAATGATTGGTAATTTTAAAACAAGAGATACCTATAATTTGTTTTATGCAAAAAATTTTGATCCAAATACGAGAGATTATATCTTACATGTACAAGATGTAGATAAGGTAGAATTACCAGGTTTATTAATGGAGTTAAGTCAACTTTATTTTGATCAGTTAGGAAATGAAAAAGAAGAAGAAATAGTAATTAAAGTAAAGAAAAAAACTACAAAATTAGAAGTCTATCAATGTCAAGATTGCTTAACAATTTATGATGACAGTTTTGGAGATATTACTCAGAATATACCACCAAAAACTATGTTTTCTGAATTGCCAGTATCTTATGAGTGTTCTCTATGTGAAGCTTCTAAAAACTATTTTAAGAAAATAGTATTAGTGAAATAAACAAAAAAAAAATAACTTTAATTATAACAGAATAAGAATTGATGTTACATCAAAATATAGTGTCAAATAATACAAGAAAAGTGGTTACAGACTTCTCTTGCGCTTCTTGTGTTAATGCTAATTGTCTGATAAATAAAAATTTAAATTATCTTTCCAATTCAGCTTTTGTTAAAAACAAGAAAACCTTAAAATGTAAGAAAGGGCAGCAATTTATTATGGAAGGAGCTTCTGTAAATGGATTGTTTTTTATTATTAAAGGAACTGTAAAGGTTTTTAGAACAGGTATTAATGGTAGAGAACAGATTGTGCGTTTTGCTAAAGAAGGAGAAATTATTGGGCACAGAGGTTTTGGTACAGAAGAATATTATTCTATAGGAGCTATTGCTTTACAAGATGTAATATTATGTTATTTCTCTAAAGATTATTTACAAGAAGCTCTGTTAGAAAATCCTAAATTTTCTTATGATATGATGCTTTTTTATGCTAATGAACTAAACAAAAGCGAATCTAAAGTAAAGTCTATTTCTCAAATGACGGTTCGCGAACGTGTTATCGACACCTTATTATACATCAACAGAAAGTTTGGTAATTTAGGTGTTTTTTTAAACTTACCTCTTAGTAGAAAAGAATATGCAGATTATGCAGGAACTACGGAAGAGCAGGTTATCAGAATATTTTCTGTACTTAAAAAAGAAGATCTTATTACGGCAAAAGGAAAAAAAATTGGCATTAATAACCTTCAAGCTTTAAAGAACGAAATTAGTGAACATAACTACTATTTAGATTCATAAATAATATATTCTTGTTATTTCCGTGAAAACGAGAGCCCAAAATAAGTTTACAAAAAGACCTTTCAGTATTTATTAATTAGAAAGGTTTTTTTGCGCATAGAAATAATCTAAAAAAATAACTAAGTATAAAATATAAGTAGTTTTATTTTATTTTAAATATTTGTATATCAAAAACTTAATATATAAATATGTTTTTTAATAGTTTTTAATATGTTTTAAAAAGAGGTTTGTTTATGGTTAATCCCATAAGTTAAAACTATGTCTGGGTATATATTTGTCAAAAAATAAGTATTAATACTTAGATTAATAAAAACTTACTAAAAATGAAATCTCTATTTAAAAAATCAACTTACATTTTACCTGCAGCAATGTTACTATTTGCTTGTGGAGGTAAAGAAACTAAAAAGACAACAGCAGCTGTTGAAGCAAAAACATCAAAAACAAAAACATTAGAAATTGAAAAACCACAATTAACTTTTGGTTTTATCAAATTAACAGATATGGCTCCTTTGGCAATTGCTAAAGAAAAAGGTTTTTTCGAAGACGAAGGGTTGTTTGTTTCTGTCGAAGCACAATCTAACTGGAAAAATATTTTAGACCGTGTTATTGATGGTCAATTAGATGGTTCGCATATGTTAGCAGGTCAGCCAATTGCTGCAGGAGCAGGTTTTGGTCGTCAAGCAAAATTAGTTACTACTTTTTCTATGGATTTAAATGGAAATGCAATTACAGTTTCTAATGATGTTTGGTCTAAAATGAAATCTCATGTGCCAAAAGATAAAGATGGTAAGCCAGTTCATCCAATAAAAGCAGAAGCTTTAAAACCAGTTATTACTGAGTATAAAAATTCTGGAAAAGCATTTAAAATGGGGATGGTTTTTCCTGTATCAACTCATAATTATGAAATTAGATATTGGTTAGCAGCAGCAGGAATCAATCCTGGAATGTACACAAAAGAAAATGTACAAGGACAAATTGATGCTGAGGTTTTATTATCTGTAACCCCTCCGCCACAAATGCCAGCAACGTTAGAAGCAGGTACCATTCATGGATATTGTGTTGGTGAACCTTGGAATCAACAAGCTGTTTTTAAAGGGATTGGAGTTCCGGTTGTGACAAATTATGATATCTGGAAAAACAACCCAGAGAAAGTATTTGTAATGACTCAGAAATTTATTGATGAAAATCCAAATACAGCAATTGCAGTTACTAAAGCTTTAATTAGAGCTGGTAAGTGGTTAGATGAACCAACAAACAGAAAAGAAGCGGTAAAAATCTTATCAATGTCACAATATGTTGGTGCGCCAGAAGCAGTTTTAGCAAATTCTATGACAGGTACTTTTGAGTTTGAGAAAGGAGATAAACGTGATATGCCAGACTTTAATGTATTCTATAAATACAATGCAACATATCCTTTTTATTCTGATGGAATTTGGTTTTTAACACAAATGAGAAGATGGGGACAGATACCTGATGCAAAAACTGCAGATTGGTATGCAAGTACAATTAAAGATATTTACAGACCAGATATCTGGAAAAAAGCAGCAGCTCTTTTAGTAGCTGAAGGAAACATACCTGCTACAGATATTCCTATGACCGATGGTTATAAGCCAGCAACAGCAGATTTTATTGACGGAACAATTTACGATGCAAAAGATCCTTTAGGATACATCAATAGTTTCAAAATAGGAAATAAAGACAAAAAATAACAATACCCCAGAAAATAATATTATGAAAGCAAGTTTAACACTAGGGAAGGTTTCTAATTTTATAGGATTAGGTTTTTTTACAACATTAAAAGATCTGTTTATAGGAAAACTAGAAAAAGAAGAATTTAAAAACTTTTTACGCAAGACTATAGTGCCACTTGCTTCCATTTTATTATTTATTGGTTTGTGGCATTTAGGAGCAAAGTCTTTATACAATATTGAGGCAGAATTTAAAATAGAAAAGGCTTTAGCAGATCAAGGTCAAGTTGCAGCAGATGCTTTAAAAGTTTGTATTGCTTCCGGTGAATCTAGTTGTGAACCAAATACATTGCCGTCTCCTGTTCAAGTTTGGAAATCGTTTCAATCTTTGTTAAGAGATCATAATATTATTACTGCAGATAAAGCTGCTTTTATAGAAAAGACAACAGTTTTAAATGCCAAAAGAGTCGCTGAAGGTAAAAATGCAATTACCTATACGGGAAGGCCTTCTTTTGTAGATCAAATTTTTAGAAGTTTACAAACAGTATTTGCTGGTTTTTTATTGGCGTTATTAATCGCTGTTCCCTTAGGAATTTTTATAGGATTGAGTCCAACATTAAAAAGTTCATTTAACTGGTTTATTCAAATTTTTAAACCAGTATCACCAGTTGTTTGGTATTTGTTAGTTTTTATGATTGTAAAAACATTGTTGATTGATTCTAATGAAGACAGTTCATTTACAATCTCATTTATAAGTGTTGGTTTATGCTCTATGTGGGCTACTTTGGTCAATACAGCAATGGGCGTTTCTTCTGTAGATAAAGATTATATAAACGTTGCAAAAGTTTTGAAATTAGGCACTTTTCAGAAAATTTTTAAAGTAGTATTACCCTCTTCCTTGCCATTAATTTTTACCGGATTAAAAATAACATTATCAGTGGCTTGGATGGTTTTAATTGCGATTGAACTTTTGGCACAGAGTCCTGGTTTAGGACTATTTGTATGGGAGGAATTCCAAAATGGAGCAAACGATTCTAATGCAAAAATTATTGTTGCCATGTTTGTCATTGGGATTATTGGTTTTTTATTAGATCGATTAATGTTAACGATACAAAATTGGGTGTCTTTTGATAAAACAAATGCAATATAAATGTGTAATTCTATAAAGATTAAATTGTAAAATAAAAAAATTCAATATAAAAAAATTCAATAATTAAATATTATAAAATGGCATATTTAGAATTAAATAATATTTACAAAACCTATGGTCAAGGGGATAGGGAAACAGAAATATTATCTAACATAAACTTGAAAATAGAAGAGGGAGAATTTGTCGCTATTGTTGGTTTTACCGGAAGTGGAAAAACAACTTTAGTAAACCTAATAAATGGTTTGTTAGCGCCTACAAGTGGTGAAGTTTTATTTAAAGGAGAGTCCGTGATTGGTACAAGTCATGAACGGGGAGTTATCTTTCAAAATTATTCCTTACTGCCTTGGTTAACAGTTGAACAAAATGTCTTTATGGCTGTAAAAGAAGCTTTTCCACAGAAATCTAAATTGGAGTTAAAAACGATTGTTTCTGACTATGTAGAAATGGTGAGTTTAACACCAGCTATGCATAAAAGACCAAAAGAATTATCTGGAGGAATGCGTCAAAGGGTTGCCGTTGCAAGAGCTTTGGCAATGAAACCAGAGATGATAATTATGGATGAACCTTTAGGAGCTTTAGATGCTTTAACTCGCGGGAATTTACAAGATGAAATCTTAAATATTTGGGGTAAAGACAAAAGAACAGCGCTATTAATTACCAATGATGTAGATGAAGGAATTTATATGGCGGATAGAATTATTCCTCTTCGCCCAGGTCCAAGAGCAACTTTAGGACCAGAATTTAAAATTGATTTAGATCGTCCAAGAGATAAAACGGAAATGAACGATAATCCTAATTTTAAGAAAACAAGAAATGCTATTATTGAGTATTTGATGGATATTGGGAATGAGAGAAAATCTGAAGCTAAGGAAGAATTTATATTGCCAGATTTGCGTCCGAAAGATTTTGTTAATCAGTTTAAATATGGAATGATATGAGCACTATATTAGAACAAAAAAAAGCTAAAATCATTACTAATAATAGACTGTTTCATTCGAATGAAGTTATGCTGGATTTAAAAAATCTAAAAAAAGTGTATCCTACTCCGAAAGGTGATTATGTAGTTTTAGAGGATTTAAATCTTCAGATAAAAAAAGAAGAATTCGTGACTATAATTGGTCATTCAGGTTGCGGTAAAACAACAATGCTCTCAATGATTGCAGGGTTAAACCCAATTTCAGGAGGAAATATTTCTGTATTAGGAAAACATATACGCGGACCAGGACCAGATAGGGGTGTTATTTTTCAATCACCTAGTTTAATGCCTTGGATGACCTCATTACAAAATGTATTGTTGGGTGTAAATAAAGTGTTTCCTCACGGAACAAAAGCGCAACGAAATGATATTGCGAAATACTATTTACAAAAAGTAGGTTTAGAAGATTCTTTTCATAAAAAAGCAAGCGAATTATCTCAAGGAATGCAACAAAGGGTGGGTATTGCAAGAGCATTTGCGATTAAACCAAAAGTACTTTTATTAGATGAGCCTTTTGGAATGTTAGATTCTTTAACGAGAGGAGAATTGCAAGATATCTTAATTGAGATATGGAATAAAGAGAAAATTACTGCTGTTATGATTACGCACGATGTTGATGAAGCTATTTTTTTAGCAGACAGAGTTGTGATGATGACAAGCGGTCCCAAAGCAAAAATTGGTGATATTCTAGACATCAATTTTGAAAGACCAAGAACTAGAAAATCAGTTTTAGAACACGACGATTATTATACATATAGAAAGCACTTAATAGATTTTTTAGAGCACTAGATTTATTTGTCAGTTTTATTATGAGATTTATCATAATATAGGTGTGGAACTGGTCTTACCTTTGAAAGGTCAATTTTAAGTAATTAAAAACGAAATACTATTAAATTAAAATAAGAAAATAATGAAGAAACAATACGTAATTTTAGGATTAATGCTTTTATGCTTCCAATTTGCAAAAGCACAATTTACATTAGATGGCGAGTTTAGACCAAGAACAGAATATCGTCATGGATTTGGAAGTTTAATTCCAGATGCTGCTGAGGCTGGTTTTGGAATTTCTACTAGAGTAAGACTAAATACTAGTTATATGACTGACAATTATTGGGTATATGTTAGTTTGCAAGATATCATGGTTTGGGGAGAAAATAGACAGATTTTACCTTACGATCAGAACAATTCTTTTGCGGTTTTTCAAGCTTGGGCTGAAATTAAGTTAGGAGAAAATACATCAACAAAAATAGGGCGTCAAGTTCTTTCTTACGACGATCAAAGAATTTTAGGAGGCTTAGATTGGGCACAGCAAGGACGTAATCATGATGCCGCTTTACTCAAATATAAAAAGGACAATTTTATGTTAGATGTAGCATTGGCTTTTAACCAAGATTATTCGCACCCAACGGGTTTTGTTTCTGCAGGAACAGGCTACAATACCAAAGGTTTTTTCTCATATAAAACTATGCAAATGTTATATATGAAGAAGAGTTGGGATAAATTTTCTAGTAGTTTATTGTTAATGAATAATGGATTTCAAGAATTTGACGCAGACAATAATGCAGATGGCGTAAGTAACTTACAGACATTAGGAACGCATTTAAATTATAAAAACGGAAGCTTTGGATTCGCCGCAAATGCCTATTTACAGACTGGACAACGTCAAGGAGCATTAGATGCAAAAGGGGCTTATTTATTAGGAATAGACTTTAGTTACAAAGCAACGCCAAAAGTTAATTTAGGAGCGGGTCTAGAAATTATTAGTGGTAATGACGGTGATGCAGGAGAAACAGGGGCATTCTTTCCATTATATGGGACAAATCATAAGTTTAATGGATTTATGGATTATTTTTATGTGGGCAACCATGCAAATTCTATTGGTTTAGTAGATTTTCATGTAAGCGCAAACTTTACTTTAAATAAATCTTCTAGTTTAATGGTGAAAGCATTAAACTTTAGAGGAGAACAAGCCTTAGCTAGTGGAGAAAAATCATTAGGAACAGAAATAGATTTGGTATACAAAAAGAAATTTAAAGGGTATGCTTTGCTACTTGGATATTCTCAAATGTTTGCAAACGAGGGAATGTATGAGTTAAAAGGAATTACTGAATCCGCAGCTGCAGGATCTCAAAACTGGGCTTGGGCAATGTTAGTTATAAAGCCTAAATTTTTAGGCGGTAAATAATTGATTGTAATATTTTTTGAACAGAAAAAGGAGATAATTAAAAACAATCTCCTTTTTTTTGTTATAAATTTTTATTCTTCGGTTTATAAAAAAAGAAATTAATTCAAAGAATTAAAACTAGAAAAATAAATTATTTTTTGCCATCAACAATAATAACAATCTCTCCTTTTGGTGGTTTGTTTGTATAATGCGCTAAAACTTCAGTGGCGGTTCCTCTAATTGTTTCTTCAAACATTTTTGTAAGTTCTCTAGAAACAGAGACCTGTCTGTCAGCACCAAAATATTCTACAAAATGTGCTAAGGTTTTTACTAGTTTATGGGGAGATTCATAAAAAATCATAGTTCTTTTTTCTTCCGCTAATAATAAAAATCGAGTTTGTCTTCCTTTCTTAACGGGCAAAAAACCTTCAAAAACAAACTTGTCATTTGGTAAGCCAGAATTTACCAAGGCTGGCACAAAAGCAGTCGCACCAGGCAAACAGTCTACTTCTATATTATTTTCTACACATGCTCTTGTGAGTAAAAATCCAGGATCTGAAATGGCAGGTGTTCCAGCATCAGAGATTAAAGCACAGGTTTCTCCATTTTTTATCCGGTTGATAATTCCAATGATAGATTTGTGCTCATTATGCATATGATGACTGTGCATTTGTGTATCAATCTCAAAATGTTTTAAAAGTTTTCCGCTGGTTCGAGTATCTTCTGCTAAAATAAAATCGACTTCTTTTAAAACACGAATTGCTCTAAAGGTTATGTCTTCTAAATTACCTATTGGCGTAGGAACTAAATATAGTTTACTCATAATTAAATGCTTTCGTAAGTTTCAACAGTGATATCTGCAACAATATCTCCCGTATGTTTAATAGAAAGAGGTTCAAACAGAACAATATGAACTTCTTCTTTTGCAATTGGTTTGTGTTCAACTCCTTTTGGAACAATGTAAAATTCGCCTTCGCTTAAAGAAATTGTTTTGTCTCTTAGTTCAATGTCTAAAGAACCTTTTATCACCATAAAACATTCATCTTCATTATCGTGTTTATGAAACAAAAACTCACCTTTTAATTTTGCTAATAATATTTGTTGCCCATTTAATTCACCTACTTTTTTTGGTGACCAATGGTCAGAAAATAGCTTGAACTTCTCTTGTATATTGATGACACTCATAAAGCAAATTTACAAAGAATTGAATGGATTCTGCGTTACTGATTGCAGCAATTGTTTGAGCTCTTTTTTGTTTAAAAAAAGCGAGTGCGAAAAGCGGGGTATTTCTCTTTAGAAATGAACGCCCAAAAAAGGCATATTTAATAGAAAATGTTTAGTTTTGTGGTTCATTAAAAGAAAAGAAATGTATAGAAGTCATTCTTGTGGCGAGTTAAGAGCATCGCATATCAATACAGAAGTAACCTTGGCGGGTTGGGTCCAGAAATCGCGTGATAAAGGGTTTATGGTTTGGGTCGATTTACGAGACAGGTATGGAATTACGCAATTAATTTTTGATGAAGAGCGCACTCCAAAAGACATGATGGAAAAAGCAAAATCTTTAGGTAGAGAATTTGTGATTCAAATTACAGGAACTGTAATCGAAAGAGAATCTAAGAATTCTAAAATGTCTTCAGGAGATATTGAAGTATTGGTTTCTAAGCTAGAGATTTTAAATGCATCTATTACGCCGCCTTTTACAATTGAAGATAAAACAGATGGTGGTGAAGACATTAGGATGAAATACAGGTATTTAGATATTAGGAGAAATCCGGTAAAAGACAGTTTAATATTTCGTCATAAAGTTTCGATGGAAGTTCGTAAATACTTGTCTGATCAAGAATTTATTGAAGTTGAAACGCCTTATTTAATTAAGTCTACTCCAGAGGGAGCAAGAGATTTTGTAGTTCCTTCTCGTATGAATGAAGGTCAGTTTTACGCATTACCGCAAAGTCCTCAAACATTCAAACAATTATTAATGGTTGGCGGAATGGACAAATATTTTCAAATTGTAAAATGCTTTAGAGATGAAGATTTGCGAGCAGACAGACAGCCAGAATTTACACAGATTGACTGTGAAATGGCGTTTGTGGAACAAGAAGATATTTTAGCTGTTTTTGAAGGACTAACACGTCATTTGTTAAAAGAAATTAATGGAGTTGAGGTCGCAGAATTTCCAAGAATGCTCTATGATGATGCAATGAAATTGTATGGAAATGACAAACCAGATATTCGTTTTGGAATGAAATTTGGAGAGTTAAATGAAGTTACACAACATAAAGATTTTGGTGTTTTTAACAGTGCAGAATTAGTTGTTGGTTTTGCAGTGCCGGGAGGAAATACCTATACTAGAAAAGAAATAGACAATATTATAAAATGGGTTAAAAGGCCACAAGTTGGTGCTTTAGGAATGATTTATTGTCGTTTAAACGAAGATGGAACATTTAAATCTTCTGTAGATAAGTTTTACGACCAAGAAGACTTGGCTAAATGGGCAGTAATTACAGGGGCAAAACCTGGAGATTTAATCTGTGTTTTATCCGGAGAAACAAATAAAGTAAGAGCACAATTATCTGCGTTAAGAATGGAATTAGCAGAACGTTTAGGATTGAGAGATTCAAAAGTATTTGCGCCACTTTGGGTTATAGATTTTCCTTTGTTAGAATTAGATGAAGAAACGGGTCATTACCATGCAATGCACCATCCATTTACGTCACCAAAACCTGGGCAACTGGAATTGTTAGATACAGATCCAGGAGCTGTTAAAGCAAATGCGTATGATTTGGTTTTAAACGGGAATGAAATTGGGGGAGGTTCTATTAGAATACATGATAAACAAATGCAAGCAACAATGTTGAAGCATTTAGGTTTTTCTGAAGAAGATGCCAAAGCACAATTTGGCTTCTTAATGGATGCATTTGAATATGGTGCACCACCTCATGGAGGTTTGGCTTTTGGTTTAGACAGATTGGTTGCTATTTTAGGAGGACAAGAAACGATTCGTGATTTTATTGCCTTCCCAAAAAATAATTCAGGAAGAGATGTAATGATCGATGCGCCAGCATTTATAGATGATGATCAACTAAAAGAATTAAGTTTAAAACTCGATATTCAATCATAAAATTTTAAATCCTGCTTTTGCGGGATTTTTTATTAATTTAAACACATGAAAAAAACGACCACTCTTTTACTACTACTTATTTCAATTACTTCATTTTCTCAAAAAATTACAGGCAATGAGTTATTAGAAAAAGCGATTCAATTTCATGACCCAAAGGGAAATTGGGAAACTTTTAAAGGAGAACTTTTTGTGACGATGGAAACGCCAAAGAATGCTTCAAGAAAAAGTACTATTAAAATAAATCTTCCCGAAGAATATTTTTTAGTGAAAGCTATTAGAGATACAATTGTTACAGAATATATCATTCAAAAAGACGATTGTAGTATGTCAATTAATGGAAACATAAATCCGTCTGAAGAGTTAAAAAATAGGTATAATCTAAATTGTGAACGTGCAAATATGTATAAGAATTATTATACTTATTTGTATGGTTTACCAATGAAACTGAAAGATGATGGGACCATTATTCATCCAAAAGTTGAACGTAAAAAGTTCCAAGGAAAAGAGTATTTGGTTTTAAAAGCGACTTACAATAAACAGGTTGGTAAAGATACTTGGTACTTTTATTTCAATCCAAAAACGTATGCGATGGAAGTATATCAGTTTTTTAAAGAGAAAAAAGACAGTGGAGAGTATATTTTATTATCAGGATTAGAAATTATAAACGATATAAAAATGCCAAAAAATAGAGCTTGGTATTATAATAAAAATGACGGTTATTTAGGTACCGATATTTTGATTTCAAAGTAAGAATGCCAACAACAAAAAAAATATATAGAAAAATTCTAATTTGGAGATATAGATATATTTCTGAGCGACAATTTATTTATATTTTAAGTGTATTAGTAGGTTTCTTGGCAGGTATAGGAACTTTTATTTTAAAAGATTTAACCTTCTTAATAGAAGAGGGTTTGCAAGGTAATTTAATTAAGGAATATCATTATGCATTTTATTTTATTTTCCCGATTATAGGTTTATTTTTAGTTTTTGGGATTAAGAAATTTATAGTAAAAAGAAATATTGGTCATGGAATTTCGACCACTTTGCATGCTATTTCTAGAAGAAACGGAATTATAAAGAGGTATCAAATATTTGCGTCTTTAATTACAGCGCCAATTACGGTTGGTTTTGGTGGTTCTGCAGGGCTTCAAGGACCTGCTGTAAGTTCTGGAGCCGCTTTGGGTTCTAATGTTGCACAATTGTTTCATATGAACTCTAAAACAAGAATGTTATTAATCGGTTGTGCAACAGCTGGGGCAATGTCTTCTATGTTTCAAGCGCCAATTGCAGCCATTATTTTTGCGGTAGAAATTTTTAGTTTAGACTTGGCTTTTGCATCTTTGGTTCCTTTGTTGTTGGCATCAGTTTCCGCAGTCATTACGACCTATTTTTTTGTAGGAACCGATGTGCTATTTAGATTTAAATTGGTAGATGTTTTTGAAGTAAAAGATATTCCTTTTTATGCTGCCTTAGCTTTTTTAACAGGAATTGCATCTGTCTATTTTTCTAAAATGTATTTTAAAATAATCAACTTTTTTGAACAGTTTAATAGTCCGTTTAAAAGATTGTTAATTGGTGGAATTGCAATCGGAATTATGCTGTATTTAATTCCGCCTTTATATGGTGAGGGATATGGGTTAATTAATAATTTATTAAAAGGAAATACAGCAGTAGCGCTTAAAGACATTCCTTATAATCTAGATTTAGAAAATGTATATGTCGTTGTTTTAATGTTGCTATTAATTGCCATTTTTAAAGCAATTGCAATGACAACTACTTTTGCTGCCGGTGGGGTTGGAGGAATCTTTATTCCGACACTTTTTATGGGAAGTGCTTTAGGAAATGCTATTGCAAAAGTGATTAATCACCTTGGTTTTTTTGTGTCTGAATCTAATTTTACTTTAATTGGGATGACAGGTTTAATGGCCGGTGTGCTCCATGCGCCATTAACTGCTATTTTCTTGATTGCAGAAATAACAGGTGGGTACGAGTTATTTGTTCCATTAATGTTGGTTTCAGCCATCTCTTTTGCTTTTACAAAATATTTTGTATCCAACTCAATTTACACGGTAGAATTGGCAAAGAAAGGGCAATTAATTACGCATAATAAAGATAAAAACGTAATAATGTTGATGAGGATTGATAACCTTATTGAGCGGAATTTTAAATCAATTACACGGGAAATGACGCTTGGTGAAATGCTTAAAAATTCGGTTGCAAAATCAAAAAGAAATATTTTTCCTGTTTTAGATGAAAAGAAACATTTTTTAGGAATTGTGTTATTAGATGATATTAGGCCTATGATGTTTGATCAATCTCAGTATCACAAGACCTACGTTTCAGATTTCATGAAATTGGCTCCTGCCATTATTTTTCATGATGATGCTGTTGAAGATGTAATGAAAAAATTTAAAGAAAGTGGTGCTTGGAATTTACCTGTAGTAGAAAATGAAAAGTATGTTGGTTTTATTTCAAAATCGAAATTACTTACTGCGTATAGAAATAAATTAATAGAAGTAACTGCTTAATTACAATAAATATTAAAAATGAGAACAAATAGTTTTACCCAAAAAATGAGTAAAAAATCTAATACAGAATTAGAGCAGATTATTCAAGAAAAAAAGAACTATACGCAAGAAGCATTACAAGCAGTAATTTGGGAACTTGAAAATAGAAGACTAATTAAGAAAGGTGAAATTAAATTAGAAGAAACTTCGCAAAACCAAGATGTTCAAATTTTTGAAAAATTTAATGAAAATAAAGAAAGTTCTATTGAAGAACTTGAATTACCAATTTTGTATTCAAAAAAAGCAATACAAGGTTTTACCATTTTCTTTAGTACTCTTTTTGGAGCTGTACTTTTAATGTCTAATTTAAAGGCTGTAAATAATTACAAGGCTAGATTTCAGGTACTTGTTTTTGGAATTGGATATACTTTACTTTCAGCCGTAGTTTTACATTATCTCCCAAAATCTTTTTTTACTACTTTGATTTTTAATCTTATTGGATATGTGATCTTAACTGAATTTTTTTGGAATACAAAGTTGGGTAAAGATGCTCAATACAAAAATAAAAAAATAAAAAAACCCCTCACTATCTCATTATTAATTTTATTATTTCTAATACTTCTTCAATTTTTGCCTTTAATTTTGGTAGAATAAAAAACACTTAAACTAATTCCAAGGCTCTTTAATAGTTTCTAATTGTTTTTGACTTATCATAACTGTTTTTGCCTTTTGATCAGTTTCACCAATTAGTAAACTAGTATATAAAAGAAAAACCATTTTAATATCTTTCTCATCAGAAACTAACAATTGTATAAATTTTTCATCAGAAAGAGATTCATCAAATTCAGCTATTTTTTTATTGTTTTTATAAACTGATTTCTTCTTTTTGTAATGAATTTTAATTTCATAAATAGTTGAATCAATTTCAATTTTATAAATAGTATTTCTTTTATTTTGAGAGATTAATATTAAGTCTTTTTCATTATTATCTTTAATCAGATAAACCATTCTCCATTTCCAAAATTGAAACTTTTTTGTGATGAAATAAATCAATTCTTCTGCTGAATTTTGAACTTCGGCACAAGTTTTTCCAAATTCCATAAACCAAAAAGAGCTATAGATTATTTCTTTGTTATCAGCTTTAAAAACTTTTAGTTCGTTATTAAAATGAGATAGTTTATAAATAATTTTATTCATGTTTATTTTTTTTTAAAAAAGCAACTACCAAATCAGGGAAGTCTGTAAAAGCACCATCAATATTTGCATCGATTAAAAGCGTTTGCATCATTTCTTCAAAGTTAGAAAATTCACTTAAAGTATCTGCTCTAAATGTATATGGGTGGACTTTTAATCCCAATTTATGAGCATCAGAAACTAAAGAAGTAAAGGTGAATTTCCCATTAATTTTTTCTGATAAAATTTGTTTGTACCAAGGTCCAATTCCATCTGCATACGTTGCAAAATGTTTCAGTTGTTTTGTTTGTTCAGGTAATTCTATTAACTGAACTAAAAATAATTCAGACTTCAATTCTTTTCTAATTTTCTCTAACGCATTAGCATCGAAACATTGTAAGATACAATGGTCTAATTTGCTATTATAGCCATAATGTGATAGTACTTTTAGAACAATTTTGGGTAAGTCTTTACCTTCCTTTTGATGAAAACTAGATTTTTTAATTTCAGGGTAAATTCCAATGTTCTTTCCTGTTGATTTATTTAGCCCTTGAATTAATTCTATTTCTTCTTGCAAAGAATTGAGTTTAAAATTTCCTTTTCCTTTTGGAAAACGATTTTTATAAACTTGCTCTCCCGTTTTTGTGTCAATACGTTCAGTAACACACAAAGTTTTTAACTCATCAAAGTTAAAATCGATGACATAAAAACGATTGTCTTTTCTTTTTCTAGTTGGAAATTTTGTGACAACATCGCTTATGTCATCCAAATAAATATCATGAATAACCATAGGAATATCATCTTTGCTCAACACTAAATCTTGCTCAATAAAATCTGCGTTCATTGCGTGTGCCATAACTTTTGCTTCTAAGGTATGTTCTGGTAAATACCCACAAGCACCTCTGTGTGCAATGACAATTTTTTGATTCATGGGTTCATATATTTTTAGCTGTTTTTAAGTCAAATATAATTATTAGTAAAAGAATGCTTTTCTTTATTCTCTAAAAATTTAACTTTTGTAAATTTACAAGATGAAATTAGCGTTAAAAATAATGTTTGTTATCTTTTTAGTATGGATGACAATTGGGTTTTATCTGATAAACATAGAGCATCAAAAAGCACAAGTTGTAATGGGTTTAGGTGTTTTTTACTTTTCTTTTTTGTTAATGCCACTTTTTATTTATTACAGATATAGAGATGGTAAATACAAGAAATATATTTTAAATGATGAAAAGTTGATGAAAGCTTTTAAAAATCAAGAAAAAGATTGATTCTTCTTTTGGAGGCAAAATTATCATCAATATCAAATAAATTTTCTAGCGTATAAAACGCAATAATTGTTATTTTTTTTCTTTTATTGAAGCTATTGACGGAATCATAAATGTGATTTGGTATTAAAAAGAGTTGAAAGTTATAGTAATTTCATAACCTTAAATACATGTTTTATTAACATTAAGACTTGCTAAATTTATTTTTAGAAAACTACTTTTGTCAAGTGTAAAGGCGGAGTGGGAAAATCACTATTAAAAAGAGAAAGTATAATACAATAGATAGTAAAATTTGAATTAATTAGTTAAGACCTCAATTTCTATTGAAGTTTTTTCTGTTTATAAAACAAGATTTGTTTGTACTTTTGCAATGTATGATAGATCAAAAAGAAGCCATTTCTGAGAAAGCCGTTTTAATAGGGGTAATTACGCAGCAGCAAGATGAATCTCAATCTCAAGAGTATTTAGATGAGTTAGAATTTTTAACATTAACTGCTGGCGGTGTTACTATAAAACGTTTTGTTCAAAAAATGGAAAAACCAAACCCTAAAACTTTTTTAGGAGTTGGTAAATTAGAGGAGGTAAGAGATTATATTGAGTCTAATGGTATTGGAACTGCAATTTTTGATGACGAATTATCGCCAGCCCAAATAAGAAATATAGAAAAAGTTTTAGATTGTAAAATCTTAGATCGAACTAATTTAATCTTAGATATTTTTGCGCAAAGGGCACAAACCAGTTCTGCAAAAACACAAGTAGAATTGGCGCAATGTCAATATTTATTGCCGCGTTTAACAAGACTTTGGACGCACCTTGATAAACAAAAAGGTGGTATTGGGATGCGTGGACCTGGAGAAACTGAAATTGAAACAGATAGACGTATAATTCGTGATAAAATTACAATACTAAAAAAGAAATTACTGACCATTGATAAACAAATGGCTGTTCAGCGTAAAAATCGTGGAAAAATGGTACGTGTTGCTCTAGTAGGTTACACTAATGTTGGAAAATCTACTTTAATGAACGTAATTAGTAAAAGTGATGTTTTTGCTGAGAACAAATTGTTTGCAACTTTAGATACTACGGTTAGAAAAGTGGTGATTAAAAACATTCCTTTTTTATTGACAGATACAGTTGGTTTTATTAGAAAATTGCCAACACAATTAGTTGAGTCTTTTAAATCTACTTTAGACGAAGTGCGTGAAGCGGATTTGTTGTTGCATGTGGTTGATATTTCTCATCCAAATTTTGAAGACCATATTGCTTCGGTAAACACCATTTTAGATGATATAAAATGTGGAGACAAACCAACTTTAATGGTATTCAATAAGATTGATGCGTTTGCACATGAAACAATTGAGGAAGATGATATCGTAACAGAGAAAGGAAAAGAGCACTACACTTTAGAGGATTGGGAAAAAACATGGATGAATGATTTAGAAATAGAATCGATTTTTATTTCTGCATTAAATAAAGATAATCTAGAGAATTTTAAAGAGAAAACCTACCAGGAGGTAAAGAAAATTCATATTCAACGCTTCCCTTATAATGATTTTTTATATCATGAATATAAAGTGGAAGAGTAATACCTTTAAGAATAATATTAAGTAATTAAAAAACTCATTATGTTTTTTTACAATACAGAATTCAAGGTCTAGCTTCATTAGAAAATTGGAGTATGTTTATTCGTCCTTTTTATTTTCAATAATTCCCATTCTTTTGGCTCTATCTTTCCACGATTTTCTTGCATAAGATTGTAAATCTGCAACAGAGTCAGTTTCATCCATAATTTCTAATCCAAGCAAGGTTTCAATGACATCTTCTTGAGAAACAATTCCGCTAACAGAACCATATTCATCAACAACCAAGGCAATATGTTCTTTTTCTTTAATAAGTTTATCGAATAAATCAGGAATCGATTGTTCTCTGTTAGTAATTAAAATATTCCTTTTTATTGTAGCTAATTTTTCTGCACCCTTACCATTAATTATAGATTCTAATAAACTTCCTTTTAAAAAATATCCAGTTATTTCATCATGGTTTTCTTTAAAAACAGGAATTCTAGAAAAACGTAAATTTTTGTGTTCTCGATAAAAAGATTCGATAGTTTGGCTTTCGTCAGCTATTTCTAAAACCGTTCTTGGTGTCATTACATCATTTACCTTTATCTCTTTAAAACCCAATAAATTTCTAATAACCTTACTTTCATTTTTTTGAAAAACACCATCCTTTTCAGCCATATCTGTCATCACCAAAAAACCTTCTCTACTTAAAATACTACCATGACCTTTTCCGCCAATCAATTTTGTTGTTAATTGTAGTATCCATAAAATTCCTGTGTATTTAAGCGGAAAAATCATCACTTTTAAGGCCTTAGATGTGAATTTTGACAACTGTTTCCAATAGGTTGCACCTATTGTCTTTGGAATAATCTCTGAAGCTACTAATATCAAAATAGTCATAATTGTTGAGACAATACCCACCATTACATCTTCAGTTATTTGAATTCCAAAAATGGTTCTTACTTTAGTTCCATAGACTTCTATATAGGCAACTTTTGCTTGAACACCTACTAAGATTGCTCCTACTGTATGTGCAATCGTATTAATTGTTAGAATGGCAATTAAAGGCTTATCTACATCTTTTTTTAATGTTTCTAATTCATTAGCAAACTCAAAACCTTCACTTTTTTTAAGATTTATAAAAGTTGGAGTTATGCTTAGTAAAACAGCTTCTAGAATTGAGCATAAGAAAGAAAAGAAAATAGAAACTGTTGCGTAAATTATTAATAATGTCATTACATAAATTTAGAATACAAAAGTAGGAAATACCAATTTAACCTTAAAATTCAAGAAAATAAAAACCTCAAGAATTTCTTGAGGTTTTTTACATAATATTTTTAGCTTCTAGAGAGAATAACTTAATCCAAATAACCAATACGATTGTAATTTGTTATCTGCATCTGCTAAATCAACTTTTTGAAAATTTGCAGCTTCTTGTCTATTATTACGCAAACCAAACTCAAAACCTAAACCAATACCTTTCCAAATTGTGTAACCAAAAGAGTTGGTAAATGTCCAGTTAGATAAATCTCCATCTTTATAGCTTTGAAACATCGATAAATTAGATTTTACACTTAAACCACCATATTTATTGGTATAATCTGCAACAACTTTTGCTCCTAAAGAAGAGTTAAAAACCGTATCTCCACTACTAAAAACAAAATTGTAGTTTCCTGGATGCATTACTACAACTAAATGGGTAGTTGGTGTCCAAGTTAAACCAGCACCAATATCTAAATAACCAGGATCATTAAAGTTGTCTAATAAAGTAGTTCGGTATTCACCTAGAGCTGAAAGCGCCCATTTTGTATTGATTCTTCTACCATATAAAGATGAAATTGTAAAAACATCTGATGCAGTTTCAAAAGCATCGCTATCTGTATCATCGTCTCTGTTGTCTATTTTTACCCAACCAAGGTTTACAGCTCCAGAGTTTCTCCAGAAAAATTTATCTTCAATTAAGTTTGCATACCCATTTACAGTAATACCTATATTACCGGCAGATGTATTTGGAGCTGCTCTGGCATACCAATTATTAAAGCCAGATAAGCTCGCACCAATAGTTCCAAAAGCACCTTTTCTCCAACCTGGAAGAGCATTTATTTTACCTTGAATTGCTTTTGCTTTAGTTTGTAGTTTTGAGATAGAGTCTTTTTTAGAAGCTAACTCTTTTTTTAATTCTTCAGCTGTTTGAGCTTTGGTTGAAAAGCTAATAAAGAACACCAGTAATAAGATAGATAATTTTTTCATTTTTTTTCATTTTCTAAACATAAAAATACGATTTTTTTTTTTGTGTAAAAATAATGGCATCAAAAAGTTACTTTTTCATGAAATCGATAATTCACGCCCAAACCAAATAATTGTCTAAATTGAATTCTGCTTGAAGCGTTATCATCAATAATTGTATGAAAAGTCATATGCATTTTAATATGCTTATTTATTTTAAAACGGATGTTGGTTTGATAATCAAGATCAACATTCCCAATATTTGCTAAATAATCTGAATACATAGTTAAAATGTTTTCCATTTCAACATTTTCCATCAAAGTTGTTTTATAATAACCAGATAAGTTAAACCCCAAACTAAATGCCGTATTTCTGCCTTCTTCGACACCAAACTGACCAGAAAAGAAATCATTTACCAAGGTATATCTAGTTGTTGCAGGCGCAATATTTAGGCTTAAATCATCAGATTTCTTCCATAACATCCCTGGTCCAAAAGTTAAATAAGCAGGTGATAAAAATTCCGAAACTAAAATTTTAGGATCTTTTTTGTAATCAAAACCTTTCGTGTATTGTGTTTTAAAGTTACCAATAAAAGAAAAAAACCAATATTTTGAGGTTTTAAAACCATATAAGGTGTTAAATTCAAAACGATCATCTGTTTTGCGAAACCCTTTTTCGCTAATATGATTGATACCATAACCGCTCATAATTCGACTATCCCAGTTTACATTTCCTTTTTTGTAATTAAAATCGTAGTTGATGTTAAAGTTCCCAGCTATTGTATTTTGACCACCAGATGCCCAATTAGAAAATGAAGATTGATTAAAAATGAATGCAAATCTCCCTTGAATTTTCCATTTAGGAATAGGAAGCGTATCCTTTTTTTGTGCGGAAAGATTAACAGAAAATAAGAGAAATAAAAGGATTGTAATTTTCTTCAAGTGTATTTTTTGGAAAAGTAAAAATAACAATATCTCTTAAAAGTTAAAATTATTTTTTGGATTTATAAAGAGGGACTGTAGAACAAGCTTCACCAAAAAGAATAGATTTTGCTATTGGTTGTAGTTTTGCTATTAAAAAAGCAAAAGCAGAATTTGGTATTGGTTTATCTGCACAACCTTTTATAATAACGGGTTTGTCTGCAAAATCTTTAAAATCTAAAAAGCTTATTAACTCTTGATAAATTACAGTTTCTAACAATTCTAAATTACCGATTACAACTTTGTTTGCAAAAGGCGTTAATTCTGATGAGACCAACATAAAAGCCCAAGAGGGAATAATCGCATCTACAGAGCAAGTAACAGCTACAAAAGAATTTTTATACTGAGACCAATCATGATTACTAATTGCTTCTCTAAAATCTTTTTCTTTTAAAATGATTTCTTGAAACAACCAATCTTTAATATCAAAAAGAGTTCTTTTTCCTTCTGGATAAATTTCTTCAAGATCAAATGTTTTGAGTTTACTATTCGCAACTCTATTTAAGATTTCTTCTGGCATTTTTTATAGTCGTTTCAACGTTTTTTTATCCAAAGCTTTTAAAGCATTCCTAACTCTAGCTTAGCTTCTTCACTCATCATTTCTTGTGTCCACGTAGGGTCAAATGTAATTTCAACTTCACAGTTGTTAATCTCTTTTAAAGTTTTCACTTTATCTTCAACCTCTCGAGGCAATGATTCTGCAACAGGACAATTCGGTGATGTTAACGTCATTAATATCTTTGCATTGTTTTCTTCTGAGACAAAAACATCATAAATTAACCCCAGTTCGTAAATATCTACCGGAATCTCGGGGTCATAAATAGTTTTTACAACTTTTATTATTTTATCACCAACTTCCTCTAATTCTTTATCTGTCATTTTATTTAAATCTTAATTATGCAATTTTGTTTGTTGCGCAATTGCATACATTTTTATTTGTTTTACCATAGAAACTAAGCCATTTGCTCTTGTCGGAGAAAGGTGTTCTTTCAATCCAATTTGATCAATAAAATTAGTTTCAGCAGTTAGAATATCTGCAGGTTTTTGGCCTGAGTAAACACGTAATAACAAGGCTACAATTCCTTTTGTAAGTATTGCATCACTATCAGCGGTGTACTTTATAGTATCATTTTCTAGCTCAGAATACAACCACACTTTAGATTGACAGCCATTAATTAAATTTTCATCTAATTTATATTGAGCGTCGATTATAGGTAAAGATTTACCAAGATCTATAATATATTCATAGCGTTCCATCCAATCATCAAACATAGAAAACTCATCAATAATTTCTTCTTGTATTTCTTTGATAGTCATTTTTTAAACTTATTTTTGTGGAATCTAAGATGCCTTTTGTAAAAGGCAAAAATACGATAAAAAAGCATTAAAAATGCTTGATACATAGAAAGTAAATAGATTATTAATTTTGTTAGTTAGTATCAATACATATTAATTAACGTATTAAATTCCTTCCCTTTGGGAAGTTGAGATAAGCACATGAGTAAATTATTAGCAGTAGGTACTGTAGCATTTGATGCAATTGAAACTCCTTTTGGTAAAACCGATAAAATTCTTGGAGGTTCTGGAACTTTTGTGGGTTTAGCAGCAAGTCAATTTGGTGTAGAAACAGGAGTTGTTTCCGTTGTTGGTGGAGATTTTCCAGCATCATATTTAAAAATGATGAATAACAAAGGAATCAATACAGACGGTATTGAAATCATCAAAGAAGGTAAAACATTTTTTTGGAGTGGTAAATATCATAACGATATGAACTCTAGAGATACATTAATTACGGAATTAAATGTTTTAGAAAATTTTGAACCTGTTGTGCCAGAGAATTTTAAAGATGCAGGTATTTTAATGTTGGGTAATTTACACCCCCTGGTGCAAGCAGGAGTTTTAGATCAAATGACCGAGCAACCAAAATTGATTGTTTTAGATACAATGAATTTTTGGATGGATATTGCCCTCGCGGATTTGCATACTGTTTTAAAAAGAGTAGATGTAATTACCATTAATGATGAAGAAGCTCGTCAGCTTTCTGGAGAATATTCTCTGGTAAATGCTGCAAAGAAAATTCATGAAATGGGGCCAAAATATGTGGTTATTAAAAAAGGAGAACACGGTGCTTTGTTATTTAATGAAGGCAGTATGTTTTATGCGCCAGCATTGCCTTTAGCAGAGGTTTTTGACCCTACAGGGGCAGGTGATACTTTTGCAGGTGGCTTTTGTGGATATTTAGCAAAAACAGAAGATATTTCTTTTGAGAATATGAAGAACGCCATTATTTACGGTTCTAATTTAGCTTCATTCTGTGTTGAGAAATTTGGCACAGAACGTATGCAAGAGTTGACAAGTGATGAAGTGAAAGAGCGCTTGCAAGCCTTTAAAGAGTTAACACAATTTGATATAGAATTATCATAAATAAGAATCCGCGTTTAAAAATGCGGATTTTTTTATACATAAAATACAACTAAATAACCGACTAAATGAGTGATGCTATTAAACACGAATGTGGAATTGCGCTGGTTAGATTAAAAAAACCATTACAATTCTATAAAGATAAATACGGTTCCGCTTTTTACGGAATTAATAAAATGTATTTATTGATGGAGAAACAGCACAATCGTGGACAAGATGGAGCTGGTTTTGCAAGTGTAAAATTTAATGTGGAACCAGGTACAAGATACATTAGTAGAGTTCGTTCAAACAAGCCAACACCAATACAAGATATTTTTGCTCAAATTAACGGTCGTTTAAACGGTGTTTTAGAGGAAAATCCTGACAAAAAGGATGATGTAAGATGGCAAGAAGAGAATATGCCATATGTTGGAAACTTATTTTTAGGACATGTACGTTATGGTACTTTTGGTAAAAATTCTATAGAAAGTGTGCATCCTTTTTTACGTCAAAGTAATTGGAAACATCAAAATTTAATTGTTGCTGGAAACTTTAATATGACGAATTCTAAACAAATGTTAGAAGAGTTAGTATCTTTAGGTCAGCACCCAAAAGAGTTTACTGACACCGTTACAGTGATGGAGAAAATTGGACATTTTTTAGAAGATGAAGTGTCTAAATTATATCAGCAAGCAAAGAAAAAAGGATTTAATAAGAGAAACGCATCACCTTATATAGAAGAGAATTTAAGTCTAAAAAAAGTACTAAAAAGATCTTCTAAAAATTGGGATGGTGGTTATGCGATGGCTGGTTTAGTTGGTCATGGAGATGCTTTTGTATTAAGAGATCCTAATGGAATTAGGCCTACTTTTTTTTATGAAGATGAAGAGGTTGTAGTGGTTGCTTCAGAAAGACCAGTTATACAAACGGTGTTTAATGTTAAGATTGAAGAGGTCCAAGAATTGGAAAGAGGTCATGCATTAATTATAAAAAGAAGTGGTAAAGTTTCTGTCAAAAAAGTCTTAGAGCCCAGAGAAAATAAAGCTTGTTCTTTTGAGCGTATTTATTTTTCACGAGGAAGTGATGCAGGAATCTATGAAGAACGCAAAAATTTAGGAAAATATGTGTTTCCAAAGATTTTAAAATCAATAAATTCTGATATTTCTAATACGGTTTTTTCTTATATTCCAAATACAGCAGAAACTTCTTTTTACGGAATGACCGAAGCCGCTGAAGATTTATTGAATCAACAAAAAACCGCAAAAATATTAGCAGGGGGAAAAAATTTATCTGCAGAAAAAGTAACTGAAATTTTATCTGAAAGAGCACGTTTTGAAAAAATTGCGATTAAAGACGCAAAATTAAGAACTTTTATTGCTGATGATAATTCTAGAGATGATTTGGTAGAACACGTTTATGATATTACTTATGGTGTTGTAAAACCTACTGATAATCTTGTTATTATTGACGATAGTATTGTTCGTGGAACAACTTTGAAGAAAAGTATTATTAAAATTTTAGACAGATTAAGTCCTAAAAAAATAGTGGTTGTTTCTTCTGCGCCACAAATTCGCTATCCAGATTGTTATGGAATTGATATGGCAAGAATTGAAGCCTTTATTGCTTTTAAAGCTGCTCTGGAGTTATTGAAAGATCATAATAAATATGATATTGTAGAAGCTGTTTATGAAAAATGTAAAGCACAACTGTCTAAAAGTGATGAAGAAATTGTAAATCATGTAAAGGATATATATAGCCCATTTACCCCTGAAGAAATATCGGCCAAAATTGCCGAAATGTTAAAAACCGAAGATATTAAAGCAGATGTTGAGGTTATTTATCAATCTATTGAAGGTTTGCATAAAGCATGTCCTGATAATTTAGGAGACTGGTATTTTACGGGAGATTATCCAACACCTGGAGGTAATAGAGTTGTAAACCAGGCGTTCATAAACTTTTACGAAGGCAGTGATAAAAGATCTTACTAGCTTTTAAATAGTAAATGAAAAAGCATCCAAAATATTGGATGCTTTTTTATTTATATTAGAATTTTAATAGAATCACTTTTTTACATTCGAGTGAGATATTAAAACTAATTATACTAATTATTTTGCTTCTGCGTAACGTTTTTCAACTTCATTCCAATTAATTACTTTAAAGAAAGCATCAATATAATCTGGTCTTCTATTTTGATAGTTTAAATAGTAAGCGTGCTCCCAAACATCTAATCCTAAAATAGGGGTTCCGCCACAAGTTACACCTGGCATTAATGGGTTGTCTTGATTTGGTGTTGAACAAACTTCTACTTTTCCTCCTGGAAGTACACATAACCAAGCCCAACCTGAACCAAATTGTGTTGCTGCAGCTTTAGAGAAAGCTTCCATAAAAGCATCTTTAGTGCCAAATGCAGCCTCAATAGCCCCTTTTAATTCTCCTGATAAGTATCCTTTCCCTTCAGGGTTCATAACTGACCAGAATAAAGAGTGATTGTAAAATCCACCTCCATTATTTCTAACAGCACCATTGCTCATGTCTAAATTCGCAAGAATATCTTCAATAGATTTTCCTTCTAAATCAGTTCCTGCAACTGCTCCATTTAATTTTGTTGTATATCCATTATGATGTTTTGTATGGTGTATTTCCATAGTTCTAGCATCAATATGTGGTTCTAATGCATCATAAGCATACCCTAAATCTGGTAATTGAAAAGCCATAATTTTTTTATATTTAAATTGATTAAATTAATTTTTATTGACAAATTTAAACATTAAAAAATAGTTTTACAAGAAGATCTAGTTTTGATAATTGATAGTGATATAAAGATGGCTTATTTTGATATATAAAAAGAGTAAACAAAGGCGTTAAAAAACCAATCTAAATCATCCTTTTAAAGTTGATTATTATAGAAAGGTTCCAATATTTTTTTGTATTTAATTGTTGATTTGTTTTACTTCACAACTATTTATTCTCCATGGGCGCGCATAAACTCTTCTACTTTTTCAACCATGTTCTTGCTTCCGCAAACAAAAGGAACTCTTTGATGTAATTCTGTTGGGATAACATCCATAGTTCTTATATAGCCATCAGAAGATTTTCCATTGGCTTGTTCTGCAATAAAAGCCATGGGATTGCATTCGTATAATAAACGGAGTTTCCCATTAGGGTTTCTAGATCCTTTCGGATACATATAAATTCCACCTTTAATCATATTTCTATGAAAATCAGAAACCAAAGAACCAATATACCTACTTGTGTAAGGTCTTTCTCCTTCTTCCTCCTGACAGTATTTAATATATTTTTTTATCCCTAAGGGAAAGTCTAAATAATTCCCTTCATTTACAGAATAAATATTACCATCTTCTGGAAACTGCATGTTTGGGTGGGATAAATAAAAAGAACCAATAGCTGGATTTAATGTAAAACCATTGACTCCATGACCAGTGGTGTAAACTAACATAGTAGAGGTGCCATAAACTACATACCCAGCAGCAACTTGCTCACTTCCTTTCTGTAAAAAATCTTCTAGCTGTACCGGTGTTCCTACAGGAGTTACTCTTCTGTATATAGAAAAAATAGTTCCTACAGAAACGTTTACATCAATATTTGAAGATCCATCTAAAGGATCAATTAAAACAACATATTTATTTTGATGTTTTTCATCTTGACTGTTTATGCTTATAAAACTGTCTTCTTCTTCACTTGCAATTCCACAAACAATATTTCTCTTTGTTAGAGTTTGAATGAATTTTTCATTGGCGTATACATCCAACTTTTGTTGGTCTTCACCTTGAATATTTGTATCGCCAGCAGTACCAAGAATATCTACTAAACCAGCTTTATTAACTTCGTGATTTACTACTTTTGCAGCTAATCTTATAGAATTGATAAGTCTAGAAAGTTCTCCCGAACTAAATTGAAAAGAAGATTGATTTTTAATAATAAACTCTCCTAAAGTTTCTTTTTGTCTAGTCATTTTTTTTTGAGATAAATTGATTTTACAAAGATGCTGATTTTTTACTAAATCGATTTCGTAAAAATGGGTTTTCTTTTTTAAAAAAAGTTAATTTTTAACAAATCAAAAATAAATGTTCAAAAACATGAGATATTTTACCGTGATTTCAAAACGACTATCTTTGACAAAATTTTTATAAGATGAGTTTTATTATAAGAGAAGGGCAAGAAAAAGATGTACAAGCTGTTTTAGATTTAATTATTGAGCTAGCAGTTTTTGAAAAAGAGCCAGATGCTGTAGAAATTACTGTTGATGATTTACTAAGAGACGGTTTTTCTAAAGAACCAAAGTTTAAACTTTTTGTTGCTATAGAAAGTGGCTTAGTTATAGGTATTGCCTTATTTTATGAACGGTATTCAACTTGGAAAGGAAAAACAATTCATTTAGAAGATTTAATGGTTACTAAAAGCAAACGAAAGATAGGTGCTGGGAAAGCCTTATATACAGCAGTTTTAAAATATGCTCATCAACATCATTTTAATAGAGTTGCATGGGAAGTAATTGATTGGAATGTAAATGCAATTAATTTTTACAAAAGTACAGGGGCTATCTATTTAAAGGATTGGTCTGTGGTACAAATGAACAAAGAGGGTTTAGAGAAATTTATTCAAAACAATTAAAATGAAGATTTTTAAGTTTGGAGGTGCTTCGATAAAAGATGCAGAAAGTGTAAAAAATGTTGCCAACATTATTAGAACCGAAGTAGCAAAAGATACTTTAGTTGTTATTTCTGCCATGGGAAAAATGACAAATGCGTTTGAAGATGTTGTAGAAGCTTATTATAATAAAACAGAAAATTTACCCAAGAAGCTTAATTTTATAGAGGATTTTCATAAAAATATTATGAATTCTCTTTTTGATAAAGAGGATACAGTTTATAAAGATGTAGCTATTCTTTTTGGCGAACTTGGCTGGTTTTTAGCAAGAAACACTTCACAAAGATCTAATTATGTGTATGATCAAATTATTTGTTTTGGTGAGTTGTTATCTACTAGAATTGTAAGTGCATATTTATCTAAAATAGGAATAGATAATTGTTGGTTTGATGTGCGAAATTATATAAAAACAGACAGTAATTATCGCGATGCTAAAGTAGATTGGCAACTTACAGAGGAGATTATTTCTAAAAAAGTTGATACTTCTAAACTAAATATTACCCAAGGTTTTATTGCGGCGAATGATACTGAAAATTCCACTACGTTGGGTAGAGAGGGTTCGGATTATACAGCAGCTATTTTTGCCTATTGTTTGCATGCAGAAAGTGTTACCATTTGGAAAGATGTTGATGGTGTTTTAAATGCAGACCCAAGAGTTTTTGCAGAGACTACTTTGTTAAAACAAATTTCTTATGAAGAAGCTATTGAAATGGCTTTTTATGGGGCTTCTGTAATTCACCCTAAAACATTGCAACCTTTAGAGAGGAAAGAAATTCCTTTATTGGTTCGCTCTTTTTTAAATCCAAAACAAACTGGTACTAAAGTTTCTAAAGGAAGCAGTTTAAGGCCTTACATTCCTTGTTTCATTGTGAAGAAAGATCAGATTTTACTATCAATTTCGGCATTAGACTTTTCTTTTATGGTAGAAAATAATATCAGTTATATTTTTCAAAAATTACATGATTATCAATTAAAAGTAAATTTAATTCAAAATTCAGCAATTAGTTTTTCTGTTTGTATAGATAATAAATTTAACAAATTTGATGTCTTTTATAACGAGTTAAAAAAACAGTTTAAAATGGATGTTCAAAAGGAAGTTGATTTGTATACCGTTCGCCATTTTGATGACAAGGCTATAGCAGTTATAGAAGCAAAAGGGAAGTCATTACTTACGCAAATAAACAAAGAAACTTTTCAAATAGTTTTAGAACCGAATTAAAAAAGATTGCTTTATTTTTTTTACTATTTTTGCAGATAGGTCTAATTTTCACACATGGCATTAGTAACATCTAAAGAAATTGCACAAGTTATTGGTCTCGAGAAGCTTGGTTTTCTCGGTACATTTACAGGTTGGTTACTTATAAAAATTTTGAGGATTTCTGTAATAAACAGCATCTATAATAAGAATAAAGATAAACCTGTTTTAGATTTTTTAGACGGTGTTATTGACGAGTTACAAATTGAATTTGAAGTACCTGAAGAAGATCTTAAGAGAATACCAAAAGACGGTCCTTTTATTTCGGTTTCGAATCACCCACTGGGTGGAGTAGATGGAATTTTAATCTTGAAATTGTTATTAGAACATCGTTCTGATTATAAAACTCTTTCTAATTTTTTGATTCACAGAATTGAACCATTAAAGCCTCATACAATTACTGTAAACCCCTTTGAGGATCATAAAGATGCTAAATCTAGTATTGGAGGAATTAAACAAGCTTTAGGTCATATAAAAGCAGGGAATTCGTTAGGTATTTTTCCCGCTGGAGAAGTTTCCACTTTTAAAGAAGGTAAGTTAATGGTCGATAAGCCTTGGGAAGAAGGTGCTGTAAGATTAATAAAAAAAGCTGAAGCACCTATTATTCCAATTTATTTTCATGCCAAAAACAGTAAGTTTTTCTACATGTTAAATAAAATTAGTGGAACTTTAAGAACGGCAAAATTACCATCCGAATTGCTTAATCAAAAAAATAAGATTATAAAAATAAGAATTGGTAAACCAATTTCTGTAAAGGATCAGAAAGAATTTGAAAACATTAACGCTTTTTCTGATTTTATAAGAAGGAAGACATATATGTTGGCCAATCCGTTTGAAAAAAAGAATAAGATTTTATCTACAGAAAAAATAAAAATAAAAAAATCTTCGAAAGAAATTACGCCTCAAAAAAGTATCGATTCCTTTGCAAAAGAAGTAGATGTTTTAAGAGAAAATAATGGAAGATTATTAGAAAGTAAAAATTATGAAGTTTTTTTTGCCAAGGCAAAACAAATTCCCAATTTACTGCATGAGATAGGAAGGTTGCGTGAAATTACTTTTAGAGATGTTGGTGAAGGAACAAAAAAATCTATTGATTTAGATAAGTATGATCGGTATTATTATCATATGTTTTTATGGGATAGAAAAGCTAATTGTTTGGCTGGATCTTATAGAATGGGTCTAGGAAAAGAGATTTACAAAAAGTATGGCATTAATGGTTTTTATGTGCAAACTTTATTTAGAATTGAGCCAGAATTGCATCAAATGATGGAAAACACCATAGAAATGGGACGCGCTTTTATCATAAAAGAATATCAACAAAAGCCAATGCCTTTATTTTTGCTTTGGAAAGGGATTGTGCATGTAACTCTGCGTTATCCAGAACATAAGTATCTCATGGGCGGTGTTTCTATAAGCAATCAGTTTTCAGACTTTTCAAAATCGTTGATGATTGAGTTTATGAAATCTCATTATTACGATCCATATATAGCTCAATATATTTACCCAAAGAAAGAATTTAAAGTAAAATTAAAGGATGATGACAAAGATTTTGTGTTTGACGCGACCAAAGCAGATATGCAAAAGTTTGATAAAATTATTGATGAGATTGAGCCCGGAGCACTAAGGATTCCTGTTTTAATTAAAAAATATGTGAAGCAAAATGCACGTTTAGTTGCTTTTAATGTAGATCCAAAATTCAATAATGCAGTTGATGGATTAATGTATATTAAAGTTGCAGATATACCCGAAAGTACCGTAAAACCCGTAATGGAAGAGTTTCAGGCAGAACTAGAACGTAAAGCTGCTGACCTCCAAAAGGCATAGTTGTATTTATTTTAGTTTAGAGGAAAAATGGCTTGTTTTTAGTAAGTCTGCCAAAAAAGCAGCTGTTATATTTGGTATAATTTTAGCTTTATAGATTTTATATTATTATTATTTCTATGCAGATAGGAATTTAACTTAAATATTATGAAAACCTTTTTAAAAATTTTATTAACGGCTTTAGCAGTGATTGTTTTAGCTAATATTTTACCAGGAGTAACAGTAACAAGTTATGTAACTGCAATTATTGTTGCAGTTGTAATTTCGTTATTAAATATGTTTGTAAGACCGCTTTTGGTATTTTTTACATTACCAGCAACCATTGTAACTTTAGGCCTATTTTTATTTGTAATAAACGCAATTATTATTTTATTAGCAGATAAGTTAATAGATGGTTTTGCTGTTTCAGGATTTTTTACAGCCTTCTTTTTTAGTATTTTACTGTCAATTTTTAGGTCAGCTTTGTTCTCACTATTAAAAGAAGATAAGCCTAATTATTAATGAAATGCCGCTCTTTGTAAACGATCATTAACAGATTTCCCTAAACCAGTATCTGGTAATCTTTCTGCAATAATAACATCTAAATTCAAATGATCTAATTCATGCAAAGCATCATATAATTTTGCTCCAGCTTCATGTAAATCTTTATTTTTAGATAAGATAATTTCATAAGAAATAGCATCACTTTTAAAAGAAGTATTAAAAGTTAAAATTCCGATTTTTTTATTTGGATATTTTTTAATTTCCTTAGTAATTGAAGAAGTTAAGATTGTTCGTGTTAGTGGAGAATAATGTTTGTCTAACATTCCTGGAGCATCAGGATTTTCTTCCTTTTTATTTTTTATTCGAACAGCACCAATTACGGCTTCAATATCCTCCAAAGCTAAAGCTCCTAATCTGTAAATAATTGGTTCATCATCCTCAAAACCTATAATGGTAGATTCAATTCCATTTTTACAACTACCGCCATCTAAAACCATTTTTATATCATTTTTAAAATAACGTTCTACATGAGCTGGTTTTGTTGGGCTAATGTTGTTAAAAGGATTTGCACTTGGAGCCGCTAAAGGAAATGGCAATTGGTTTAAAAGGGTTATCGTTACAGGATGATTTGGTACACGCACGGCAACCGTATCTTTGCCCGCAGTAATAATATCAGGAATATCTTTGTGCTTTTTTAAGACCAAGGTCATAGCGCCTGGCCAAAAATGTTTTGCTAAGATTTTTGCTTTCTTAGGAACTTCAGAAACAATCGTTTCTAAAACATCAACAGAGGAAATATGAACAATTAAAGGATTAAAAAAAGGGCGCTTTTTAGTTTTAAAAATACATTTAATCGCTTTCTCACTAAAGATATTTCCTGCTAAACCGTAAACGGTTTCAGTAGGTATGGCAACCAGTTCTTCGTTGGTTAATAGTGTGATTGCTTTTTGTATGTCTTTAGAAATAATGCTCATAATTCATTTGCAAAATTACGGATTAAATTGATTTATTTTTTAAAAATCAGCAGCAACAGTAAAACTCATTTTTTTATTTGTGAATGGATGCATAAATTCAATAAATTCAGCATGAAGGTGTAATCTATTTGTCTTTTTTCCATACAAATCATCACCAATAATTGGAGTATTTAAGCCGTCTTTATGTGCGGCATGTACTCTTAATTGATGCGTTCTACCTGTTATAGGGTAAAAATAAACACGCGTTTTTCCATTTTCTCTTTGGATGACTTCCCAATTTGTTTTCGCATTTTTTCCATATTCGAAATCTACTAGCTGTTTAGGTCTATCTTCTAAATCAACACGTAAAGGCAATTTTATTGTTCCTTTATTTTCCGATAAATTTCCATCTAATAAAGCCACATAGCGTTTTTTAATGGTTCTATTTATAAACTGACCTTGTAAAATTTTATTAGCTTCTTTTGTTTTGGTCAATAATAAAATTCCAGAGGTAGACATGTCTAAACGATGCACAATTAAAGGACCTTTTGCAGCAGGGTATTTTTCTTTAATTCTGCTATAAACAGAGTCATTTATTTCTTTACCAGGGACAGACAATAATTCTGTGGGTTTATGAACAACAATTAAAACATCATCTTCATAAATAATTTTTAGTTCTTTTTTATCGGCTAGATTTTCTAATAATAAATTATCATCCATGACTACCCCATTGAGCATGTGCGATAAAATAGGTTTACATCGACTCTGGCAAGCAGGATAATAGTTTTTATGTTTTCTTATGGCTAAATTTGGTGAAATACCCCACCAAAATTCTGCCATTACAATCGGCTTTAAATCGCTAGCAAAAGCATAATTTAATAATTTTGGGGCGGAACACTCTCCTGACCCTGCGGGAGGTTTTATTGCTGGATTAGCAAAAATATCTAACAAATTTTTATGCTCTTTTTGTTGATTTAAAAACGAGTATTTACTAAATAATGTCTGTTGTAAATAGTTAGATTTTTCTTTTCGTTCTTTTCTAAGAGCAGTAATTTTATCTTCAAAAATGATTAGTTTTTTGCTGTTTTTTTCAAGTTTAACATCATAATATTCTTGCAGTTCTTTATATAAAAATTGATCATTATAACTTTCTTGCATTAATTTTTTTGTCAGAGCTTTAAACTCTAAATCACCTAAAATTAAAATTGCATTTTTCTTATGAAGTTTTCTGCTAGATTTAGAAAGCTTCATTTTCTTTCTCTGATTTTCTAAACTTTCAGCAATCCTTTTCTTAAGTTTTGTTTGCGTTTTTTTTAAAGCTAAATAAGCTTTATTACTTTCCAGAATAGTTAATTGATTATTAATTTCATCAATTTCTATTTCCCCTTTTATATAAAAACTACCTTCTGTTCTCATGTTAAAAACAGGAGGAACAAATTTTTTCGGCAAACTTTTATCTGCTAATTTTCCAGAAAAAGCTGCGAGATACCCAATTTCATTTTGTTGGTTTTGAACAACTAATACTCCAAACATTTTTCCAATTGGTAAATCAGTTTGAGATGCATCTAATCCAAAGTTATGGGTAAAATCAGTTTGAGATTCTAAATAATCTTGTAATTCTTTTACTGCAATTTTTGCAAGTAAATGTGGTTCATAATAAAACGGAAAGGTAAACTTTTTTGGAGTTTTTATTCCTGCTATAGAAGTGGTGAAATTTTGAAAATATGTCGAATCCAAAAAACAATGATTTTTTTATAAGTCAAAGGTAAAGTAAAAGGCGGAATTAAAAATCGATAAACTTATAGTGTTTTCAAAACATGAATTGTTAGAAAGAAATCCTCATTCTGTTTAATCTTTGACTGCTACTCTAAACTTTAAGTACAATAATTTTTCATGCTTTTTTATCAACTAGCATAGGGAGAAAATAGCAAATCTGTAGGGTTATCAATATCGTATAAATATGTATATCCTTTTGACTCCTTCTTACAAAAAGGTTCTAAAAAATTTATCATTTTTATAAAGCCTTCAATAGTTAAAATGCAGAAAAACGTTTCTTTATCTTTTGTTAATATGCCTTCGTCAGATTTGAATAATCCAAAAATTAGATTGTAGTTAGTGGTGTTTATAAAATCTATTTGCGATAAATCTAGTTTTTGTTTTTTTTCAATTATCATTTCTTTTAATAGATCTCTAAATAGAATTGCTTCGGCCTTGTTAAAGTCGAAGAGACGAACAATGTTTTCGCCTAGACCATTTACATTTTCAATATAATCTAATTCCATTTTTATTTTTTAATGAGCCTCCAACCAATTTTCTCCTATTCCCATTTCAACATCTAATGGAACACTCATTTTAAAAGCATTTTCCATTTCGTATTTTATAATTGGTTGTATGATTTCTAACTCGTCTTTATGTGCATCAAAAACCAATTCATCATGCACTTGCAATAACATTTTTGATTTAAAGTTTTCTTTCTTAAAACGATTATGAATATTAATCATTGCTAGCTTTATAATATCTGCAGCAGAACCCTGGATAGGTGCATTTACAGCATTTCTTTCCGCACCACTTCTAACCATAGCATTTCTAGAATTGATATCTTTTAAATACCTGCGCCTGTTTAAAACCGTTTCTACATATCCGTGCTCTCTGGCAAAATCTACTTGTGCAGACATGTATGCTTTTAATTTTGGATAGGTTTCATAATAGGTTTCAATTAGCTCTTTAGCCTCACTTCTAGACAAATCGGTTTGGTTGCTCAATCCGAATGCTGAAACGCCATAAACAATTCCGAAATTAACAGTTTTTGCATTACTTCTTTGTTCACGAGTTACTTCATTTAAAGGAACATTAAATACTTTAGCAGCGGTGGAAGCGTGAATATCCTCACCATTTTTAAAAGCATTGATCATATTTTCTTCTTCACTTAAAGAAGCAATAATTCGCAATTCAATTTGAGAATAGTCTGCCGCTAATAAAACATAATTTTCATCTCTTGGGATAAAAGCTTTACGCACTTCACGTCCGCGTTCTGTTCTAATAGGTATATTCTGCAAATTAGGGTTGTTAGAACTTAAGCGCCCAGTTGCAGCAACAGCTTGCATATATTGCGTATGAATCCTTCCAGTTTTTGGGTTTACTTCATTTGGCAATGCATCTACATAGGTACTTTGTAATTTTTTATATTGACGGTATTCTTGAATATCTCTTATAATTTGATGGTCTTTTGCCAAGAAGGATAAGATGTCTTCACCGGTTTTGTATTGCCCAGTTTTTGTCTTTTTTGGTTTGGCCACCAATTGCATATTCTCAAATAAAACAATTCCTAATTGTTTAGGCGAAGCAATATTAAATTCTTCTCCTGCTTGCTCGTAAATACTCTTTTCTAATCGGTTTATATCATCAGTCAATGCAACGGATAATTCTTTTAAGAAATCAGAATTCAGATTTATTCCTTCAATTTCCATTGCTGTTAGAACAGAAACTAGCGGCAATTCAATTTGATTAAATAGCTTGGTCACATTTCCGCTTTCTAATTCTTTGGTAAAATGTTCTTTTAATTGAAGCGTAATATCTGCATCTTCAACAGCATATTCTGTTTGCTCTTTAATAGAGACTACTCTCATAGAAAGTTGGTTTTTCCCTTTTTTACCAATCAATTCTGTAATTGATACTGGTTGATAATTTAAATAGGTTTCTGCCAGCATATCCATAGTATGGCGCATATCTGGATTTATTAGATAATGGGCAATCATGGTATCAAACAATTTCCCTTTTACTGGCATATTATAGTTTGATAAAACTTTGATGTCATATTTTAAATTATGACCAATTTTTTCAATTTCTGATTCAAAAAACGGTCTAAATTCTTCTAGAATCGTTTTCGTTTCTTCCTGATTCTCTGGGAATGCAACATAATACCCTTTCCCAATTTCAAAAGAAAAAGCGATTCCAATTAATTCAACTTCTAAGGCTTTTAAACCAGTCGTTTCTGTGTCAAAACAAACTGAATTTTGTTGCATTAATTTGCTAATTAATAATTTTCTAGAGAATGGAGAGTCTATATGTTGATAAAAATGACTCGTATTTTTTATGGTTTTAAATCCGGATGCAACTTCGGCTTCAGAAATACTTCCGGTTCCGGGAGCTGCAAATAAATCAAATTGTCCTTCCGGACTTGAAACTGCTTTTTTAGGGGAAACGTTTGTTTTTTCTTTTGTAGAACTTTCTACTGAATTTGTTTTTACTGCATTTTCAATAGCAAAAGTTCTGGTGAAGTTCGTTAATAAATTTCGAAACTCTAATTCGTTAAAAAGCTCAGTAACTTTCTCAATATTTGGCTGATCTAATTCAAAATCTTTGGCATGAAAAGATACAGGAACATCTAACATAATGGTTGCTAGTTGTTTCGAAAGTAAGCCCAATTCTTTAGCGCCTTCTACTTTTTCTTTCATTTTTCCTTTTAGCTCATGCGTGTTCGCGAACAAGTTCTCCATAGAACCATAAGTGGCTAAAAATTTCTTTGCAGTTTTTTCTCCAACGCCAGGTAAACCTGGGATATTATCTGCAGAATCGCCCATCATTCCTAAAAAATCAATAACTTGTTCTGGTCTTTCTACTCCAAATTTTTCTTGTATTTCTGGTACTCCCCAAATATCGTAACCACCTCCAAAACGAGGCTTATACATAAAAATATTTTCTGAAACTAGCTGTGCAAAATCTTTATCTGGAGTAACCATAAAGGTTTTGTACCCCTCTTTTTCAGCTTGCTTAGAGAGGGTTCCAATAACATCATCAGCCTCAAAACCTTCTTTTACCATAATAGGTATGTGCATGGCTTTTAGAATCTCTTGAATGTATGGCACTGCAATTTTAATTGCTTCTGGAGTTTCGTCTCTGTTGGCTTTGTAGGCTTCAAACATTTCTACCCTATCTACACTTCCGCCTTTGTCAAAACAAACTGCTAAATGATCAGGTCTTTCTCGTTTTATTACATCTAAAAGAGAGTTCATAAAACCCATAATGGCAGAAGTATCTAATCCTTTGGAATTAATTCTCGGATTTTTTATAAATGCGTAATATCCTCTAAAAATTAATGCAAAAGCATCTACTAAAAAAACTCTTTTTTGATCTGACATTGTATGTTAAATTGTGGAATATAAAACTACGAAACTTAATTTGGCTGATAAAATAGTATTCGTGATTTTATGAATCAAAAAAAATAAATAATTTAAGCAAAGAAAAAGTATGATATATATGCTTGGATGATTTGATAAAAGATGAATATATATATAAAAGACCAAAGAAATTAAAAAAAACTAAAGCTCTGAGGCTAAATCATAAGGGAAGCTCAATTTAATTATAAACTTAAACTCATAAATTTTCGGCATTTATTGTTAAACTCTTCTAAAAACTAAATTAGTAAACCATTAAAGAATTAAATTTGTAAAAACTTTTTTTATGTCTCGTTGGATTTTCCCATTAATTATTGTAACGATATTAATTATTGTAGTTGAAATTTATACATTTCAAGCATTTAAAATAGTTTTAAAAAGTAAAATTGTACGTTATTCCTTTTTATTAGCTAGTGTTGCGGTATATATCAATTTTTTTAGTTTAGTATTAACCTATTCAAGAAGCGATGGACAAACACCTCAATTTCAAATGGCCATGGGCTTGTTGTTAACCGCTTCTATTCCTAAATTAGTGATTATCATACTTCTTTTTGGAGAAGACATTTATCGATGGATTTTAAAGCTAATTTCTGCAATTTCAAATGGAGAAACTAAATCCTTAGAAGGAAGAAGAAAATTTATTTCGCAATTAGCCTTAGTGCTTGCTGCATTGCCGTTTTCTGCTTTCGCTTATGGTATCATTCAAGGAAAATATAATTATAAAGTAATAAAACATCAGCTATCTTTTGACGACTTACCGGAGGCTTTCGATGGCTATACAATTACACAAATTTCTGATATTCATTCAGGTAGTTTTACCAACAAAGAAAAAATACAGTATGGTGTTGATTTAATCAACGAACAAAAATCTGATTTAATGTTATTTACAGGAGACATTGTAAATAATACAGCAGATGAAATGACTGATTGGATAGATGTTTTTTCTCAGCTAAAAGCGAAAGAAGGAAAATATTCTATCCTAGGAAATCATGATTATGGAGATTATATGGATTGGGGATCCCCTGCAGATAAAATTAAAAATTTTCAAGAGGTAAAAAACATACACAAAAAAATTGGTTTTGATTTGTTGTTAGATGAGCATCGTTATTTAGAAAAAGGCGGACAAAAAATTGCGCTTTTGGGAGTAGAAAATTGGGGGAAAGGATTTAACCAAGCAGGAGATTTGGAGAGAGCGTCAGCAAATATTAAAAAAGAAGATTTTAAGATTTTAATGAGTCATGATCCCAGTCATTGGGAATACAAAGTAAAACAAGACAAGTTTAATTATCAATTAACTCTAAGTGGGCATACGCATGGTTTGCAAATGGGTATTGAAATTCCTGGTTGGTTTAAATGGAGCCCATCGAAATATGTTTACAAACAATGGGCCGGATTGTATCAAGAATTCGGTAGATATATTAATGTAAATAGAGGTTTTGGATACCATGCATTTCCTGGAAGGGTTGGTATTTGGCCAGAAATTACAGTCATAGAACTGAAAAAAGCCTGATAATCAGCTTATTCAATAAGATTTATTATATTTGTGGATTAAAATTGAATAGTTTAGTGATTTTAATTTCATTAAAAATTTTATGTTATGACAAAATTTGGAGAATTAATTAGTGTCGATAAACCTGTTTTAATTGATTTTTATGCAGATTGGGATGAGGTTGAAAATAGTATTGATACCTTAAGGGACGTTGCTGCAGCTTTAGGAGATAGAGCAAAAGTGATAAAAATTGATATTAAAGAAAATGAAACACTAGCAGATGCTCTGCGGGTTAAAGGAAATCCTACTTTTATGATTTATAAAAATGGAAAAATGAAATGGCGCCAAACAGGTTTTCAAGATGCTAATACTTTAATTGGTTTGGTACAACAGTACGTTTAAAATTTAGTTTCTAAATATATAAATTAAAAAAAGCCCAATTCTAAAGACATTAATATGTTTTGAATTGGGCTTTTTTATACTTTTTCTTAATTATTCTTCTTCTGGCATAATATGACTAAACAAACTAATTGTTTTGTTAAAATCTTCTTGCAGCTCTGTTGTAAAAGCCTCATCCGTGTCATATTTAGTAACTTGATCTATGATTCCTCGATATAAATATCTAAAAGTCATATCAAACTCATCAAAAATCATGTCAAATTCTTCTGCAGAAAAAGTACTAAACCATACTAATTTATCTTTAAACAGGGTGATTAAAGTCTTTGCAGTTGCTCTTGCTTTTTCTTTTTGTCCCAGTTTATAATACATTTCTGGGTATTCCATGGATAAGCTGTAGTGATCAAAATCTTTAATTGGTAATTTCTCAATCGATAAATCTAATACTTCTAAAGCATTTAAAGTATCGCCTTCTTTTGCAAAAGCAGCAGATAAACGCATTAAGCTATTTCTTAAAGAAATTGCATTTCTTTTAGTTTGCTCGTCTAAATAAATTTTACCATCATTAATATTTCTCCAATTCCATTTTTGTACATTTTTGTACATTTTTTGGGCATCTATTCTGCCAATATCAAATAAGCTTAATTCTCTTTGTAATTCTCCTTTTTGATTATATGTTTTTGTAGGTGTTTTTATTGGTACAAATTTAAAAGCAACACCATCGAGTTGTAAATAATCTTTTAACCAAATATATTCACTATCCGTATTAGAACCACCAGTAAAATAAATTGGACGTTCCCAATTAAAATTATTTAGAATATCTAGCATTAAAAGGGTGTTCTTAGCCAAAGCTCTGTCCACAGTAATATCAATATAAGGGACAATTTTATCTGCATCTTTTTGAGCTACAATTCCGTATTTTAAAACATTTTCTTTGTTAACAGGAATTCTTATTTTATTAGTTGGAAGCATTTTTTCAGGATTTCCATCTTCATCTAAATCATAAAAAGTTTTCTTACTATCACTTCTAACCCATTTCATATAGGTCTTTAAATCGATAACAGAATCTTTTAGATTCGGAAATAATTCTTGAAAATAATAAGCAACATCTAATGTTCCATACTTATATTCATCATGTGTTAATTGCGATGGAATAGGAGGTGCGTTATAAGTTGCGCGTTTCATTTGATCTATATACCAATCGGTTTGAAAAAGACTTGTATTGACCAATTTTACATCTGTTCTAATGCCTTCTACTTCTTGCATATACCACAGAGGAAACGTATCATTATCGCCTATGGTAAACAAGATTGCATTTGGGTCACAACTTTCTAAATATGCTTGAGCATTTAAATGAGTTGTGTATCTATTTGAGCGATCGTGATCATCCCAGTTTTCAAAAGCCATTAATGATGGAACTGCTAAAAAAGAAATAAATGTTACTGCAATAGCTATTAATTTTTGAGGACCAAAACTTTTCAAATAGTCATACAAAGCAAGCACGCCAAAGCCAATCCAAATGGCAAAAATGTAGAAACTTCCTACAATTGCATAATCGCGTTCTCTTGGCTCAAAAGGTTTTGGATTTGTGTAAAAAATGATCGCAAAACCAGTAAAAGCAAAAAACAAAAAGAGAGCAAAAAAGTTTTCTTTATCCCATTTTATTTGATACAATAAACCTATGATTCCTAGAAGCAGTGGTAAAAAATAATATTTATTTCGACCTTTATTTTCTAAAACTTGAGGAGGAAGTTTCTCTTGAGACCCTAATCTAACTTCATCAATAAAGTCAATTCCACTTAACCAATTACCATTAAAAATATCTAAATTACCTTGAATATCATTTTGACGCCCAACAAAGTTCCACATAAAATATCGGCCATACATATAACCAAACTGAAAACTCATCATAAACTTAATGTTCTCGGCAAAAGTTGGCCTACGTTTGCTGTTTTCAGGAATACCAGCAATGGCTTTGTACATTTTTTCTGAAGCAGGGTTTACCATTCTTGGAATAAAACCTTTGTGTTTATCCGACCAATTAGGAAGTACATCTTTATAAACATTTACAATAACATACTTACCATCTTTTTTTTCATACTTAGGTTTATCATCCTTTGTAGGGTTTGTAGCGTCTTGCTCTCTGCTATACGTATTTGAGTAGTATGTATCGTAAAAAACATTTGCATCTCCATATTGTTCTCGTTCATAATACGCTAGTAATTCACGAGCACTTGATGGATTGTTTTCGTTAATAGTAGTATTTGCATTGGCTCTTATGGGCAACATCATCCAAGAAGAAAAACCTACCATAATAAATAATAGAGAAAGTAGTAATGTATTTGCAGTTACTTTTCCTGTTTTTCTGGTGTATTTCAATCCAAAATAGAACAATGCAACTAAAATAATTGCAGCAATTATAGATCCTGAATTGTAAGGCAAACCAATCGAATTAACGAAAAATAATTCTGAAGCGCTAAAGAATTTTAAAGTGAACGGAAATATAAACTTAAATACAAGTAACAAAACGAATACAGAAACAAAAGTAGCAATGGCCGTTGTTTTTAGGTTAATAGTTTTATAGGTTTTAAAGAAATACAACATGACAATGGCAGGAATTACTAGGAGAGAAAGTATATGAACTCCAAAAGATAATCCGACAACAAAACTTATTAAAATCAACCATTTATTCCCCCTTGGGTGATGCAATTCGCTTTCCCACTTTAAGCCTAGCCAAAATAATAAAGCCATTAAAAATGAGGACATTGCATACACTTCTCCCTCAACAGCACTAAACCAAAAACTATCAGAAAATGTATAAGTTAAAGAACCAACTAAACTACTGCCAAGAATGGCGATATATTTTCCGTCTAAGATTTCACCTGTTTTTGAAGCCAATTTTTTTGCTAAATTGGTAATTGTCCAAAACATAAATAGAATGGTAAAAGCACTTGCTAATGCAGACATAAAGTTGACCATTTTTGCAATTTCAGTAACTTCAGAAGTAAACATAGCAAAAAAGGCTCCTAACATTTGAAAAAGAGGTGCTCCTGGAGGATGCCCAACTTCTAATTTAACAGAAGTCGATATGTATTCTCCACAATCCCAAGCACTAACAGTTGGCTCTATAGTTAGTGTATAGGTAATTAATGCAATGGCAAATGCAACCCATCCTAAAATGATATTCCATTTTTTAAATTTTTCTGATGTCATAATTTACTAAATAATCTATGGCGAATTTACTAATAAATATGTTTAAAAGAAGGTTCTACAAACTTTTCTAAATACAGAATACCTCATAAAAATATGTTAAACTTAAAAATAATAAAAAAATGTTTGTAAAATTAAAAGATTAGATTAGATTTGCACCCGCAGAAAAGCATTGGCCTATGGTGTAATTGGTAACACACCGGTTTTTGGTACCGACATTCAAGGTTCGAGTCCTTGTAGGCCAACAAAAAGACCCTAATAAATTAAATTTATTAGGGTCTTATTTTTCTAATAGTTTTTGATTAGATTATTTCATTAAAAAATCTTTCAAGTCTTGATAGCTAGCTGCTTTTATTGAAACTTTTTCCTTATTGATTATTTTCTGAATTTGCTGTGGTATTTCAACTTTAACAGGCAGTGTTGCTTCAACAATATCTAAAAATTTCACAGGATGTGCAGTTTCAAGAAAAACACCAAATTCGTTTTTTTTTAATCCGTGTTTTTTTAAACCTAAATAACCAATTGCTCCATGGGGCTCTGCAACATATCCAGATTTTGTATAAATTTCTTTCATTATAGCTTTAGTTTTATCATCCTTAAAACTGTATGAAGAAAAGGTGTTTTTAAGAGCTTCTATGTCGTTATTAAATAATTCTTGTATCCTAATAAAGTTACTTGGGTTTCCAACATCCATAGCATTAGAAATTGTTGCTTTTGATGGTTTAGGGTTGTAAACGCCCTCTTTTAAATAATTAGGAACTGTATCATTTACATTCGTAGAGGCCACAAAATGTTTGATCGGTAGGCCCAATTTTTGAGCCATAACCCCTGCACAAATATTTCCGAAATTTCCGCTAGGAACTGAAAATACGAGATCTTTATGTTTTTTATGTAATTCTTTATAGGCAAAGAAAAAGTAAAACATTTGTGGTAACCAGCGTGCAACATTTATAGAATTTGCAGAGGTTAGTGCTTTTTTAATTTCTTGATCTAAAAAAGCAGTTTTTACCATTTCTTGACAGTCATCAAAAACTCCATCTACCTCTAAGGCTGTAATATTTTGACCTAAAGTAGTTAATTGTTTTTCTTGGATATCACTTACTTTTCCTGAAGGGTATAAAATAACAACTTTAACACCTTTTGCACCTAAAAAACCATTGGCAACAGCACCACCTGTGTCTCCAGAAGTAGCTACCAGTACTGTAACTTCATCGTCATTGTCTTTATTAAAGTACTCTAAACATTGAGACATAAATTTTGCCCCGACATCTTTAAATGCCATTGTTGGTCCGTGAAACAATTCTAAAGAAGCTATGTTGTCATCAACCTTAACTAGAGGAAAATCAAATGAAACCGTTTTTGCAACAATTTCTTTTAGTTTTTTAGTAGGAATCTCATCACCGACAAACTGTTTAATTACTTCGTAGGCAATTTCATGATTTGTAAAATCAGAAATATTATTAATAAAGTCTTCAGAAAGTTTAGTGATGTTATCTGGGAAATAAATTCCTCTGTCTTTTGCTAAACCTTGAATAACAGCGTTTTTAAAACTTGTTTTTGGTGATGTATGATGCAAACTGTAATAGTTCATTTATTGTTTGTTAGTAATTTCGATAGAAACGAATATCTTTTTATTCAGTGAGATTTCTCTAGTTACGCTTCCTTCGTAATGATGGTTAATTTATTATTTTTATTCCTTCTTGATTTACTTTTGAAATAAACATTTCAAAATCAATTTCGGTATTTTTATAACTTTCTTGGACGCTATTATACACCTTTTGTGCAACTTCATCGCCTTTACATAGGGCAAAAATTGTTGGTCCAGAACCACTAATTCCCGCACCTAAGGCTCCTGCCGAAATCGCACTGCTTTTTACTTCATCAAAAAACGGAATTAATTTTTTGCGAGCAGGCTCTGCAACAACGTCTATTAATGAATTACTTATTAAATTGTAATTATCGGTATATAAACCGCTAATTAAACCTCCAACATTTGCCCATTGAGTCACTGCGTCTTTTAATGAGATTTTCTCTGGCAAAACTGCTCTAGCATCTTTTGTTTTTATCGCTATTTGTGGATGAATGGCAACAACTCTCAATGCAGTTGGAACAGGTAATTTTATAATTTCTAAAGGATCATAACTTCTTACCAAAACAAAACCTCCGTATATAGCGGCAGCAACATTATCTGCAATTGGGGTTCCACAAGCAACTTTTTCCCCAAACATTGCAAATTTTGTGAGTTCTAGTTTAGGAAAAATATTTCCTAATAATTGATTTGCACCAAAAGCAGCACCCGCAGCACTTGCAGCACTGCTTCCTAACCCACTTCCTGGTGAGAAGCCTTTATGAATTGTGAGCTCAATTCCAAAATCAGCGTTTACTTCACTTAACATTTTTTTCACAACGGTACTTGCTGCATTTTCGTCAACATTATAGGTTAAATCTGCACCAGTAATATTGGTTATCTTAACTCCTTTTTTATCTGTTTTTGTAAATGTCATCTCATCTCCAATAGCATCCACAGCAAAACCCAACGAATCAAATCCACAAGAAACATTAGCAACAGTCGCAGGGGCAAATATTTTTAAATAATCCATGTTTTTATTGATTTGAAATTCTAATTACATCTGCAAAGATACCAGAAGCAGTAACATCTGCACCTGCACCGGCCCCTTTTATTAATAATGGATTTTCAGGATATCTATCCGTAAAAAATAAAACAATGTTATCACTTCCCTCTAAATTATAAAAAGGATGATCTACAGCAATATGTTGCAGACCAACATTTGCTTTTCCATCAATAAATTCTGCAACATATTTTAAACGACAGTTTTTATCATTTGCTTCTTTAAAAATTTGCTGAAAATGAGCTTCATTTTTTGTTAGTGAATTATAAAAATCTTGATTGTTTGTAGTTTTTAAGCTTTCGTCTGGTAAAAAAGCATTATTAGAGATGTCTTCTAATTCTAATTGATACCCACTTTCTCTTGCTAAAATTAAAATTTTTCTAGCAACATCAATTCCGCTTAAATCAATTCTTGGATCAGGTTCTGTAAAACCTTCTTTTTGTGCTTGAGCAACCACATCATGAAATGTTGAGTCCTCATTAAAATTATTAAAAACAAAGTTTAAACTTCCAGATAAAACAGCCTGAATTTTATGAACTCTATCTCCAGAATTAATTAAGTTTTTAAGTGTATCTATAATTGGTAAACCCGCGCCAACATTCGTCTCAAACAAGAAAGATGCATTGTATTTTTTAGAAACACGTTTTAACGTTTTGTAATTGTCAAAACTAGATGCACACGCAATTTTGTTACAAGTTACCACCGAAATACTTTCACGCAAATACTTTTCATACACTTCAGAAACTTGCTGATTTGCGGTATTATCTATAAAAACACTATTTCTGTGATTGCTTTCTTTTACTTTTTTATAAAAGCTATCTAAGGTCGCTGGCTCTCCGTTTTCTAAGTTTTCTTTCCAGTTACCTAAGTTAATGCCGCTATTATCAAAAAACATTTTTCTAGAATTAGCAATTCCGATTATTCTAATATTTAATTTTAAGTTGTCTTTTAAAAATTTCTTTTGTTGTTGCAATTGGGCTAATAATCGTTCTCCAACATTACCTACACCCGTTATAAATAAGTTTAGTTGTTTCGTTTTTTCTTCAAAAAACTGCTCATGTAAAGTATTTAAAGCTTTTTTTGCGTCATATTTGTTGATCACAGCAGAGATGTTTTTTTCTGATGAACCTTGCGCAATTGCTCGAACATTTACATTGTTCCTTCCTAAGGCACTAAACATTTGTCCGCTTAAACCTTGGTAGTTTTTCATACTTTCGCCAACAACAGCAATTATTGCCAGATCATTTTCTATTATAATTGGCTTTATTTTTTTTCTTTCTATTTCTACATTAAAAGTTTCGTCTAAAAGATCTTTTGCTTTTGAAGCATCATTTTCATACACCCCAACACAAATTGAATGTTCTGATGAAGCTTGTGTTATAAAAACAACATTTATTTTTTGTTGAGAAAGTGTTTCAAACAACCGTTTAGAAAAACCAGGAATTCCAATCATTCCACCACCCTCTAAGGTAATTAAGCTAATGTCTTCGATATGTGAAATTCCTTTAACTTCATTGCTGTTTTTTGGGTCTTTACAAATTAAGGTTCCAGAACTTTTTGGATCAAAAGTGTTTTTAATTCGAATCGGAATTTCTTTACGTAAAGCTGGTTGGATTGTTGGCGGGTATAAAACTTTTGCCCCAAAATGCGACAGTTCCATAGCCTCTTCATAAGAGATTTCTGAAATTGGAAATGCTTGTTTTACAACTCTTGGGTTTGCAGTAAACATACCGCTAACGTCTGTCCATATTTGTAATTCATCAGCATTTAAAGCAGCGGCATAAATGGAGGCAGAAAAATCTGATCCACCTCTTCCTAGTGTCGTTGTCTCTCCTTCAATATTTGATGAAATAAAGCCGCCCAAAACAGTAACTTGATGCTCATTTTCTTCAAAAAAGGATGTAATATTAGTATTGGTAATTTTAAAATTTACTTGGGCATGTAAGAAGTCATTATTCGTAATTACTAATTGACTACTTTTTTTGTGAGTGGCATCAAACAGCTCCTTGGCAGCATTTGCAATGATGTATGAAGAGAGTTTTTCTCCAAAGCTAGAAACTTTTGCAAGTGTTTTGTCGGACAATTCTTGTAGTAAAAAAACACCTTCATAGATCGATAATAACCGATTAAATAGAGCAGTAACTTCTTTGCTTACCTCTTTATTATTTGTAGAAATTAAATCATCAATAACCTGATAATGTAATTCCTTAATCGTTTCTAAAATTTCAATAGCGCCTGTAATATCCTTTAAAGCTTCATTCGCTCCAGCTAACAAATTGTCTGTAGTTTTTCCGAATGCAGAGACAACCACTGCGACTTTGCTGCTTTTTGATGTGTTAAAGACGATGTCTAAAACTTTTTTTATGTTTTCTGAGTTGGCTACAGACGAGCCTCCAAATTTTAATACTTTCATCTTTTATGATAGATAGATTGTGTAATTATTTTTATAATTGTTTTTTTTGTTTTTGCAAAACAATAAATAACCTAAGCGATATAAATATAGAATAACCCCTAAAGGGTTGTGGTTGTGGTAGTTGTGCGAATATAAGCGTGCGTAGAAACACAAAATAAGGCCGTAGTTTTAGAAGCGTTTATATTTATTTTATAATAATTCACAGTACAAAAATAGAGGTATTATTTATTTTGATTGGTTTTAGTGGATATTTTTTTAGATTTCTCTTGAATTAATGTGATTTTCGCAAAAAAAACAATGCCAAAATCAAAAATTATTATTGTTTAAGTTTATTTTTTATTTTTTCTTTAATTATAATGGCAATAGGTTTGTTTTGTATTTTACTCTCTAACCATGATAAAATATCTAAGTATAAAAAAGCTCTTTTTTCATAAGGATGCTCTTCGTACTTTTTTAATTTAGTATGAATTTTCTTGAATTCATTTTTTATTTCATGCGGAAAAACATCACTTAAATCTCGAATAGAAGTTAGAAAAACTTTTTGTACTTCTTGTAGGTTTTCCATTTTGAGTAAAAACTTATAAGTGTCTACAAACTGTCTTTCTAAATCATAATCTAAACCACATTCATAATGTGCAATCAAATTTAAAACCCTTGCAAAGCACTGTAAATCTTCTGCGGAACCTAAATTTTTAGACTTTATGATTTTTTGTAAATATGCTATACAAAGTTCATTTTTGCCCATTCCAAAATACAAACAAGCAATCTTATAATATAGCATAACTATGTAATGATTGTCGAGTCTGTTTCCGTAATTTTCAATTTTGTTGTTAATAATCTCAACTAAATATTCACCCTCAGAAAAAGTGGCTTCTAAGAAGTGTAGGTGCAACTTATTGGCGTATAAATATTCAAATATTAAAAGTTCTGTGTTTGTGTTTATCGGAATGATTTTTTGCTCAACTTCTTCTTCAAAAGAAGCCAATTCTTTTTTGAAAGTAGCTCTTTTTTGCACAAAAAAGGAAGCCTCTAATAAGTAGTTTTTGCCTTTTAAGTAAAAAACAGGATGTAAGGAAATATATTTTTTATCTTCCTTAAATAAATCTACCCATTTTCTAGCATATTTATAGCTATGTAAAAAATCTTGACATAGAAAACTAAACCATAAATGAGATTTGTATAGCCATAATTTCTCTCTAAAACCAAAGGTTTCAAAATCATATTTTGGAAGTTTACTATAAAAATAGTTCTTTATAAACTCTAATTCTTTATTGTTTTTTACATATCCATTTTGTAATAAATAACTGTATAGTTGTAACGATAAATTAGACAATTTACTTGCAATTACATTTTGCTGACTTAACGTTTTCGCTTGAATTGAAAGCAGGTCTGCTCTATTGCTTAAACTTCTGGTAATGTATTGTGTTTCAATTACTTTCTCCAGTTCTACAATTTCGTAAGCAATGTTTTTTTCTTCATTTTCTAAAGCTAAATTTTTAGCTTTATCCAATAGCTTTAAACTTTGCTTATACAGTCCTTTTTGATATAACACAGTTGCAAAATCTAATTGCTCTCTAATTTGAATTCTAATATTTTTATGAGCAGGATTCAAACGCAGACTGATTAATATCTGCTTGTATAAATGAGCTTTTAAATTAGAAAGTTGTTGCTTCGTAACAATACCACTATTGATAATTACTTTTTCATCATATACTTTTAATTTTTCTAAAAATTTAAAAAGCGAAAAAAACTTTGCATCTACATTACCCTCTAATCTACCAACATAAAGGTTAAACTGTCTTTTTTCAGACTTTGTTAAAGATTTAATTAGGACAAAAAGAGCATCATTTTGATGATTGGCTAATGTAACAATTTTACTCATAAATTACTGATAATTAAATAGTTGTATTTTCAATAATTGCATTAGAAATCGTACAAGTTAGTATGTGAAAATATCTATTGAGATTGCAATATATACATTTGATTAAATATAAAGATAATCTTTACAAAGTTATGCAGGATAATAAGGTACACATTTTTGATACAACACTAAGAGACGGGGAGCAAGTTCCTGGTTGTAAGTTGGATACGAAACAAAAATTGGTAATAGCAGAAAGATTAGATTTACTTGGTGTAAATGTTATAGAAGCAGGTTTTCCAGTTTCAAGTCCAGGGGATTTCAATTCTGTTGCTGAAATTGCTAAAATTGTAAAAAATGCTACAGTTTGTGGTTTAACAAGAGCTGTTGAAAATGATATAAAAGTAGCTGCAGAAGCATTAAAATACGCAAAATATCCTCGAATACATACCGGTATCGGAACCAGTGATTCTCATATACAATTCAAATTTAATTCTACCAGAGAAAAAGTAATTGAAAGGGCGGTGAAAGCAGTTTCATATTCAAAATCTTTTGTTGATGATGTAGAGTTTTATGCAGAAGATGCAGGAAGAACAGATAATGAGTTTTTGGCAGAAGTTTGTGAAGAAGTAATTAAAGCAGGTGCTACCGTTTTGAATATTCCTGATACAACAGGTTATTGTTTGCCCGAAGAATACGGAGCAAAAATGAAATATCTACGTGAAAATGTGAAGGGCATTGAAAACGTAATTCTCTCTTGTCATTGTCATAATGATTTAGGAATGGCGACAGCAAATTCTATTGCAGGGGTTATTAACGGAGCGCGTCAAATCGAATGTACCATCAATGGAATTGGAGAACGTGCAGGAAATACAGCATTAGAAGAAGTGGTAATGGTGTTAAAACAGCATCCATATTTAAACTTAGAAACAAGTATTAATTCAAGATTGCTGTATGATACAAGTATCATGGTTCGCGAAAGCATGGGAATGCCGGTACAACCAAATAAAGCAATCGTAGGGGCTAATGCATTTGCTCATAGTTCTGGAATTCATCAAGATGGCGTTATAAAAAACAGGGAGACTTATGAAATTATGGACCCTGAAGATGTTGGTGTTACAGAAAGTGCCATTGTTTTAACCGCGAGAAGTGGAAGAGCAGCTTTAGCGTATAGAGCTAAAAAAATAGGATATGAATTAACTAAAATTCAGCTAGACATCGCTTATAAATCTTTTTTAGAAACTGCGGACAGACAGAAAGAAGTAAAAGACGAAGATATGCATGTAATTATGAAAGAGGTTAATAAAATTTCTAAAATTGCAATGCTGTAAAATAAGGAATTAAACTAGGCTGATTCTTCAAAAGAAGTTATACGAGTTCGAACTTTTTATCCATTTATTATTTTTAATTACCTTTGATAAAGTGAATTTTTTTAAAGATTAGAAAAGTAAAATGAAATTAACAATTGCTTTAATTCCAGGAGACGGAATAGGTCCAGAAGTAACTGCTCAAGCGAAGAAAGCATTGGAAGCAGTTGCAGAAGTATACAACCATATTTTTTTATATACAGAAGCTCAGATGGGAGCCTGTGCTATTGAAGCAACAGGGAATCCTTTGCCAGATGAGACGATAAAAATTTGTAAAAAGGCAGATGCTATTTTATTTGGTGCAATTGGAGATCCAAAATATGATAATGATCCAACCGCAAAAGTAAGACCAGAACAAGGCTTATTGCGTTTGCGGCAAGAGTTAGGTTTGTATTGTAACGTGAGGCCAGTAAGGGCTTACGAGAAGTTAATTAAAAATTCTCCTTTAAAAAGAGAGGTAATTCTAGGTACAGACATCGCAATATACAGAGAGCTAAGTGGTGGAATTTATTCAGGAAACAAAGAATTAAGTCAAGATAAACAATCCGCTTTTGATGTTTGCTCGTATACCGTTGAAGAAATTTCTAGAGTAGCACATTTGGCTTTTAAAGCAGCACAAAATAGAAAGAAGAAAGTAACTTTGGTAGACAAATCAAATGTGTTAGAAACCTCTCGTTTGTGGAGAAAAACAGTTACAGAGATTGCTAAAAAGTATGAAAATGTTGAGTTGGATTTTATGTTTATTGACAACGCAGTCATGCAAATTATCTTAAATCCTAAACAATTTGATGTAATTCTTTCCGAAAATTTATTTGGTGATATTCTTTCAGATGAGGCCAGTGTAATTGCTGGTTCAATCGGTTTATTGGCGTCTTCTTCAATTGGAGAAAAAACAGCGCTGTTCGAGCCAATTCATGGTTCTTATTCTCAAGCAAAAGGAAAAGACATTGCAAATCCTCTGGCATCAATTTTATCAGCAGCAATGCTATTGGAACATGTAGGTTTGCATGAGGAAGCAGATGCAATTCAAAGAGGCGTTGAAAAATCGTTGGCTTTGGGTATAACTACAGAAGATATAAAGGGTAAAAATCAATATTCAGCATCTACATCAAAAGTAGGTCATTTCATTGCTGATTATATTGCAAATCAAGAAGACAGTAATATGAATTTTCAAAATATTCATATGGGGCAAAGTACTATTATTTAGTCCTTTTTTTAGACGCTATTTCCAGTTTTCATTACTTGTTTTTTTGAAAAGACAAAAAAACTTCAAACAGACCATTAGATCATAGCTAGACTAGTTTATCAACTTTAGTCAATAGAAAGATTGAATTAGTTATGTCCTTAAATAAAAATTTATAATATTTGATAAATGAAAAAACAGATTATAAATATTATTTCTATTATCATAGTCATCGTAATTAGTGCGACATGATCAGGAAGTGATATTTATAACCTAACATTAAATAGAACCTTCTTGTAAAAAAGAAGGTTTTTTTATGAATTTATTTTTATGATTGAGTGTCATAATTAATTATATCTAAGTATTTGATTTAAAGTTAATTATGTAGTTAATTTAACACCTGAATTTAAAGAGTTTTATTGAATGTTGTAAGTTTAAAAGAGGGAAACTTAGTAATTTAGACAACAAATTGAAGAATACAGTAAATGAATCTAAACAAACATAGTAGCAGATTAACGCAAGATGAATCTCAACCTGCCTCACAAGCAATGTTATATGCCGTTGGTTTAACAGATGAAGATATGCAAAAGGCACAAGTTGGTATTGCAAGTACAGGTTATGACGGTAACCCTTGTAATATGCATTTAAATAATTTGGCTGCAGAGGTAAAAATTGAAAGCAAAATTGCTGGTTTAGTCGGTTTAGGATTTAATACGATTGGAGTTTCAGACGGAATTTCTATGGGGACTTCTGGCATGAATTACTCATTAGCTTCAAGAGATATTATTGCAGATTCGATTGAAACAGTGATGAATGCGCAGAGTTATGACGCATTAATATCTGTGGTGGGTTGCGATAAAAATATGCCTGGAGCTGTAATTGCAATGTTGCGTTTAAACCGCCCATCCATAATGATGTATGGAGGTACAATTGCATCAGGGAATTACAAAGGAAGAAAACTTAATATTGTTTCTGCTTTTGAGGCTTTAGGTCAAAAAGTCGCCGGAGAAATTGAAGAGGAAGAGTATAGAGAAATTATAAAAAGAGCAATTCCAGGAGCCGGTGCTTGTGGAGGAATGTATACAGCAAATACAATGGCTTCTGCCATAGAATGTATGGGCTTTGCATTACCTTATAATTCATCAATTCCCGCAGAAAATCCGAATAAATTATCTGAAGCAGAAAGAACTGCTTTGGCAATAAAAAACTTATTAGAATTAGATTTAAAACCTTTGGATATTATCTCTAAAAAATCTTTAGAGAACGCTATTGCTATTGTAAATGCTTTAGGGGGGTCTACAAATGCCGTATTACACTTTTTAGCAATTGCACATGCTGCTGATATTGAGTTTACGTTAGAAGATTTTCAAAGAGTAAGTGACCGAACACCATTAATTGCAGATTTAAAACCATCAGGAAAGTACTTAATGGAAGATGTTCATGGAGTTGGTGGAACGCCTGCAATTATGAAGTATTTATTAGATAATGGTTATTTGCATGGTGATTGTTTAACAGTAACTGGTAAAACATTAGCGGAGAATTTAGCAAGTGTTGAAGCAATGGAATTTGATGAGCAAGATGTAATTTATCCAAAAGATAAAGCGTTAAAATCATCAGGAAATATTCAAATAATCTATGGAAACCTTGCATTAGAAGGAGCCGTTGCAAAAATTTCAGGAAACGAGGGATTATTATTTGAAGGAAAAGCCGTTGTGTATGATGGCGAGCAAGCTGCAAATACTGGAATTTCAAACGGAGAAGTAGAAAAAGGAGATGTAGTTGTTATTAGATATGTAGGCCCAAAAGGAGGTCCTGGAATGCCAGAAATGTTAAAACCAACTTCGTTAATTATGGGAGCAGGTTTAGGAAAATCGGTAGCTTTAATTACAGATGGACGTTTTTCTGGAGGAACCCATGGTTTTGTAGTTGGTCACATAACACCAGAGGCACAATCAGGAGGAGCAATTGGAATTTTAAAAACGGGAGACATCATTAGAATTAGTGCGGAAGACAACTCTATAAATGTTTTAATTTCTGATGAAGAACTGGCAGCAAGAAAAGCAAATTGGGTGGCACCGGCATTAAAGCATACTAAAGGAATCTTATACAAATACTCAAAATCAGTAGCATCAGCGTCTAAAGGATGCGTTACAGACTTATAAAAAAAGATCGATATTCTTAAATACGCAGGAATTTAAAATAAATAAATATGGAAACACAAACCATACTAAATAAAAATACTTCAACAAACGTTACAGAAAGAATTTCTGGTAGCGAAGCAATCGTAAGATGTTTAATAGAAGAAGAGGTGAAAATAATTTATGGATATCCTGGAGGAGCAATCATGCCAGTCTACGATGAATTATACAAATATCAAGATAAAATTCATCACGTATTAACACGTCATGAGCAAGGAGCAACGCATTCAGCACAAGGGTTTGCACGAATTTCTGGAAAAGTAGGTGTTGCAATTGCAACTTCAGGTCCAGGAGCAACCAATTTAATTACAGGTATTGCAGATGCGCAAATTGATTCTACTCCAATGGTGTGCATTACTGGTCAAGTTCCTTCTCATTTATTAGGTTCTGATGCGTTTCAAGAAACAGATATTGTTGGTATTTCTACGCCAGTTACAAAATGGAATTGTCAAGTAACAAAAGCTTCACAAATTCCTGGAGCAATTGCCAAGGCATTTTATATTGCAAAAAGTGGTAGACCAGGACCAGTTTTGGTTGATATCACGAAAGATGCTCAATTTGAAGAATTTGATTTTTCATATGAAAAATGTACGAAAGTAAGAAGTTATATGCCAGTTCCAAAAACGGCACAAAGTTCTTTGGAAGCGGCTGCTAAAATTATCAATGAAGCAAAAAAGCCATTGATTGTTTGGGGACAAGGTGTAATTTTAAGTGAAGCTGAACAGCAGTTTAAAGACTTTGTTGAGAAAGCGGGTATTCCAGCTGCTTGGACAATTTTAGGAGCTTCTGCACTGCCAACTTCCCATCCTTTAAATGTTGGTATGTTGGGCATGCATGGTAATTATGCACCTAATAAATTAACAAATGAATGTGATGTTTTAATTGCAATCGGAATGCGTTTTGATGATCGAGTTACAGGTAGTTTAGATACGTATGCGAAGCAGGCAAAAGTAATTCACTTTGAAATTGACCCGGCAGAAATAGATAAAAATGTAAAAACAGATGTTGCCGTTTTAGGGGATGCAAAAACAAGTTTAGAAGCTATTCTCGCTTTAATAAATGATAACTCTCATACTGCTTGGCATCAAGAGTTTAAAAATTTATATAAAATTGAATATGAAAAGGTAATTAAAGGTGACATTCATCCAACGAAAGAAGGATTAACAATGGGAGAAGTTATCAATCAAATTAATATTCAGAGTAAAGGAGATGCTGCAATTGTTACAGATGTTGGTCAACATCAAATGATTGCTTGTAGATATGCAGATTTCAACAAAACAAAAAGTAATATTACTTCTGGAGGATTAGGCACCATGGGTTTTGGATTACCGGCAGCAATTGGAGCAAAAATGGCAGCTCCAGAACGTGAAGTGGTTTCAATTTCTGGTGATGGAGGTTACCAGATGACCATTCAAGAATTAGGTACTATTTTTCAGCAAAAGGCAGCTGTAAAAGTAGTGGTTCTAAATAATGATTTTTTAGGAATGGTAAGACAATGGCAACAGTTATTTTTTGATAAGCGATATGCTTCTACAGAAATGGTAAATCCAAATTTTGTTGCTATTGCAGAAGGCTATTATCTGAAAGCTAGAAAAGTTACAAAAAGAGAAGATTTAGCAGAAGCGGTTAAAGAAATGATGGAAAGTAAAGAAGCTTACTTTTTAGAAGTTTGTGTAGAAAAAGAAGGGAATGTATTTCCAATGGTTCCTTCAGGAGCAAGTGTTTCAGATATAAGATTAGAATAATATGAGTGGAGAAAAGCAGCAATATACGGTATCAATATATACAGAAAATAATATTGGATTGTTGAATAGAATTTCAGCAATTTTCCAAAGAAGGCATATAAATATTGAGAGTTTAAATACCTCTCCATCAGAAATTGAAGGTGTTTCTAAATTTACGATTGTTGTGAACATGACAGAAGTAAATATTAAGAAAATCTTAGGTCAAATAGAAAAGCAAGTAGAGGTTATTAAAGCGTATTTTCATAATGAAGAAGATACTATTTATCAGATTTCGGGCTTATTTAAAATTAAGTCTGAATTGTTGTTTGAAGAGCGCCAAATTCAAAACATTATCAAAGAAAGTAACGCTAGAATTGTTACAGTAAATACAGATTTTTTTGTCCTTGAAAAATCAGGAAGAAAAGAAGAATTGGTTCAGTTACACAAAAAATTAAGTGTTTTTGGTATTATGCAATATACGCGTTCAGGACGTATTGCAGTTACCAAAGAAGAAATGAAAATATCAACATTGTTAGAAACATACAACAACTAAATAAATAAAAATGTCAAATTATTTTAACACATTAACATTAAGAGAGAAATTAGAGCAGTTAGGAAAATGCAGGTTTATGGACGCCTCGGAATTTGAAGATGGCGTAGATGCATTGAAGGGAAAGAAAATTGTTATTGTAGGTTGTGGAGCGCAAGGCTTAAATCAAGGTTTAAACATGAGAGAATCAGGTTTAGATATTTCTTACACCTTAAGACAAGCTGCTATCGATCAAAAAAGAGAGTCTTATATCAACGCAACTTCAAATAATTTTGAAGTAGGCACGTACGAAGAGTTAATTCCTACTGCAGATTTAGTGTTGAATTTAACACCAGATAAACAGCATACAAATGTAGTTCATACGATAATGCCTTTAATGAAAAAAGGAGCAACCTTATCGTATTCTCATGGTTTTAATATTGTTGAAGAAGGAATGAAAATTCGTGAAGATTTAACGGTTATTATGGTAGCGCCAAAATGCCCTGGATCCGAAGTTCGTGAAGAATATAAAAGAGGGTTCGGAGTGCCAACCTTAACGGCAGTGCATCCAGAAAATGACCCAGAAGGAAAAGGTTGGGCACAAGCGAAAGCGTATGCAGTTGCAACGGGAGGAAACAGAGCGGGAGTTTTAGAATCTTCTTTTGTTGCTGAAGTAAAGTCAGATTTAATGGGAGAGCAAACTATTTTATGTGGTTTGTTGCAAACAGGAGCAATTTTATCTTTTGATAAAATGGTTGAAGAAGGAATTGAAGCAAGTTATGCGGCTAAATTGATTCAATATGGTTGGGAAACTGTAACTGAAGCTTTAAAACATGGTGGTATCACAAATATGATGGACAGATTGTCTAATCCTGCTAAAATAAAAGCTTTTGAAATTTCTGAAGAATTAAAAGACATTATGCGTCCGTTGTTTCAAAAACATATGGATGATATTATGACGGGTCATTTCTCTAAAACCATGATGGAAGATTGGGCAAATGATGATAAAAACTTATTAACTTGGAGAGCTGCAACTGGTGATACTGCTTTTGAAAAACAACAAGTTACAGAGCAAGAGATACCAGAACAAGAGTATTTTGATCACGGAACATTATTAGTTGCTTTTGTAAGAGCTGGTGTAGAATTAGCTTTTGAAGCAATGACAGAGTCTGGTATTATAGATGCTTCTGCTTATTATGAATCTTTGCACGAGACGCCATTAATAGCAAATACAATTGCCCGTAAAAAATTATATGAAATGAACCGTGTAATTTCTGACACTGCAGAATACGGTTGTTATTTATTCGATCATGCTTGTAAGCCTTTATTAACTGATTTTATGAAAATGGTTAGTACAGATCTTATTGGTAAGAAATTTACAGATTCAAATGATGTTGATAATCAAGAATTAATTAGAGTAAACGCTATTATTAGAAGTCATCCTGTTGAAAAAGTAGGAGCAAAATTAAGAGCTTCTATGACGGCAATGAAAGTGATAAAATCAGCATAGTTAAATAAAGATTTTAAATTTTATAAATACCTGTCAGATCTAAATACCTGACAGGTATTCTTATTACCTTTTAATAATGGAAACTAAACAAACCTATTTCCCTAGCTTAGATAATGTAAAGGCAGCTTCTGAAAATTTAAAAGGGGTTGCTTCCATTACTCCTTTAAGTAAAAACTTCAATCTTTCAAAAGAATTAGAAGCAACTATTTTGTTTAAAAGAGAAGATTTACAAGTGGTAAGGTCTTATAAAATAAGAGGAGCATATAATAAAATGTCTTCTTTAAGTGTTGCTAAAAAAAAGCGCGGAATTGTTTGTGCAAGTGCAGGAAATCATGCGCAAGGCGTTGCTTTGTCGTGTAAGTTATTGCAAATAAAGGGTACTATATATATGCCTTCTCCAACACCAAATCAAAAAATTAATCAGGTAAAAATGTTTGGTGAAGATTTTATTGAAGTCGTTATTGAAGGCGATACTTTTGATGATGCTTTTAATGCCGCAAAAATCGAATGTGATTCAACAAATAAAACCTTTATCCATCCTTTTAATGATAAAAAAGTAATTGAAGGGCAGGCAACAGTGGGTTTAGAAATTTTAAATCAAACTGATAAAAAAATAGACTATGTTTTTGTCGCTATTGGCGGTGGTGGTTTGTCATCTGGCTTATCCTCTATGTTTAAATGCCTATCATCAAAAACCAAAATTATTGGCGTAGAACCAGCAGGAGCTCCCTCTATGTTAACATCTATCAGAAACAAAAAAAATACAACTTTAGAAAAAATAGACTCTTTTGTTGATGGAGCGGCTGTTAAGCGGGTTGGGGATTTAAATTTTGCAATTTGTCAGCAAAATTTACATGATATAATTACAGTTCCAGAAGGTAAAATCTGTCAGACTATTTTAGATTTGTACAATAAAGATGCCATTGTAGTAGAACCTGCAGGCGCATTAAGTATTGCGGCTCTAGATTTTTTTGCTGATGAAATTAAAGGCAAAAATGTAGTTTGTATTGTAAGTGGTAGCAATAATGATATTACAAGAACGGCAGAAATTAAAGAACGCGCATTATTATACGCAAATTTAAAACATTATTTTATAGTAAAATTTCCTCAAAGAGCCGGAGCATTAAAAGAATTTGTAGCGGAAATTTTAGGGCCAAATGATGATATTACTCATTTTGAATATACCAAAAAGAATAATAGGACAAATGGTGCTGCTGTGGTTGGTTTAGAGTTAAAATCTTCTCGAGATTTACAACCTTTAATCCATAGAATGAAAGAAAGCAATTTCTTTGGTGATTACCTAAATGACAAGCCTGATTTACTTCAGGTTTTAGTGTAGTGTGTATTTAATATTTCCATCAAAATAACCAAAATTTCGAAATGCTTTTCGTTAATAAATGAACATTTAATTGAAATTATGAAGGTAATTCTCTCTTATTTTTCGTTAATTTGGTACTAGAGATCTCAATAGAATTAATTAGGGTTTTGATTTAAAAGCAATTTATGAGCAAACAATTTACAGAAATTCCAGAGGCATATAAAATCACGTCACTTTTGCATCAAAAAACATATTTAGTTAATGGTGAATTAAAAGAGTGGAAGGGCGCATTTACGGAGGTTTATTCCACAATTTCATCAACCAAAGAATACCAACCAACTTTACTAGGAACGGTTCCAAATTTAACAGGAGAGGAAGGTTTAGAGGCTTTAGATTCTGCTTATAAGGCCTATGATAAAGGGCAAGGTTTGTGGCCAACAATGAGGGTTATAGATAGAATTGAATGTATGGAGGAATTTGCAGAGCAAATGAAAACCAAACGAGATGAAGTTGTAAAACTATTAATGTGGGAAATTGGAAAATCGTTACCAGATTCTGAAAAAGAATTTGATAGAACCATAGAATATATTTTCGATACAATTGAAGATTATAAGAAAATGGACAGAAATTCTGCTAAGTTTGAAAAACATAGCGGAGTGCATGCACATATTAGACGGGGTCCTTTAGGGGTGGTTTTTTGTTTAGGGCCGTATAATTATCCTTTAAATGAAACGTTTGCATTATTGATTCCTGCTTTAATTATGGGGAATACAGCTGTTTTTAAACCTGCAAAACATGGCGTTTTATTATTGTCTCCGCTTATGGAAGCTTTTCAGAATAGTTTTCCAGAAGGCGTTGTGAACGTAATTTATGGTAGAGGTAGGGTTTTGGCTACGCCTATTATGAAAACAGGTAAAGTAGATGTGTTAGCCTTAATAGGGAACAGTAAATCTGCAAACGCGATACAGGCAAACCATCCTTTTAAAAACAGGTTACGTTTAGTGTTAGGTTTAGAGGCTAAAAATCCTGCAATTGTATTACCAGATGCAGATTTAGATTTGGCCATTGATGAGTGTATTTCTGGAGCAACATCTTTTAACGGACAGCGATGTACTGCATTAAAAATAATATATGTGCACGAGCATATTGTTACTAAATTTAACAAACGATTTGTAGAAAGAATAGATGCTTTAAAGTTTGGAAACCCATGGGAAAATGGGGTAAAATTAACACCATTGCCAGAACCAGGAAAACCTTCTTACATTCAAGAGTTAATTGATGACGCTACTGCAAAAGGAGCAGAGGTGATTAATAAAAAAGGAGGGGAAGCCACGGAAAATTATATTTTCCCAGCAGTTTTATATCCGGTTTCTAAAGACATGAGAGTGTTTCAAGAAGAACAATTCGGACCCGTAACGCCTATTGTCTCTTTTAAAAACATTCAAGAACCTTTAAATGATATGGCAGAGTCTAATTATGGCCAGCAAGTAAGTGTTTTTGGTAGCGAAGTAAAAACATTAGCACCATTAATTGATGCGTTAGTAAACTTGGTGTGCAGAGTAAACTTAAATAGTGCTGCTCAACGTGGACCAGACGTGTATCCTTTTACGGGAAGAAAAGACTCAGCAGTAGCAACTTTAAGTGTGCACGATGCATTGCGTTCTTTTTCTATTAGAACGTTTGTAGCTTCAAAAGACACGCCGTACAATAATGCAATTTTACAAGAATTGTTAGACAAGAAAAACTCTAATTTTATCAATACAGATTACCTTTTGTAATAAATTTTGAAATTAAAAAAACCTCTTTAAACTGAAATTATTTCAGTCTTTTGAGGTTTTTTTTTGATACCACAAATAAGGTCTCTGCGAATTAATTTTTAGACTAAACTTTAATTGTTAGCATTGGTTTTAAAGCTTTTTTAGATAAATTTTTGGTGACACTTGGCGAAAACAAATGCGATAAACCACTTCTGCCATGCGTGCACAGAGCAATTAAATCGGAGTTAATGTCTTTCGAGAAATTTAAAATTCCTTTTTCTACAGAGGTATCATTGTAAATATTTATCGAGTGTTTAGGTAAACTATAATCTTTAATAAAATCCAATACTTTTTCTTTAGCCTCCCTCGTGCTCTCAAAATTTGATGGTGTATTAACTTTTAATAAATGAATTTTACTATTAAACTGCTCAGCAAAATCGATAAACTTATTAAAAACAGCTTTATCTTCTTTTTTAAAATTAGAAGCAAAAACTAAGTTTTTTAATTTAAATTTTTTAGCATCTCTTTTTACAATAAGTACAGGTATGGTAGAGGTTCTTGCCACTTTTTCGGTGTTAGAGCCAATCATAATTTCTTCAAACTCAGAATGTCCTTTAGAGCCCATTACAATTAGATCTGCATCAATTTTCTCAGCATATTTTTTTATCCCTTCAAACGGATTATTTTTTTTGATAAAATATTCGACCTTAATATCTTCAGAAAAAAAATTCTCTTTATATTCTAATACTTTTTCTTTTGTTTTTCTAAGATATAACATACTTTCAGGGATGCTAAATTTACTGTTTGAACCCATGTCTATAACGCCAGAAGGAAGTTCAATCATATGTATAAGATATACTGTAGCGCTGGTTTTTTTAGCAATTTTAGCGGCCATTTTTGCAGCATATTCTGATGGTTTAGAAAAGTCGATTGGGACTAGAATTTTTTTCATAAGTCAGCATTTTAAGTAGAAATAATTACTATACATAAAGTTACAAAAAAATAATGAATTAGAGTTGGTTTGGTAAATCATAAACAATTCGTATATTTGCACCGAAAATTATATTAGATGAAGAGGGAAGGGGACTTAAAAGTCCCCTCTTTTTATACTTCATTTTAAGGTTTAGGATGATTCAAACAGCGGTAAAAGACTTAGTAGACGAAGCATTGGCACTTAATGAGTCACTGTACTTAATAGATTTATCGATATCTGAAAACAACAAAGTTCAAGTTGTTGTAGATGGTGATACGGGTGTTCCATTAAGTGAATGTATAAGAATAAGTAGAAACATAAATGATAATTTAGATAGGGAAGAAGAAGATTTTTCTTTGGAGGTTACTACGCCGGATATCGCACATCCATTAAAAGTAAAAAGACAATATATTAAGAATTTAAATAGAATTCTTAAAGTAAAAAATGCGGAAGAAGAGTTTGAAGGAACTTTGGTAGCCGCTGATGAAGATAAAATTGTTTTAAACTGGAAAGCAAGAGAGCCAAAACTGATAGGGAAAGGAAAAGTTACCGTTCAAAAATCGGTGACTATAGAGTATAAAGATATTATAGAAGCAAAAGTGAAGATTGTATTTTAAGCAAAAATGTAATGGAAAATATAGCGTTAATTGATTCGTTTTCAGAATTTAAAGATAATAAAAGTATAGACAGAGTAACATTAATGTCTATTTTAGAAGAAGTATTTAGAGCGACCTTAAAACGTAAGTTTGGTTCTGATGATAATTTTGATATTATTATCAATCCAGATAAGGGAGATTTAGAAATTTGGAGAAATAGAGTGGTAGTTGCAGACGGTTTTTCTGAAGATGATAATGAAGAAATAGAATTAGCTGAAGCACGATTAATTGAGCCGGATTTTGAAATTGGTGAAGATGTATCTGAGGAGGTTAAATTAGTGGATCTAGGAAGAAGAGCCATTTTAGCATTGCGTCAAAACTTAATTTCTAAGATTTATGAACACGATAGCACAAATATTTTTAAGCATTTTAAAGACTTAGAAGGCGAGTTGTATACTGCAGAGGTGCATCACATACGTCACAATGCAATTATTTTGTTGGATGATGATGGTAATGAAATTGTCTTACCGAAAAGCGAGCAAATACGTTCAGACTTCTTTAGAAAAGGTGATTCTGTAAGAGGCGTTATAAAAACAGTAGAATTAAGAGGGAATAAACCAGCAATTATACTATCTAGAACCGCACCAGCATTTTTAAATAAATTGTTTGAACAAGAAATTCCTGAAGTTTTTGATGGTTTAATTACTGTTGAAGGTGTAGCAAGAATTCCTGGAGAAAAAGCAAAGGTAGCGGTAGATTCTTATGATGATAGAATTGATCCGGTTGGAGCTTGTGTTGGGGTTAAAGGGTCCAGAATTCATGGTATTGTTCGTGAATTAGGTAATGAGAACATAGATGTTATCAACTATACCAAAAACGAACAATTATTTATTTCTAGAGCATTGAGTCCAGCAAAAGTAACCTCTATGGAAATAGAATTGTTCGACGAAGAAAAGAATGGTAAAAAAGGACGTGTAAGTGTACTTTTAAAACCAGAGGAGGTTTCGAAAGCAATCGGTAGAGGTGGTGTAAATATCCGTTTAGCTAGTGAGTTAACGGGGTATGAGATAGATGTTAAGAGAGAAGGACTTGAGGAGGAAGATGTAGAGTTAACCGAGTTTACAGATGAAATTGAAGACTGGGTGATTATAGAATTGAAAAAGATTGGTTTGGATACTGCAAGAAGTGTCTTGGAAACTAGTGTTGCTGAATTGGTGAAAAGAACCGATTTAGAAGAAGAAACTATTTTAGATGTTCAAAGAATTTTGAAAGAAGAATTCGAAGAATAATCAACAATATAAAATTAAAGTAAAAAGTATAATTTTACAGAATTAAAGGCTAAAAAATAATATATGTCTGAAGGCAAAACAATGAGGCTTAATAAAGTTCTAAGAGAATTAAATATTTCTCTTGATAGAGCAGTAGAATATTTAGCAAAAAATGGTCATGATATAGATGCAAGACCTACAACTAAAATTTCTAGTGATATCTACCAAGTTTTACAAGATGGCTTTGAAACAGATGCAAATAAAAAAGCTGCATCCAAAGAAGTTGGCGAAGAAAAACGTAAAGAGAAAGAGGCAATTCGTTTAGAGATAGAAGCTAAGTTAGAAAAGAAAAGAGCAGAAGAAGCTAAGAAAGAAGAAGTCTTAAAAGCCAAAGCAGATAAATTAGAGTTTAAAACTGTAGGTAAAATAGATATTGACAACGTTGGTAAAAAATCAGTTGTTAAAAAAGAAGAAGAAGTTATCGTTGATCCGATAGCAAAAGAAGAAGCTGTGGTTATTGAACCTAAAATAGAACAGCCTGTTGTTGAGCCAAAAGCGAAAGAGGAAGTTTTTGTTGAGCCGAAAATAGTGCAGCCTGTTTCTGAAACAGAAAAAGTTAAAAAGCCTGTTTCTGAAATAGAAAAAGAAGCTTCTAAGGTTGAAGAAAAAACGCCTTCTAAAAAAGAAATTTCTAAGACAGAGGAAAAAGCAGAAGAGGTTACGGCAGAAAATGCAGAAGCGATTAAAACACAGTATAAAAAGTTAGATGGACCTAATTTTACAGGTAAGAAAATTGATTTAAAACAATTTGACAGACCAAAAAAGAAAAAACCTGAAGTTAAAAAAGATGCAAATGCAGACGCTAAAAAGAAGCGTAAGCGTATCAGTAAACCAGGTGCGCCGGGTACTGCTAATACGAGAACAGCTCCAGGCAGAGGGACTCCAAGTAGAGGCGGTTCAGGAACTGGTAGACCTGCATTTAGGCCAAGAGGAGCTCAAAGGCCAGTAGTAAAAAAGGTTGAGCCAACAGAAGCAGATATTCAAAAGCAAGTTAGAGAAACCCTAGAAAAGCTTCAAGGAAAATCGAGTAGAGGAAAAGGAGCAAAATACAGAAGAAATAAAAGAGATGCCCGTAGAGAGCATTCAGATGCTGAATTAGAAGCACAAGCATTAGATAATAAAATATTAAAAGTAACAGAGTTTGTTACGGTAAGTGAAGTGGCAACAATGATGGATGTTCCTGTAACAAATATCATTTCGGCATGTATGTCTTTAGGAATGATGGTAACTATGAATCAGCGTCTAGATGCGGAGACATTAGTGATCGTTGCAGAAGAATTTAACCATAAAGTAGAGTTTGTAGGTGCAGAGGTAGAAGAATCTATAGAAGAAGTAGAAGACAAGCCAGAAGATTTAGAAACGCGTGCGCCAATTATTACAGTAATGGGTCACGTAGATCATGGTAAAACTTCTTTACTAGATTATATCAGAAAAGCGAATGTAATAGAAGGCGAAAGTGGTGGAATTACTCAGCATATTGGAGCTTATTCAGTAAAAGTTGGCGATCAAAATATTGCATTTTTAGATACTCCGGGTCACGAGGCTTTTACAGCAATGCGCGCGCGTGGAGCACAAGTAACGGATTTAGTTATTATTGTGGTTGCAGCAGATGATGATGTAATGCCACAAACCAAAGAAGCAATCTCTCATGCGCAAGCTGCGGGTGTGCCAATTATATTTGCAATCAATAAGATTGATAAACCGAATGCAAATCCAGATAATGTAAAAACACAATTATCTTCAATGAATTTGTTGATTGAAGAATGGGGTGGAAACATTCAGTCTCAAGATATTTCTGCTAAAACGGGAGAAGGAATTCCTGAATTATTAGAAAAAGTTTTATTGGAAGCAGAAATTTTAGAATTAAAAGCAAATCCTAATAAAAATGCAGTTGGAGCAGTTGTTGAAGCGTTATTAGATAAAGGTAGAGGATATGTTTCTACCATATTAGTACAAGCAGGAACTTTAAAAATTGGAGATTACTTGTTAGCAGGTAAACACAGTGGTAAGGTAAGAGCAATGTTTGACGATAAAGGAAACAACTTAAAAGAAGCTGGACCATCTGTGCCAGTATCTATTTTAGGTTTAGATGGAGCGCCACAAGCAGGAGATAAATTTGTTGTTTTTGATGATGAAAGAGAAGCGAAACAAATTGCTTCAAAACGTTCTCAATTGCAACGAGAGCAATCTGTAAGAACACAAAAAACTCTTACTTTAGCTGAAATTGGACGTAGAATTGCACTTGGAGACTTTAAAGAATTAAACATTATCTTAAAAGGTGATGTAGATGGTTCTGTAGAAGCTTTGACCGATTCGTTCCAGAAATTATCAACAGAAGAAATTCAAGTTAATATTTTACATAAAGGAGTTGGAGCCATTACAGAAAGTGATGTGTTATTAGCAACAGCCTCAGACGCTATTATTGTTGGGTTTAATGTTCGTCCGCAAGGAAATGCAAGAATGATTGCAGATAGAGAAGAAGTTGATATTAGAACATATTCTATTATTTATGATGCTATTAACGACTTAAAAGACGCGATGGAGGGTATGTTGTCTCCAGAGATGAAAGAAGAAGTAACAGGTAATGTAGAGATTAGAGAGGTGTATAAAATTTCTAAAGTTGGTAACATTGCTGGTTGTATGGTGATGTCTGGTAAAATATTCAGAGATTCTCAAATTAGAATTATTAGACAAGGTATTGTTGTTCATGAAGGAGTATTGTCATCTTTAAAACGTTTTAAAGACGATGTTAGAGAAGTAGCCAAGGGTTATGATTGTGGTCTTCAACTTAAAAATTACAATGATATTGTAGAAGGAGATGTTATTGAGGCATACAAAGAAGTAGCCGTTAAAAAGAAGTTGAAATAAACGTCCTTTATAAGAAAAGTAAAAACGCCAAAATCATTTTTGATTTTGGCGTTTTTTGTGCACTATTTTTAAGCTTATTTGCCCAAAGGAATCACAATTAATCCTGAAAATTTTTCTGAAAATCCAACCATGGCTTTATCTGCCTCTAATTTTGTTTTATAATTTCCAACTTGTACTTTCCAATATGGTTGTTCATAATCAAGCTTTGTGAATACTTTAGGGTAATTTAGTCTAAATTTACTTTGTAAGCTTCTTGCATTAGTTTCATTACCGTAATATATCTGAACCCTAAAACCATACCCATACTTTTTGTTAAAAGCTCTTTTTTGGGCGATCAAGTTTTTAATTTGTTTACTAGTATTTGTCTTGTTTTGAGCAGAAAAAGAGAAACAACCTGCAATTAATACAAAGATAAATACGTTTACATAAGATTTATTTTTCATTCTAAAATTCGTTTCTACAAAAGTAACGAGTTGTCTTAGAATAAATTTGATAAATTATTATTTAGAATTATTATAAATTAATAGTTAACGTTCCTTTAACTTTTCAAAATGTAGGAAGAAGTAGTACTTTTGACGGACTGTTCAAAAATCGTTTTGGGCCATTTTATACACAATACTAAAATTATAGTTTGTAAATATGAAAAGTGTAGCATTTCAGAGTAGACTAATGTCAGTATTTCTAAAAAGTCTTACATTACTTTTAATTTTTGGGTTTAGCATTTCTTCGTATTCCCAAGAGATGGATGAAGCTCGTCAGAAAGAGGGTAGAAAATTATTTAGATCTTTATGTGCATCTTGTCATAAATTGGATAAGAAACTAGTAGGTCCTGCTTTAGGAGCAGTTGAGGAGCGTAGAGAAAATGATTGGTTAAAAGCCTGGATAAAAAATAATGCAGAGTTTCAAAAAGTAAATGCTGAAGCCTACGAAGCAGCTCAATACAGCGCAACAGCTATGAATGCTTTTCCTCAGTTAACAGATAAAAATATAGATGATATTTTATACTATACAACTGTTGGTGAAATTAAAAAGGCGCCAGCAGCGGGTGAAGTTTTAGTAGGGGGACAAGTGTTAGAGAAAAGTGGTGCTCCAGATTGGTTAATTTATATTTTAGCAGCTGCTATTGTAGTTGCGTTTTTAATGATTGCCAGTTTGCTAAAGCAAGTAAGTGAGTTAAAAGGGAATAAAAAACCAGCAATACAATCGAATTTAAGAAGAGATTTACAAGAGCTTTGGGTAGGTGTTAAAAACAATACCTTCTTAAAAGTATTATCTACAATATTTTTATTATTGATAGGAGCCTATATTGTATTTGGAATGTTGTTCAGTGTTGGTGTAGATCAAGGGTATCAGCCAATTCAACCTATTGCATTTTCTCATAAGATTCATGCTGGAGATAATAAAATTGATTGTCAATATTGCCATTCATCAGCAAAGCATAGCAAGCATTCAGGGATACCTTCTGTAAATGTATGTATGAATTGTCACAAAGCTATTGCCGAAGTTGCAGAAGGAACTGAGATTCAATGGAACGGTCAAACATACGGTAAAACACAATTAGATCAAGAAATTGCAAAAGTTTACAAGGCCGCAGGTTGGGATCCAGAAGAATTAGAATATACAGGAAAAGAAAGACCGATAAAATGGATTCGCCTTCACAATCTTCCAGATTTTGTCTATTATAATCATGCACAACACGTAACGGTTGCAGGTTTGAAATGTCAGAAATGTCATGGCCCTGTGGAGGAGATGGATGAAATGTACCAGTATTCCTCATTGACAATGGGTTGGTGTATCAATTGTCACAGAGAGACAAACGTAGATTTAAAAGGAAATGAATATTACGCTAAGATTCACGACGAATTGGCAAAGAAATACGGAGTAGAAAAAGTTACTATATCTCAGTTAGGTGGATTAGAGTGTGGTAAGTGTCATTACTAAAGGAAGAAATAAAAAATTCAAAAATTAAAAAATCTCGAGAATTTTTTCTCAATTTTTTAAATCATTAAATAAAAAAGTATAAATGGCTTCAAACAAAAAATACTGGAAAAGTGTTGAAGAACTAAAAGATAGTTCTGTTGTTGAAACGCTGAGTAAAAATGAGTTTGTAGAAAATATTCCTACAGATGATTTTTTAGGTGATAAAGAAACACTTGAGAATTCTTCTACTTCACGTAGAGATTTCTTAAAGTATATTGGTTTTACAACAGCTGCAGCATCATTAGCGGCATGTGAAGGACCAGTTGTAAAATCTATTCCTTACGTAGTAAAACCAGACGATATTATTGCGGGTGTTGCAGATTGGTACGCAACGTCTATGGCTGATGGGTATGATTTTGCAAGTGTGTTGGTTAAGACACGTGAAGGTCGTCCAATTCAAATAATGCCAAATAAAGAAGCAAACGGAACAACAAGTGCTAGAGTTCAAGCAGCAGTTCTTTCTTTATACGATGAGAAGTTACGTTTAAAAGAACCAACTAAAAATGGTGATGCTATTTCTTGGGCGGAAGCTGACTCGGAAATAGGACAAAAATTAACTGTCTTTAAAAAAGAAGGGAAGCAAGTTGTTTTATTAACTGGAACAATGGCAAGCCCGTCAACAGATAAAGTTGTTGGTGAATTTTTAGCGAGTTATCCAAATGCAAAACATGTTATTTATGATGCAGTTTCTGAAGCGCCCTCAGCAGACGCGTTTGAAACAATGTATGGTAGAAGAGCTTTGCCAAATTATAAATTAGAAAACGCAGAAACAATTGTTTCTTTTGGTGCTGATTTTTTAGGCGATTTTCATGGAGGTTTTGAAAAAGCGTATGTTGCTGGTAGAAAACCAGAATCAGGTAAAATGTCTTACCATGTTCAGATAGAAAGTAACATGTCTCTTACAGGAGCCAATGCAGACAAACGTATAGTTGCAAAACCATCGGATGTTGTTTTTGCCTTACTGAACTTATATAATGAAATTACAGGTAATTCTTTAGTATCGAACGCTACAACTATTGATAGTGAAATTAAGGAATTAGCAAAATCACTTAAAAAAGCCGGTTCTAAAGGTGTTGTAATGACGGGTATTAATGATGTGAATGCACAATTAATATCTTTAGCAATTAACAATGCTTTAAATAGTGAAGTTTTAGATAGTAAGAACTCATTAAACATTCGTCAAGGAAGTTTTAACCAAGTTCAAGAGGTGATTTCAGATATGAAATCTGGAAAGGTTAGTGGTATTTTTACGGTGAATGTGGATCCTTCTTATTCATTACCAAATGCAGCTGAATTTACAGAAGCATTAAAGAAAGTAGATTTAAAAGTAGCATTGTCTATAGAGAATAATGAGACTGTAGATGCAATGGAATATGCTTTACCAACGCCACATTTCTTAGAGTCTTGGGGAGATACTCAGTTCTCTGAAGGGAATTATGGTTTAATTCAACCTACAATTCAACCATTATTCAAAACACGTCAAATACAAGACACATTATTAAAATGGTCTGGAAGTTCAACTTCATATTATGACTATTTAAAATCTTTCTGGTCTGCAGAAGTTTTGGATGGATCTTCTTGGAATAAAGCTTTACATAATGGTTTTTACAATAAAGTTGTTTCTTTAGGAACAGAAACTCCAAGAGATATTTCAATTGCAGAAGTTGCAAAATTATTAAAGAAAAGTACATTAACTTCTGGGATGGAGTTGAATTTATATATTAAAACTGGTTTAGGAGACGGTAAACAAGCAAACAATCCTTGGTTGCAAGAATTTCCAGATCCAATTACAAGAACATCTTGGGATAATTATTTAACCATGTCTATGGCAGATGCTAGAGATTTAGGTTTTTCTAATCCTGTTAAAGATAATGGTGCTATTGATGGCGATTATGCCAAAGTATCTTTAAATGGCGTTGAAGTTGTTGTTCCAGTTATGGTGCAACCAGGCCAAGCAAAAGGTTCTGTAGGATTGGCTTTAGGTTTTGGAAAAACCTTCGGTTTAAAAGAAGAAATGCAAGTAGGTGTTAATGCATATCCTTTATACAAAGGGGGTAATAACATTCAATATAATGTTGCTATTGAGAAAGTGGATGGAACGCATCAATTTGCTTGTACACAAGTACAAAAAACAATTGCAGGTCGTCATGACATCCTAAAAGTAGCATCATTAAAAGAATATAATACAGTAGCGCCTAAAGACCACCATCACGGTTGGAACAAACCTGCATATGTATCATACGATCATAAAGAAGTTGAGGCAAAAACAATTGATTTATGGGATGAGCACAATAGAGAAATTGGTCATCACTTTAATTTATCAATAGACTTAACCTCTTGCACAGGTTGTGGTGCTTGTGTTGTTGCATGTCATGCAGAGAATAATGTACCTGTTGTAGGTAAAAATGAAGTTAGAGTTGGTAGAGACATGCATTGGTTGCGTATTGATAGATACTACTCTTCAGAAGTTGAAACTCGAGAAGAAGCTAAAGAAATGGGCTTAAGTGGTGGAGACTTATATAAAGCTTTAGAAACTGAAGCAGAGAATCCTGAAGTTAGTTTTCAGCCAATGATGTGTCAGCACTGTAACCATGCTCCATGTGAGACGGTTTGTCCAGTAGCAGCAACATCACATGGCCGTCAAGGTCAAAACCAAATGGCGTATAACAGGTGCGTAGGTACAAGATATTGTGCAAACAACTGTCCATATAGAGTTCGTAGATTTAACTGGTTTAATTATTCAAATAATAACGAGTTTGATTTTAACATGAACAACGAATATGGTAAAATGGTATTGAATCCAGATGTTGTTGTTCGTTCTAGAGGAGTTATGGAAAAGTGTTCTATGTGTATTCAAATGACACAGGCAACAATTCTAAAAGCTAAGAAAGAAGGTAGAACTGTAAATACCGATGAGTTTGAAACAGCTTGTTCGTCTGCATGTACAACAGGAGCTATGGTTTTTGGAGATGTTAATAAAAAAGAAGATAAAGTAGCTGCATTAGCAGCGGATAAGAGAGCTTATAACGTGTTAGATTATTTACAGACAAAACCAAATGTAATCTATCAAGTGAAAGTTAAGAATACAAACGAAGCGTAATTAAAAACTAAGATATAAAAATATGTCTCATTACGAAGCACCCATAAGGGAACCTTTAGTATTAGGTGATAAAAGTTACCACGATATTACCGAAGACATTGCAAGACCTATAGAAGGTGCTGCAAATAAGAATTGGTATATAGCATTTTATATTTCTTTAGCAGCAATGCTATGGGGATTTGGATGTATCTTCTACACAGTAGGAACTGGTATTGGAGTTTGGGGATTAAACAAGAACATTGGATGGGCTTGGGATATTACGAACTTTGTATGGTGGGTAGGTATTGGTCATGCGGGAACTTTAATTTCTGCAGTACTTTTATTATTCCGTCAAAAGTGGAGAATGGCAATTAACCGTTCTGCAGAAGCAATGACAATTTTTGCGGTTTTTCAAGCAGGATTGTTTCCAATTATTCACATGGGACGTCCATGGAATGCATATTGGGTGTTACCGCTTCCAAATCAATTCGGATCGTTGTGGGTGAATTTTAATTCTCCATTATTGTGGGATGTTTTTGCAATCTCAACGTATTTATCGGTATCACTAGTTTTTTGGTGGACAGGTTTATTACCAGATTTTGCAATGATTCGTGATAGAGCTGTGAAGCCTTTTCAAAAGAAAATTTACGCATTATTATCATTCGGTTGGTCTGGTAGAGCAAAAGATTGGCAACGTTTCGAAGAAGTATCTTTAGTGCTTGCAGGTTTAGCAACACCATTAGTTCTTTCTGTGCATACAATTGTATCTATGGATTTTGCTACTTCAATAAACCCTGGATGGCACTCAACTATTTTTCCTCCATACTTCGTAGCAGGAGCAATCTTTTCCGGATTTGCAATGGTTCAAACGTTATTAGGAATTATGAGAAAGGTGACAAACATGGAAGATTATATTACTCGTATGCACATTGAATATATGAATATTGTAATTATTCTTACAGGTGGAATTGTAGCGGTAGCGTATGCAACTGAATTCTTCATCGCATGGTACACAGGTTCTCCTTACGAAAACTATACGTATTTATCTGTAGGGGCTGCAACGGGTCCTTATAAATGGGCATTCTGGTCGTTAATTATATTTAATATTATTACGCCTCAACTATTATGGATAAAGAAATTTAGAAGAAGTTTTATCATCACTTTTATTATTTCTATAGCTATTAATATTGGAATGTGGTTTGAGCGTTTCGACATTATTGCAATTGTATTAAGTAAAGGTCATTTGCCATCAACTTGGTGGCGTTTTGAGCCTACATTTGTTGATGTGGGTATCTTTATTGGAACCATAGGTTTCTTCTTCGTATTGTTTTTATTATATGCAAGAACGTTCCCTGTAATCGCGCAAGCGGAAGTAAAAACAATACTAAAATCTTCTGGTGAGTTTTACAAGAAGAGAAGTGAACAAGGAATTCCTACTAAACCAGCAATTGTTGTTTTAAAGTCAAGGAATAAAAAGAAGGATTCTGATAACAATTTAAACGGATAATTATGGAAGCATCAAAAGTTATTCACGCATTTTATACCGATGACGAAGTATTGTTGGATGCGGTTAAAGCTGTAAAAGCAGAACACCATCATATCGAAGAAGTATTTTGTCCATTTCCAGTGCATGGACTAGACAAAGCAATGGGTTTAGCTCCAACAAAATTAGCAATTACGGCTTTCATGTACGGAATTACGGGTTTAGCTTTTGCAATTTGGATGACAAATTACATTATGATTGAGGATTGGCCACAAGATATTGGTGGTAAACCAAGTTTTTCATGGTTTGAAAATATGCCAGCATTCGTGCCAATTATGTTCGAATTAACAGTATTTTTTGCAGCCCATTTAATGGTAATCACTTTTTATATGAGAAGTAGAATTTGGCCGTTTAAAGATGCTGAAAATCCAGATCCTAGAACTACAGATGATCATTTTTTAATGGAAATTCCAATTCACAATAATGAAGAAGCATTAACTTCTTTGTTATCGAAAACTGGAGCTGTAGAAATTAATATCGTAGATAAGCACTAATAAATAGATAATGAAGAATTTTAAATTAATTATCGCCTTAGTAGTTTTTGCAAGTATTATTTCTTGTAATGACAAAACAACAAGACAGTCACAATACATGCCAGACATGTATGAATCTGTTCCTTATAATGCGGATGGTGCAGAAGGATTAGGAGGAGAACCTGTAAATAGTAAACCAGTAACTGGTACTATTGCAAGAGGAGGAACTCCTGCTTATGATATTCCAGATACTATGGAAGGTTATGAAGAAGCTAAAACAGCTTTAAAATCACCTTTAGAAGTAAATGAAAAGAATTTAACTAATGGGAAGAAAATGTACACAATTTATTGTGTCTCTTGTCATGGTAAAAAAGGGGATGGTAACGGTTATTTATCAACTTCAGAAAAATTTTCTGGAATTCCAAACTATAAAGACAGAGACATCACAGAGGGAAGTATTTATCATGTATTAATCCATGGTAAAAACTTAATGGGTTCGCATTCCTCTCAACTAACATACAAAGAACGTTGGCAAATTGTTCAACACGTAGAAGTATTACGTGCTGATTTGTTAAAATAGAATACAAAAAGATAGAATACGAAAGATATGTATCAATTCTCAGGTAAATTAAAAACATTCTCATTAGCACTAATTATTTTTGGTGTTGTAGGAATTGCATTCAGTTTTTATAGTGGTTCTCAAAAAACTATAGAAGATGCAAAACATGCAATAGAAGCTTCTAACAGTGATGCTCATGGTGGCGCACATGGTGAAACAGCTGCCCCACATGGAGAAGCTGTCAACCATGATACGCATGCTGAAAAAACAGATAAAGAAGCACATGCTTCAATGATTGAAGCACACAGTGAAGTTGCTGCTGCACATGAAAATTCACATGATAATGAACATGCAGAACACGTTTTACATCAACTACAAAATAGACCTTGGTCAGCATTTTATGTAGCTTTATTTTTCTCTTTAGGAATAACATTATTAGTTTTAGCTTTCTATGCGATTCAAAGAGTTGCACAAGTTGGTTGGTCCGTTGTTATTTTAAGAGTAATGGAAGCTATTACAGCAAATCTATTACCAGTCTCGATTATAATGGCAATAGTTGTTGTTGCTTCGGTAATGCATTTGAATCATCTATTTCCATGGATGGCAGAAGGTACTGTTGATCCTACAAGTGATAATTATGATCCAATTGTAGATGGCAAATCTTGGTGGATGAATTCTACAGGTTTTCTATTAAGAAGCATTGCGTATCTTTTAATATGGAATGCTTATAGATTCTTTATTAGAAGGAGCTCTATTAAAGAAGATACTGCAAATGATGGGAATAAAACATACAAGAAAAATTATAACGCATCCGTTATTTTCTTGTTCTTATTTATGATCACAGAATCGATGATGTCTTGGGATTGGATTATGGGGCTAGATCCTCATTGGTTTTCAACATTATTTGGTTGGTACGTATTAGCTTCTTTATTAGTAAGCGCATTAACTGTAATTGCATTTTTTACAATTTATTTGCGTGCTAAAGGTGCTTTACCTCACGTAAACGATAGTCATATTCACGATTTAGCTAAATTTATGTTTGGTTTCTCTGTGTTCTGGACGTATTTATGGTTTTCTCAATTTATGTTAATTTGGTATGCAGATATTCCTGAAGAGACTACTTATTTTGTTGCAAGATTTACGGAGTATAAGTTACCTTTTTTAGGAATGGTTGTGATGAATTTTGTTTTTCCAATACTATTATTATTAAATAGTGATTTTAAAAGCAAGCCTTGGTTTGTGTTTATCGGAGGATTTGTAATTTTAGCAGGTCATTATATGGATGTATTTATTATGGTTATGCCCTCTACAGTAGGTGCACAATGGTATATTGGTATTCCAGAGATAAGTGCTTTATGTTTCTTTATTGGATTATTAATTTACACCACTTTAAATGCATTTTCAAAAGTGAGTCCAATACCAAAAGGAAATCCTTTTTTAGAAGAAAGTAAACACTTTCATTACTACAATATTGAGCATTCAGGAGAAGAATCAGGAGATCATTAATAAATAATTGAATTAAAATAATTAAGACGATAAATATATGTTAGCGCTATTTTATATTTTTATAGGCATTGCAATCGGAGTTAGTTTCTGGCAAATTACCAGAATCATGAACCTGAGAGATGTTATTGCTACTGACGAGGATAATAGAAAACAAGGAAAGTATTCGCTATGGTTTATGGCATTTTTCTATGCAATGATGATTTATTGTTTAATCTTCATGAATGTAATAATGTTACCAGAATCTGCTTCTATTGAAGGGGAACACGATGACATCTTATTTAATATTACCTTTTGGTTAATTGGGATTGTACAATTTATCATGCAATTTTTAATTTTTTACTTTACATTTAAGTACAGAGGAAGTAAAGAAAGAAAAGCAAAATTTTATGCAGATAGTCATAAATTAGAAATGATTTGGACTATAATTCCAGCGGTAGTTCTAGTAGTTTTAGTATCATATGGTTTATGGCAATGGAATAACGTAATGGATTTATCGGATGCCGAAGATCCAATTGTTATAGAAGTTTACTCTCAACAATTTAGATGGGATGCGCGTTATGCAGGTGAAGATAATACTTTAGGCCTAGGAAACGTAAATTATATCAAGGGTATAAATACAATGGGTGTGGATATGTCTGACAAAAACGCATCAGATGACAAGCAGGTTACTGAATTGTATTTGCCCAAGGGAAGAAAGATTCATTTCAAGTTCCGGTCTCAAGATGTTTTACACTCGGCTTATATGCCACACTTTAGAGCTCAAATGAATTGTGTACCAGGAATGGTGACCGAGTTTGGTTTTACGCCAAAGTTTACCACAGAAGAAATGAGACAGAATCCTGAGGTTATTGCAAAAACTATCGGAATCAATAAAATTAGAAAGTCCAAAGGAGAAGAAGAACTTTATGAGTTTAATTACTTGTTATTATGTAATAAAATTTGTGGGGCTTCACACTACAACATGCAAATGAAGATTACGGTTGTAGAGCAAGAAGATTATGACGAGTGGATTGCAGAACAACCAACTTTAGCATCAATTATTAAATAATAAATTTAAAGACACTACAAATTAAAAGATTATGTCAGAACATCATCATAAAGAAACATTTGTAACCAAATATATTTTTAGTCAAGATCATAAAATGATTTCTAAACAATTCTTGGTTACAGGAATGTTTATGGGAATGATAGCCGTTTTTATGTCTATGTTATTTCGTTTACAGATAGCTTGGCCAGAAACATCGTTTACAATCATTGAAGCATTCTTAGGTTCTCATCAAACCAATGGGGTTATGGATCCAGATTTTTACCTTGCTTTAGTAACAATTCATGGTACTATTATGGTATTCTTTGTTTTAACGGCAGGCTTGAGTGGAACATTCTCAAATTTATTAATCCCATTGCAGATTGGAGCTAGAGATATGGCTTCTGGATTTTTAAATATGATTTCATATTGGTTATTCTTTGTATCGAGTGTAATCATGGTAATTTCATTATTTGTTGAAGCAGGACCGGCGTCTGCAGGTTGGACAATTTACCCTCCTTTAAGTGCTTTACCACAAGCTATTCCAGGATCTGGAGCAGGTATGACATTGTGGTTAGTGTCTATGGCTATTTTCGTTGCATCTTCGCTAATTGGAGCCTTAAATTATATTGTTACAATATTCAATTTAAGAACAAAAGGAATGAAAATGACAAGGTTGCCATTAACAATGTGGGCATTTTTTATCACTGCAATTATTGGTGTAGTTTCTTTCCCTGTTTTATTATCGGCAGCTTTATTGTTGATTTTTGATAGAAGTTTTGGAACATCATTTTATTTATCAGATATTTTTATTTCTGGAGAAGTATTGCATTATCAAGGAGGATCGCCAGTATTATTTGAACACTTGTTTTGGTTTCTAGGTCACCCAGAAGTGTACATTGTATTGTTGCCAGCATTAGGAATAACATCAGAGATTATTTCAACAAATTCTAGAAAGCCAATTTTTGGATATAGAGCAATGATTATGTCTATTATGGCAATTGCATTTTTATCGACGATTGTTTGGGGGCATCACATGTTTATTTCAGGAATGAATCCTTTCTTAGGATCAGTATTTACATTTACAACGCTATTAATTGCAATTCCATCAGCGGTAAAAGCGTTTAATTATATTACAACTTTGTGGAAAGGTAATTTGCAGTTAAATCCTGCAATGTTATTCTCTATCGGATTAGTTTCAACATTCGTAACAGGTGGTTTAACGGGTCTTGTTTTAGGAGATTCTGCGCTAGATATTAATATTCACGATACCTATTTTGTGGTTGCTCACTTTCACCTGGTGATGGGTGTTTCTGCAATTTTTGGAATGTATGCTGGTATTTATCATTGGTTTCCAAAAATGTATGGTAGAATGATGAATAAAACATTGGGGTATTGGCACTTTTGGATTACAATTATTTGTGCTTATGGAGTTTTCTGGCCAATGCATTTTATTGGATTAGCAGGTTTACCGAGAAGATATTATTCTAATACTGCATTTCCAATGTTTGACGATTTACTTCAGATAAATGTAGTTATTACACTTTTTGCTTTAGTAGGTGGTATTGCTCAAATAATCTTTATTGCGAACTTTTTTATCTCAATGTATAGAGGAGCGAAGGCAACTCAAAATCCTTGGAAATCTAATACTTTGGAATGGACTACACCAGTAGAACATATTCACGGAAATTGGCCAGGTAAAATACCAGAAGTTCATAGATGGGCTTATGATTATAGTAAAAGAGTAGATGCAAATGATGATGATAGCGATTATTTACATGGTCAAGATTTTGTGCTACAAACTACACCTTTATTAGAAGGAGAAGAACAATCTTAAAGTTCTGATTTTATCCGTTTAATCAACGGTATCTTATCATAAAAATTTAAAAACCTTTCCTATTTGGAAAGGTTTTCTCATTCTCTGGTAAAAGGTATATTTAACCTGATTCAAAATCTCTTATATTTGTAAGTATGAATGAAAACTTAAATCCTGATAACAGTCATTTAACAAATGAAGATATAGACGTAGAAAAAAAATTACGCCCACTATCTTTTGATGATTTTACAGGACAAGACCAAGCTTTAGAAAATCTGAAAATATTTGTTGAGGCAGCCAATCAAAGAGATGAAGCTTTAGATCACACCTTGTTTCATGGCCCTCCAGGTTTAGGGAAAACTACGTTGGCACATATTTTAGCAAACGAATTACAGGTAGGTATTAAAGTTACTTCTGGTCCAGTTTTAGATAAACCGGGTGATTTAGCCGGACTACTTACAAATCTTGATGAACGAGATGTTTTATTTATTGATGAAATTCACAGATTAAGTCCAATTGTAGAAGAGTATTTGTATTCAGCAATGGAAGATTATAAAATTGATATTATGATCGAATCTGGCCCTAATGCTAGAACTGTTCAAATCAATTTAGAACCCTTTACTTTAATTGGGGCTACAACACGATCAGGATTGTTGACTGCTCCAATGAGAGCTCGTTTTGGAATAAGTACAAGACTACATTACTATTCAACAGAACTGCTAACAACAATTATTCAAAGAAGTGCACATATTTTAAAAGTGCCAATTTCTATGGAGTCAGCAATTGAAATTGCAGGAAGAAGCAGAGGTACTCCAAGAATTGCGAATTCTTTGCTGCGTAGGGTAAGAGATTTTGCTCAGATAAAAGGAGATGGATCTATCACCATTGCAATAGCAAAATATGCATTAAAAGCATTAAATGTTGATGCTCACGGCTTAGATGAAATGGATAATAAGATTTTGGAGGTGATCATTGATAAATTCAAAGGAGGACCCGTAGGAATTAGTACTATCGCAACTGCGGTTTCCGAAAATACAGAGACTATTGAAGAAGTATATGAACCTTTTTTAATTCAGCAAGGTTTTATTATGAGAACTCCAAGAGGGAGAGAAGTTACAGAATTAGCCTATCAGCATTTGGGTAGGACGAAGGGCAGAGATCAAGGAAAATTGTTTTAAAAGGCTAATTATGATTCAATAATTCGTTCTTAACAAAAAGTTCACAGGCAAAGTCTAAGAATTCATGAATATCAAAAAAGTTATACCAATTTTAGAGTGGTTACCAAACTACAATAGATCTCTTTTTAAAGGAGATTTAGTTGCAGGAATTACTGTGGGTATCATTTTAATTCCACAAGGAATTGCGTATGCATTAATTGCTGGTTTGCCACCAATTTATGGGCTGTATTGCGCATTAGTTCCGCAGGTTATGTATGCTATCTTTGGATCTTCAAGACAGGTAGCTATTGGTCCTGTTGCAATGGATTCCTTAATTGTTGCAACGGGTGTATCGACCTTAGCATTAGCAGGTTCAGAAAGCTACATTGCCATCGCTATTCTGTTAGGTTTAATGGTAGGGACTATTCAATTTATACTAGGAGTTTTTAGTCTAGGGTTTATTGTAAATTTTTTATCAAAACCAGTAATTACTGGATTTACCTCTGCTGTTGCCCTCATAATTGGGCTGAATCAATTCAGAAATTTATTGGGTGTAGATTTTATTCAAAGTGACCAAATTCAATATGTTTTAGAAGATATTTGGTTTCAAATGGCAACCTTTAAGAAACCCACAACAATAATTGGATTGATATCGGTTATTACTATAATTATTTTCAGAAAGATAAATAAAAAAATTCCGAATGCCTTAATCGTTGTAATTCTTGGGATTGTAATTATGAAATATTTTGGAAAAAGTTTTAACGATGTTTCAATCGTAAAAGATATTCCGTCAGGATTGCCAGTTTTCGGGATTCCTGAATTTGATTTAGATCTTATAAGAGAGTTGTTTCCAATTGCATTAACTTTAGTCATGGTGGGTTATTTAGAAACTATTTCTATTGGTAAGTCTTTGGAGGCAAAACAAGACGAATATAGAATAAGACCTAACCAAGAATTAATTGCTTTAGGGTTAAGTAATATGGTTGGTTCTTTTTTTAAATCTTATCCAACAACCTCAAGTTTTTCTAGGTCAGCAATCAATCAAGAAAGTGGTGGAAAAACAGGAATGGCAGCACTCATCTCTGTTGTCATGGTTATCATTACATTATTATTTTTAACCCCATTATTTTATCATTTACCAAAAACAGTATTGGCTGCAATTATTATTGTTGCCGTTTTTGGATTGATAAATTTCAAAGAAGCTATTTTTTTATGGAAGGCTAATAATTTAGATTTTTGGTTGATGTTATCCACTTTTTTAGCAACCTTGTTATTAGGAATTGAATACGGAATTATAGTCGGTGTTGGTTTGTCTTTGGTTGTTCTAATTTACAGAACATCAAGACCTTATGTAACTGAATTAGGAAAGGTTCCAAACTCAAATTTTTACAGAAATAAAAATCGTTTTGAAGAAGTAATTATTGAGGATGACATTTTAGTTTTTAGGTTTGATGCTCAGATATTTTATGCAAATTCAAGTTATTTTAGAGATAATTTAGACGAAATGGCAGCCCAAAAAGGAAAGGCATTAAAATTGATAGTATTGGATGCAGAGAGTATTAATAGAGTAGATAGTACGGGAGTAGAAATGTTGAAAGAACGCATTAAGTATTATCAGAAAAAAGGGGTGGTTTTTTATTTTGCAGGTGTTAAAGGCCCCGTAAGAGATGATTTTTTTAGAAGTGGTATTTTAGAGATTATAGATATCAATCATTTTTTTATGAAAGCAAATCAAGCGGTAAAGTTTTATAAAACTGGCAATAGAAAACAGCAAGAGAAGTATTCAAAGTATATACATCAAGCATACAAATAGGTTATAATTTGGATGATAAATATCATTTAAAATAGTTAAACTTAAATGTAATTTTACCGGTTAAAAATCGCGGTAGTTAAGAATTATGATAATAGAACAAATTTATACAGGCTGTTTAGCACAAGGGGCTTATTATATAGAAAGTAAGGGAGAAGTAGCAATTATAGATCCATTAAGAGAAGTGCAAGATTATGTAGATAAAGCAGCTATAAATAATGCAAAAATTAAATATATTTTTGAAACCCACTTTCATGCGGATTTTGTTAGTGGTCATGTTACATTAGCAGAAAAGACAGGAGCAGCAATTGTTTTTGGACCATCAGCAAAAACCAATTTTGAGGCAATTATTGCAAAAGATGATCAGGTTTTTAAAGTTGGAGATATTACTATAACTGTATTACACACTCCAGGTCATACAATGGAAAGTTCATGTTTTTTATTGAAAGATAAATATGGCAAGGATCATGCACTTTTTAGCGGAGATACATTGTTTTTAGGTGATGTTGGTAGGCCCGATTTGGCTCAAAAAGGAGAGCTTACAGAAAAAGATTTAGCAGGTTTTTTATTTGATAGTTTGCGTAATAAAGTAATGCCTTTGGCAGATGAAGTTATTGTATATCCTGCGCATGGAGCAGGTTCTGCTTGCGGTAAAAATTTAAGCAAAGAAACGATTGGTACAATTGGGAATCAAAAAGAAACCAATTACGCATTAAGAGCAAATATGACCAAAGAAGAATTCGTCAAAGAAGTTACTGATGGATTATTACCTCCTCCTGCCTATTTCCCTCTAAATGTGAAGTTAAATAAAGAGGGATATAAAAATATTGATGATATCATCAAAACTTCTGCGAAACCTTTATCAGTGAAAGATTTTGAACTGATTGCAAACGAAACGGATGCTATAATTTTAGATGTTAGGCATCAATCAGAATTTATAAAGGGATTTATTCCTCAATCAATTTTTATAGGAATTGATGGTGGTTTTGCGCCTTGGGTGGGTGCTTTAATAAAAGACATACAGCAACCAATTTTATTGGTAACACCTCAAGGAAAAGAAGCAGATACAATTATACGTTTGTCCAGAGTTGGTTTTGATAATGTATTAGGGTATTTAGACGGAAGTTTTGCTTCTTGGCAAAAATCGGAGAAAGAAATTGACACTTTATCATCTGTTTCAGTTGAAGTTTTAGAGCAAAAAATAAATGAAAACGCACTCGTTTTTGATGTAAGAAAACCAGGAGAATTTGCAAGTGAACATATTAAGATAGCAGAAAGTACCCCGTTAGATTTTCTAAATAAGCATATTTCGGAATTCCCAAAAAAGGAAGAATTTTATGTGCATTGTGCGGGTGGTTATCGATCTGTAATTGCAGCTTCAATTTTAAAAGCTCGCGGTTTTCATAATGTCATTGATGTTGCAGGGGGTTATGCAGCTGTCAGAAATACAACTATAGAAAGAACAGCAGCCGTTTGTCCGTCAACTTTAAAATAAATAAAATGAAAAATTTTTTAATCTTTTTTTTGATGAGTTTCTTTTTTATCAATTGTAGTGCACAAGAAGAAATAAAATCAATTTCTACGATAGAATTAAAAGTCTTACTCAAAAAAGGAAACACTCAGTTATTGGATGTTAGAGCACCAAAAGAAATAGAACAAGGATTTATAAAGACCGCAAAATTTGCTAATTTTTTTGATGCTAATTTTTACACAAAAGCGGTTAAACAGTTAGATAAAAGTAAACCAGTTTATTTGTATTGCAGAAGTGGCAATAGAAGCGGAAAATCAGCAAAAATACTCAAAAAGGAAGGTTATGAGGTTTATAATATTTTAGGTGGATACAATCAATGGAAACAAGAAAATTAAGAATGATGACAGCAGCAATTCAAATAGAAAATTTAAAATGTGGTGGTTGTGCAACAACTATTAAAAAAGGATTATTAAGTTTGAACGCTGTAAAAGAGGTAACAGTGGATGTTGAGAATTCAATAGTTTCAATAATTTCAGAAAATGACGATTTTGAAACTATCAAAGAAAAATTAGCTAAATTAGGGTATCCAGAAGTTGGTGATAAAAATACAGTTTTACATAAGGCAAAGTCTTTTGTGAGTTGTGCGGTAGGTAGAATAGATCGATAAAAACGAATGATTTTAACCTGTTTATAAGTAATTCACTAATACCTTTCTAATGAAAAGTCAATTACAAAAAGCATTGGTAATGATAAAATCCCAAGTGTAAACTTGGGATTTTATTTGTTTTATAGAAAAGTTACTTTCTAAAACTTAAAAGTAACTCCAACTAAGAAGTTTCTAGTTGCTTGCGGATAATAACCAGCACCATCTAAAGTAGTAGTTTGATTTGCGGCAGACCAAGTATCATCGTAAGTGTAATAGTAACCCCTATCTACATATTCTGTATTAAAAAGGTTATTTATCAAAGCAGAAAACACTACGGATTTAAATATTTTAGCAGGTTTAATTTCATAAACAACATTTAAATCAGAAGTAAAAAAGCTATCTAAAACATCGTTACTAGAAACGGTACTTCTAAAATTACTCATAAACTGTTTGCCAACAAATTTAGATAAGAATGAAATTTGTAAGTTTTCTAAAGGATTGTACAAAAATATATTTCCAACAACGATATCAGGAGAAAAAGACAAATTTGTATTTCCTAAATTTTCTAGTTTCCCATCTATTTGAGCAATAAGATTTTTGTTTTTATTTGAGCTAAAAGCGACATTTGGTTTCATAGAGAATTTATCAGATAATGTAAGATCAGCATCAATCTCTAAACCAAGTCTGTAACTATTACCAGAAGTTGTTCTTATGGGTGCACCAACATCATCGATAGCGCCAGTTAATACCAACTGATTTTTATAATCCATGTAATAGATATTGGTGTTTAATTTGATGTTTTCTTTTTTCAAACGCCACCCAAATTCTAAATCATTTAACGTTTCAGGAGTTGTAACTCCACTTTCAAAATCATTTCTTTTGGGCTCTCTATTGGCAACTGCAAAAGAGGTATATAAATTATTGTAATCGTTAATTTTATAAGTCAATCCAAACTTAGGGTTAAAAAAGTTAAAGCTAGCATCAACATTAATATTTGCCAAGTCAGAAGTAATTCCTTCTGTTTGATAGTTTACAAATCTTCCTTGCACATCTGCATAACCAGAAAGTCTCGTATTAATTTTAAACGTTGCTTTTGCAAAAATTGAGAAGTCTGTTTTTTTAGCGTCAGAAAAGTAGTAACGATCTCTAATATTAGTGTTTTCAGCTAAACGTTCTCCCCAAATAACTTCACCAAAATGATCTCCAGTATAACGAGAATAGGATATTCCGGAAATGAAATTCAGTTTATCCGTTTTATAATTTGTGTTGAAATTTACCACATAAAAATCGTTGTCTAACCAACGTCTTACAATAACATCTGTGCCATCAACGATTAAATTATTAAAATCACTAGCAGCTTCCTCTTCTTTAAATTGCTCAAAAAATCCGGAACCTTTTGTGTAGTTCAAGGCTAAATTTGTAGACCAACTTTTATTCAATTTTTCATTCCAATGCAATTGATAATGATTTTGTTGATAGTCATCAACTTCATTTTCATAGGTGTATGGGTTTTGTTTTCTGTCTGTTTCTAGTTGAGTCGCATCTAAGCCAGCCCATGCTTGGTATGTTATTTCTTTTCCACCAAAAGTAACCGCTTTTATTAACGTATTTTCATCCGTATAGCTTCCTTGTAAATAGTAGGATTTTAAATCTGCAAAAGCCCTGTCGATGTAGCCATCAGAGTAAATATTAGATAAGCGTCCAGCAATTTCTATGTGGTCATTAAGCTTACCAGTGCTAAATTTTACGGTATGTTTTCGTGTTCCGAAAGAGCCAAAAGAATTAGAAATTTCTCCAAAAGCCTCTTTAGAAAGAGCATCCGTTAAAATATTTAAACTTGCACCAAAAGCACCAGAACCGTTTGTCGAGGTTCCTACTCCACGTTGTAATTGTAAATTCTCTGTTGAAGAAGCAAAATCGCTTAAGTTCACCCAAAAAGTTCCATGGCTCTCTGGGTCATTGTATGGAATTCCGTTTATAGTAACATTAATTTTTTCTCCATTAGAACCACGCACACTCATGTAGGTGTAACCAATTCCTGCACCAGCATCAGAAGAAGAAACGACAGAAGGCATGTAATTTAGTAAAATAGGAATATCCTGTCCTAAATTACGTTTTGCAATTTCCCGTTTTGAGAGGTTAGAAAATGTAACCGGAACATCTGCACTTGCGCGAACTGCAGAAACCAATACTTCTTCAAGTACAGTAGAATTTGGCAATAAATTAAAATTAATTTCATCACTTTTAGTCAGGAAGATTTCTTTAAAAACCGTTTTGTAACCAATAAATGAAACTTGAATGGTATAATTTCCTTTAGGAAGATTTACACTGAACTTTCCGTCAAAATCTGTGGAAGTTCCTTTCTTGGGCTCTTTTACCAAGATAGTTGCTCCTGATAAAGATTCATTGTTTTCATCTACAACTTTTCCTTTAAGTGTAAATGTCTGGGCGTTTGCAAGCATGCCTGCAAACAAGAATAAAAAAAAGGTAATTTTTTTCATTTTAAAAAAATTTAAAACGAATAAAAAGAGGTAATTATTCTTGTAATTAATATTGAATAATTCTTGTGTGAAGTACTGCTTCACTTTTTTGCACTCGTTCAAAAAGATTTATAAATCTGTTTGAACGCTTGCTTCCTAAACAGCATTACCTGTTCTAGGTTCAATGGGTATGATCTCAGCCTTTAAAAGTTGAAAAGTAAGAAAGTTAAAAGCTGTAAAGTCTATGAAGACTAAAAACTGATGACTAAAAATTACCAACTAAAATTAGCACCCCTTTATGAGAACGGTGTAAATGTAAAATGGAAAGTTGGAATAAAAAATAATAAATGTATTTTTTTGTAGCTTTGGTTTCAATTAAATAGACAAGATGGCTTTAAAAGGATTAGATACTTGGCACGATTTTGTGCTACAGAAAAAGCATGAAAATTTAGGTGATTTTATAGATAGGAAAGCTGTGTTGTATTCTCCAGTAGTTTTTAAACCCATAGAAGGTAGTTTTATGGTTGAGATGTATTTAAAAGCAGCAGCAGAAATTATTGCAAATACTAATTTTAAATATGTTAGAGAAGTTTGTGATGATGAAAATGCCATGCTAGAATTTATTACAGAGATTAATGGTATTACGGTGGAAGGAATCGACATGATTAAATTTACTAAAGAAGGGAAGTTAAAAGAAATTAAAGTAATGATCCGACCGTTAAAAGCTCTTAATATAGTGCACCAAGAGATGGGTGCATACTTAGCAAAAATGAATTCTTAATCTAATTTTGGCTTTTTTCTCAAAACCTTTTTTACAGAAATTCTTTTTTTATTCTCTGCTTTTCTTTTAATTGATGCTTTGCTAGGTTTTGTTGCTTTTCTCTTTTTAGGGCGAATTAAATTGGTCTTTAATAATTCTAAAAAACGTTGAATAGCAATGTTCTTATTTCTATGCTGAGAGCGCGTTTCTTGACAAGATAAAATTAATAAATTTTCTTTTGTTAATCTGGATGCAAGCTTGACTTTTAAAAGTTCTTTTTCTTTATCAGACAAAGAATTAGAGTTTTCTAGATCAAAAGTTAGTTCAATTTGAGAAGATGTTTTATTTACATGCTGTCCGCCAGCACCAGAACTTCTAATGGCTTTAAAATGGAGTTCTTTTATAATTTTTACCGCATTCATTTAGTAATCTATAGATGTTCCAAAATCTGTATTTTGATGCAAAAAGTGCATGTCAATATCGATTAAGGAATCAGAGAAAGAATACAGTTCTTCTTTATTTTCAATAATTTTATCAATAGCTTCGGTTGCTTTTTTTAAACGAGTTTCTTTGTCTCCTTTTAAAAGAACATAAGGTCGGTTATGTTTTCTCAAAGCATTCTCAAAAGCCTTGAACATTTCTAAACGCTGCTCAGGCCTGTCTCGTAGATCATCTTCTTCCCAAGGTGTATCAATATAGGTCAGTAGGTATAAATCATACTGATTTTCATTAGCTGATTTATCTAAGTCACTATCTACAAACCCCCCATAAAACTCCTCTGAATAGACCTTAGTTTCTAATAGATCTGTGTCACAAATAAGCACTTTATCTGCTTTTTTAGCTAGCTTATTTTCTAGTTTCATTTGCCCAATTGCAATCGGAATTAAATCCTCTGCCTCACAAGTTTTTCGTTCATTATTCCATTTTTCTTGAAGGTACTCACGTGCAAATTCTGGCGCCCAGACAGTATTATAATAACGAGCTAATTGACGAGAAAGTGTTGTTTTTCCCGAAGATTCAGGGCCAAATAAAACAACTTTTACAAGATTAATGGGTTTTTGTCTAAGTTTTTTTTCCATGCTAAATAACCAAATATTGCTATAAAAGTAAATCCTAAGTATTGAAAACTCGTAAAGGTAAAACCTTTATAAAAATACAAAGGTACAGAAATGATGTTTCCTGCAATCCAAAATAACCAATTTTCTATTTTACGTTTTGCCATTAACCACATGCCTACAAAGAAAATTGCAGTTGTAATGGTGTCTGCATACGCAACCCAAGAAGTCCATTTGTCAAAGACTTTGTATACAATAAATACAAAAACTAAGGTGAAAAAAAAGATATAAATGGATGTTTTTTTCTCTATTTGTGTGGTTCTTGAAATTGGTGTAACATGTGTATCATCAACTTTACGTGTCCAAATATACCAACCATAAACGCTCATCATAAAATAATATCCGTTAATCATCATATCACCTAAAAGCTCCCATTTTAAGAGCAAGTAAACGAATATTGATGTGCTAATCATCCCTGTCGGAAACACCCATATTTTATTTTTTTTCGAAAACCAAACAGATAAAAAACCAAAGATAACCGCTATAATTTCTAGAGTGGTTTCTGTTGTTGAGTAGGTTTTGTATTGGCTAAAAAGTAAATCAAAAATTTCTGTCATGCAGCGTTATAATGGTTTGAAAGCAGAAATCAAAAGTAATAAGTTCTTGTAAGATTTTATGATATTTTTTGATATTTAAGAAAATTTCTTTCAAAGTTAATTTTAGATTTTTTGAAATGGCGATATGTTAAAATGTTGCAATTTTTTTTAATATGCAAACACGCAAGTAAATCCCTCAAACTCTAAAAACTCGATTTTATAAGAAGCCTCTTCACCATTAAAACGGATTTCTCCTTTGGTTTTTTTGTCTTCAAACTTAAAATCATCAACAAATATATGATGTAAAAATAGTAATTTTTTCTTTCCGTAAATTTTATATAAACTCTCTTTAGCTCCCCAAACAATGGTTAGTTTGCTTATTAAAGCATCAACATTGGCAATGGTTTTATATTCTTCAAATGGTGTGAACTTATGAGCGATTTTTAAAATTTTTTCTCGCTGTTTTTCAACATCAATACCTACAGGAAGGTTGTCTGAAAAAATAATAGCAGTAAATGTAAAAGAATGAGAAATAGAAATATATCTTCCAGCGTCTAAATGTGGTTTTCCATAAGCATCGTAGTCTAAATCAGCATCTGTTAAACCTACTTCTTTTAATAAATGGCGAATACTTAAAAACCCTTTTTGATGTATATCAGATTTCATCCCATCTAATCTTGCCGTATTCTTTTCTGTTAAAGAGATTCCATTCTTCAATTCTTCTGTAGATTCTTCAATCTTCCAAATGAGGACTTTAGTAGTAGGGCTAACCGTTAATGTTTTGTAAAGAGCCATATTTTTTAAAATGGATGTCGTAACTTTGCAGCTCGAAAAAAATTAGAATATAAATATACATAATATGAGTACAAAAACCGCTTACGTGCCAAATAAAGTTAAAGATATTTCTTTGGCTGCTTGGGGTAGAAAAGAAATTGAATTAGCAGAAGCTGAAATGCCAGGCTTAATGTCTTTGAGAGAAGAATACAAAAATAGTCAACCATTAAAAGGTGCGAGAATTGCAGGGTGTTTGCATATGACAATTCAAACTGCGGTTTTAATTGAAACTTTACAAGCTTTAGGGGCGGAAGTTACTTGGAGTTCTTGTAATATTTTTTCTACACAAGATCAAGCTGCTGCTGCAATTGCTGCTGCCGGAACAGCTGTGTATGCTTGGAAAGATATGACAGAAGAAGAGTTTGACTGGTGTATAGAGCAAACCTTATTTTTTGGAGAAGACAAAAAACCATTAAACTTAATTTTAGATGATGGTGGAGATTTAACAAATATGGTTTTGGATCGTTATCCAGAATTGGCTGCGGGAATCAATGGTTTATCAGAAGAAACGACAACAGGCGTTCATAGATTGTATGACAGGGTAAAAGCAGGAACGTTGCCAATGCCAGCAATTAACGTAAATGATTCTGTTACGAAGTCTAAATTTGATAATAAATATGGATGTAAAGAGTCTGCAGTAGATGCAATTAGAAGAGCAACAGACATTATGTTAGCCGGGAAACGTGTAACGGTTTGTGGTTATGGTGATGTAGGTAAAGGAACAGCAGCTTCTTTTAAAGGAGCAGGTTCTATTGTAACGGTTACAGAAATCGATCCTATTTGTGCTTTGCAAGCTGCAATGGACGGTTTTGAAGTAAAGCGTTTAGAAACTGTTATTGCAAATTCTGATATCATTATTACCACTACCGGAAATAAAGACATTATACAAGGGCGTCATTTTGAAGCAATGAAAGATAAAGTGATTGTTTGTAATATTGGCCATTTTGATAACGAAATTGACATGGCTTGGTTAAACAAAAACCATGGAAATACTAAAGATACCATCAAACCACAGGTTGACAAATATAACATCGCTGGTAAAGATATTATCATTTTAGCGGAAGGACGTTTGGTAAACTTAGGTTGTGCAACTGGGCATCCAAGTTTTGTAATGTCTAACTCATTTACAAATCAGACTTTGGCTCAAATAGAATTGTGGACAAATAGAGATGCTTATGAAAACGAAGTGTATATGTTACCAAAACATTTAGATGAAAAAGTAGCGTATTTACACTTGGCGAAAATAGGAGTAGAGTTAACAGAATTGCGCAAAGACCAAGCAGAATATATTGGTGTTACACAACAAGGACCTTATAAACCAAAACATTATAGATACTAGTGCTTATTTGATCGAAAGCGCAAACAATATTCATAGAAGTACAAAACCCTTGCAGCAAATTGTAAGGGTTTTTCTTTTTTGGGCGTTTTAACAGGCTATCCACTATATCTTTTTTTCGTTCCTCAAAAAAGGATGCCATTGCTATCCTTAACGCAATACTTTTAGATGATTAATGAAGTTTCTGCGACAGCTAGTAAAATTTATTTTTTAATCAAAAACGAATGTAGATGTTTTTCAAAGGTTTCTTTTTAGTATTTTGCAGACGCTTAATCAAACTACAATGCACCCCACAAAAAAAATAGGACTATTTTTAGGGCCAATTATATTTTTTCTTATTCAGTTTTTACCCATAACAGTTGTTTCAGAAAAAGCAGATGCAGTAATTGCGGTAGCCATTTGGATGGTTATTTGGTGGATTACAGAAACCGTAAACATTGCAGTTACAGCTTTGTTGCCACTTATTTTATTTCCGCTTTTAAAAGTGATGGAAATTGCAGACGTTGGGGCAAATTACGGAAGTCCAATTATCTTTTTATTCTTTGGTGGTTTTGTATTAGCATTAGCTTTAGAGAAGGTAAAGCTACATAAAAGAATTGCCTTAAATATTATAAAATTTACAGGAACAACGCCTAATAAAGTTGTGCTGGGTTTTATGATTGCTACTGCTTTTATGAGCATGTGGATTAGTAATACAGCATCAACAGTAGTAATGTTGCCAATTGCAATATCAGTCATCAAACTATTAATAGATGACAGCGACGGCTTTACAAAAGGCGATAAAAATTTTGCGCTAAGTATAATGCTAGGAATCGCTTTTGCGGCAAATGCTGGCGGAATTGCAACGGTTATAGGCACACCACCAAATTCGGTTTTAATAGGTTTGTTAGAAAATCAATATAACATCCAAATTTCTTTTTTAACTTGGATGAGTTTTGGCTTACCTTTTTCTATCATAATGGTGGTTGCGGTTTATTTTGTTTTGGTAAAATGGATGTTTCCTTGTAAAGATATTTTGTTTACGGCATCCGCAAATTTAATTTCTGAGGAAGTTAAAAAACTTGGAAAAGTATCAAAAGAAGAAAAACGTGTTTTGATCATTTTTGCAATCACTGTTTTTTTATGGATAACGAGAACAATTGTGAATACACTTTTTCCAGGGTTAAAATTATCGGATACTGTTATTAGTTTAATTGGTGCAGTTTCTTTATTTGCGATCCCTATGAATTTAAAAAAGGGAAACTTTATCCTTCAGTGGAAAGACACCGAAAAATTGGCTTGGGGAATTTTAATTCTATTCGGAGGAGGTTTGGCACTCGCAAAAGGAATGGCTTCCAGCGGTTTAGTTGCATTGATTACAGATACAATTGCTGCAGGAAATTTTAATGTTTTAGCAACCGTTGCATTGCTAATTGTACTCATGTTATTTATGACCGAGTTAATGAGTAATGTTGCGTTAGTCGCTGTTTTGGCGCCTGTGGTTGCAGGAATTGCAATTGGGTTAAATATTCCTATATTAAATTTATTAATTCCGGTTACAATGGCAAGTAGTTGTGCTTTTATGTTGCCAATGGCAACGCCACCAAATGCTATTGTGTTTGCAAGTGGTTATGTAAAAGTGAATGAAATGGTCAAAGCAGGTATTGTATTAAATGCCATAGCTGTTGGTCTGTTGATTTTGTATTATCAGTTTGTGATTCCCTTGTTTTTTTAATGAAAGTTTCTAAGGGATTTAAAAACCAATTAAGCGCAATTTCAGAAGATGCTAAGTAAACGAAGTACTCATTAGTAGCATTTTTTATCGTTCAGGCATCCACTCCCTTGTAATGGCTTTTTGGTGTTTTAGATTATTCCCAAAGTAAAAAGGACAGTGGCGTTTCAAAAAACAATTGTTACACTATACAAAAGAACGGTATTTTATATCAATAATTTCTCCTAATTTTAACCAAAACGTTTTAATTGCCTTTGTAGTTTCTCCAGTTTTTATTCACTTAAAGTTGTAAGTAGTACGTTTTTTGATTTTATTGTACTCATTAATGAGGTTATTTAACCTCATTAATGAGTAGTTGTTTTTATTTTTTTTTCTTAGATATTGCATTAATGTAATGTTTAACGTTTGTTAGACCAATTAAACCCCTAATTATGAATAAAAAAATTAACTTCGTTTTTCTTGATGATTTATTAAATAAACACCTATTAAGCGTCCTTTTTGTAACCTTACTTTCGCTTAAGTCTTTTACTCAAACAAATACTGTTACTTATTTTGAAGATTTTGATTCAATAGGTATTCCAACAGATTTACCTGCTAATGGATATTGGACGTTTCATAATGAAATTGATCCCACCCAAACTTCTTGGGAGGACTTTATTCCAGGTGACGGATTTGCATATATAACTGTGGATGCAAATACGTCCAATGATAATGATCCAAATGGTATTTATCCATTTCAAACTCTGGAATTTGGAGGGGTTGGTGAAAATCATCGTCTCGAAGTAAGAATGAAAGGGGCGGTTGTTGATGGTGGTTTAGTTTCATTCCTTTTTACCTACAAACAAGAAGGTTCAATATTTAATGAAGTAGATCTTGAATTAGTCGCAGATGATGCTGCTACAGCTTCGCATAATACCTTACCTTCAGATGGAGGGTGGACAGAGGCAAGGTTTAATACATGGAGAAATGCTGATGAAAATACAAGTGTTCCTTTTACAGGAACTAAAAAGGCTGTTGTAAATCAACAAAACGAAAAAATATCTCTTATTGATGGGGAATTTCATACTTATGCAATAGATTGGAGATCAGATAGAATAGATTTTTTTATAGATGATATTTTACAAGAATCAATTAATACAGATGTTGCTACAGGAGTAGCAGAAGTTATTATTGGTTTTAGAGATCTACCTTGGGCAGGTGATTTTAATTGGATTGGCACACATACCTTGGAGGTTGATTATCTAAAAATAGAGCCTTTAGAACCTGCAACAGTAGCACAAAATGATTCTTTTACAGTGAATGAAGATACAGAATCAGATTTTGATGTGTTAGCTAATGATGTAGCAAGTGCGACGATAAATTCTTATGATGCATTAAGTTCAGAAGGATTTCCAATTTCCCAAACAGCTTCAATATTAACTTATATTCCATCAGGAGGATTTGTAGGAACAGATAGTTTTATGTACACAATTGAGGATGAAAATGGAGTTACATCTACAGCAACTGTAACAGTAACAATTGAACCGGTAGAATCAGTAAATGGAGTACCATATGCAAAAGCAGATGCAATAACAGTTGCTCAAAATACTACCACTATTTTAGACGTATTAGCAGATAATGGATCTGAAGCGGATTACTTTGGAACAGATGGTGCGTTTGATAATGGATTAACCTTATTTGATGGAACACTATCAGGAGTTAGCGAGCAAGGAACTATTACCGTAGATACTAAAAGCACAGACAGTCCATTAGATGATAGAATTATTTACACACCTAATAATGGTTTTATAGGAGTAGATCACTTTTATTACAGTATTACGGATGCAAGCGGAGATACTGCAATCGCTCAAGTAACAATTACGGTAACAGAAATAAATACACCAACAGCACAGGATGATGCTGCAACCGTAGCAAGAGGTGTAACAATACCAATAGACGTTTTATCCAATGATAGTTTTGGGTTAGATGGTCAGGCAACAAATGATGCATTAACAATTAATGTAGCTACTAATATAAATGGAGCAACCATCGGTGTAAATG